>ERZ1645185.712-NODE-712-length-13967-cov-4.465138_pt1 | contig 13967 bp, 11 predicted proteins | sample MGYA00575351_ERZ1645185 | MGnify/ENA primary metagenome ERZ1645185 (study PRJEB40838, sample SAMN11284767) | freshwater sediment metagenome | isolation source: river sediment | host: Sediment | place: India: Jana village, Kanpur | collected 2015-12-17 ...
CCGACACCTCGATGTGTGTCTTCGGCCAGGCCGGGGAAATATTGTTCTGCAGTCATGGCGTCTCTGCGACGTTGCTGCAGCAATGGTCGGCGCGGGGAGAAGGCGGCGCCGGGTTATTCGAGTGGCGAGACGAACAAGATGTGTATCTGGCCGGGTCCTGGGCGATCCCGCTACGGTTCCAGTTTTCGACCGCGCCGTGGACGGTGGTGTTGAGCGAGCCCCGGAGTTCCGTGCTGGCGCCGCTTGGGAGGTTTCACTACCGGTTCATATTGATCGTCGCGATCGCGCTGCTGGCCGTGGCGCTGCTCAGCGTGAGTCAGATTCGCAAAACCATGATTCCCCTTGAGCAACTCGGGGAAGGAACCAAACGCGTCGCGGCGAGAAACTTCTCACAACCGGTGCGGGTCGAGAGCGGAGATGAATTTGAGGAACTCGCCGTCTCTTTTAATGCCATGGCGAACCGGCTGAATCAGCAGTTCACCCAACTGGCAACCATCCACGAAATTGACCGCTCGGTGCTGTCGGTGCTGGATCCCAGTCGCATTGTGGATACCGTCTTGGCCCGATTGCGTGACGTGTCGCCCTGCGAGGGAATTGCGGTTCTGCTGGTCGATCCTGCTGATGCGGCACGCGGGTGGCTGTATGCCCGCCTCGGGTCGGATCAGGCACAGACCGGCGTAACGGGCGTGGCGGTGAGCGAGGAGGACCGCCGATTGCTCGTGACTCACCAAGGCAGCGCGACCTTGGCCAGGCCGTCAACGGGCGGCGTGTTCGGGCCGCTCTGCGTTGCCGGCGTTGCCTCGTTGCTGGTGCTGCCGTTGTTCCGTTCTCGCGACCTGCTGGGCGGGATTGCGCTCAGTTATCGGCGCGCCCCAGGCATGAATGACGATCAGCTCGCGCAATTGCGGCAATTGGCTGATCAGGTGGCGGTGGCGCTGAGTAATGCGTCGGATCTGGCGGAGCGTAAACGGGCGGAGACGTCGCTGCGTGAGAGCAATACACGTCTTGAGCAAGCGCTGACCGACCTGCAAACGGCGCAGCAGCAGATGGTGCAACAGGAACGGCTTCGCGCCCTCGGCCAAATGGCCAGCGGCATCGCCCACGACTTCAACAACACGCTGTCGCCGATTATGGGATTCAGCGAACTGTTGCTCATTGCTCCACAGATGTCCGCCGACCCCGTGCAACTGAAGGAATATCTACAGACGATCAATATGGCCGCCAAGGATGCCGCGAAGGTTGTGAGCCGCCTGCGCGAGTTTTATCGCCCTCGCCTCGACGCGGACCTGGCCGGCATTGTCGATCTGAACAGTTTGGTCCAGCAAAGTGTGAAACTGAGCCAGCCGAAATGGAAGGACCAGGCCTTGGCGAACGGGGTGGCTGTCGAAATCAAGACGGAATTGGATTCGGTACCTCCGGTGGCCGGGCATGAATCGGAGTTACGCGAAGTGTTGACCAATCTGGTGTTCAACGCCGTGGATGCCATGCCGAAGAGCGGCTCGATCACGTTGCGGACGAAAGCGGATGGCGCCCATGTGAGACTGGAAGTCACCGACACCGGCACGGGCATGACCGAAGAGGTGCGGCGGCGTTGTCTCGAACCGTTTTTTTCCACCAAGGGCGAAAAAGGGTCCGGGCTCGGCTTGGCCATGGTGTACAGGATCATCAAACGGCTGCGCGGGACGATCGACATCACCAGTGCCGTCGGAGTCGGGACGACCTTCAGCATTCGTCTGCCGATTCAGGCCGAACAAGAGGCCGGCACCAAGCAGGAAGGTCACAGTCTGGACGGTGTGCGGCTGAGGATTCTCGTGGTCGACGACGATCCGCTGGTGGGGCGTGTCACCGGAGAATATCTGCGAGTGGCCGGTCATCAGGTGGAGGTGGTGACCAGCGCGGCCGAGGCTGTGAAGCGGTTCAATCCCGAGCGGGTGCATCTGGTCGTGACCGACCACGGCATGCCGCACATGACCGGGCGGCAATTGGCCGAGGTGATTAAGCAGGTGTCGCCGGACACCCCGGTGGTGCTTCTGACCGGCGGCGACGAGCTTGATGTCACGGAGACCGCGTCGTCGGCCGTCGATGCCGAGCTGAGCAAGCCGTTGACCATGGCGGCATTACAGCGGACCTTGTCCACTCTCACCTTTCCCCGCGCACTCCCTGCGCAGAGCGGAAAAGAAATTGGCGAGGCGGCCTGACGGTGGTAGTCTCGACCGTAGAAATATGCGGACAGAGGAGCGGCGTGAACGTGATGCAGGACCTTGATCTGAGCACCATCAAGCTTCTTTTGGTGGATGACGAAGCCCATTGCACCAAGCTGATGGAGGCCTTCCTCAAGCAGGCCGGCTTTAGCCGGATTACGATGACGAACGACCCTCGTCAGGCGGTGCAGTTGTATCGAGAGGTCAAGCCGGACCTGATCGCCCTCGACATGCGCATGCCGCACATGGATGGCATGGAAGTCATGCGGCAGTTGCGACAGGTGATTCCCGCCGAAGACTATGTGCCGATTCTGATCGTGACGGGCGAGCTGGATGCGCCGACGAAACACAAGGCGCTGGCCGAAGGCGCCAACGATTTTCTCAACAAGCCGGTGGATGCCACGGAAGTGGTGCTGCGCATCAAGAATCAACTGCAGACCAGGCGGCTGCACCAGCAGGTCCGGATGCACAACGAACATTTGGAAGCGCAAGTCCGGTTGCGCACCAAAGTCGTCGAGCAGACGCAGTTGGACCTGCTGAACCGGCTGGTGCTGGTATCCGAATACCGGCATGACGCCACCGGCGCCCACGCCTGGCGAGTCGGGCGTGTGGCCATGTTACTCGCGGAGCTGAAGGGGTTGCCGCCCGATCAGGCGGATCTGATTAAAAAGACGGCGCCGCTCCACGATGTGGGGAAAATCGGCGTACGCGATGCGATCAGCATGAAGGAGGGAGTGTACGAGCCCGCCGAATTCGAAGCGATGAAGGCGCATACGAAGCTCGGCTCGAAGATCTTGGCGGACAGCCGGTCGCCCCTGTTGATGATGGCGCGGGAAATCGCCCTGACGCATCATGAACGATGGGACGGGAAGGGCTACCACAAGCTAAAAGACGTGCAGACGCCGCTCAGCGGGCGCATTGTAGCGCTGGCGGATTCCTTCGATGTGATGACCCACGCCTGTTCGTACAAGACGCCGTTGACGCTGAGTCAGGCCAGGGAAGAAATCGCGCGCCATGCCGGGACGCAGTTTGATCCGGAGTTGAGTGGTTTGTTTCTGAAACTCATCGACCGCGACGGTGAGACATTGCTGGCCGACGTAACGGGTACGCCGTTCTTCGGCTAGGACTTCCGCCGGTTCGAGTGCTCTGCCCCCGCTTCCTTCCCGCAACCACCGTAATGTCGACGACGGGTCTATCCCTTGCTTGACGAGTCAGCGTTGGTTTCTGTACTATCCGTGCCACGAAAAGTTAATTCGTGCCACATTGTGAGATGCGATGACACAACTTGTGCGATTCGGCGTGTCCCTCGACCAGGATCTGCTCGCGGAATTCGATCGTCTGATCGAACGGCGCAACTATACCAATCGCTCGGAAGCGATTCGCGATCTGATTCGGGACAGCCTGGTCGGGCAGCAGTGGGACGAGAATAAAGAGACGGTGGCGACGATCACCTTCGTCTATGACCATCATGTGCCGGATTTGACGAGAAAACTGGTCCACATTCAGCATGATTTCCAGGGCCACATCATGGCGGGGATGCATGTGCATTTGGACCATGATCATTGCCTGGAGGTCTTGGTGGCTCGGGGCAAGGGCGCGGCCATTCGCAAGGTCGCCGATGCGCTACTCAGCGTCAAAGGTGTCAAGCACGGCAAGCTTACGATGACGACGACGGGCAAGGGGCTCAGCCTCTGATGACGATTTGTGTGGTGGATGGTCGCGGGGGAGGTCTCGGCAGCCGGATGGTGGAAGGGTTACGCGGCGTTGTCGCGGATGGCCATACCATCATCGGAGTCGGGCTCAATCGTGTCTCTGCCGAAGCCATGGCACGGGCGGGGGCGACAGCTATCGAGACGGTGCCGCAATCGATTCGTCGCCGGCTCCATGCTGCGGATATGATCGTAGGTTCGCTCAGCCTGTTGATGCCGGGCTCCATGCTCGGTGAAGTGACGCCGGTGCTTGTGCGAGCGGTGCTGGATTCCCAGGCGAAAAAAATGCTCTTGCCCGTCAATACACGGAAGGTCGAAGTGGTGGGCGCGGAGGGACGAACCCTCGATGCCTTGATCGACCACGCCGTTCAGCGGATCGCGTTTCTGCTCAGACCGACAGCCTAAGGGCGACGGTCTCGCCCCTACTCACTCACAACAGTCAGAGCACGAAGGTCTGAAGCGGCCGGCACGGGCCGTTGACGGCCTATGGTCAATGCTTGTCCGCTCACAGGATCTGATGGGAGATGTTATGCGACAGTGTGCAGGGTGGGTAGGGATGGGGAGCCTTGTGTTGTGTCTCGGGATGGTGCTGTCAGCCCAGGCGCATGACCCTGATGCTCCGGATCTGGAGGTGCCCGAAATACAGGTTGAGGCCGATCGGCCGGTTGCGGCGTCTTCCCAACAGTTCATCCCCGACAAGGAATATCTCATGCAGCCGCAAGGCCGCCCGGCCCAGGTGTTGCGGCTGATTCCCGGGTTCGTCGCGGTCGAACATTCCGGTGGCGCGGGAAAGGCCGACCAGTACTTCCTGCGCGGGTTCGATGCCGACCATGGGACCGATGTCGCATTCTTCACCGACGGGATGCCGATTAATCTTCGGAGCCATGCCCACGGACAAGGCTACACCGATCTCAACTTCATCATCCCGGAAACCATCGAAGGCGTCGATGTCTTTAAAGGGGCCTACCTGCCCGAGTACGGAGACTTTGCTACGGCCGGCGCCGTGAACTTTCGCACGCGTGACATGGTGAAAGAAGGAGTCGTGCAGTCGGCCGGCGGGCAGTTCAACACGCAGCGGCATCTCCTGATGTTCTCGCCGACCAAAGACAAGGTGCGAACCCTGTTTGCGGCGGAAGGCTACTACACCGATGGACCTTTCCTGAACGACAACCGGTATCTTCGCGGCAATCTGTTGGGCAAGGCCACGATGAACCCGCTCGGCCGGGACGAACTCGTCATCACCGGCACGTTTCAGAAGTCGCAGTGGAATGGGTCAGGCGAGATTCCCCTCCGCGCAGTCCATGATGGCTCACTGGATCGATTCGGGTCGATTGATCCGAGCGAAGGCGGGAAGACACTCCGCAGCACGGGGCGGCTGAACTACCATTACGACAGGCCGGCGGGCGGGCGGTTCTTCGCCAATGCCTATGCCCAGTATTACCGGTTCGATCTGTTCACGAATTTTACTTTTTTCCTGAACGACCCGGTCAACGGCGACGGCTTTCAACAGTCGGACCGGCGCGTGATCTACGGCGGCGATGTGGGCTACAAACAGCTCGTCCGCTTCTTTGATATGGATGGAGCCGCTACGGTGGGCGTGCAAGCACGGGTAGACGACATTCATGCGCGGCTGGGGCCGCAAGTGAAGCGGGCGCCTCTGGGAACCACCGTGGATAGCACCATTTTCGAAGCCTCCTACGGGCCGTTCCTCAAGCTCGAACTGCAGCCGACGCCCTGGTTGCGATTGGCTGGCGGCGTCCGCACCGAAGTCTTCACGTTTGACGTGCGGAACCGCTGCACAACTTGTTCGGAACAGCCGGCCGGCAATACGAGTTCCGGGCTTGTGCTCCCGAAAATGAATGTGATTCTGGGGCCCTGGTTCAGGACGGAGTTCTTCGCCAACTATGGCGAGGGCTACCACAGCAACGACGCCCGCTCAGCGGTTGCCCAGGCGGCGTCACCTCTGGCGAGGGCGAAAAATTACGAGGTCGGTCTCCGCTCAAAACCGTGGGGGCCTGAGGGGGTCGAACTGACCGCGACCCTGTGGGCGCTGGACTTGAAGCAGGAACTCGTCTTCGTGGGGGATGAAGGGACCACGGAAATTCGGGGGGCTTCACGCCGCCGCGGCATGGAGGTCGCGGCACGTGGGCAGGTCTGGGGACCGCTCTACTTCAACGGTAGCGTCACCTGGACCAAGGCGGAATTCACGAACGGGGACGCGATTCCACTGGCGCCTGAAGTGACGGCCTATGGCGCGTTGCTGTTGCGCTGGCCGGAGGGGCTTACGTCACAGATCCAGGCGACCTATCTCGGCGTTCGACCTTTGATCGAAGATCGTAGTGCGAAGGCGCCGTCCTGGACGACCTTCGACCTGTCGGAACGGTACCAACTTCCGGTGAAATTGTCACACGGGAGGCTTGAGGCGTTCCTCTTCGTGCAGAACCTCTTCAATACGAAATGGGAGCAGGCCACGTTCTTCTTCGATTCCCGCCTGCGTAACGGAGCGGCCGGCGTCGCGGACACGCATTTCGTGCCGGGGAGTCCGCGGTTTGTGATGGGCGGTCTCGCCTGGTACTTCTGACAGGCTGCTGAAAATGCCCGCCAGCTTCGTTCTCGCCTCGGCCTCATCCTCGACGTACCGCAAGGGTACGCCTGCGGTGCTGCCACCGGCTGCGGCCTTGCCGGACGGACATTGTGAGCAGCGGCGGTGGGGCTGCGGGTCTCGTGCGGGATGCAGGGACTGTGAGAGAACACGATTCTATGAGACCCTTGCATCGATTGAAAGTGAGGGCCATCGGCATTTACGATTTCAGCCAACCTGGACAGCGTGTTTTGGAGCAGCCATGATCATTCCTCGTGACTATTTCGATCGACCGACCCTCGATGTGGCTCGTTCGTTGGTGGGGAAATATCTCGTGCGCGAGCAGGGCGGTCGGCTGATTGCCGGAAGGATCATCGAGGTCGAGGCCTATGTCGGCACGGAAGATAAGGCCTGCCATGCGTCGAAGGGGCGGACGGCTAGGACGGATGTACTGTTCGGGCCGCCGGGACATGCCTATGTCTACCTGTGCTACGGCATGTATGAAATGTTGAATGTGGTCACGGAGCAGGAGGGATTTCCGGCGGCGATTCTTCTCCGAGCGGTAGAATGCGACGGACGGTTGATCGATGGCCCAGGGCGGTTGACCCGCGCCTTCGATATCGACCGGCGCTTGAATCGTTGCGACCTGACGCTCGGCCAGTCACTTTGGTTTGAGGACCGCGGCGAGGCCGTACCGCCTGGTTGGCTCAAAACCCATCCCCGTATCGGCGTGGATTATGCCGGCGAATGGGCGCACAAGCCCTGGCGGTTTCGTCTGACGACCGAGGCGTCCAAGCCCGGTCGTCCCATCACCAAACGGGCGCTTAGCAGGAAATAAAAAAGGGGAAGCCGGTGGACGGCTTCCCCTTCGTAGAACGGAGTCGAGGAACCAAGAACTAGTCGATCTTGCGCTCGCCGGTGATCTTGGTGGCGGAGGTCACGGGCGGCTCAATCTTGATCTGTGGGCCCTGCACGTTCGGCAAGCGGCCTGCGCCCTGGCCTTCGGTGATTCGTGCATTGTCCGTCTTCACCAACTTTTGCTCGGCATGCTTGGTGGATTCAGCGGATTTCAGCAGTGTGGATTCCCCGCGGGCATCTTTTTGCCCAGGGTCATTGGCCGTCGGCTGTCCCGTGACCGGGCTGCCGTCGTTCTTCATCGGATAACCTTCGTGCTTCGGCAACAGCGCCGGGTTGGCGGAGGCCATCGAACACAGAAACAGTACACCTGCAAGGGTCGCGACGCTGCCGATCACGAGTTTCATACCCCTACTCCTTTGAAAGAATGTGAAAGTATGGTGGTCGAGTATATAGACGTTAAAAGCCTAATGAGTGCCGGAATCTTAGCTATCTGCGGAAGCCGTGTCAAGAATAAAGGGGGGGGAGGCCGGGCGTGGGCCGTCTCCTTTGCTCGCGCAACGCGCGGCCTGGGAAGGCCCTCGTTGGACGCGCGCACGAGGAAACGCACCACGCCCAGCCTTGATGGCAGAGAGGGATGTGTGCTCGGCCCATGCGCGCAGGTGGACGGCCTCGATGACCACCCGTAGGTGTAGGCGTTCGGGAAGAGGGAGGAGGGGGAGGACTGGCGCGGGAGCCTCCTTTGCTCGCACAACGCGCGGCCTCAGAAGGCCCTCGTTGGATGCGCGCATGAGGAGGCTCGCCCCTGCCCGTCCTTTTGAGGGCGAAGTACGTCGATGTGCTCGACCCATTTTTGCAGGTGGACAGCTTGGATGACTAGCTAGGGCGTCGCTGTGACGTGGTCGTCCAGAAGCAGTTGAAAGATTAGGATGCGGCGGTGGGGCGGCGCGGAGGGCGGCGTCCGCGTCCTCGATACCGATGTGCAGGCCCTCGGCTGACGCCGGGCAGGCGAATGGTCACGGTGGTTCCCTCGCCGGGCGTTCCGGCAATGCCGATGCTCCCCTGATGTTCTTCGACAATCTTTTTCACGGTGGCGAGGCCGAGGCCGGTGCCGGACCGTTTCGTGGTGAAGAACGGCTCGAACACCTTGTCGACATGTTCCGGGGGGATCGGCGCACCATTGTTCTTGATCAGGATCTGGACTTCCAGGTGCCGTCCGGCCCGCTGGTTGCTCATGCTGATAGTCAGGATGCCGCCTGGCGTCATCGCCTCGATCGCATTCTTGAAAATACTGAGAAAGACCTGCTGCATCTTGGCTTCATCGGTTCGGACCGGCGCAAGGACGCCAGGATACTCCTTGACGACTTGAATGCGGGTGGCTTCGAGCTCCGTCGCCACCACGGTCAGGGCGTTTTCGACCATTTCCGGGACGCGGCAGAGGCGGCGATTGAGGTCCAGCGGCTTGGCGAAGTCGAGGATCTCGTTGAGAATCGCCTCGATACGAATGAGGTCGCGCATGGCGTTTTCGACACGGGTTTGCGGGTCGAAATCGAGAATGCCTTCTGCGGTGACTTCTTCCAGTTGTGCGCGAATCGACCCCAGCGGTTCCCGAATTTCCGTGGCAAGGAAGGCGCTGAATTCGCCGATGGCGGCCTGCCGTTCCTGTTTTCTGATCACGGGCTCGGCGGAAATCAGTGCAGGGGTGCCGGCCTCGGCATCGGGCGCGCCTTCGGTTTTGGTTATCCCGGTTGCTGCAGGAGGAGCGGCTTGTAGTAACTCGACCAACTTGAGGTTGATCGGTTCGAGCAAGCGGGCATCGGTCACAGCATATCGGTCTGCTTCCTTCGAGGCGAGGGTGATGGTGCCGCCGACTTGGCCGCGCAGGAAAAACGGCAGGACCAACGACGACTGAAACCGGTCTTTGTACAAGTGCTTGTGATCGAGGAAGCGCCCTTGGGTTGAGGCCAGATCATGGTCGACCCGGGGTTTTCGATGGCGCACCACCCATCCGGCGGCCGACGCATCGAGCGTGAGGCGCTGGCCGGCTTTGAGATCTTTTTTCTGATCCTTGGGATCGGTCTTCTGTTCTCCGGCGATGCCGAGCACCTCGACGTTGCCCGCGAGCGGATCGTAGGCGCCGATCCAGGCGCGGTCGAACGCCAGGGTCTGGTTGAGCTCATTGAGCAGCACGACGATTTTGCCCTGAATCTCCGGGGTTGCATGCGAGGTCGGCTGATTATAGGCATCAGGGGCCGCGACGATCGGTTGCGGTTCCTGAACCACCAAAGGACGACTCAGCAGCACATTCAGATCGAAGAGGTTGTCCCGTTCCAGCGCCTTCGTGATGTCGTCGCTGGTCTGTTCCAGCATGGTCTTATCTTTTTTCGCAAAAACGGCATTGTCTTTCCGTCCGATGACCAGGAAGCCGTAGGTACGGTTGCGATGGCGGAGCGGCACCCCGAGTAGGGATTTGGCGCCCGGCGTCACCAGACGAAGCCGCAACGTGCGCGAGACCTCAGCGTCGTTGCTCGCAGGGATGGCTGTCAGCACTTTCTGCGAGGAGAGCGTGCGGACGATGGATTGGACGTCGCGTGGTGTGAACCCTCGATGAATCTGCGTGGTCAGCGGCCCCTGCTCCTGGTGAAAAATCGCCACCAGGGCGGCCTCGGCCGGCAATCCGTTGAGCACGGAGGTCAAGGTGCGTTGAAGATGGGTGTCGGCTGCGGCTTTCGCTGATTCGGCTGAGGGACTCATCGACCTCTATGCATGATGCCGACGAACCGGCAGGGGGATCTCGATGGCCCATCGATACGCATCGCGCTGATCGTGATGCGATAACCCGCTGCAGGTTTGACGCATGGTGCTCGTTATAGGTGGTGCGCTCTCCGCGGTGAAGATCGAGCGTCGGGGCGCATTGTAACAGTCGGCCCACACTAACTCAAGAAATGCCGCATCCTGCGCGCGACGTTTTTCACGAGCCTGCTGGCAGGTTGCAGAACAACTCGATCTTTCCATCAGCGTGCGCACTGAGATCTACGTCCCGTCTCGCGTCAACTCACACTGCAGGATGTGCAACAAGGCCGTCCGGTAAGGCCCCGGCGAGCGAAGGGGCGCATCGTACCCTTGCGGTACGGTGAGCCGCTGAGGCGGCCGAGTCTCGCGAGAACGCCGTTGGCGGACTTTCCCCGCATCCCGCTAGTCGGGGTTGATGATGGTCGGCGGACGGTGTGGACGGTGGCTTGTCTCCACGCGGCTGTGTTCCACGACGAGCAGCATATTGAGCAGGCTGCTGACCAGGCTGATCACGAGGGCGCCCCAGAACGACGCGCCGAATCCCGTCACCGTAAACCCTTTGACGAGGGCGGCCGTCACTTGCAGTAAGAGTGCGTTGATGACGACCATGAACAGGCCGAGCGAGACCACGATCAGCGGCAATGCCAGCAGGTAGAGGAGCGGGCGGATGAGGGTGTTGAGCAGCGTGAGGACCAACACGGCGGCCATGCCGGCGCCGAGCGTCTCCGACTCGATGCCGGGCACAATGGTCACGGCCAGGAAGACAGCGAGACCCATGATGAGCGCCCGCGTCACCAGCGGACGGAGGCCCTCACCGCCAGGACCATTGTGCCGGCTATGCGACAATTGAAAGACGCGCATGGAACCTTACTGGGCCGCCTTCGGCTGCGAATCGGAATAATGGACTTCCGTGGCTGTCAGGCCGTCGGCCCCCTTCTCCGCCTCAACCACCACCCGGTCTCCCACTTGCGGCGGGCTCTTCGGGCGGCGAAGGTTGCGGACTTTGTACTGCGTTTTGTCGGTGAGGCGAACCGACACCACCTGGCCCTTGGGCGTTTTCACCTCAATGTGCGTGGAGTCAATGGCCGCCACGACGCCGAGGACATGTTGTCCGCTGCCGTGGGCGGCGACGAAGGCCGGAGCGCTGAGAAAAAGCAGTGCGGCAAGCATTAGTCGAAGGAATGTCACGGGAAAGGTCCTTTCGTTGGTCCATTAATGGCGGTGTGCGCCGGTCGCGCCGGAGGCGGCGGCATCGTCTCCGCCGAGGAACTGGTCGATCATCGATTCTTCTTGTAACTCTTTCTTCGTTTTGGGATTCAGAGTCGCCATTTCCTGCAGTTCTTCCTCGGTAATGCTGGGCAGATGGCGAATGAAATGCACGAGTTCCCAGCTCCCGCGGTCTTTCGCGGGGTCGCCGGTGCCCCAGCCGGGCATGGCGGTGAACCGAATGCCGTTCTGAATGATAAAGAACAGCTCGCCGTCCGACATCGTCTGCGTATCGGGGAGGCGGAGATCCGGCGACTTCGGGTAGACATTCTTTCCGATCACGGTGTCGCCGCTGCCGTTGTTGGCATGACACGAAGCGCAGTGGTCGGCGAAATGGGCCCTGGCATCCTTGAGCAACTCCTGAGTCAGCGGCAACGGGTTACGGAGCCGCCGATTTTCGTAGGGAATGGCCAACTGGCGGACTTGCCGGGCGATCAGCACCTCCAGCTCGTTCGGTTCGGCTTTCGCGCTGAATCCGGTTGTGTAGGATTGGTACCCGAACCACCCCAGCAATCCTAAGGTGGCCAGGAATCCAAGCATCAGCAGCACGCAGATTTTTTTCATCCGCAGCACACCCCACAACGCGACCACCAAGCCATTTTCTCACTATACAGACTCAGTCGAATGAATGCCAACCGAAGCGGGCCTTTCGGGGAGGAATGCGGGCGCTCTTAGTGTGAAGCTGGTGCAGGGGTGAGCAGACGTAGGAGGAGGATGGCGGTGACCGGCACATACATCAACAGGCCGGTCGTGCCCTGGAGTGCCTCACCGATCCAGAAGGTAACGGCCAGGTTGAAGATCAGCACGCCATAATAGAGGCCCACGCCCAGCAGCAGCCGGTGTGTCGTCGAAGGCGTCTGGGGCGGAAGCGCGGCGGCGAGGCGTCGGTCGAGAGGAAAGTAGATCAGCAACGAGATGGCGCCGACCACCGCCCACCCGACGTAATTGGCCATGGGTACGCCATAATGCACGCCCGGGTCCGGGTAATAGTAGATTTTGCCGAGGAACCAGCGGTCGCCGCGCAGCGCCACGGGATCGATCACCATGTCGATGAAGGCGAAAAACAGCACGGTCAGGATGAAGACCGGCCACGAAGTTCGGTCCTCGAGCGCAAACGACAGCCGGGGCAGCCGCAGGCCTGGTTCCCGGGAGCCCGACGCCATCGGGAGGAGCAGCAGGAGGGCGAGGCTATAGCTGGCGAACAGGAGGAACGAAAACGAGATCGAGTCCATGAACGGAATATTCGAGAAATAGAGTTCTTGGCCGACCGTGGATCCGTTGTAGTGGTACCAACCGAAGGGAATGCCGTTACGTGTGGAGGAATATTCGCAGACGAAAGCGGTCATCCAGCTGATGAGCCAAAACCGCCAGGTCCGCGGCCAGCCGATCGATGCGATGGCGGAAACTAGAAAGGCCGCGAGAAAGGCAAAGACGTAGGGGCGTAACCAAATCGTTTTGAGAAACAGAAAGAGGAATTCCATCGGGTACGTCGAGGATGCTCAAAAAGGTCTTTCAGCAAGGCCGCAGGCGCTGGCAAGACCGGAGGTGTCCCAGTTCTCACCCAGCCACCCCGAGCTGCCGAGACAGCTCCTTCCCCGTGGCTACGTTGAGGATCTTGCCGAGCCGAGAACGCAGCTGAAGGCCTTTTTCAGCATCCGATCATGCGTAGCCATGGTCGCGAAACCACCGCACCGCCTTCTCCAACGCGACGTCAACCGGTGTTTGGGGCAGGCCCAGTTCGCGGATGGCCTTTGAACAGTCGTAATGCATCTTGTACTTGGCCATCTTCACCCCTTCGAGCGGGATGCGGGGTGGCACACCGGTCAGGTTCGAGATCCATTGATTTGCATAGGCCAGCGGCAGGATGGCCAGTCGCGGCAGTTTCACGGAGGGCGCGTTCACGCCCGTGATCCGGCTGAGGATCTGAAAGACCTCGTTCAGCAACAGATTCGTATGGCCGAGAATGTAGCGTTCACCCTGACGGCCTTTCTCCATCGCCAGCAGGTGGCCCTGCGCGACGTCATCCACATCGATCAGGTTCATGCCCGTCTCGATGTATGCGGGCATCCGTCCCTGCATGAAGTCCACGATGATTTGGCCGGTGGGCGTCGGCTTCACGTCTGCTTCGCCGACCGGTGCGCTGGGGTTGACGATGACGACCGGCAGTCCTTCCCGCGCCAGTTTCAGCACTTCTTGCTCGGCGAGATATTTTGATCGTTTGTAATGGCCGGCCATCTGTTCCAGCGAGACCGGGGTGTCTTCCGTGCCGAGCCCTCCACCGGGCGGCAAGCCGATCGCGCCGATGGTGCTGCAGTAGACCGTCCGTTCGATGCCGACCTCGCGGGCCGTTTCGAGCAGCGTTCTCGTGCCGGTGACATTGATATCGTAGAAGATGGCGGGATCTTTGGCCCAGAGGGCGTAATGGGCCGCCACGTGATAGAGCTGCCGGCAGCCGCGTAGGGCCTGGCGAAGGGAGTCGCGGTCACGGAGGTCTCCGTGCACCTGTTCGACCGGAAGACCGGCGAGATCTTCATCAGCAAGGACGCGATGCTCACCGAGGAG
>ERZ1645185.713-NODE-713-length-13942-cov-4.828401_pt1 | contig 13942 bp, 15 predicted proteins | sample MGYA00575351_ERZ1645185 | MGnify/ENA primary metagenome ERZ1645185 (study PRJEB40838, sample SAMN11284767) | freshwater sediment metagenome | isolation source: river sediment | host: Sediment | place: India: Jana village, Kanpur | collected 2015-12-17 ...
CGTTCGGCCATGATTTGGACTCGGCCCGGGCCCTCAATCATGAACTGCAGCGAGTCTTGCACGAACGGCAGATTTATCGCATCGACCACTATCTTGGTAAAGAAACGGTGCAGAATATCCTGGTGTTCCGGTTTGCCAACGGGATTTTTGAACCGGTCTGGAATCGTCAGTACATCGATCATGTGCAAATCACGGTGGCGGAGAGCCTCGGGGTCGAGCATCGTGGGCGGTACTATGAGCAAGCCGGAGCATTACGCGATATGGTGCCGAATCATTTGTTGCAGTTGCTCTGTTTCCTGGCGATGGAGCCGCCGAACTCCTTTGCCGCGGACGCCGTGCGTGACGAGAAGGCCAAGGTGTTGCGGGGTGTGATGCCGCTGAATTCGCTCGATGTGCTGCGGTATGTGGCGTTCGGCCAGTATGGACCGGGCACGATCGAGGGGAAATCGGTTGCAGGGTATCGCGCTGAGCCGCATGTCGAGTCGGAATCGATGACGGAGACCTTTGTGGCGATGAAATTATTCATCGACAACTGGCGCTGGGCCGGGGTGCCGTTTTACCTGCGGACGGGGAAACGCATGAGGCGGCGGTTGACGGAAATCGTGGTGCAGTTCAAACGGGCGCCGTTCATGTTGTTTCGCAAGACGCAGGTGGATCGATTGGCTCCGAATGTGCTCGTCATCCGCATTCAGCCGGACGAAGGTATTTCTCTGCGGTTCGATGCCAAAGTCCCGGGACCGACGGTGCGGATCGGGACGGTCGATATGGACTTTCAATATGCGGATTATTTTGGAAACGCGCCGCATACGGGATATGAAACGCTGCTCCACGATGCCATGGCCGGGGATGCGACGTTGTTCCAGCGGGCCGACAACATTGAGTTGGGTTGGGCGGTGGTGCAAATGATTTTGGATGTCTGGAAGTCGTTGCCCGGTGCGGCAGCGTTTCCGAATTATCCCGGCGGGAGTTGGGGGCCGCCCGAGGCCGAGGCCTTGCTGCGGCGGGAAGGCCGGGAGTGGTGGAACGGAGGACAAGCGTAATCGGTGTGGTGGCGGATGAGGAGAGGTGCGTGATGGCGCAAGCGATGGAAAGTGCGACGCTGGCCGGCGGCTGCTTCTGGTGTCTAGAGGCGGTCTATGACCAGATGAAAGGTGTGCAATCGGTTGAATCCGGCTATATCGGCGGACAGGTGGACTCGCCGACCTATGAGCAGGTGTGTGGCGGTCGAACGGGCCATGCGGAGGCGGTGCGGATCACCTTTGATCCCGGCGTCGTCAGTTACCGCAATCTGCTGGATGTGTTTTTTGTCATTCACGATCCGACGACCTTGAATCGGCAGGGGAATGACATCGGGACGCAGTATCGTTCCGCAATTTTCTATCATTCGCCGGAGCAGCAACGTTGCGCGCAGGAAACGATTGCCGCGGTGACGGAGGCTAGGCTCTACCTAAATCCGGTCGTCACCGAAGTGGTCCCGGCGACGCGGTGGTTTGAGGCCGAACGTTACCATCAAGAGTATTTTGCACGGAATCCTTCTGAGGGCTACTGCGCCTATGTGGTGGGGCCGAAGGTTGCCAAGTTCCGTCAGAAGTTTTCGTCGTTGCTCCGGGGGTGATCGGGGACCGGAACTCTGCTAGACGCGTTTGAGCAGCCGGAACAGGCCGTCGCGAAGGTCCTGCAGCAGACTTGGTTGTTGGGTGACCTGGTAGCGTTTGATGAGCAGTTCCGCTTGAGGGGGACAGAACGGCCATTCGATGGCGTTCTTTCCCTGAACCTGGGCCAGGAAGTCTTCATCCGATCCCTCGGCCGGAGTCTGGATGACGATCATGGGGTCTTTGGGATCCAGGAGACAGGTCGAGTCGTAGCCGGCCTGACGATGCTGGTCCGGTCGGTTGAGGGAAACCTTGTGCGCCCCGGTGGAGAAGACGGTGTCCCCTTCGCGAATGGGGCCTTCCGGTGCGAGGGAAAAGAGCACCATCGGGGTGAGAATAATCACTGCGGCGGCTGCCGCGATCGACCAGAGCGGCGGCTCGGCTCCCTGTCGGGGGAGCGTGTTCGGCCGATTCACGATGCTGACAGGCCTCCATCCGATGGGACTTGCGTCCCCGTCACAACTGCTTCACACTCACGTTCCCGCGCAACTCGGTCATCTTACCCGATGCGACGGAGAAAGGCGCGCACCGACACCCGATATGGTCTATTGTCCCATGTGTTCAGGCAGTGCCAAGCGCGTGGCCCGGCACGGATGGAAGGATTTTTTTCTGCATTTGATGGGTTATTACCCATTCCGATGCACGCTCTGTCACCACCGCTTTCGCTTGCGTCGGCGAACCTAAGAGCCGGATCTCGCCGGCCGGCGAGTTATCACCCGCACATTTTTGTACCAATTTCGGCCATGGCGTTGGTCGTTTGGATGACTGTCCGGTCGTCCAAACTAGACTTGCATCGCCTTGGGGTGTTTCAGTAGGATCCTTCCCTGAGGCAGCACCATAGTCCTTAGCGGATGAGTGAGTCACATGTCTTTTTGTGGAAAATGTTCCGGCTATACCAAACGGTCCCGCCGTCAGGGGCTGTTGGATTTCTTCTTCTTCCTGATCGGCTATTATCCCTATCGCTGTCTGCGATGTGGTCGCCGAACCCATCTCCGTCAACGGGTCTGACTCCTCGCCCACTTCAAGTCCTCTGCATCCAATGGGTCTGTGTGTGAAGCCGCGTGGGGGAGGAATGTCTCTGCTCCTGCCATGCGATGATGGCGCTACGCCCTGACCAGCCCCCTTCAGAGGCGGGGGGCATCTGGTTACTCGTCGTCGGTCTCGCTGTCGGCTGCATCCTCAGGACGCTCCTCGGTCTTCAGGGCCGCAAAATCGAAGAGTGCGCGATCAAGGAGCAACGACGGGGCGATGTTGCCCAGCGCGGCGAACATGCTGTCGTTCGATCCGGGAAACCGCTGATTCCAGTCCTGCAGCAATGCCTTGACCTGTTTGCGTTTTAAGTCTTCCTGGGAGCCGCACAGATCACAGGGGATAATCGGAAATTGCCGCAAGGCGGCATAATGTGCCAGGTCGGCCTCTTTGACATAGGCCAACGGCCGGATGACCAGATGGCGGCCGCTCTTGGCCCGAAGCTTGGGCGGCATGGCTTTCATCTTGCCCGTAAACAACAGATTCAACAGCAGTGTTTCGAGAATGTCGTCGCGGTGATGGCCCAAGGCAATCTTGGTCGCGCGCAGTTCTGTGGCCAGCCGGTAGAGGTGTCCGCGCCGGAGGCGGGAGCAGAGCGAACAGGTGGTGTGTCCCTCTGGAATCAACCGTTTTACGACGGAATAGGTATCGCGGGTCTCAATGTGAAACGGGACTCCGCGCTTGGTCAGATAATCAGGCAGCACGTGGGCGGGGAATCCCGGCTGCTTCTGGTCGAGATTGACGGCGATGATCTCAAAGTGAATCGGAGCTCGGCTGCGAAGCGAGAGCAGGACCTCCAAGAGTCCGTAACTGTCTTTCCCTCCGGACAAACAGACCATGACCCTATCGTTGGCCTCGATCATCCGATAGTCGGCAATGGCCTGCCCGGCGAGGCGACACAATCTGGTCTCCAGGCGTTCGAGTTCGTCGGTCTGTTTGGCCGGCCGTGCAGCGTTCCGCGTCAGCGGAGTGATGAGAGGTTGCATGGTCGGGCATTGTAGCGCATGCGCGTCCGGGAATGGGATAGGGTCGGTGACCGAGGGTTTTCCCTACAACTCTGAGCAGGCATGCGGTCGATCCGCCAGCGTAATTTCAACGAGCTGCTATAGTTGAACGAGAACAAATTGGCGCCGGACGAGGCTTTTTGGTGGCGGAATCATGGGGCGAACGCAGAGACAGCGTCGGCAGCGGGCAGATCTTGCGGGGGCAGCGCCGGTATGGGCGGAGTGGAGCGACGAGCAACTCCTCGATCTTCGCATGTGCGATTTGGGATTGCGGCTCGATGGCACCTTTTATCAGGAGCCGATCGCGCAACTGTATCGCGAGTTGGCCGCTCGCCGCCTGGTGTTTCGTCCGCACTTCTGGATTTCAGACGAGTGGTTTACGCCGGATGGGGTGCCTGGAATTGCCGTCCCCTTCTATCTCGCTCATCCTCGCTTGGCCAAATTGGAAGCCAGTCAGATGCTGGAGGTGGAGGGAGGCACCCACGACTGGTGCATGCGCATCCTCCGTCATGAGGCGGGTCACGCGATTGAAAATGCCTTCCTGCTCCGTCGGCGTCGGCGTCGGCAGAAACTGTTCGGCCGCTCTTCTCAACCCTATCCCGAGTACTATACGCCGCGACCCTACAGCCGGAGTTTTGTGCGCCATCTGGATGTCTGGTACGCCCAAAGTCATCCGGATGAGGACTTCGCCGAAACGTTCGCCGTATGGCTGGACCCGCAATCGGGTTGGCGGGAACGGTATCGCGGATGGCCGGTGATGAAGAAGCTGGAGTTCATGGAACGGCTCATGGGTGAACTGGCGGAGATGTCCCCGACGGTGACCGGGCGGCAATTGCTGGATCCGCTGCCTCGTATCTATAAGACCTTGCGCGATCACTATGACGAAAAGCGGAAGCATTATGGAATCGGACGCGCCTCGTCCTATGACAGCGATTTGAAGAAATTGTTCTCGGACCAGCCCGCCCACGCCAAGAATCTCAGCGCCGCCGAATTCCTGCATCGCGCCCGCAAGGACATACGCCGGCGGGTGGCGGAATGGACCGGAGAGTATCAGTACACCATCGATCAGGTCCTAGAGAGCATGATCGAGCGCTGCCACGCCTCAAAACTGCATCTGACGCAACCGCGTGAGCAGGCCAAGCTCGATTTTGCGATCCTCCTGACGGTGCAGACCATGAACCATCTGCACAGCGGGAGGCACAAGGTAGCACTATGAAGCGATTACGGGTGCTCGTACTCATGCACAAGGATCTGGTGCCTCCGGAATCACTCAATGGGCAGAACTCTGAACAGGCGGCGTGGCGGACCGAATATGATGTCGTGTCCACACTCAAGAAGCTTGGCCACGAGGTGCAGGCGCTCGGCGTGAAGAGCGACCTGGAAGTCATCCGCACGGCAGTGGAAGGATGGAAGCCGCACATCGCCTTCAATCTGCTGGAGGAGTTTGATGGCGTGGCGGTCTACGATCAGAATGTCGTGTCCTATCTGGAATTGATGCGGATTCCCTATACGGGCTGTAATCCGCGAGGGCTCATGTTGGCCAGGGACAAGGCGTTGGCCAAGCAGGTCATGTCCTACCATCGCATCCCCTACCCGGAATTCATGGTCGTCCCCTTGCACCGGATGGTGCGGCGGCCCAAGTACCTGCCCTTTCCGCTGATTGTGAAATCGATTACGGAAGAAGCGTCATTGGGGATTTCGCAGGCGTCGATCGTGGACGATGACGACAAGCTACGCGAACGCGTTGCCTTCATTCATGACCATGTCGGCACCGGAGCGCTCGTGGAGCGGTATATCGAGGGGCGCGAGCTCTACGTCGGCGTGATGGGCAATGCCCACCTGCAAGTGTTTCCCGTCTGGGAATTGGTGATGGATAAGATGCCGGAGGAAGCGCGCCGCATCGCCACGCAACGCGTGAAATGGAGTCGCACCTACCAGGACAAGTATGGCATCCGTTCCTGCGAGGCGCGGAATCTGCCGGAGGGTGTCGCCGAGCAGATTCAGCATCTGGCCAAGCGTGTCTACCGTGCGCTGGGGTTGAGCGGCTATGCACGCATCGACATGCGCATGGACAAAGACGGCAACGTGTACGTGATCGAAGCTAACCCCAATCCGCAGATCGCCAGCGGGGAAGACTTCGCCGACTCAGCCGAGAAAGCCGATCTGGCCTATAAAGACCTGCTGCAGGAATTGTTGCAGGTGGGGTTGCGGTGGCGCCCTGCCCAAGCCGCATAGCGGATGTTGAAACAGGCTTGCGGCTGCGTTCTCGCGTCGCTCAGGCCCTCACTTGCTGCGGCCTTGCCGCCAGACCCGTTTGAACATCCGCCCGTGCAGCCGCTGAAACGACTCCCCAGCATCGTTCTCGCTCGCTCCGAGGCTCAACGTACCGCAAGGGTACGCCTCGCCTCCTCGCTTTGCTGCGGCCTTGCTGGGAACCCGTTTGAGCGGCTGTCACTGTCTTGAAACGGGGCTTGCGGCTGCGTTCTCGCTCATCCGAATTCACCACTCAGCACTCACCACTGTGGAGTTGGCCTATGGTCCCCAACGAATTCCGAACAGCAGCGCGACGCTGCTATTGTCGTCGGGGACTGGTGGGGACAGGTTGATGCGATGGAGATTGACCATGAGGGTGGTCGAGAAGGCGATGTTGGGGCCGACCTGATATTCCAGCGACATGCCCAGGGGAATGAAATGGCTCGTGTCGTTGCGATCGACTTTGGTGGGGCCGCTGCCTCGGTTGAGGTCTGCGTGGAGAATGCCTAGTCCGGCGAACGGCACCAGATTGAATCCGCCATTCAGACGAAGATGATACTTCGCGACCCCCGCGATGCCGATCTGTGTCAGGTCCCCGACCGGCGTGAAGAGCGCCATCCCGCCGAACGAAAAATTCTGGTCCATGTAGTAATCGAGTCCGAAGCCCAGCGCGAAGGTGGTGTCGTTGGTGGTGCCACTCCACAGGCCGAGGTCGGTCGCGAATCCCCAATGCGCGCCTTGCGATTCCGCCGATCTGGCGGGGGGGGACGACAAGCAACCGAGGAACGCAAAGACGGCGCACAGAAACTGGATTCGTCTGGTGTGTGTCATGGAGTTCCGTCTCACGGTGAACGCGCTCCTTGTAGCATAGGCTATTCCTGCGGACAAGCGCACGCCGCAATGCGTCGGAGCATCACCGAGGGTTGTCAACGCGCGCGGAGCTTCAGTATGCTTGGGGCTCTTTCGGAGGGTGGTATGAAAAAAGAATCGATGACGCCGGCCGAAGTTGCAGATGCCTTATACAAGCTGATTCCGCGTCGAATGACGGTGGAGGCTTTGAGTGAGTATGGAATTGAGGGCACGGAGGAGCAGGAGGAGGCGATGACTCGGGAGATCCTCTCCTTTACGCTCTACTGGGTCTTGGCCGCCATCAACGCGCACATTCCGCGCAAGTACCGCGACCTAGTGTTTCACCGCGTGATGGATCTGATTCGCGCCGATTGGGAGAGCGAGTACAAACTCGGGGCGGTGAAATGGGAGGAGTACCTCGATGAGGTGGAGGAGCGCCGCGCCCGGTATGCGCCGGTGGGGGATTACGAGGGTGGCGCCATTGCGGCGTCCGAAGAAATCTCAGACCTGCTCGAAAGCGAGGGGCTCATTCAACCGGAGGATCGGCCGAAGTTGCTTGTGCTGCTTCCCGACCTGGTGCCGCTGGACAAGTATCAGGAGCTCTTGAGCCAGTGTGTGTAGGCGAGTGAGGGGCATTCTGCCGTGGAAGAGCTTACATGCACAGTGTTCAATGCTCAATGCCTTGCGCTCAGTTGAACATTGAACAGTGAACATTCCGCAGGGGTACTGCGGTCGGTTAGAGATACCGGTGTGACAAGACCTGTCCACTGTTGTCGAGCTCGTACAAGAGCGGAGCGCCGGTCGGTATATTGAGTTCCAGGACCTGCTCCCGCGTCAGCTGTTCGAGCTGCATCACCAGCGCGCGCAGGCTGTTCCCGTGGGCGGCGATGAGAATGGTTTCCCCCTTGAGCACGTAGGGCTTGATGCGACTCTCGTAGTAGGGCAGCACGCGCTCGGCGGTATCTTTCAGGCTTTCTCCCCCGGGCGGCCGCACGTCATAACTCCGCCGCCAGATCTTCACCTGCTCATCGCCGAACTTCTTGGCCGTTTCGGCCTTATTCAACCCTTGCAACTCGCCGTACATCCGCTCGTTCAGGGCCTTGTCCTTTTCGATCGGAATGGTCGTCTGACCGATGGTTTCAAGGACGAGCCGCAGGGTTTCATTGGCGCGAGCCAGCACGGAGGAGAACGCACGGTCGAACTTGAAGTCCGCCAGTTTCTTTCCGGCTGCTTTCGCCTCTTCGACTCCCTTCGGAGAGAGGGGGACATCGACCCACCCGGTGAAGCGGTTTTCCAGATTCCACTGTGATTCGCCGTGTCGGATCAGAACTAATCTACTCATCGTGTCTCGTCTCCTTATCCGAAAGGGGTGGGGACTTGAGCCCACAGGTTACGCGATTGCCCCTTGATCCTGTCAAGGTCCCCGGCTCGCCGGAACACTGACTCGTTGCTCCAGGTCGGTTGCATTCAGTGGTGGCAGTCAGTACCATGCCGCCGATTTCCCTCACGCGTGGAGCAGCTCGATGTCGATGGTTCCCCCCACAGACTGGTCTCCGCTGCAAGAGTGGTGGCAGGCGATGGGGCGTCGTCTGCAGGTCGAAGACCGGGTCGAGGCATTTTTCCGGCGGGCGCTCGGGGTGAGCCAGGCGTTGGCTGGTGTCGTGCACGTCGGTGGGGAGGTCGAGTACATTCTCTTCGTGCTGGTGCGGTACTGGATTCCCGTCGTCTTGCCGCCGCCGGGCCGTGAACGGGCCTCTAAAGGCGATCCGGACTATTGGCTTGAATCGGAGCAGATTCTGAAGGCCGCGGCCAGCCGGTTACGGGAGCTCAAGCCGCTGATCGAGTTGCTGACAGCGGCCAATCCTTTGGGCGCTGGGTCGACTGATCAGCCTGCGTCGAGAACGCCGCTCGTGGAGGTCGAGCTGGCGAATATGCTGCAAGGAATCGCGGAGTCCGCAGGCAGTTATGGCGGGCCCGATTATACCTCGGTGATCAAGACCTTCGATCCTGTCCCGTTGCGGCAGACTCAGCCGTTCAAGCACAACAAAAAGAACAGCGCCGAACTGTGGGTCGTATTCCTCCTGCGCGAGCATTTCCGCGGTCTCGGACTCGGCAAGGACCGGTACTGGCCGTTGGTGGCGGGGTTGTGTTCAGCGGCCGGCATTGCCAATCCCAGCGGGCAACCCTACGGACCGGATGAACTGAAGTCCTGGTGGCAAAAAAATTGGCCGCGCACCTATACGCAGCTGGAGCAAACGCAGGCGGCGCCTGATCTTAGCGGGGCGGCGTACCAGCAGGATTTCGACTGGTTCGTGTCGTGGATCGAGTGGCAGCGCCGACAGCAAGTCGAGCAAGAGAGTAGAGAGTAACAGGGGAACGCACAGATTCGGTCAGCGAGTTACACCTGAGTCATGCTGGCCGGATGTGGTTTGGCGGGTGACCCCTTCGATCTGTCCGGCGGACCATCTTTGAGCATGGCCACGACGAGTCCGATTTTCAGCACCAGCAGCCCCACACCGACCCAGACGACATAGGGTTGTACGCCGCCCAATTCCCCCAGCATCTGTTGTCTGGCCTCTCCGCCTCCGGCCCGTTCGGCCTTAATCTTGGCGAGTTGCTCCTTGGCATGCCAGAAGTAGATGTAGTTGGCGCTGGCCCCGGCGATCACGCGCCAGACGATGTCGGCGGAAAGATCCTGAGTGATGTAGAACGCCATGGCGGGCCCGATGGCATAAATCAGTGCGTAGACATACATTTTCCGGTACAGGAACCAGAGAAACGGCTCGAACACAAAGGCCGGCCAGTGCCAGGTCAGGGCGAATTGCGGGCCGGAGGGCCCCGAAAATTTTTTGAATGTCTCCAGATACCGGTCGGCGTTGGGGCCGATGAAGGCTTTCCAGAGTTCCGTATCAGTCAGCGTTGTCGTGGTCTGGTCCGGCTCCAGGGTGGCCGCCTGGGGATCGGCGCTGAAGGCTCCCCCGCATTGATGACAATAGCGGGCATCGTCCCGGTTTTCTTGCCGGCATTGTGCGCAGGATTTCATACCGCCACCTTATCCCATCCGCCGTCTCTTCCCGTCAAGGGACGATCTCTACTGGATCTGCATTGGCAAACCGACGACCCGCCGCGCCAGGAGCCACGATAGGCGGTGGTTCGGTTGCTTTCACCTGATGCCTATGATAGCTTCGCCGACTCACGATGGGAGAGGTGTGCCATGCCGACGGGTGAGTTGCGTCTCAATGCCGAACAGTACCTGATGAACACCTATACGCGCCAGCCGATTTCGATCGTGCGCGGGCGCGGGACGAAGGTGTATGACCTGGAGGGCCGGGAGTACATCGATTTCGTCGCCGGTATCGCAGTCAATGTGCTCGGGCATGGGCATCCGGATCTGGTGTTGGCCATCCAAAAACAGGCACAGCACCTGCTTCATACCTCAAACCTCTATTATACCGAACCACAGGTGCGCTTGGCGCAGACGCTGGTGGAACATTCGTTCGCGCAGAAGGTCTTCTTTTGCAACAGCGGCGCGGAAGCGAATGAAGCGGCTATCAAGCTGGCCCGCAAGTACTCGTACGACAAATACGGCGCAGATCGGTACGAGATCATCACGATGACGAGTTCCTTTCACGGGCGGACACTCGCCACGCTGACGGCGACCGGTCAGGAGAAGGTGCACAAGGGCTTCGCGCCGCTCATGCCGGGATTTTCCTATGTGACCTTCAATGATCTGTCGGCGGTTGAGCGAGCGATCACTCCCAAGACTGCCGCAATCATGCTGGAACCGATTCAGGCTGAAGGCGGGGTCCATGTGGCGGATCGCGGGTACATGCAAAGCTTGAGGGAATTGTGCCGTGAACGGGATGTGCTGCTGATTTTCGATGAGGTGCAAACCGGCATCGGACGCACCGGCACCCTCTTCTGTTATGAACAGTTCGGGATGCAGCCGGATATCATGACTTTGGCAAAGGGGCTCGGTGGCGGCGTGCCGGTCGGAGCCTGTCTGGCGACGGATACCGTGGCTCACGCGTTTGGGCCGGGAACGCATGCGTCGACGTTTGGCGGCAACCCCTTGGCCTGTGCCGCGGCGCTGGCGGTGTTGCGCGTGCTGCTGGACGGGAAGATTCTCGAGCAGGGGCGTCGGATGGGCGAGTGTCTGGCGAAGGGGCTGGCTACCTTGAAAGAGCGGCATCGCTGCGTCAAGGAGGTGCGGGGCCTCGGGCTGCTCCAAGGCATGGAGTTGGATATTGATGGGAAGGCCGTCGTGGCCGAATGTCTCACGCGCGGGCTGCTGATCAACTGCGTCGGTGATCGGGTCTTGCGCTTCGTGCCCTCGCTGATCATCACGGAGCGCGAGATTGATCGCCTGCTGGCCGCGCTGTCACAGATTTTTAGTCAACGAACCATCTCAACCCATTAAGCGAGTAGGGGCGCGTATGTCGCGGCGTCCTCGTCGGTCGACCACCCGGGCTGGTCTCGGGAAAGATTTTCTGGATTTGCTCTCGATCCACACGGAGGAGCTGAAGGGCTTACTGCGTCTTGCCGCCCAGCTGAAGGCGAAGCAACGGCGGGGCGTGCCCCATCCCCTTTTGCCGGGGCGTATGCTGGGCTTGCTCTTTCAAAAGCCGTCGACCAGGACCCGTGTTTCGTTCGAGGCCGGGATGAATCAGCTCGGCGGCCAGGCCATGGTGCTGCCGATGGGCGATATTCAGTTGTCCCGCGGGGAGACTATTGCGGATACAGCGCATGTCTTGTCTCGCTATCTGGACGCCATTGTGCTGCGGACCTTCGATCACGCCATTGCCGAAGAGTGGGCGCGAGAGGCCAGCATCCCGATCATCAATGGTCTGACCGATCTGAATCACCCCTGCCAGGCCTTGTCCGACCTGTTGACCATTCAGGAGAAGAAACGCCGATTGAAGGGGATCAAGATCGCGTATGTCGGCGACGGGAACAATGTGACGAACTCTCTCATTGAGGCTGCGGCCAAAACCGGCATGACGATCGCCGTGGGGTGCCCGCCTGGATATCAGCCGAACCGGGGCATTGTCGATCGAGCCCGAGAGGAAGCTCGTCAGACGGGGGCGGTCATTGAAATCGGGGCCGATCCGTTGGTGGCCGTGAAAGGTGCCGACGTGGTGTATACGGACGTCTGGATCAGCATGGGACAAGAGCGAGAGCAAGCCAAGCGGCTGAAGATCTTGGCTCCCTATCAGCTCAATGCGCGACTGCTGAAGTATGCGAAGCCGGACGCATTGGTGATGCATTGCCTGCCCGCTCACCGTGGCGAAGAAATCAGCGCCGAGGTGTTGGACGGACCTCAGTCTGTCGTGTTCGACCAGGCCGAAAACCGGTTGCACATGCAGAAGGCGATTCTGGTCAGACTCCTCGGGAAGACATCGCAGACACGCAGGACGTAACAAAGGAGTGGTATGAGCCGGTCATCGTATAAGAAAGTCGTCTTGGCCTATTCGGGCGGTCTGGACACCTCGGTCATTTTGAAGTGGTTGGAAGAGGTGTATGGGTGCGAGGTCGTCGCGTTTTGCGCGGATCTCGGTCAGGGAGAAGATCTCAAGGCCATCAAGAAAAAGGCGCAGTCCTTGGGGGTGAAGAAGGTCTATGTCGAAGACCTCCGCGAGGTGTTTGTCAAAGACCACGTCTTCCCCATGTTGCGCGGGAATGCGTTGTATGAAGGCAGTTATCTGCTGGGGACCTCAATCGCACGTCCGCTCATCGCCAAGCGGCAAATCGAGATTGCTGCACAGGAGGGGGCTGAGGCGGTGTGTCATGGCGCGACCGGGAAGGGCAACGATCAAGTGCGGTTCGAGCTCACCTATATGGCGCTGCATCCGCAGATCAAGATCATCGCGCCGTGGCGGGAATGGACCATGCGTTCGCGCCGGGAATTGATCGAGTATGCGGAGAGGCACGGCATTCCGGTGACCGCCACGAAGGCGAAACCGTACAGCATGGATATGAACTTATTTCACACGAGTTACGAAGGCGGCATTCTGGAAGATCCATGGCAGGCTCCGCCGGAAGAAATTTTTGTGATGTCGGTCTCTCCTGAGCGGGCCCCCGGCAAAGCGCGGGAAGTGGAAATCGAGTATGTCGCCGGCGATCCGGTTGCGGTGGACGGCAAAAAAATGCGTCCAGCCGCGTTGCTGGCCCATCTCAATGCCTTGGGCGGAGAGCACGGTGTCGGTCGAGTCGATCTGGTCGAAAACCGCTATGTCGGCATGAAGTCTCGTGGCGTGTATGAAACCCCGGGCGGTACGATTCTGCATGCGGCGCATCGAGGCTTGGAGTCCCTGACCATGGATCGGGAAGTGCTGCACTTGCGGGACAGCCTGATCCCGCGGTATGCGGAGCTGATCTACTACGGATATTGGTACGCACCCGAACGCGAGATGCTGCAGGTCGCGCTCGATGAAGCCCAAAAGGATGTCACCGGCACTGTTCGGGTGAAGCTGTATAAGGGGAATTGCACGGTGGTCGGACGGAAGTCTCCACGTTCCCTGTACCGCCTGGATATGGCGACCTTCGAAGAAGATGATGTCTATCGACAGAAAGATGCGGAAGGGTTTATTCGCCTGAATGCATTGCGGTTGGCCATTCGCGCGCAACGCAAGAAGAGGTCGGCTCGGTAATGGCCAAATCTACGTCTGCGGGCGCTCGCGCGTCTAAGTCCGCTTCCGCCGCACCACGCTCCGGACGGGCCCTGCCTAAAGGGAAAGCCTGGGGCGGCCGGTTTGCTGAGCAGACCGACCGTCTGGTGGAGCAGTTCACCACGTCGTTGGCCTATGATCGGCGTCTCTATCCCTACGATATTCAGGGGAGCATCGCACACTGTAAAACGCTCGAACGGGCCGGGGTGTTGACAACCAGGGAATCGGCGCAGCTAGTGCGCGGGTTGGAGCGGGTGAAGCTCGAACTGGATCACGGACGTTTTCCCTTCTTGCCCCAAGACGAAGACATTCACATGGCGATCGAACGTCGACTGACGGAGCTGATCGGCCCGCTCGGCGGAAAACTGCACACGGGGCGAAGCCGTAACGACCAGGTGGCGTTGGACTTGCGGCTCTTTTTACGCGATGTCGTATCACGTGTGATGGGGCAAGTTCAGGAGTTCCGACGTGTGCTGGTGGGGCAAGC
>ERZ1645185.714-NODE-714-length-13935-cov-5.505476_pt1 | contig 13935 bp, 11 predicted proteins | sample MGYA00575351_ERZ1645185 | MGnify/ENA primary metagenome ERZ1645185 (study PRJEB40838, sample SAMN11284767) | freshwater sediment metagenome | isolation source: river sediment | host: Sediment | place: India: Jana village, Kanpur | collected 2015-12-17 ...
GGGGGTCGGCTTGGTGACGGTGTCGCTGCGGAGGTCGATGCGGGCGGTCACGTGCGGTCGGGCGGGAGGGTGGGAAGGCCGATGTCGATCGCGCCGGAGGCGCGCGCGTCGCGCGTGGTGTGGAACTCGTCGGCGAGCGGGGTGCGCGGCTCGAGCCGCCCCGAGGCGACCATCCGCATCTCCACCACGTGCGCCACTTCGGCGCCGATGACGAAGATCAGCGCCGCGTAGTACGTCCAGAAGATCACGACGAAGATCGCGCCCAGCGTGCCCGTGTACAGCGACGTGGGCTGGTACTGCAGCACGAAGCCGGCGAAGAGGCTGCGCGCGAGCTCGAACAGCCCCGCCGCGGCCGCGGCGCCGAGCAGGGCCGGCCGCCAGGGGGTCCGTGCCCGCGGCAACCAGCGGTAGAGCGAGAAGAAGATCAGCACGACGATCGCCACGCCGAACACGCGCAGCAGGGCCGCCTCGAAGCCGCTCGCCACCTGCTCCAGCACCCCCGCCGCGGCCAGCCGCGTCCCGATCCGTCCCGACGTCACCGCGAGCCGCGCGCTCACCGTGACCCAGCCCGTCATCAGCAGCACCGACACGAGGATCAGGTGGAAGTCCACCAGCTTCCCGTGGAAGTAGCCGCGGTCGCGCCCGTGCACGAAGATGAACGCCAGCACCGCGCGCAGCGTGCCGAAGAGGCGCGACGAGAACCAGAGGAAGGCGAGCGCGCCCCAGATGCCCACCACCGCGCGCGTGCGGACGACGTCGCGCAGCACGGGGTCGAGGATCGAGCCCTCGGCGGTGAGGCCGCCGGGGAAGAGCGTGCGGAGGGCGCCCTGCACGACCAGCGTCGCGGTGTCGGGCGACTGCCGCAGGATCACGCCCAGGCCGGCGGCGAGGAGCAGGAAGAACGGAATGCCGGCGAGGAGGACGTTGAACGCCACCCCGCCGGCCAGGAACAGTGCGTCGTCGGCATCCGCGCGCCGCACGACGTCACGGAGGAAGCGCCAGAGCGCGCTCAGACGCCGGAGTCCTCGGCGTCGTCATCGTCGTCGGCCGGTCGTCGGCCGTGCCGCGCGAGGCGCCGTTCGAGCGCCTCGCGGGCCTCCGCCGCCGCGTCGCGGGCGGTGTCGCGCGTGGTCCGCACGAACTCCTCCGCCGAGTCCTGCACCTCGTCGACGACGCGGCGGGCCCGCCGCTTGAGCTTGCGGGCCCCGCGCCGGAGGTCGGCGCGGGTGTCCGCTCCCGATTGCGGGGCGTAGAGCAACGCGAGGCCGGCGCCGACCGCCACGCCGAGCAGGAAGAGCCCGATCCCGCCGCCCGACCGCCGTTCCACCACGATCGAGTCGCTGCCGTTCACGTCCGCCACGCCCCCTCCCGGGTCAGAGCTCCACGAGCACCAGGAACTTCGACGGCCGCCAGAACACCTCGGGCTGGCTGATCTTCACCGTCCCCTTGAACTTGCCATCCTTCGGCGGCGAATCCAAGCCGGCGATGTCGTTGGTCGTGATGATCCGGTACGACTTGGCCGGGTCGGGGAGCGTGATCTCCGACACCTGCGTGCGGTCCACCGCGGTGAAGGCGCCGGCGTCGAGCGTGCGGGCCAGCACCTGTGTCTTGCCGATGCCGAGCATGCCGCCGCGCTGCTCGATGATGCCGCGCTTGAGCAGGTCGTCCTTCTTGCCGGCGATCCAGTAGACCGTGTTCTGCTCCGCCGTCAGCGCCGCCTTGTCCGCGCTGAGCGTCGCGCGCTCGCTCTCCAGCGCCGTGTTCGTCTCGCGCAGCGCCATGTTCTCCGAGGTGAGGATGCTCACCTGGTCGAGCAGGGCCACGATCTCGGCCTTCTGGTTGTCGATGATCACCTGGAACTGCTTGATCGTCGAGTCGAACGATGCCATCTGCGCCGTCATCGTGGCGTTGTTCGCCGTCAGCTGGCTCACGCGGCGGCGGCTCTGGGCCAGCCGCTCCTCCGACTCGCGCAGCCGCTCGGTGAGGCCCTTCACGCGCTCGGCGAGCGCCTGGCGCGCCTGCGTCGGCGACATCTGCTCCATCTCGCCGCTCGCCGAGACCACCGGCTGGCCGCTCTTCACCTTGTCGAGCTCGCCGTTCACCTCGGCGATGAACTGCGAGGTCGCGACGACCTCCTTGAGCAGCGAGTCCTTCTCCGACGAGATCGAGGCGACCTGCTCGAGCTGCCGGTCGTACTCCGACTTGGACACGCAGCCCGTGGCGACGATCGCCAGGGCACCGGCCAGGATGAGCTTCTTCATGATCTGACTCCGTGGGGGATCTTCGAGAGGGTGGGGGGGCACGGGCCGGGCCCGTGCCCGTCCGTCCGCGCTACTCGCCGGCTTCGGCGTCGTCCGGCGCCGCCTCGACGACGGCGCCCGTGCCAGGTGCCGGACGCTCGATCGCCGGCCCACTCACGTACCGCCGCACGGCGGCGGTTGTTCCGGCCACGCCCAGCTTCTCGAACAGGAAGGTGAACTTGGCGTCGTAGGCCGCCGCGATCGTCGCCTTCAGGTCGGCCGGCAGGTCCCACAGCTGCCGCTTGAACGGCCCGAAGGCCTTCTTCCGCGTCTTGTAGAAGAACTGCTCGTCCGAGTCGCCCGCCTTCCGCTCGTCCGCCGCGTTCACCTTGAGCCACTCGTAGATCTCGGCCCGCAGCGCCGCCGGCATCAGGTCGTACATCATGTTCTGGAAGCCGGTCGCCAGGTGGATCTCGGCGGTCTCGGTCTTCGGGAAGTGGAAGAAGGCGTCGTCCGGCAGCGTCGAGGCGCCGTGCTGCACCGCTCCCGAGAGCCCGTACTTCTCGCGCGCCACGCGCGACAGGTCCTCGAGCGTCTTGAAGTCGAGCGCCACGTCCTTGATCGAGCCGTCCGCCAGCACCACGCCGCCGTGCGACGTGCCCGACTGCACCGAGATCTTCGAGAGCCCCACCATCCCCGGCGCCTGCGCCTGCAGCGTCCGGTTGTAGCCGTCCATGAACGCCTCGAGCTCGGCGACCGTGGAGTTCTCCGTCCCCACCTCGCCGATCTCGCCGCCGAGCGAGATCGTCACGCCCTTGGGCTCGAGCCCGCGCACGTGGCGCGTGAGTTCCACGCCCACCTCGTAGTTGAGCCGCTGCTGCGCGTCGAGCGTCGGGTGCGCCAGGTCGACCAGCGTGGAGGTGTCGAGGTCGATGTTGTAGAAGCCCGCCGCCACGCCCTCGGTGGCGAGCGCCTTCACCGCCGCCACCTCGGCGGCCGCGTCGGCCTTGTACTTCTTCGCGTTCACCTGGAAGTGGTCGCCCTGGATGAACACCGGGCCGCGGTACCCCTCGCGCAGCGCCGCGGCGAGGATCACCGCCACGTACTCCGCCGGCCGCTGCTCCGTGTAGGCGATCTCCGAGCGCGCGATCTCGAAGATGATCGCGCTGCCGTCGAGCTTGAGCGCGGTGCGCCAGATCGACCGCGTGGTGTCGTAGGTCGCGCCGCGGATGTTCATGGCCGGCACGGTCACGCCCTTCACGTCGCCGCGGCCGCGCGCCATGTAGAAGTCGTGGATGCTGGCCGAGTACGTGCCGACGGCGCGGGCCGCCTCCCAGATGACCCAGCGCGCCCAGTCCTTCTCGGCGGCGTCGCCGAAGACGGCCAGGCGGACGAGGGTGTCCATCATCGGGGACTTGAGGGCGGCCTCGTCCTTCACGGTGAGGCGGCCGGCGTCGATCGCGATCGCGGCGCCGACGGCGCTGCGCACGGAGGCGGGGCAGGAGGACATCAGGGTCTCGCGAGGGTGGGAAGGGCGCCGCGAGGCGCGGCACCACGGTCGTGGGTCACAATCTGCCGCCGCCCGCGGGCGGCGGCAATCAATGGAAACGCCTACAGCGTCCAGTCCGGGTCGGCGGCCGGCAGCGCGTCCCACGTGGCCTTCATCTTCTGCCACTCGGGATGCCCGAACTGGTAGTACGTGAGCTGCTTGCCGAGCTCCACGCCCGGCTGGTCCAGCGGGTCCACGCCGTACAGCTGGCCGGCGTAGATGGTCGCGAGCTCGAAGAACATGAAGAGCCCGCCGAGGTGCCAGGCGTCGGCGCGCGTGACGCGCAGCGTCATCGTCGGGCGCCCCATCGTCGCCAGCGCGCCCGCCGTCGCGCGCCCCTCGGCGCGCAGCAGCTCGCCGAAGCCGTGGCCGCCGAGGTACGCCAGCTCGGGGATGCCGCCCGCCGGGATCGGCAGCTCGCCGCCTTCCGGCTCCTCGACGTCGATGAAGGTCACCGTCTTGTCGGCCGGCCCCTCCATGAAGAGCTGCACCTGCGCGTGCTGGTCGGTGGCGCCCACGGCCGGGATCGGCGTCGGGCCCACGTGCGCCCCCGCCGGCGTCTTCTTGCCGAGGCTCTCGGCCCACAGCTGCACGAACCAGGGCGCGAGGTCGCGCAGCGCGTCGGAGTAGGGCATCAGCACGTGCATCCCCTGCCCCGCCTCCACCTGCGCGCGCCACTGCAGCGTGGCGTAGGCCAGCGCGGGATTCGCGCGGAAGGTGTCGCCCGCGCAGCGGTCGCGCATCGCGACGGCGCCGGCCACCAGCTGTTCGATGTCGAGCCCCAGCAGCGCCGCCGGCAGCGTCCCCACCGGCGAGAGCACCGAGAAACGCCCGCCGACGTTGGGCGGCACGTCGAAGGTCGGGATCCCCTCGTCCTTCGCGATGCGGCGCAGCACGCCCTTGGCCGGGTCGGTGACGAACGCGATCGCCTGCGCCGCCGGGATCCCCGCCGCTGCGAGCCGCTCGCGCACGAACAGGTACTGCGACATCGTCTCGGCCGTGCTCCCCGACTTGGAGATCACGAGGAACTTGGTGCGCGGCAGGTCGACGAGGTCGAGCAGGCCGCGCACTGAGCGCGGGTCGACGTTGTCGAGCACGTGCAGCCGCGGGCGTCCGCCGCGCTGCGCGCGCGAGCGGGCGTTCCAGTCGCGCGGCAGCAGCGCGGTGCGCAGCGCCACCGCGCCCAGCGCCGAGCCGCCGATGCCGAGCACCACGACGTCCTCGAGGGCGTCGCGCTGGCCGCGCGCCCACTCCACCACGCGGGCGCGCTCGGCGGCCTGCGCCTCGAGCTCGCGGAAGCCGAGCACGCCGGCGGCGGCCTGCGCGAGCAGGCCCGCGTGCGCGGCGGCCAGGCGTGGCGCGAGCGCGGCAAGGCCCTCGGGGGTGGCGCCGTTCGGCACCGCCCGGGCGAGCATGCCGGAGACGTCGAGCTGGATCGTCATGATTCGGGGATCTCCACGGTCAGCCCGTCGTGCGCGGGCCGGATGTCAGGGGGCAGCGCGTCCTCGAGGGCCGCGTGCGAGGTCTCGTGCGTGAGATGCGTGAGCAAGGTGCGTGCCGCGCCCACCCGCCGCGCCGCCTCCACCGCCTCGCCGATCGACAGGTGCGTCGGGTGCGCCGTGCGGAAGAGCGCGTTGAGCACGAGCACCTCGGCGCCCCGCAGCACGTCGACCGCGGCGTCGGGGAGCGACTTGGCGTCGGTGACGTACGCCAGCGGCCCGATGCGGTACCCGAAGACGCGCACGCGGCCGTGCGGCACCTCCACCGGCGTCACGGGCAGATGCCCGATCGCCGTCGTCACGCCGGCCTCCAGCGCGTGCGCGAACCCCTCCGGCTTGCTCGTCCCCGGCAGCGGCTTCATCGCGGGGTCGAAGATGTACGGGAAGCGCTGCGCGAGCCCGGCCAGCGTCTCGGCCGGCCCGTACATCGGGAGGGCGCCGTCGCGCCGCACCGAGATCGCCCGCACGTCGTCGATCCCGTGCGTGTGGTCGGCGTGGTCGTGCGTGAACAGCACCGCGTCCACGCGGTCCACCTGCGCCGCGATCAGCTGCAGCCGCAGCTCGGGCGGCGTGTCGATCAGCAGCCGCAGCCCCGCCGACTCGACCAGGGCCCCCACCCGCGTGCGCTTGTCGCGCGGGTCGGGGGAGCGGCAGACGGCGCAGCCGCACCCCACCTGCGGCACGCCGAAGCTCGTCCCCGTGCCGAGGAAGGTGAGCCTCACACGGTCTCCACCTTGAGCTGGTTCGTCGTGCCCGGCGTGTCGAACGGCACGCCGGCCGTCACGACGATCTTCTCGCCCGGCTTCGCCAGGCCGTGCTCGCGCAGGCGCTCGCGGGCGATCGACCACATCTGCTCGTACGTCTCGCAGTGCGGCACGAGGAACGGGATCACGCCCCACACCATCGCGAGCTGGCGGTAGGTGCGCAGGTGGTCGGTGAGCACGACGATCCGCACGTTGGGCCGCCGCGCGGCGACGATGCGCGCGGAGAAGCCGCTCTTGGTGAACACCACGATCGTCTGCGCGCCGAGCAGCCGCACGGCGGTCACCGAGGCCGAGGCGATCGTCTCCTCCACGCTCGCCGAGCCCGGCTGCACGCGGTCGATGCCCTGCCCGCGCGGTACGGGGGCCTGCTCCGCCGCCGTCGCGATGCGGCGCATCGCCTCCACCGCGAGCACCGGGTGCAGCCCCGCGGCCGTCTCCGCCGAGAGCATCACCGCGTCGGTGCCGTCGAGGATCGCGTTGGCCACGTCGCTCGCCTCGGCGCGCGTGGGCCGCGGGTGCTGCACCATGCTCTCGAGCATCTGCGTGGCGGTGATCACGGGCCGGCCGTAGCGCGCCGCGAGCCCGATGATCCGCTTCTGCTGCAGCGGCACCGACTCGAACGGCAGCTCCACGCCCAGGTCGCCGCGCGCCACCATCACCGCGTCGGTGACCTTGAGGATCTCCTCGATCCGGTCGAGCGCCGAGTCCTTCTCGATCTTCGCGACGATCAGCATCCCCTTGGGGAGGAGCGCGCGCAGCTCCTCGATGTCCTCGGGCCGCCGCACGAACGACAGCGCGAGGTACTCGAGGTCGTGCTCGATCGCGAACGGGATGTCGGCCCGGTCCTTCTCGGTGAGCGACGGCGCCGAGACGTCGATGCCGGGGAGGTTCATCCCCTTGTTCGACTTGAGCAGGCCGCCGTACTTCACCTTCACCGCCACGCGCTCGCCGTCGACGCCCGTCACCTGCAGCGCGATGAGGCCGTCGTCGACGAGGATCGTGCCGCCCTGCCGCACGTCCTTCGCGATGTCGGCGTACGTGACCGGGATCTCGCCCGGCCGCGCGACCGCCTCCGGCGCGAGCACGTGCGCCTCGTGCTCCATCAGCGAGATCGGCTCCTTCAGCATCCCGATCCGGATGCGCGGCCCCTGCAGGTCGCCGAGGATCGCGACCGGCCGCCGCAGGTCCTCGGCGATGCCGCGGATCGACGCGATCACCCGTGCGTGGTCCTCGTGCTTCCCGTGCGAGAAGTTGATCCGCGCCACGTTCATGCCGCCGAGCATCAGCTTGCGGATGACGTCGGGGTTGGCCGAGGCGGGGCCGATGGTGCAGACGATCTTCGTGATGTCGGGTCGGGCGGGCATCCGGGGGGTGCTGGGAGGAGGGAGGCTCAACCGGCGAGCGCGGCGGTCTTCTGCTCGATGCCGGCGATCAGCGTGTCGAAGGACTTCTGGAACGAGGCGAGGCCCTCGGCGAGCAGCTGGTCGGTGACCGCGTCGAGCGCGATGCCGAGCGTCGCCAGCTCCTCGAACAGCGCGTCGGCCTCGGCGAGGCCCGTGTCGACCGTGCGCGCGGTGATGCCGTGGTCGCGGTACGCCTCGAGCGTCGCCGGCGGCATCGTGTTCACCGTGTCGGGGCCGATGAGCTGCTCCACGTAGAGCACGTCGCGGTAGGCCGGGTTCTTGGTGCTCGTGCTCGCCCACAGCGGGCGCTGCAGCTGCGCCCCCTTGGCGGCGAGCGCGGCCCAGCGCGGCCCGCTGAAGCGCTCGCGGAACAGGCGGTAGGCGCGCCTGGCGTTGGCCACCGCCGCGCGGCCGCGGAGCGCGGCGAGGCGCTCCGCCGTGATCGTGCCGGCCTTCGCCAGCGCCTCGAGGCGCGCGTCGATCGCGTTGTCGACGCGGCTCACGAAGAAGCTCGCCACCGACGCCACGTGCGAGAGGTCGCCCCCCGCCGCCGCGCGGTCCTCGAGCCCCGCCAGGTAGGCCTCGATCACGCGGTCGTGCGCCGCCACGGCGAAGAGCAGCGTCACGTTCACGTTGAGGCCGTCGGCGATGAGGCGGCGCAGCGCCACGCACCCGTCGGGCGTGCCGGGCACCTTGATCATCACGTTGGGGCGCGCCACCGCCTTCCACAGGCGGTGCGCCTCCTCGATCGTCGCGGCGGCATCGTGCGCCGAGCCGGGGGACACCTCGATCGAGACGTAGCCGTCGAGGCCCTTCGACGCGCGGTAGGTCGCCTCGAACGCGTCGCACGCGTTGCGCACGTCCTCCGTCTCCACCAGCTCGAACCGCCCCCAGGCGTCCATCGACGCCGGCGCCGCCTTCAGCTGCGCATCGTAGGCCGTCCCCGTCGCGAGGGCCTTCTCGAAGATCGTCGGGTTGGAGGTCATCCCGGTGAGCGCGTCATCGGCGATGCGGCGGGCGAGCTCGCCGTTGCCGAGCATGGTGCGGTCGATGTAGTCGAGCCAGATGGACTGGCCGGCGGCGTGCAGGGCGTGGAGCGGGGTCTGGGACATGGCGGGTCGCGGCGGGGAGTGGCGGGGGGACGAGCCCGCAATTTACCACGGGCGACGCCCCGATGCCCCCGTGCCCTCGTCCTCCGCTGGCTCGTCGGAAGGTCATGGTCCCGTCCACCCCAAGGCCGTCCCGTCCGACCCGCCTGCCGCGGGGGCCCGTCGCCCTGTGGCGCGCCCTCCCCTTCACCGCCCAGCTGCTCGTCGTCGGCATGCTGGTCGGCCTGCTCTGGTTCCTCGCCTCGCGCGCCGCCAACGAGCAGCGCCTCGAGGACGCGCGCGAGCGCAACGCCCTGCTGGTGCGCCTCCAGCGCGCCCAGGTCATCGCCGGCGGCCTCGGCAACGCCGTCCTCGGCATGTCGCGGGCGCACCGCGGCTACCTCCTCTCGGGCCGGCCGGAGTTCCTCGACGACTACGCCCGCCAGCGCGCCGCGTTCGAGAGCGGTGCGCAGCGCCTGCTCGACGTCGCCCCGTCGGGGAAGGTCGCCGTCGACCTCGACGCGATGCGCACGGCGCTCACGCAGTGGCGCGAGCGCGCCTTCATCCCCAACGTCGCCCGCCGGCGGACCGAGGGGCTCACCGCCTTCGACGAGGGGCGCCCCGGCGCCGCCGGCGTGCTCCTCGGCGCGACGCTGATGGACTCCGTCACGACGATCCACGACCGCCTCGCGCGCGACATCCGGGAGGAGGTGCAGGCGGTCGAACTGCTCGTCGAGGAGGCCGCGAGCCGCGAGGAGTGGGAGGTGTTCCTCACCTCCACCGGCGCGCTCGCCGTGATGCTGCTGCTCCTCACGCTGCTGATGCGCCTCGTCCAGCGCGAGCTCGCGCAGGTGATCGGGGCCGCCGAGGCGCTCGGCGCCGGCCGCTACCGCGACGCCCGGCTCCCCGACGCGCGCTCCGCCCCCAATCGCGAGGTCGCCCGGCTCGCCGGCACCTTCGACGCGCTCGCCGCGAGCATCGAGGAGCGCGAGCGGCAGCTGCAGGACGACATCGTGAAGCTGAAGGAGCTCGACCGCCTCAAGCGCGACTTCGTCTCGACCGTGAGCCACGAGCTGCGCACTCCGCTCACCTCGATGCGCGGCGCGATCGGCCTCATCCTCGGCGGCAAGGTCGGCGAGGTCCCGCCCAAGGGCCAGGAGCTGCTCCGCATCGCGATGACCAACACTGAGCGGCTCATCCGCCTGATCAACGACATCCTCGACGTCGAAAAGGCCGATGCGGGCCAGATGGCGCTGCGCCACGACCCGCTCCGCATCCGGCCCCTGGTGGACACCACTCTCGCCGGCCTCGACGTCTTCGCGCGCGAGCATGGCGTCACGCTGGTCATCACCGGTGCCCCCGGCGCCGACGCGGCGGTCACCGGCGATGCCGACCGTCTGGTGCAGGTCCTCACGAACCTCATCTCGAACGCCGTGAAGTACTCGCCGCGCGGCGCCGCGGTGGAGGTGGAGATCGCCCCCGGCGAGGGCGTCGTCTCGCTGCGGGTGCGCGACCACGGCCCCGGCCTCCCCGAGGAGTTCACGGGCCGCATCTTCGGGCGCTTCCAGCAGGCGGGCGGCGCCGACTCGCGCCGCAGCGGCGGCACGGGCCTCGGCCTCAACATCGCGCGCACCATCGTCGAGCTGCACGGCGGGCGGATCGGGTTCGAGCCCGCCGACGGCGGCGGCACCGTCTTCTGGTTCACGCTGCCGACGGCGCCCGAGACCCCGGCCGCCGTGCCGGCCCAGCCCGCCGTGATGGCCGGCCCTGGCGCCGCCGCGCCCGACCAGCGTCGCGCCGTGCTCGTCGTGGAGGACGATCCCTCCATGCGCGACGTGCTCGTCGCGCTCGTGGACCAGGTCGCGCGCCCCATCCCGGTGCACAGCGCCGAGGCCGCGCAGGAGGTCCTCGCGCGCGAGGCGGTCGCCGCGATCATCCTCGACCCCGGCCTCCCGGGGATGGACGGGTTCAGCTTCGCCAAGCGGCTGCGGCAGGACCCGCGGCTCCGCACGCTGCCGGTCTTCCTCTTCTCGGCGCGCGAGTACGACCCGGAGGAGTTGCGCCGCGGCGGCATCCGCGCCGCCGACGCCTACGTGAAGACCCGCGACGCCGAGGCGCTGCTGTTCGACCGCCTGCGGCTCGAACTCGCCAAGACGCGGTGATGGCGGTGCGGGCGGCGGGCGGCGCCCTACGCCGCCTGCCGCCCGATCCCCTCGCGCGTCATCCGCCCCCAGCTCTCCACGCCGCGGAAGAAGCGCCAGTACCCCTGCAGGCGGAACACCAGGGTGAGCTGGCGGTACCCGAGCCCCTCGATGAGCGCGAAGCCGAGCAGGCGCCAGAAGTCGCCGCGCCGCCGGTAGCGCCGGAAGCTCAGCTCCTCCAGCACGATCGCCCAGAGCGAGAGCAGGATGCCGTAGCCGATCGCGACGCCGAGGAAGAGCAGCGCGAACTGCACGTCGAGCACGCCGACGAGCAGGCCGAGCACGAGCGTCAGCCAGCCGATGAGCTCGATCGCGGGGGCGAGCATCTCGCCGAAGACGTAGAACGGCATCGCGAGCATCCCGATGCGGCCGTAGCGCGGGTTGAAGAGCATCACGCGGTGCTCCCAGAGCGTCGCGATGAGCCCGCGGTGCCACCGCTCGCGCTGGCGGCCGAGCACGCGCGTCGTCGCCGGCACCTCGGTCCACGCCACCGGGTCGGGGATGAACGGCAGCTGCGCGTCGATCTTCTGCTCGCGCAGGTAGCGATGCAGGCGCACCACCAGGTCCATGTCCTCGGTGACGTTGCCGGTGCGGTAGCCGCCGATGGCGCGCAGGTACTCCTTGCGGAAGAGCCCGAACGCGCCGCTGATCACGAGGTTCCCGCCGAGGAGGTTCCAGCCCATGCGGCCGAAGAGGAAGGCGCGGAGGTACTCCACCACCTGGCAGCCGGGGATCCAGCGCGGGTCGATGCGCGCGTCGGTCACGCGGCCGTACTCGATGGTGCAGTTGTTGGCCACGCGGATCGTGCCGCCCACCGCCGCCACGTTCGACGACAGCAGGAAGGGGCGCGCGAGGCGCAGCAGCGCGTCGGGCTCGATCACCGTGTCGGCGTCGACCGCCACGACGAAGGGGTGGCGCGCGGCGTTCATCGCGGCGTTGAGCGCGTCGGCCTTGCCGCCGTTCTCCTTGTCGATCACGAGCAGGCGCGAGTGGCGCCGCGAGCGGTAGTAGGCGCGCACCGGCTGCGTGGGCACGGCCACCGCGAAGGCGGGCGGCACCTGGTACAGGTCGAACTCCCGCAGCAGCACCTCCATCGTGCGGTCCTTCGAGCCGTCGTTCACGACGACGACCTCGAGGTGCGGGTACTCGAGCGTGAGGAAGCTCAGCAGGCTCGAGCTGATGGTGACCTCCTCGTTGTGCGCCGGCACCAGCAGGCTGAGCGGCGGCAGCGCCTCGGTGGCCAGCAGCCGCTGCAGGTGCTCGTCGGCCGCGAGCCGCCAGTGCCGCCAGAGCTCGGGGATCGAGAGCAGCAGCAGGATCGCGTACGAGGTGTTGAGGAACAGGAAGTACCAGATCACCACCTGGTCGGTGGTGGCGACGAAGCCGCGGATCGGCGCCGCGAGGAACTCGGGGAGCATCAGGCGTCCCCCAGCTCGAGGACGGCGCCGTCGGTGAGGCCGGTGACCATCATCGCCATGTCGCGCGCGAAGCGGTCGTCGCCCACGCGCGCCGCGCGCAGGGCCGCGCGCCCGCGCTCGCCGAGCTGCGCGAGCGACACCGCGGCGCGCACGCGCACCACCCAGATGGGGTCGCTCAGCACGGGCGTCAGCGCCGGCACCGCGCTGCGGCTGCCGAGCTCGCCGAGCGTGCGGGCCGCGGCCGCGCGCACCGTGGGATCGGGGTCGCGCAGCAGCGTGGTGAGCGTGGCCTCGCTCTCCGGGCCCGGGCGGCGCCGCAGCGCCTTCGCGATCGTCCGCCGCACCGCCACCGCGCGATGGTCGGCCCGCGACATCGCCGCGGTCACGGCCTCGGGGTCGTCGATCGCCTCCGCCAGCTCGATCCACGCCGACAGCGAGGCGAACGCGTCCCCCTCGCGGATCCGCTGCGCGAGCGCCGGCCCGACGATCCCGCGCGAGCGCCGCAGCACCGCCGTGACGTAGTGCCGCACCACCTTCGGCAGCGCCTCGAGGCGGTCGAGCACGTGGCCCACCAGCGCGTCGTCCGCCACGCGCGGCAGCGCCGCGGCCGCCGCGATCTGCACCGCCGGGTGCGCGTCGTCGAACAGCGCCAGCACCGTCGCGCGGTCGCGCGCCTCGGCCATCAGCGAGAGCGCGCGCGCCGACTCCAGCCGGCGCCACCAGAAGCGCGACCCCGCCTGCCGCACCGCCGACCGCACCCAGGGCTCCCCGCGCAGCGCCACCGCGATCTCCTCGCGGTTCGACTCGGGGATCGTCTGCCGCGCGAGCAGCGCGAGGTACCCCACCGCCGTGCCGCGCGGCATCCGCCGCAGCACCTCCACCACCGGCTCCGGGTGCGCGCCGCCCACCAGCCAGTTGCGCAGCGGGATCGCCAGCTCGTTGCGCCCCGCCACGAACGCCGCGCGCTGCCGGCGGTCGTACGCGCGCCGCACCAGCAGGAACACCAGCAGCAGCAGGAGGAACGCCACCTGCGCGAGCGCGACCACGACGAGGACGACGGAGCCGATCACTCGGCCGCGTCCTGCGCGCGCCAGACCGCGATCTTCGCCATCAGCACGCGCAGGCTCACCGGCTTGGCCAGGTAGTCGAGCGCGCCCGCGCGCAGCGCCCGCAGCTGGTCCCCCTCGCTCGCGTGCACCGAGATGAACACCACGCGGAACGCCGCGGGGCGCTCGACGCGCAGCCGCTCGAAGAGCGAGAAGCCGTCGAGCCCCGGCAGGTCGACGTCCATCAGCACGACGGGCCGCCGGCCGCGCACGCGCATCCGCAGCAGCCCCTCGAGCGCCTCGGGTCCGCTGCGGTAGAGCTGGTGCGTCAGGCCGCGCGAGGCGAGTGCGTACCCCACCAGGTCCGCGAGCGCGGGGTCGTCCTCCACCACGATCACGTCCGGCGCGATCCCGGCGTCCGCCGCGTCCCAGCGATGCACGTACGTCTGCGCGTCCCGCGCCGCCTGCCACGCCTCGTCGGCGAGGTGCAGCAGGGCGCGCGCGCCGGGCTCCGCCCCCGCGCGCTGCTCCACCACGCCCGCGCACCACGCCACCAGCTCGTGCTCGGCCGCCTCGGCGAACGGCTCCAGTCGCGCGAGCGCCTCCCCCGCCGGCATCGGCAGCAGCGCGCCGAGCGCGATCTCGTCGAGGAAGCCGCAGCGCACGCCGTCCACCGCGAGCGCGCTCGCCACCACCGCGCACTCCAGGTGCCACAGGCCCGCGCGGT
>ERZ1645185.715-NODE-715-length-13913-cov-4.842762_pt1 | contig 13913 bp, 15 predicted proteins | sample MGYA00575351_ERZ1645185 | MGnify/ENA primary metagenome ERZ1645185 (study PRJEB40838, sample SAMN11284767) | freshwater sediment metagenome | isolation source: river sediment | host: Sediment | place: India: Jana village, Kanpur | collected 2015-12-17 ...
TCGGCGGGACGGACCCGGTAGTCTGGTGCGCGGGGGACGACGGCGAGGTGGTGGGGGCGATCGGGGTCGGTGGTGCTCCGGGCACTCATCTGGATGATGCCTGTGCCGAAGCCGGTCTCGATGCCATCGGAGCCGCCTCGAAGATGCCTACTGCAAAATGAAACGAATGCGAGGGAGGGGACCGGGCTGGATGGTGATTGGCCTGGTCCTTGTCCTAGTCGCCTGCAATAGTGATCGCCCCGAGCCGGCAGAGGTCGAGCTCCCATCCGCCGGGTTACGCGTACGGCTGACCCGTGTCGCCACCCATCCGTTTCTGTCCCGTTATCGGCTGACCCTCCATGTTGCCGGCCGGCAAGGCTGTGAGGCGACGGCCGAACTGTTTCCTGATACGGGGTATGCCGCACGCCGCAATCTGTATCAGCAGGCCTCTGGAGTGATCACGGTCTTGGGGCAGTACGACGCGAGGGTAGTGGATCCGTCCAGTTGTGCCATTCGCCTGGTGGAGTTTCAATCCCTGGCCGGGCAGGCCATCTATCTGGGCATGTTCGACGTCGATGCGCAGAAGCGATGGCAATTTCTCCCGCCCTCGGTCAGACCGGAACGGCCGTTTGAAAAGCTGTGATCGTGAGGCGGGGTTATTCCCCGGTGCGTGACTCTGTTGCACGCTCCTTGAATGTCAGTTCCGCCACGGCCGACTTGTCCATCTCTCCCTTGCCGATCGCGACCAATCGCCGATATTGCTCATACGTGGCCGTGGCCAGCGGGAGGTCCAATCCGACCTGTTCGGCCAAGGCACAGGCGATTCCTGAGTCTTTCGCGGCATGGGCGGCAGAAAAATAGCACTCGTGCGCACGATGCTGCATGTCCTCACCGTCGGTTTCCAGCACGCGGGAGTTGGCGCCGGTTTGAGAAAATACTTCGCGGAGCATGGTGAGGTCCAGGCCCAGAGCAGATCCCAATCCCAGTCCTTCGGCCAGGGCGGCGGTATTGGCGTTCATCACCATATTCACGAGGGCCTTCACCTTGGCAGCTTCTCCGGCCGGACCGATATAGCGCAGGTGTGCGCTCAAGGCGTTGAGTAATGGTCTTGCCCGCTCGAAAACGTCGGGGCGTCCGCCGCACATGAGGTAGAGCGTCCCTTGGCGAGCTTGTGTGATGCTGCTGGCCATGCAGGCCTCAAGACACTGTCCGCCCTGTTGCTCCACCAACGTGTGGACCTCTCGTTGGAGTGCCGGGGAAAGGGTTGCGCAATTGATGAAGAGTCGTCCGGTCGCCTGTCGCAAGAGGCTATCAGCTGATCCGGGGGCGTAGATCCACCGCATCGCTTCATCGTCCGAGACGACGGTCAGCACTGTGTTGGCGGGTTCGACCAGGCCTGCCAGGGTTGGGGCGGCTGCACATCCCAGTTCCTGCGCCAGTGCTTGCGCGCGTGGTGCGTCGGCGTCATAGACCGACACAACGGGGTAGTGGAGTTCCTGGAGCCGTCGGGCCATGTTGGCCCCCATACGTCCTACTCCGACGATGCCGAGACGAAAGTCTGACTGTGCCATCCATGCCCTCCTGGAAAACATGCTGCTCTTATCGGCGCGGAAGTGTACCATAGTCACTTCTGATGCAGGTATCCTGACCCCCTGAAGCGGTCGGGCCATTAGAATCGTGTATGCGCGGCAGGAGCGATGGGAGTCCGGGATGCAACAAGCGATCATCGGGTATCATCAAGACGAAGAAGGCCACTGGGTCGCAGACCTCCGCTGCGGGCATGGCCAGCATGTGCGCCATCAGCCGCCTCTGACAAGTCGCCCGTGGGTGCTGACGATGGAGGGGCGGCGAGGATTTCTCGGCACCGAGCTCAATTGTAAGAAGTGCGATGAGGGAGGGGATGGGTACAGCCCCACCGAGCCCCTGTCCAAAGGGACCCGGTAGAGCCGACGTCGATTTACGGGGCGTCCTGATCGGGTAGCCGGAAGCTGAAACGCGGCAGGAATTCTAGGCCCAAATCCAATTCAACAACGAAGAGAACCAGCCGGTCACACTGGAGAACCAGGATTCTTCGTGCGGGGCTGTGGCTGTCGCGGGGCGAGGGGCCGCCGGAGTCACTGGTGCCTGAGCCACTTTTGTCGGTGCAGGCGAAGGCGCGAATGGCGCAACCGTCGGCGCCGGATGCGGTACGGTCGTCGCTGGGGCGAGGTTCGTAGCCGTTGGGGTAGACGTCTGGGTTGGAGCCGGAGTTGCCGCAGGGGCCGGCAAGGCCGTCGAGGATTCAACCGGGCTTGGTTGCGGTGTCAGCACTGCGACTATCGGCGGCGCCGGTTGCACATGATCAATCATCGTCGCATGCGCGTCCGTCGGAGCTTCGACGGGAGCCATGGTCTGTTCACGCTCGGCGGTCAGCGCCTCCAACCGTTTCTCGAGTCGCTTCGTCTCGCCGATTTCCTTCACCATCGCCTGATGCCGGGCGCGTAGTGCGGCGATGTTGTGTTCCAGGAGCGCCAGTTTGGCCTGGTTGGCCTTGTGGATCTGATCATAGGAGGCCTGAATCTGCTTCAGCTCGCTCTTGAGCGCGGCAAGGGCGCGTTCATCACGCTGGTTGGCGAGATGTGCCTCCTCCCGTTGTTGCTCCAGCCCCTTGATGTCCGACTGGGTCTGGGCCAGTTCATTGGCCCTCGTGTTCACTTCCTGCTTGGCGGTGTCGTAGGTCCGTTGTGAGACACAGCCTCCCAACATCAATGCAGCGCTTGCCACGATCCAGCAGAGGGTGATGGCTCGGGGAGCCAGAGCTGAGACGTTCGCTGCTCGTGAAGATGGGGTCGTTGGTTGCATGGGACATTCCTCTCAGGTGCGTAGAGTGGCAGTCTCTGCGTCGGGTGGCTCGCCCTGTGCGAAGCCACTGTGCCTAAGGTAATTTTTCAGAAAAGGGGAAAAACGGCAAAATATTTCGGGAAACCTGCAGTCGATTGTCTGGGCAGGGGATGGGGCGTGCGTCCGGTCGGTTGCCTATTCAATGGTGATGGTGTCTGCCGGGGACGGCACTTGCATTGCCAGGCCTGATTCCTGCCAGGGCTGTAAGCGAGGGCCGATGTACCGATAGCCACCTGTGACGGGATCGGTGGAGAGGAGGAGTGGGGTATCCAGATCGAGAACATCAAAGCCGCCCATCCCCAGCACCAGGCTGAATGAACAGCCCATGGCAATACGAGTTTCCAACATTCCTCCGACCATGAGACGGAGGCCGATTGAGCGGGTGAACGCGGCGATGCGTCGGGCTTCGATCACCCCGGTTTTCATGATCTTGATGTTGATATAGTCGGCGGCCTGCATCTCGACGACTCGGCGTGCATCGTCCAACGATCGCACGGACTCGTCTGCCGCCACGGGAATGCCGGTTAAATGCCGGATTGCCTGCAGGCCTTCGAGATCATTCCGTGCTACCGGTTGTTCGAGCAGAACCAGCCGCCCTCCGAATTGCTTCACTCCGCCTGCGAAACGGAGGCAGTCCTCGCGGGAAAACCCCTGGTTTCCGTCACCGATGAAGCTGATACCTGGAAGCGCCTCATGCACGGCGTGGAGCCGGCGAATGTCCCCCTCGACATCGGTGCCCACCTTCATTTTGAACAGGCGGAATCCTCGTCCATGCCAGGCGCGCGACAGGGCCACGGTCTTCTCTAGACTGCAGATGGGAATGGTGATGTCGGTTTCATGGGCACGAATCTCGGCCTCTCCCCACAGCCGCCAGAGTGGCATGCCCTGTGATCGACAATAGGCATCCAGTACGGCGGTTTCCAGCCCGCAACGGGCGGCCGGCTGGAGGGGGGCCTGCTTCGTGAGTCGGTCGGCGAGCGATTCGCAGTCGGCGGCCGATTGGCCGATCATGGTGCGGGCGAGTGCCGTCGCAGCCGCAACACACGTGGCCCGGTCTTCTCCACCGACTTCCGGAAACGGTGCCGCTTCTCCGAGGCCTTGAGCCCCGTCACGTAAGGTCACTCGGATGAACAGGTTTTCTGCCGTGACTCGTGCGCCCGTGGCGACGACAAACGGATCGGTGACCGGGATATCGATCGGCCAGATCTCGATGCGTTGTATGGTGTGGGCGTTCACGGGATGTGCGGCATTCGTGACGAGTGGTTCATCCGTACCGGTCATTTTTCCAGGGGAAGGCGGTATTGGAATAGCCTCGGACTTCCCAGAAGCCCTTTTCGTCCTGCTCCGAAAACGTGATTTCTTTAACCCACTTCGCTCCCTTCCAGGCATAGCGCTTCGGGACGATCATGCGCACTGGGCCGCCATGTTCTTTCGTGAGCGGACGGCCGTTCCATTTATAGGTGAGCAAGACGTCGTCATCCTGACAGGCACTGAGGGGTAAATTGGTGGTGTAGTCGTCGTACGACTTGAACAGTACGAATCGGGCGGAAGGCAGCGGTTGAACAACGGTCATCAATTGTTTGAAACTGACCCCTTCCCATTCATTGTCGTAGCGACTCCAGGATGTGACGCAGTGAAAGTCTGAGACGTCCTTGAACTGCGGCTGGGCCAGAAAATTTGCCCATGTCCAGATGACTGCCGTGGTGACGGCACCCCCGATGGTTAATCTCCACTCTTCGAGAGAAATCTCCGGTTTGTGGCCGAGGTCCAACACCGGCCAGGTTTCCACCAGATGCTGGCCGGGTGGAAGCCGATCGTCCCCCTCATAGAAGACCTCGCGCTCTTCCCCGCCGCGGCGGGCCCTGGCCCACTGTTCCTTGCTCTTGGTCAAACGGTCATTCTGATCCATATCCCCCCTCCTAACACTACAGAGTAGGGCAAGTGGGTCTGGCCTGACAAGGGCAGAGGGCCTGAGAACTAGAGGTGCCGTGCATGGCCGGTGACAAAAGACGCCCGCGATTGCAATGGAGCTTTTCAGCAGAAGTGCCTGGAATGTTTGATCATTATGGGTAGAAGCGGCGTGGGCAGTCGAGGCGGAGCGGCGCACCTGGCTGTGGTCGGCCAGGGAGTGTGGCGGCACGAGGAAGAAGAAGGTTCAGGCGTGGAGCCTGGTCTCTCGTTCACACCAGCGTTGCGGGCGCATCAACGTCCCCAGCGCGGCGATGGCACAAATCGTCGCCAGGAGCACGAAGCTTGCGATGAGGAAAAATCCACCTTTCATATCATGCATCGAGAGCGGTCCCATGACGTCACCCCCCTGCTATGATGCAATTGTACCACCATCACTCCGTGCGCCAACCGCAACTGCAACGCCATGATTCTTCGGGCGACTTTTTTCTCAGGCGTGAACTGCAGTGCGGGCAGGGGCGCATCCACACATGTGAGGTGGTCTCGTGGCTGGGGTGCGAGGTACGGGTCTGCTGCGAAACCGAATGTGTCGTCGGCATAGCAGGGTCCAGAAGTTCAATCAGTGTGACGACCATGACATTACCTCCTCTCGCCCCCTGGCTTCAAGAGATCTTTCGGATGGCGACATCCCGTACTTGAGCGGTGCGGCGAGCAGGTCAGCGACCGATTTGGCACTGGGTTGCGACGGCGGGCGCATCCATTCATCCCGTCATTGAGAGGGCGCCGCGTCTGTAGGCTGGATGACAGCAGGCGTTTGTGGTTGAGGGTACGGTATGCAATGAGGCGAGGTCACAATTGACACATGCGTGGAGAGACACGATGATACCGCCAAGGAGCACAGCAGCACGATGACGTCTTCTGCGGATAGATCCTTGCAGCCGAAACGTTCCAACACCGGCAAACTGATGCTGGGACTGTCAGTCGGGCTGGCCGTCACGGCATTTTTTTATTTTGATCTTGGGCGGTACCTTTCGTTGGATGGGCTGAAAGCCAACCGCGATGACCTGCTGGTCTTCACCGACTCACACTACTCGACGGCTGTGGCCCTGTTTGTTGTCGCCTATTGCCTCGTAGTCGGACTGTCGTTGCCAGGCGGGGCGATCATGACCCTGGCCGGAGGATTTTTGTTCGGCAGCGTGTTGGGGACCCTGTATGTCAATGTCGGAGCGACCATGGGAGCGACCGTGGCTTTTCTGGTGGCGCGGTACCTGCTGCGAGACTGGGTGGAGCGGAAATTCGGGAGCCGGTTGGGTGCCATTCAGGAGGGGTTTGCCAAAAATGCGTTCAGCTATTTGATGACCCTGCGTCTGATTCCCTTGTTTCCATTCTTTTTGGTCAATTTAGTATCGGGCCTAACTCGAGTCTCCATCATGACATATGTGGTCGCCACGTCCCTGGGGATCATTCCAGGCAGTTTTGTGTTCGCCTATGCCGGGCGTCAGCTAGGGACGATCAATTCGCTCAAGGAAATCGTCTCGCCGAATGTGTTGATGGCCTTTATGCTGCTGGGCCTCCTGGCGCTGGTTCCTATTCTGTACAAGAAATTCGCCGGCAGGTCGACGTCGGCAGTATGAGTGTTCATGAGATGCTCTCGGGGAGACGGGGAGAAAGGTATCGATGATGTCGCGTGATGCAAGAGTCGGCTCGTCGTCGATGGCAGCACCGGCGCAGCCTTTGGTGTTGCCGGATGACGAATACAACCGCACGCTGGTGGAGAACATTCATCCGTCCAATTGGGTGAATCCAGAACCGGCGGGGCGATACAACATTGTGGTCATCGGAGCCGGTACGGCAGGCTTGATCACCGCGGTCGTTGCGGCGGGATTAGGCGCGAAGGTTGCCCTCGTTGAACGCCATCTGATGGGGGGCGATTGTTTGAATGTCGGTTGTGTCCCGTCCAAGGCGGTTATTCGTGCCGCCAATGTGTGGGCCCAACTGCGCAATGCGTCGGGCTTCGGCGCACAGATGGGATCCGGGGCGTCGTACGACTTTGGCGAAGCCATGGCTAGGATGAGGCAAGTACGTGCCAGGATCAGCCGCCTCGACTCCGCAGAGCGATACACCTCATTGGGCGTGGATGTCTACATCGGTCAAGGGCGGTTTACCGGGCAGGACAAGGCTGAAGTGGAAGGACCGGCAGGGAACCGGACCTTGTCTTTTGTCAACGCGGCAGTCTGCACGGGCGCAAGGGCGTCTGCCCCTCCAGTTCCTGGGTTGGAAGATGCCGGGTATCTTACGAATGAGACCGTATTTTCGCTGACGAAGCTCCCTCCCCGGATTGCTGTCATCGGCGCGGGACCGATCGGCTGTGAATTGGCGCAGGCATTCGCGCGATTCGGCAGTCGCGTCTCGTTGTTCGAGGCGATGCACGGCATCATGCCGAATGAAGATCGGGATGCGGCGGAGATTGTTCAGCGGGTGATGGCCAAGGATGGCGTCACGCTCTTCTGTTGTGGAAAGGATGTAAGGGTCGAACGCACCCCCGAGGGGAAGCGCCTGCTCGTCGAGTCCCATGGTCAGCGCCATGAGGTGATCGTGGATGAAATTGTGGTAGGGACAGGCCGCTCGCCGAATGTGCAGGGATTAGGGCTGGAGACTGTCGGGGTAGAATTCGACACGACGGGCGTCAGGGTCAACGAGCGCCTTCAATCCACGAATCCGCGGATCTACGCCGCCGGCGACGTGTGTTCACGATACAAATTTACCCATGCAGCGGATGCCATGGCACAGATCCTCATTCAAAATGCCTTGTTCCCGCATCCCCTTGGATTGGGTTATGCGAGGACGGATTCACTGACCATGCCCTGGTGTACGTACACTACGCCGGAGGTTGCCCACGTTGGTCTGTACGAAGCCGACGCCAAGAAGACGGGCATGGAGGTCGAAACCTATACCTATCACTTCAATGAGATCGATCGAGCCATTCTGGATGGTGAGGAGGAAGGGTTTGCCCGTCTTCATATCCAGAAAGGGACGGACAGGATTCTCGGCGCGACGATTGTGTCGGCTCATGCCGGAGATCTGATTAGTGAGGTGTCGGTTGCCATGAACGCGAGGGTCGGTGCCAAGACCATTGCGGCCACGATTCATCCCTATCCCACCCGGGCGGAGATCATCAAGAAGACCGTGAATCTCTGGCGCAAGGCGCATTTTACCCCTCGGACCAAGGCATTCTTGACCCGACTCTTTGCATGGGTGCGGCGATGAGCCGGTCGTCGACGCAGGCTGCTCTACTCGTGAGCCTGTTGTTGAGCTCGGCGTCTGATGGGGTGGCGCAAGAACCAACGAGGCTGGTGGTGGGGGGATTTTCGCTCGCCACCGAAGGGAATCGCCTGCCGGAGGGGTGGAGTCCGCTCACGTTCAAGAAGATCGCCCAACACACGCATTACGAGGTTGTGAAGGATGGGGCAACGTCGGTGGTGAAGGCGGTGAGCGACGCCTCCGCTTCAGGGCTGACCAGGGCCGTGACGATCAGCCCGCGTGAGTTTCCGATTGTCCGTTGGCGCTGGAAGGTCGAGAATCTGTTGGAACGCGGCGATGTGCGTCGCAAAGAGGGCGATGATTACCCGGCGCGGCTCTATATTACGTTTGCGTATGAGCCGGACAAGGTCAGTGTTGGCAAAAAGTTGAGGTACAAGGCTGGGCAGGCACTGTTCGGCGAGATTCCCATTGCGGCGCTCAACTACATTTGGGACGGGAAGAGCCCGATGGGCACCATGGTGGACAATGCGTATACTGGGTTCGCCAAGATGATCGTGGTGCAGAGTGGTCCCCGCCATGTCGGTTCGTGGGTTGAAGAAGAGCGCAATGTGTATGAGGACTACAAGCAGGCGTTCGGGGAAGAGCCTCCGGCGATCAACGGCGTGGCGATTATGACCGACACGGACAATACTCTGGAGTGCGCCGTCGCCTACTACGGCGATATCGTATTCGTGTCGGCAACGAAGTAAGTGGACTGGTGAATAATTGTGCGCGATGAACTGCGGTGCGGCCGACCTGTAGGGGACGGCCGTACCAGGACACCGGCGAGCTGAGGGGGGCGCAGCGTCTGTGGGTTATTGAATGGAGTTTGCGAAGCCGCCCTGCGTGATTTCAGCCCGAATGGTGTCACCGACCTTTTTGTCGCCTCGGAGGTGTTTGGTGCTCTTTCCGACACGAAGTTTTATCTGGATCCCTTCGTAGTCTTCCACGGTATAGGTTTCCCCCTGGATAGCTTTGACGGTCCCGCCGATCGTTTTCCATGCGACTCCCGGTGTTGAGTCGGAGTGGCCTGGTTTCGGCGCGGGAGCCTGCTCCGGCACAGATCCCAAAAGGGCGGCTGCGGCGACTGCCGATGTGGTGGTTGCGTGCTTCGCGTGTTTCTCAGCCTTGTCCTTCGCAGATGCGGGAGCGACGAGGAAGCTGACGGTTGCGAGGGTCGCAACTGCGAGGGTGGCGATGGCCAGCTGGGTGTTGTTCTTCATCTCGTTCCTCCTTAGCGATGGGTCTCATGGCAAATCGGAATTGTAGTCAGCAAACCATGTGCCCACCACGTCTGCCTTCTCTGTGCTGAATCCGTCTGATTTGTAGCGGTTCTGTCCTGTTGTGTGCGCATGGCGTACAAGGTGGAAGGCCAATCGCGCGCCCCTGTTCAATACTGCTCAGCCGACGATCCGCGGGGGGCCGTGAGGATGTCGGTGGTGTTCGAAACCGCTATTGCCGCTGAGTGCTCAGACCGCTGTAGAAAATGGAATCTCGTTGTCAACGCGGCGGCCCCCTTGTACGTTGGAATGGCTGACAGGCAGGAGCGTTAACCAAGGGAGGATGTATGAAGCAGGTCATTTGGAGTGCTGCGATGTTGTCGATGTTCTCCGCAATGTTGTCCGCATCAGTGGTGTTCGCGCAGGCAGAGACGCCCAGGATTGATCAGCGACAGGCCAACCAGGAGCGGCGTATTGATCAAGGGATTGCGAGCGGCCAGTTGAATGAACGTGAGGCCACTCGCTTGAACAATCGACAGGACCACATCAACAACCTGGAGGACAAGGCCAAGAGCGACGGCGTGGTCACGAAGAAAGAACGCGCTCGGATCAGACATGCCCAAGATCGCACGTCGCGCCATATTGCCCGCCAGAAGCACGACCGCCAGCAGCGATAACCTTCCGTCTGCGTGCCGGCTTTCAGTCAGTGTGCGCACGGGGGCGCCCGACCGGTCTATCGAACTCCGCGCTCATACTTCTCGTCGAGTGGTTTCGTGCCGTCCGCGACACCTGTTGTGGACGGCACGGCTGTTTTGACGGCTCCTGTTGTGATGCCAGTACTTGATCCCCCCTTCAGTTGGCCCTCGCAGAAATCCCTGACATTTCTAAATCGATTCGGCTGATCCTGCTAGAATGCCGACATGGATCTGATCACGACTCATGTCAATGCTGATTTTGACGGCTTTGCCTCAATGGTGGCAGCCAGGAAACTCTATCCCGGGGCCGTGCTGGTGCTTCCGGGGGGCGCGCAGGAGTCAGTCCGGAATTTTCTGGCTACGCATAATTGGGAGATGGCCCGCTTGAAGGACGTCGCGCTGGAACGAGTCCGGCGCTTGGTGCTGGTGGATGTGCAGGAGCCGGATCGGCTGGGCCCATTACACGTGCTGAGTTCTCGCGGCGACGTGGATGTCCATCTCTTCGACCATCATGGAGTCGAGGAGACTGCCAAGCAGCCGCTGTGGCCGTCGGTCAGCCAGCGTCATGTCGAGTCCGTCGGGGCCACCACCACCCTGCTGATCGAGCAATTGCAGCGCAGGCAGATTCCCCTCACCACCGATGAGGCGACGGTGCTGGCGTTGGGTTTATACGAGGAAACCGGTTCGTTCGTCTATCCGTCAACCACTCCGCGGGATGTGGAGGCGGCGGCCTTTGTCTTGCGGGCGGGGGCCGATTTACGTGTGGTGGCGGAGACGTTGCAACATCCCCTGGATCCGGACCTGATCGCGCTGCTGAATGATCTTCTGCAATCAGGCGAGATTTATTACCTGGAAGGTCGGAAAATTCTGGTCGCGTCCAGTGCCTATGATCGGTATACGGGCGATCTGGCTGAAGCGGTTCAGCGGCTTGCGGAGCTGCAAGGCCTCGACGCGGTGATCGTCGCGATTGCGCTGCAGGAGAAGGTGGAGGTCATCGGGAGAAGCCGGAGACCGGAAATCGATGTGGCCTGGATTGCGCGCGAATTCGGGGGTGGCGGCCATGCGGTCGCCGCGGCCGCCAGCGTCAAAGGCCGAACCTTAGTGGAAGTGCAGCAGCATCTGACAGAGCTGCTGACGCAGCGGTATCGCCCCACGTTGTTGGCGCGGGATGTCATGACGACGCCGGTCAAATCAATTGCCGAGGAGGCCACCATCGCGGAGGCCGAACGGGCCATGACGACCTATGGAGTCAACGTGCTTCCTGTGGTCGATCGGAAAGGGCAGTATCTCGGCACGATTGCGCGGGAAACCATTCAGAAGGCGCTGTTCCATCACCTTGAAGCCCACTGCGTGGGGGATTGGGCCAGCAGCGGGCAATATACTGCGCAGCCTGAGACGCCGTTCCACGACATTGAAACCAAGATGATCGAGCTGAACCAACGATTTGTGCCGGTGTTGTCCGAGGGCAAAACGGTCGGGGTCATCACCAGAACTGATCTGCTGCGCAGCCTTCATGACGATGTTCTTGCGGGTGGGCGCGGGAAGCCGAAGTCATTGATGGGATTGGAGTCGACGGGGGGTGTGCGGCGGCGGGACCTCAAGGGGCTGTTGCGTGATCGTTTGCCTGATGCGGTGCACGATCTATTACGGATGTCTGGCGAGTTAGGAGAGCGCCTGGGCGTGTCGGTGTATGTCGTCGGCGGATTTGTCCGTGACCTGTTGCTCGGGATCGACAATCTGGATGTCGACCTCGTGGTGGAGGGCGATGGGATCGCGTTTGCGCGCGCACTGGCGAAGGAGAATGGAGGAAAACTCAAGGCGCATGAGCGGTTCGGCACAGCGGTGGTGCACCTGCCTGATGGCTTCAAGCTGGATGTGGCGACTGCTCGCACCGAATATTACGAGTACCCGACTGCGTTGCCGACGGTTGAGCAGAGTTCGATGAAGAAGGATCTCTATCGGCGGGATTTCACGATCAACACCTTGGCCGTGGCGCTCCGGCCGCGACAGTTCGGTCAACTCATCGATTTTTACGGCGGGCAACGTGATCTGAAGGAACGCCTGATCCGGGTGCTCCATAGTCTGAGTTTCGTGGAGGATCCGACGCGGGTGTTTCGCGCGATACGATTTGAACTGCGGTTCAATTTTCAATTGAGCAAAGAAACGTTGGCGCTGATCAAGGGCGCAGTGAAGATGGAATTGTTTCACCGGCTGTCCGGGCAGCGTTTGTTGGATGAATTGCGCCTGCTGTTTTCGGAGCGGACGCCTCGGCATGCCGTTCGACGTTTGTCCGAACTCGACCTGTTGCGATTCATCCACCCGAAACTCACCTGGTCGAATCGGCTGGATCGTCGACTCATCGAGGTGGAGGCGGCGCTGGATTGGTATAAGCTCTCCTGCCTTGACCGGCCTATCAGTGGATGGCTGGTCTATGCCATGGCACTGGCTGAAGCCATGCCGGACCAGGCGGTTCACGACATGCTGAAGCGATTTCCGTTTGCCGATGCCGAGCGCACTGCACTCAACGAAGCCCGGTTCCTCACGCAACCGGCTTGTCGGACGCTGAGTCGCCGCGCGCCGCCGAAACCATCGGAAACGGTTCGGGTGTTGACGGGATTGTCAGAGGAGTGCCTGGTGTTCCTGCTGGCCCAGAGTCTGACGGACTCGGCAAAGCGGCAGCTGTCCCTGTTTCTCACGACCTATCGTAACGTGAAGCCCGCGCTCACGGGGAAGGAACTCAACGCCTTGGGCCTGAAACCAGGCCCCCTGTACCGCACGATTCTGGCGCGTTTAACCGAGGCGCGGTTAGATGGCGAGGTGAAGAGCGAGGCGGAGGAACGGGCGCTGGTGAAGGAGTGTGTCGACCAAGGACGGGGACGATCGAAAACCTCGGGTGGTCCCTGATGGGGAAAAGACCGCTCGGTGCCGACCGCACCACCGCGTGCGGCGGAGGCAAGAACGAGGTGCCTTGGAGCCGACGACACGACTGATGGAGGTTAGGCCAATGGCTCAACCGGCTCGAATTCGTCGTCGGTATCGACGGCTCGAGCGTCTTTCCCCATCGCGGCGAGAAGGCCGTCATAAACGATGCGAGCCGCGTCCGACCATTTCGGATTAAATGGGCGACCAGCGAAAGCGGCCTCAGCCGCCTTTTTCTCATCGTGGGTAATCTGTCGAGGAGTCAGTGTGGTGTCCATACGAATAATAATAGATCGCTTCAGGGCAAAGTCAAGAAGTGGTTGGCCCGGCAGGCCCCTCTCGTTTGGCGGGGAGCACAGCCATGAATAGGCGCCGTCGTGCAGCAGGCATAGGGTTGGTGCGGACGATTCAAGGATTCTGTGGCGGCAACAGCCGGTCAAGTTCTGCATGCGACGACCGAAATAGCTTGGATGCCTCTTTCATGGTGATGACCCTAAACGAGAGGCTATCTCCCGGCCCCAGCTGGGCGGCGAGATGGCGATCGGCACGAATCAGCGTCGCCAGTTTCGTATACCCACCGGTCGGTTGACAGTCGGCCATCAAGAGAATCGGTTGGTGGTTCGAGGGCACTTGGATGCTGCCGGCGCTGACGGCCTCCGAGATGATATCGGCTGGGCCACAATGCGGTAATTCCGCTCCTTCCAAACGATACCCCATACGATCAGATTCCGAGGTGACGCGATAAGGGCTTGTCGCCAGGACGTGCAGCGCTTCCTCGGCAGAGTGGTCGACTTGTGACCCTGGGATCACGCGCAGGATCGGAGAAGCGAGATACTGAGGCCGAGACGACTGCGCGAGCGCGCGACCCTCCCAGCACCTGTTCGTGCTTGGGGGAGATCCCACCACAAGTTGGTCTGACTTCTTCAGTGGGCGTCCTGCCAATCCGCCCAGTCCACTCCGCACATGTGTCGAACGGCTCCCGAGCAGGAGTGGCGCTTCGATACCGCCTGCG
>ERZ1645185.716-NODE-716-length-13899-cov-14.462872_pt1 | contig 13899 bp, 12 predicted proteins | sample MGYA00575351_ERZ1645185 | MGnify/ENA primary metagenome ERZ1645185 (study PRJEB40838, sample SAMN11284767) | freshwater sediment metagenome | isolation source: river sediment | host: Sediment | place: India: Jana village, Kanpur | collected 2015-12-17 ...
GCCGGCGATGCGCTGCTCGGCGCGTTCGGCCGCGCGTCCACCTGAACCACCGGAGATGGCATGGACACCTCCCACCCGATGAACCGACGCCAGAGTGATGCGACGGGCCGCTAAATGCCGCTGACCAAGGAGAAGACAGGCCGTGGCGGGGTGGGGCCTCGCGTCGCACGGCATCGAGTGCCAAAGTGAAGTTCCCTTGTGTGAACTTCGCTGACGGAGGCCCCGAATGGATCGTACGACTTACGGTTTGGACATTGCGAAGAACGTGATGCAACTGCACTGGGTTGATGCTGAGACAGGCGAGATCGGCCGCAAGAAGCTGGCAAGGGCCAAGCTGGCTGCGCATTTCGCCGAGCTGCGGCCCGTGCGCATCGTGATGGAGGCCTGCGGCAGCGCGCACCACTGGGCGCGCGTGTTCACCGGGCTGGGGCACCAGGTGGAGCTGCTGCCGGCGGTGCAGGTGCGCCCGTTCGTGCGCAGCAACAAGGACGACGCGGCCGATGCGCGGGCGATCTGGTTGGCGGCGCAGCAAGGCGACATCCGGCGCGTGCCGCAAAAGAGCGTGCAGCAGCAGGGCGTGCTGGCGCTGCACCGCACGCGAAGCCACTGGATCAGCGTGCGCACGGCGAGCGTGAACTCGCTGCGCGGGCTGCTGTACGAGTTCGGGGTGGTGCTGCGCGGCGGTCGCAAGGCGGGCTTGAAGGCGCTGGCCGAGCAGCGCGCGGCCATCGACGAGCAGATCCCGATGCCGATGCGCTCGCTGGTGGACGGGCAGTTGCAGACGCTGGCGCAGATCGCAGAGCGCATCGACGCGTTGGAGTGCGAGATCGCGGCGCTGCAAAAGCAGATCAAGGGCGCGCCCGAGCTCGATCAGGTGCCGGGCATCGGGGTGCTGGGCGCCACGGCGCTGGCGGCCACGCTGGGCGACGCCAAGGCCTGGCGCTCGGGGCGGGAGTTCTCCGCCAGCCTGGGGCTGGTGCCGGCGCACGCGGGCACTGGCGGCAAGGTGCGCGTGGGTCACCTGAGCAAGCGCGGCGACCCGTACCTGCGCACGCTGCTGATCCACGGCGCGCGCTCTGTGATCGAGCACGCCAAGCACAAGCCCAAGTGGCTGGAGCAGTTGCTGGCGCGCCGCCCGAAGAACGTGGCGGCGGTGGCGCTGGCCAACAAGATGGCACGCACGGCCTGGGCGATCGTGGCCCACGGCCGGGCGTATCAGCGGGACTGGAAGAGCACCGGGCCCGGGAGCGGTGCCGCGCAAGCGGCAGCCGCATGAGATCAACCCAAGCAAAAGGAGTGGACGCCGCAAAGAGTGCGTGAGTCGAGTCGATGAAGTGATGGCAAAGCGGTCGGACCGCGGGCCGGGTAAAGCTGGATGATCGGTAGGGGCAAGCCTCGCGCGAACCCCGCTACCGGAGATGAGCACCGGCCTCGCGAATGACCATCAAGGCCAGCGGCCAGCATGTCCGGGCTGCACCTCAAGGCCGGATGTAAGACCGCAGTCGTATCCGCCGAGTCAGACCTTCAAGAACTCGCTTGCCACAGGGGAGGTGTCCATGTAAGCCCGGTCATGAACGAGGTCTACGTCATCGCCACGTCCTGCACGCCCTTTGGCAAGCATGCCGACAAGAGCTTCCACGATCTGGCGCGCGAGGCCTACCTTGGCGTGCTGGCCGACTGCGGCCTGGCCGCGCACGACGCGGCGCTGATCGAGCAGGCCTGGTTCGGCAACTGCGGCATGGGGCAATGGGGCCAGGGCGGCATCCGCGGCCAGGTGGTGTTCACGCCGCTGGTCGAGGAAGGCCTGTTCCCGGAGCGCGTGCCGATGGTCAACGTGGAAGGCGGCTGCGCCACGGCCTCCTTCGCCTTCCATGGCGCGTACAAGGACATCCTGTCCGGCCAGGCCGAGGTGAGCCTGGCGCTGGGCGTGGAAAAGCTGGTCAGCCCCGACGACCCGGCACGCACGGCGGCCATCTTCGCCACCGGCATCGACCAGCTGGAGCCGCAGCGCTGGCATGACTACTACACCCGTGCCGGCGAGCAGGCCGGCAAGCGCTTCGAGACCGGCCCCGGGCGCACCGTGTTCATGGACACCTATGCGATGCAGGCCGCCTGGCACATGCGCCACCACGGCACCACGCAGCGGCAGATTGCCGCCGGCGCGGCCAAGAACCACCACCACGGCAGCCTGAACCCGAAGGCGCAGTACCGCTTCGAGCTGACGGTGGACGAGGTGCTGGCCGACCGCGAGATCAGCTGGCCCCTGACGCGCGCGATGTGCTCGCCGCTGGGCGACGGCGCCGCGGCGGCGCTGCTGTGCTCGGAAGCCGCGCTGGCGAACTTCCCGCCCGCGGCGCGCGCGCGGGCGGTGCGCATCCGCGCCAGCACGTTGTCCGGCGGCAAGTACCGCCGGCTCGACGAGCCGGGGCTTTCGCGCATCGCGGCCGACAAGGCCTATGCAAGCGCCGGCCTGAAGCCCGCGGACATGCACCTCGCCGAGGTGCACGACGCCACCTCCTTCTGCGAGATCTACCAGCTGGAGATGCTGCGCCTTTGCCCCGAAGGCCAGGGCGGGCGCTTCGTCGAATCGGGCGCTGCAGCGCTGGGCGGGCGGCTGCCGGTCAACGTCTCGGGCGGGCTGGTCTCGAAGGGCCATCCGGTGGGCGCGACGGGGCTGTCGATGGTCTACGAGATGTGCCAGCAGCTGCGCGGCGAGGCCGGCGCGCGGCAGGTCAAGGGCGCGTCGCTGGGCATCATCGAGAACGGCGGCGGCGTGATGGGCTTCGACGAGGCGGCATGCGCCGTGCACATCCTGGAAAGGGCTTGATGGACATCGACTACCGGCCGGAAGACCCGGCCACGCTGGCCAACCCGTATCCGCTGTTCACGCAACTGCGCGACGAGGATCCCTGCCACTGGAGCCCGCGACTGAAGAGCTGGATCCTGACGCGCTACGACGACATCAAGGCCGTGACGCAGGACGGCAGCATGTCGTCGAACCGGCTGCAGCCCTACTTCGCCAGCCTGCCCGGCGAGGAGGCGCGGCGCATCGCCGACATTGTGCGCTACCTGTCGCTGTGGATGGTGTTCAAGGACCCGCCCGAGCACACGCGGCTGCGCCGGCTGACCTCGCGCGTGCTGCACGTGAAATCGATGCAGGGCATGCGGCCGCAGATCGAGGCCATTGCCGCCTGGCTGCTGGACGGGCTGCGCGGCAAGGACGAGTTCGACTTCATCGCCGAGTTCGCCGGGCCGCTGCCCTGCCTGGTGATCATGGCCATGCTGGGCGTTCCGCGCGAGGACCTCGGCCTGATGAAGCGGCTGTCCGACGACATGGCGCTGTTCATCGGCTCGTCGCGGGTGTCGCCCGAAAAGTACGACACCGCGCAGGCCGCCACGCATGCGATGGCCGAGTACTTCCGCGCGCAGATCGAAACGCGCCGCGCCACGCCGCGCGCCGACATGCTGAGCGAGCTGGTGCACCTGCGCGACGGGGACGACCGCTTGAGCGAGGACGAGCTGGTGGCCACCTGCATCCTGCTGCTGTTCGCCGGCCACGAGACCACCACCAACCATATCGCCAACGGCCTGCTGTCCCTGATGCAGTTTCCCGGCGAGATGCGCAAGCTGCGCGCGGATCCGTCGTTGACCAATGCCGCGGTGGAGGAGCTGCTGCGCCACGAAGGGCCGTCCGGCGCGCAGGTGCGCATCGTGCAGGTGGCACACGAGCGCCACGGCAAGACCTTGAAGCCCGGCGACCGGCTGTTCATGATGCTGAACGCCGCCAACCGCGACCCGCGCGCCTACGCCGACCCCGACGTGCTGGACATTGATCGCGACGGCCCGGCGCACCTGACCTTCGGCTACGGCGCGCACATCTGCCTGGGCTTTCCGCTGGCCCGCACCGAAGGGCAGGTGGCCTTCCCGGCGGTGCTGAAGCGCTATGCGCAGATCGAGCCGGCCACGGCCACGCAGGACTGGCTGAACTCGCTGGTCTTTCGCGGCATGACGGCCTTGCCGGTGCGGGTCAGGCCGGCCTGAGCGCGCCGGCTTGAAAATGGCGCCCGGCGCCCCCATGTCCGCCCGGTCGCGCGCCGAGTCGCGCCTCAGTTGAAGCCACCACCATGGAAAAACAGACCCTTTCCTTCCAGGCCGAGGTCAAGCAGATCCTGCACCTCGTCACTCATTCGCTCTATTCGAACAAGGAGATCTTCCTGCGCGAGCTGGTCTCCAACGCATCGGACGCCTGCGACAAGCTGCGCTTCGAAGCGCTGGACCACAGCGCGCTGTGGGAGGACGCGCCGAACCTCGAGGTGCGCGTGTTCTTCGACAAGGACGCGAAGACGCTGACCATCCGCGACAACGGCATCGGCATGAGCGCCGAGGAGGCGGTGGCCCACCTGGGCACCATCGCCAAGAGCGGCACGCGCGAGTTCCTGGCGCAACTGGAAGGCGACAAGAGAAAGGACGCCAACCTGATCGGCCAGTTCGGCGTGGGCTTCTATTCCGGCTTCATCGTCGCCGACCGCATCACCGTGCTGTCGCGCCGTGCCGGTGCGTCGGCCGGGGAAGGCGTGCGCTGGAGCAGCGAGGGTGCCGGCGAGTTCGAGGTCGAGGCCATTCACAGGGCCGAGCGCGGTACCGACGTGATCCTGCACCTGCGCGAGGGCGAGGAGGAGTTCCTCTCGACCTGGAAGCTGAAGTCGATCATCAGCAAGTACTCCGACCACATCTCGCTGCCCATCCTGATGAAGAAGGAGGGCTGGGACGAGGAGAAGAAGGAGCAGGTGCTGAAGGAGGAGTGGGAGACGGTGAACAAGGCCGCGGCGCTGTGGTCGCGCGCCAAGAGTGACATCACCGACGCCGAGTACCAGGAGTTCTACAAGCAGATCTCCTACGACAGCGCGGCGCCGCTGGCCTATACGCACAACCGCGTCGAGGGCCGCACTGAATACACCCAGCTGCTGTACATCCCGGGCAAGGCACCGTTCGACCTGTGGAACCGCGACAAGCGCGGCGGCGTCAAGCTGTACGTCAAGCGCGTCTTCATCATGGACGACGCCGAGGCGCTGATGCCGGTGTACCTGCGCTTCGTCAAGGGCGTGATCGACTCGGCCGACCTGCCGCTGAACGTCAGCCGCGAGCTGCTGCAGGAGAGCCGCGACGTCAAGGCCATCCGCGAAGGCTCGACCAAGCGTGTGCTGGGCATGCTGGAGTCGCTGGCCGACAGCGAGGACGCGGCCGAGCGCGACAAGTACGCGGCGTTCTGGAAAGACTTCGGCGCGGTGCTGAAGGAAGGCGTCGGCGAGGACCATGCCAACCAGGAGCGGCTGGCCAAGCTGCTGCGCTTTGCCAGCACGCAGGCTGATGCGGGCGTGTCCTTCGCCGATTACGTGAAGCGAATGAAGGAGGGCCAGGAGGCCATCTACTACATCACCGCCGACAACCTGGCCACCGCCAAGAGCAGCCCGCAGCTGGAGATCTTCCGCAAGAAGGGCATCGAGGTGCTGCTGCTGACGGACCGCGTCGACGAGTGGATGCTGACGCACCTGTACGAGTTCGAAGGCCATGCGCTGCAGAGCGTGGCCAAGGGCGCCTTCGACCTGGGCAAGCTGCAGGACGAGGAAGAGAAGAAGCAGGCCGAGGAGGCCGCCGAGAGCTTCAAGCCGGTGCTCGAGCGGCTGAAGACGGCGCTGAAGGACCGCGCCAAGGACGTGCGCGTGACGACGCGGCTGGTCGATTCACCGGCCTGCATCGTCGTCGACGAAGGCGACATGAGCGGCCACCTGGCGCGGCTGCTGAAGCAGGCCGGCCAGGACGCACCGAAGTCGCTGCCGACGCTGGAGGTCAACGCCGGGCATGCGCTGGTCAAGCGCCTGGACAGCGACGAGCGCTTCGACGACCTGGCGCAGATCCTCTTCGACCAGGCACTGCTCGCCGAAGGTGGGCAACTGGAGGACCCGGCGGCCTACGTGCAGCGCGTGAACCGGCTGCTCGCGGCCTGAGCCCGGGTCAGAGCAGCGTCGCCAGGCTGGGCGTTTCGGCGGCCAGCCGCAACTGCTCGCGCAGCTGTAGCGTCTGCTGACCCCAGTAGCCCGAGCTGCCGAAGTCGGGAAACGCCGCCGGGAAGGCCGGGTCCGTCCAGCGCTGTGCCACCCAGGCGTTGTGACGGATCATGCGCAGCAGCCGCAGCGGTTCGATCAGCGCGAGTTCGGCTCGGTCGAAGTCCATGAAGGGCGCATAGCCGCGCAGCAGCAGGCGCAGCTGCCAGGCCATGGCCTCGGGCTCCCCGGAAAGCAGCATCCACAGGTCCTGCACGGCCGGGCCCGTGCAGGCATCGTCCAGGTCGACCACGTGCGCACCGGATTCGCGCCACAGCAGGTTGCCGGGATGGCAGTCGCCGTGCAGCCGGATGTGGCGTGGCGAATACGCGCTGAATGCGGTGTCGATACATGCCACTGCCTCGTCGCAGGCTTGTGCCCAACCCTCGCGCTGGTTGTCGCTGACGTGCTCCCCGTCGAGCAGCAGCGTCAGCGCGTCACGCACATCGCGCGACGCATCGAGCGTGCGGCGATGGACGAAAGGCTGGCGCGCACCGACCGCATGCAGCCGCCCGATGAACCCGCCCAGGCGGACGAGCACCTCTTCGTCCTCCAAGTCCGGTGCGCGGCCGGCATGCCGCGGTGACACGGCATAGCGGTGCAGCCCGGCCGCAGCCTGGCGCAGCGCCAGCGTCGGACGATCGTCGGCGGGCTGCAGCACGACGCCAGGGCCCGACGCGTGCAGCACGCACGGTGCCACCACCGGAACCTCGGCCGCTTCGAGCTCGAGCGCGAAACGGTGCTCCTCGACGATCTGGGCATCGGTCCAGCGGCCCGGCCGGTAGAACTTGGCGACCACCGCCTGTCCTTCGTCGAGCATGACCAGGAAGACGCGGTTCTCGTAGGAGTTCAACTGCAGGATGCGGCCGTCGCCGGCAAAGCCGACCGCATCCAGTGCGTCGAGCACCTCGCTCGGCGTCAGGTCGGCGTAGCCCGGCAGGGGACGATGGGGCGGCGTCGTCGGCATGCGGTCATGCTACGCGCAGGCCGCCCGCGCTCAATGGGGGCCGCGCGGTGGTGGGCGGCCGCGGGCCAGGTCGTCCCGCTCGCCGCCATCGCCGGCCAGGTTGAGGTCGCGCGGGCCGATCTCGCCGCGCAGGATGCTGCCGATGGAGCCGAACTCGCTGGCAGCGCCCGCTTCGGAGCGGCTTTCGGCGCCGAAGAACGAGTCCTGGAAGAAGCCCGAATCCTGCCAGAGCGCGGTGCGACCACGCCCCCTGGAGGCCGCCGCGCTCGGCGGTGCATCGCGTTGGGGGTCGACGCTGGGCGCCGGATGGGGAGCGCGTGCCGCAGCGGTTCCCTGCGGCACCAGCAACTGGAGCTCGGGTACGGACGGTAGATGATCGACCGGGCAGCGCAGGTAGCGGACGCGGCAGGCCGCAAGCACCGATTGCTTGATCTGCAGCACGCGTCGCGAGTTGCCGCGATCGGTGTCGAGGTCGATGGCCGCAAGCACGCGGCCATTGGCGCTGCAGATCGCGAACGTGACGTGGATGGCACCGAGCAGGTCGTACCAGTAGCGTACCTGCTCCGGGTCGGTGGGCTGCGAGAAGCGCACCAGCGGCAGCTTCGACAGCACGATGTGGTGCGGCAGCGCCTCGCGCAGTTGCCGGTAGACACGACGTTCGTCGGTGCTGAACACCGGCCGCGCGGTCAATGCCCAGTCCGTGGGCAGTGGTGCGGGCTGCCGCACCCGTGTGCGCCGCCACCAGATGGCGAAAAGGCCGGCGCCCAGCAGCAATGCCGAAAGGCCGAGTACCCAGGGAAGCGCTTGCTCGATGTCCATGTCAAGGATCGGAGGCACCGCGGCCCCTGGCGCGGCGACCGTCGATGACTGTGACCAGATGCTACAGCCCCCGTGCCGGTGCGGCCCCCCATGGTCGCGGGTGTAAGCCCGCAGATGGGGGTGTCGGCAGGCCGGGTTGTTACGGCTTGGGCCGCTTGTCCGGATCGTCCGGACCGGATTCGTGGTCGAGGATTGCGTCTTGGCCGTGGGGGCGGCCGGACAACAACTCGTCGAGGCGCTGGGCCTGCCGCTTGAGCTGGTAGTCCAGGTCGGCAGCCGTGTCTTCGACCAGCGCTTCGACGTGCGACACCAGGTTTTCGGGCGCCAGCCGGACCCAGGCCTGCGACTCCGGGCCGTCGCGCTCGATGCGTCCGCCGGCGTTGCGGACGATGCGCAGCATCGCCGTGTTCTCGCTCAGTGCGTTGACCAGCAGGCGATCGATGCCACGGTTGCGGGCGTGCAGGGCGGCATGGTCGAAGAGTCGGTCGCCATAGCCTCGGCCGCGCGCGCGCACGGCCACCGATACACCGAACTCCGCCGCAGGGCTCGGCGGCGAGCCGGCGTCCATGCAGGCCAGGTGGGCCATGGCCACCAACTCGAGGCGGCGATTGAAGATGCCGAACAGTTCGTCGCGCTCGAAATCCAGGTTGTCGACGTAGCGAGCCACCTGGTCGTCGTTGGCGGCATAGCCGAAGCGCAGGTAGCGGTCACGATCACCCAACGCCAGCAAGTGGCGCAGGATCCGCGGCCGGTGCCGGCTCGACAGCTTTCGTATCGGCACCCATCCCAGGCCCAGCAAGCCTTTCACCGGCCTTGCCGGGTCTGGCCCGGCGCCGCTGCCGTGGGAGGACTGAGGGGCATCCATGCTGATGACTGGGGTCTATGCGTGGCAAATGCTATCGGTTCTCGCTAGGGTCGACACTCCAACGGGAGTCGTTCCCCCGAGGCCGGGTGGCCAATGGGATCCGGCAAGCGCACCGCGCCGATGTATACTCACAAGCTTTCCCGTTGACGGCGGGGTGGAAGAGGCACGGCGCAGATGCGTCGGGCCCACAGCCGGAGCACAGCCCGAGAGGCCGCCCCTACAAGCGGTACCGAAGGTGTCCGGCGCCTTCCGAACAGCCGTGGCATGGCGTGTCGGCTCCTGATTCTTGCCGCCGCGCCGCATCTCCCGCGAGTCCCTCATGAAGACCTTCAGCGCCAAGCCGGCCGAAGTGAAGCACGAGTGGTTTGTGATTGACGCCACCGACAAGGTGCTCGGACGTGTTGCCAGCGAAGTGGCACTCCGTTTGCGCGGCAAGCACAAGGCCATCTACACGCCTCACGTCGATACCGGCGATTTCATCGTCGTCGTCAATGCCGAGAAGATCCGTGTCACCGGCAACAAGGCCAGCGACAAGATCTACTACCGGCACTCCGGCTACCCTGGCGGCATCTACGCCACGTCCTTCAAGGACATGCAGGCCCGCCACCCCGGACGAGCACTGCAAAAGGCCGTCAAGGGCATGTTGCCCAAGGGCCCGCTCGGCTACGCCATGATCAAGAAGCTGAAGGTCTACGCCGGCGCGACGCACCCGCATGCCGCGCAGCAGCCCAAGGCGCTGGAACTCTGAGAGGAAACGCGATGATCGGTAACTGGAACTACGGCACCGGCCGCCGCAAATCCTCGGTGGCTCGGGTTTTCATGAAGAAGGGCAGCGGGCAGATCACGATCAACGGCAAGGCTGTGGACCAGTACTTCGGCCGGCAGACCTCGATCATGATCGTGCGCCAGCCGCTGATGCTGACGGCCAACGATGCCGCGTTCGACATCAAGGTCAACGTGCACGGCGGCGGCGAATCCGGCCAGGCCGGAGCGGTGCGCCATGGCATCACCCGTGCGCTGATCGACTACGACGCGACGCTCAAGGGTGAGCTGAGCCGTGCCGGCTTCGTCACCCGCGATGCACGCGAGGTCGAGCGCAAGAAGGTCGGCCTGCACGGCGCACGCCGTCGCAAGCAGTTCAGCAAGCGCTGATCCGCGATTGCCAGGTCCGGGCCGCACGTCGCCGTGCGGCCCGCTTTCATTCGGACGCATGGCGGGAAAGTCCCCTCCCGTCTAAAGGTCTATCGGTCGCGTGGGATCATCGAGACGGGTGCGACTGGGCGACGGCATGCCGCAAGAATGCAGCTTGCAAGCAACCCGAGGTTGGCACAATCCACAACCGTCTTCAATTCAGGAACGAGGAAACTTGATGAGCGCCGTTGCCGAACAAGTCCAGGTCACCAGCGACGGGATGCCTGCGCCGCTGATCTTCACCGACAGCGCGGCCGCGAAGGTCGCCGACCTGGTTGCTGAAGAGGGCAACCCGGAGCTGAAGCTGCGCGTCTTCGTGCAGGGCGGGGGCTGCTCGGGTTTCCAGTACGGTTTCACTTTCGACGAAGTCGTGAACGATGACGACACGCAGATGGCCAAGAACGGTGTCACGCTGCTGATCGACGCGATGAGCCTGCAGTACCTGATGGGCGCCGAGATCGACTACAAGGAAGACCTGCAGGGCGCGCAGTTCGTGATCAAGAACCCGAACGCGACCACCACCTGCGGCTGCGGCTCCAGCTTCTCCGCCTGACGGACCGCTGGCTAAGGGCAAAGGGCTGCTGCGGCAGCCCTTTGTGTCTCGGTGTCTCGCTGAGCGCGCTGCTCAGCCCGCAGGATAGAGGGCGCCGAGTACGCGCGCAGCGCGCGCACCCGTGACCGTCGGCAGGTTTCCGGGGTGGCGCAGGACATGCGCCTGCGCCAGCCAGGCAAAGGCCATGGCCTCGACCTGCAGCGGCGGCACGCCGGCGGCCTCGGTGCTGCGTACGGCCACGCCGGGCAAGCAGGCCGCCAGGCGACGCATCAGTAAGCCGTTGTGTGCGCCGCCGCCGCACACCAGCAGGCGTGAGGTGGCCGGCGCCTGGGCAAGCAGGGCATCGGCTGCGGCGCGCGCGCTGAACTCGGCCAGTGTGGCCTGCACGTCGGCAGCGGCAGGCACGGCGGCCAGCCGATTCAGGGCCTGCTCCAGCCATTGAGCGTTGAACAGGTCGCGTCCCGTGCTCTTGGGCGGTGGGCGATGCAGGAAGGGTTCGGCCAGCAGTATCTGCAGCAGCGCCTCGTCCACCCGGCCAGAGGCCGCCCAGCGACCGTCCTCGTCGTAGTCCTGGCCCAGGTGTCGCTGGCACCACAGGTCCAGCAATGCATTGCCGGGTCCGCAATCGAAACCGCGCACGACGCCCTGCGCGGGCAACAGCGTCAGGTTGCCGATGCCGCCGAGGTTCAGGACCGCCACGTCCTCGGCGGGACTGGAGAACAGGGCAGCGTGCAGCGCGGGCACCAACGGCGCGCCCTGACCGCCGGCGGCCAGGTCGCGGCTGCGGAAATCGCAGACCACGTCGATGCCGCAGAGCTCGGCAAGCAAAGCGCCGTTGATGAGCTGCACGGTGTAGCCGGTGGCGTCGAATTCCAGCGGCCGGTGACGGACCGTCTGGCCATGCGCGCCGATCGCGCGCACCTGCCCGGCCGGCACATCGGCGCTGCGCAGCAGACCGCCGACCACAGCGGCGTAGACCCTGACGAGCGCATTCGCCGCCAGCGCGGCACGGTGGATCTCGTCGTCGCCCCGCCGGTTTAGCTCCAGCAGTTGCGCTCGCAGCGGTGCGGCAAAGGGGGCGTGGCCGTGCGCCAGAACCCGCATCGCGTGCGCCGCGGACGTGGTGTCGTCCAGCTCGGCGAGCACGCCATCGACGCCGTCCAGCGACGTGCCGGACATCAGGCCGAGGTAAAGGCTCAACGCACCTCCTCGGCGAACGGGACTAACGGGGCTAACGGGGCGAGAGGTACGGGCGGCCGGGTGGGGCCGCGCAAGACCTACTCCGACAGGACGCGAGCGCCGGTCAGCGTCGACGCCAGATGCAGCTGCGCGTGGACGTTGCGCGACAGCTCGGCAAACCGGGCACGTGCGTTGCCGTCGATGTTCATGGGCTCGGCGGCCTTGGCGATCGTCAGCGGATCGACATGGCGATCTTCGATGAGGAACTCGAAATGCAGGTGCGGGCCGGTGGCCCAGCCGGTGGCCCCCACTGCGCCCAGGTGCTGCCCTTGCTCGATTCTCTGGCCCTTGCGTACGTCGATGCGGCTCAGGTGGGCGTAGAGCGTGCTGTGCTCCTTGCCATGTTCGATCTTGACGACGTTGCCGTAGCCGTTCTGCCAGCCGGCAAACTCGACCACGCCATCGGCCACCGAACGGACCGGCGTACCGCTGGGCGCCGCGTAGTCCACGCCGCGGTGAGCGCGCATGGTCTGCAGGATCGGGTGCAGGCGCATCGCGAATCCGGAAGTGACGCGCGAGAACTCCAGCGGGCTGGCGAGGAAGGTGCGGCGTTTGCTCAGCCCGTCGAAGCCGAAATAGGCGCCCCGGCCGCTGGCGTCGGTGTACCAGATGGCGTGGTGGGCCTTGCCGTTGTTGACGAACTCGGCCGACAGCACGCGGCCGGTGGACGGAGCCCAAGTCACCGGCTCGCCATCGGCGGTGAGCGCCTCGAAGACGAGGCTGAAGGTGTCGCCACGGCGGAGTTCGCGGTGAAAGTCGACGTCGGCGGCAAAGATCTCGGCCATCTGCGAGGCCACGGCGTCGGGGATGCGTGCTTCTTCAGTGGCGGCGAACAGCGTCGTGCGGATCGTGCCGCTGGCCAGGCGCACCTGGGCCAGCAGCGGGGCGATTTCGACACGGCTGACCCATCGGCCCTCTGTCAGTGCCAGACTCAGGCGGGTGAATTGCGGCTCGCGCCTCGGGCCATCCGGGGCGCCGTAGCGGGCCACCAGCTCGAGCAGCTGGCCATCGGCTGCCACCCGCACCTGCACGAGCTTGCCGGCGCGGCCGTCGATCAGGCGACGCGCGTGCGGGTCGCTGCGCAACAGCCGTGGAGCCTGCGCATCGCTCACGCCCAGCCGGCGCAGCAGGCTTTCGACGGTGTCGGTACTGCGGGTCAGTTCGCTGCGCCACAGCTGCAGGTCGTGATTGGCGAGCGCCTCGATCTGCGCATTCATCCCTTGCAGCGAAATCGTCTCTATGACCAGGCTTTGCGGTATCTCGTCCGCGTCCGGCAGCAGCGGTGCCACGCTGAAGGCCGTGGCGGCAAATCCGCCCAGTAGCGCTACGAAGGCCACACTCAGGCGGCGCGAATTGCGCGACAGCAGCGCGCCGATACGCTGCGCATGAAGGGAGATGTTGTCGAACGGCATCGGCAATCTTGGCGGCAACCCGCGTTTTATCGATCGGAATCGATTCCCGACGGCAGGGCGTTGCACGCCATTGCCACCGCGCTTCCGGGCCTTGCCCTGGAACTAGAATCTCTGCGGCTTCTCGACCCCCCTTGAACAAGGGGGTGCCGACGAGCCGGGCGAGTATAGCAACGCCGGCCGCCGGTTCAATGCCGGAACTGTACCGATAAGTGATCCCATGTCTGAGCTCGTAACCAGCCCTGAAACGCCGATGCAGGCCAGCGACCAGGTCAAGGAAGCCCTGGCCATCACGCTGCGCGGGTGCGAGGAATTGCTGCCACAGGCAGATTGGGTCAAGAAACTGGCACGCTCGGAGGCCACCGGCAAGCCGCTGCGCGTCAAGCTGGGCCTGGACCCGACCGCCCCGGACATCCACATCGGCCACACCGTGGTGCTGAACAAGATGCGCCAGTTGCAGGACCTGGGGCACACGGTGATCTTCCTGATCGGCGACTTCACCTCGATGATCGGCGACCCGTCGGGCCGCAACACCACCCGCCCGCCACTGACACGAGAGCAGATCGAGGCCAATGCGCAGACCTACTACGCGCAGGCCAGTCTGGTGCTAGACCCCGAGCGCACCGAGATCCGCTACAACAGCGAATGGAGCGATGCGCTCGGTGCCCGTGGCATGATCCAGCTGGCTTCGCGCTATACGGTGGCGCGCATGCTCGAGCGCGACGACTTCACCAAGCGCTACAAGGCCGGCACGC
>ERZ1645185.717-NODE-717-length-13899-cov-4.790595_pt1 | contig 13899 bp, 11 predicted proteins | sample MGYA00575351_ERZ1645185 | MGnify/ENA primary metagenome ERZ1645185 (study PRJEB40838, sample SAMN11284767) | freshwater sediment metagenome | isolation source: river sediment | host: Sediment | place: India: Jana village, Kanpur | collected 2015-12-17 ...
CCGGCAGCGTCGAGGACAGCTCGGCATAGCAAAGCCCGGTGAATGCGCAGGCGAGGCCCGCGAACACAAACGACAGCATCACCGCCGGCCCGGCATAGTTCGCCGCCGCCGTGCCGGTCATCACATAAACGCCCGCGCCGATGATGCAGCCGATGCCGATAAGCACGAGATGCACGGGGCCGAGCGCACGGTGAAGACCGTGGCGGTCGATGTCGCTGCGCACGTCGGCGAGCGGCTTGCGGATCAGATATCGGATCGGCGCGGGCGCCATGGCTTCAGTCCCCCCAAGGATGGAGCAGTTTACCGCCGCCGCCGCAGGCCCGCCCACGCAATCGGGCCGGGCGTCATCCCTTCCGGGCCGCTCCGCGCATGGCGTCCGCAAGCGCCCCGTTCGGATGCCGCGTCACGATTTCCTCGAAGGTCTGCGCGCTCTCGTCTTGTCCGAGCTTGAAGGTCACCTGTTCCGAAATCACGCGGGCGCGGAAGGCTATGATCTGCTCCAGCATCGGCAGCACGCGTGCGCCCATCTCCGCAATTGTCCATGCCCCGGCTCCCGTGCCTTCGAGATGCGCGGCCAGCCGCTCAACCGCGCTGCGCGTCTCCTCCGGCACGAACGTCACCTCGGTCTCGAAGCGCGCCACGGCATAGTTCCAGGTCGGCCCCCATGCGGGCTTGGAGACAAGGCGCGGCGAAACATAGCCCTGCTCGCCCTGAAACAGCATTGCCGCACGCGGGTCCGCCATCAGCGCAGCGACGTGCGGATTGCGCTTCGCGAAATGTCCGAACAGCGCAGTCACGCGGCCTTCGCCGTCGCGTTCGGCAAGCAGCGGCAGCGGTGTGGAAACGAAACCGCCCGGCCCGTTCGAGACGATCCACGCCAGCGGATGCGCGGCGATCAGCCCCGCGACATCACCCGCCGCGCGCGGAACGAAAACGCTCATCGCGCCCTCCGCCGCCGTGCCGCCCACAGCAGCACGCCGACAATGGTCATCGTCACAAGCCAAACGCCGATCGCGGCAACCGCGATGCGCCCGGCAAGCCCGCCCATCTCGCCCGTGTGGAATGGGAACAGCCCGTCGACGAACGCGCGACCGGGCGCGGCATCCAGCGCGTCGAAGCGCGCGAGGATGCGGCCATCGACCGGGCTCACGAACACGCGCGTCGCGCCATAAGCTCGCCGCGCCTCATCCGGCTGCGTCACCCGAATCTGCCACACCGGTTGCTCGCCGTCCGGCGGATAGACCGCCGCGAGCGTCGATCCCGGATAGGCCGCGAGCGCGGTTCCCGCCGCTGCGGCAAGGCCCACGCTCGCCGTCCCCGCCGGCGCATCCGCCGGTGCCGGGATCGGCGTCGGCCGCACAAGCGTTTCAACGCCGCCTGAGAAGGTCAGCAGCACGCCCGCCGTGATGCTCGCGAGCGCCGGAATGCCCACGATCAAGCCGAGTGCGCGGTGCCAACTGTAGTGGCGCGCTGCGGCCGGACCCTTGCGCTGCACGCGGAGAGTGCGCCCCCACTGCCCGCGCTTCGGCCACGCGATACAGAGCCCGAAAAGAATATTGGTGACGAGCAGCACGCCGCTGATGCCGACGATCCAGCTTCCCCGGTCACCCGCAAGCAGATTGTGGTGGATAAGGACAAGCGTTCCCGGCAACGCTGCCGGCCCGGTGTAATCACCATCGACGAGAATCCGCCCCGCGCCGTCGATGCGGACGCTGCGGTCCGCCTCGGGCGTATCGCCCGTGATGCTCACATCATAGCGATCGGGCGCACCCGCGCCGGTCCAGATCGAGCCCAGCCGCGCGCCCGAACCTTCGGTCAGGTCGGCGACCGTGCGTTCGATCGCGGCCAGATCGGTCTGCCGATGCGCGCCGGGGATGAACGCATCCCGGATTTCCCAATGAAAAACGATCAGCACGCCGGTCAGCGCCTGCACCAGCCAGAACGCCGCCGCCGCAAGTCCGGCCCAGCGGTGCCAGCGGATCAAATTTGCCTTCAGCGCCATCCGCAGTGTCTCCCCATGGCCTTCCGCCCCGGCTTTCGTATGCCCGCGCACACATTCTTCCGTCCATGCCCTTGTCATAAAGGCGGCATGGCGCAGCCGCTTCTCGAAACAGGCCATCAATTTGCTCTAACGCGCCATCGGCCGACCCAATTCGCAGGCTGAGAAATCCGGGCCTGTATCAATTTGAAACAGTGTCGGGATATATTACAAAGTTACGACGCCGAAACGTTGATATTGTTAAAATTTATTGAAAAAGCTTGCGTGGCACGATTCATGCTAGGCATGTGTATAACAAGTTCAATTTCGTTACTTTAGCGTTATGGAGACTTTGATGCGTTCGACGATGATCCGGAACCTGTTCGGTTCTGCACTCACCATCGGCCTGCTGGCCGGCGCCACCGCGGCGAATGCGGCCACTCTCTTCCAGGACAATTTCAACCGCGGCGTCGGCCCCTTTGTCGGCAACGGCTGGGTTGAAGACCACACTGGCGAAGTTGACCTCTTCAGCCGTGGCTATGGCGACCAGGTGCTGCGCCTGAAGGAAGATCCCGCTGGCATAGTCACGGCGACGCAGAACGACATCGACCTCACGGGTTACGAGAACATCGTGCTCTCGTTCCAGTACAAGCCCTGGGAAACCGAAGCCGGCGACATGCTCGAAGTCTACTTCGGCGATCTCGTCTACTCGGTTTCGCTCGACGGCGCCTGGAACTGGACCGACGTCTCGCTCTCGCTCGACGTCAAGGACGTCGCCGGGCTCGACCTGATGTTCAAGCTCGTCTCGACCAACAATTCCTACTCGGAATGGTACTGGGTCGAAGAGTGCGAGTGGAAGTGGGTCCGCGGCCACTACAAGAAGGTCTGCAAGGACGTCAAAAAAGAGCGTTGGGTGAAGGACAGGGAAGACTGGGTGAAGATCGACAACGTCCTCATCACCGGTGACCTGATCCCGCCGCCCGTCGACACGCCGGAACCGGCCGCGCTGGCCCTCTTCGGCCTCGGCCTCGCCGGCCTCGGCGTGGCACGCCGCCGCAAGGCGAAGTAAGCCAGCCTCATACGCTGAAAGAAACGGCGGTCCGAAAGGGCCGCCGTTTTCTTTTCGGGGTCAGTGCCGCGCTGCGCGCCGTTCGAGACCATAATCGATGCGAATGCGGACCCATTCGCCCACCATCGCCCGTCCCCCGATCTGCGGCGGACGCACGCGGAACTGCCATGCCGCGGCAAGCACCGAGCGCGCGATGTTCGATCCCTGCGGATATTCCCCGAGCGCCACGCAATTCTCGACGCGGAAATCCTGGACCGTGCGGCACGCGATGAGGCCCCACCCCGGCCCGCGCGCCGTCGAAAGATAGCCGGCCAGCTCGTCGTCATAGGGCTCGCGATACCACGACGCCGCATAGAGCGGCTCGCCGTTCGGACCTGTCCCATCCACGCGCTGACTGTCGCCGGCATAGGTCGGCGCGGGCGGCCCCATCATCGGCCGGGGTGCGGGCGCGGTCGGCGGCGGCAGGTTCGCGATGTCGGTCGCCGCCATCTCCTCGCGCGAAAGCTGGATGACCGGCAATTCCATCGGCACCGGGGGCGGTTCGACAGGCGTCGGCGGCGATTTCCGCTCCGGCGTCTGCGCTGCGGCGCTCTGTGTTTCCGGGGCCTCGGCTTCAGCCTCGGGTTCGTCATCCCGGATCATGTCGAGCCGGAATACCGCCATCGGCACCACCTTCTCCGAAATCGAGGGCGCCAGCGTGAGCAGCAAGAGCGCCAGCAGCCCTTCGATGAAGAGCGCGAACAGGATGCCCGCGGCGCGCCGCTCGACCCCCGCGCGAAGCCGCGCAGGCAGGGAACGCAAAAAAGGGCCGATCGACTGGAACACGCGAGCAATCCCGGCAAAAGCCGGGCGGCTGCAACCCGGACGCGGCTCAGCGATAGGGCGGCCCAGCGTTCAAAACAAGCCGGTACCGTGCCCTGCTACACCTTCGGACGCGGGTCGCCGGGCAGCGGGATACGTTCGTCGTCATCGCCCGGAATATGCCCGAAACGGTCGGCTTCCCAGTCGTCGATGGCCTGGTTGATGCGCTGCGGACGTGACGAGACGAAGTTCCACCAGATCTCGCGCGGCCCGTCCATCGCCTTGCCGCCAAGCATCAGGACGCGCGCGTCCGTCTCCGCGGTCCATTCCACCGTCGCGCCGGGTTCGAGCACGAGCATCGTCGCTTCCTCGGCCACTTCGCCGCCCGTGAGCGCGATGCGGCCGCTCGCCACATAGAGGGCGCGTTCCTCGTGCTCCGCGCAGACATCGATGGTCGTACCCGCCTTCGCATCCACGTCCACGTAGAATGTCGGCCAGACGACGCCGACCGGCGATTGCCGGCCATAGGCCGTACCCGCGATCACCGTGAGCCGCGCGCCCTCCCGTTCGATCACCGGCAGCGTATCCGCCGGGTGATGCACGAAGCTCGGCTCCACCTCCTCGTGCGTTTTCGGAAGCGCCACCCATGCCTGAATGCCTTCCATGCGCTGGCCGCTGGCCTCCACCTCCGGCGAGGTGCGTTCGGAATGGACGATCCCCCGCCCTGTCGTCATCCAGTTCACCGCGCCGGGCCGGATCGCCTGCGCGCTGCCGAGACTGTCGCGGTGGAAGATCTCGCCTTCGAACAAATACGTCACCGTGGCGAGGTTGATGTGCGGATGCGGCCGCACGTCGAAGCGTTCGCCGGGCGCATAGTCCACCGGCCCGAAATGATCCCAGAAGATGAACGGCCCGACCATGCGCTGGCCCGCCGCCGGAAGCACCCGCCGCACCACGAAGCCCCCTCCAAGATCACGGCGGCGGCCTTCGATGCGGCGGAGGATCATGGCTTCAATTCCCTTGCGAGCGTGGCGCGGGTTTTCTTCCCGTACGGGGGTTTCAAACCCGCGAGGCCCGCGAGGTCAAGCTTCGGCTGGCGGTAGATGCTCTTCGCGTGGCTGAACGTGCGGAAGCCGTCCACGCCGTGATAGCTCCCCATGCCCGACGGGCCGATGCCGCCGAATGGCAGATCCTCCGCCGAAACGTGGAAGATCACGTCGTTCACCGTAACACCGCCCGAGATGGTGCGATCGAGCACGCGCCGCTCCTCCGCGCCGTCCGTCCCGAAATAATAAAGCCCGAGCGGACGGTCGCGGCCGTTCACGAACGCCACCGCCTCGTCCGTTTCGCGGTAGGTCTTCACCGGCAGCACAGGCCCGAAAATCTCCTCCTGCATCACGCGCATGTCGTCCGATACGTTGCGCACGATGCTGAGCGGCATCTTGTTCGAGTTGGTGTTCGCGAAATCCTCGTTCGCCGGATTCACCGTGACGATCTCGGCGCCCTTCGCGGTCGCATCATCAAGCAGGCCCTGCAGCCGCTCGCGGTGACGCGCATTCACCACCGACGTGTAGTCGTCGTTGGCAAGGAGCGAGGGATACATTTTCGCCGCCGCCGTCTTGAGCCCCTCGACGATCTCGCCCTCCTTCTCGCTGGGCACGAGCAGATAATCCGGCGCAAGGCAGATCTGCCCCGCGTTCATCATCTTGCCAAGCGCGACACGTTCCGTCGTCTGCGCGATGTCGGCGCTGCGCGAAACGATGACGGGCGACTTGCCGCCGAGTTCCAGCGTCACCGGCACCAGATTGTCCGCTGCGGCGTGGAGGATGTGCTTGGCGACCGCCGTGGCGCCCGTGAAGATCAGGTGATCGAACGCCAGCCCTGCGAATGCCTTGCCGACCTCCGGCCCGCCGATGACGAAGCCGAGTTCGCTCTCGTCGAACGCGCGGCCCGCAAGCTCCGCCATCAGCGCCGAGGTGATGGGCGTGAATTCCGACGGCTTCACCATCGCCCGGTTTCCCGCCGCGAACACGCCCGCGAGCGGCCCGAAGGTAAGGTTCACCGGGAAATTCCACGGGCTGATAATGCCTACAACGCCCTTGGGCTGATACACGACCTCCGCCTTCGCCCCGAGCAGCCTGAGCGGAAAATCGAGCTTGCGCCGCTCAGGCCGCATCCACGCATCGATATGCGTGATCGCGTGTTTCAGGGGCTTCACCGAAGCCATGATGTCCGTCACCAGCGTCTGCTCGGCGCTCCGGTGGCCGAAATCCTCCGAGAGCGCCTTCACGAACCGGTCCCGATGCGTCAGCACGAGGTCGACCGCGCGGCGCAGGCGATCCTTGCGAACCGCCGCGCCCACCGGCAATTCCGCCATGAATGCCGCGCGCTGCCGCGCCAGCAGCGCCGTCATCGCTTCAATCGATTTTGCCTCGCCCGGCAGAATGGCTGCAGTCGCCATGGAGCGTCTCCCTCAAAACGCGTGGATTTGAGCGAGACTTTAACCCTGCCCGCGCGGCATGACCACCCGCGCGGAATCGTCAGGGTTACGCAGAGCGTCCGTAACGATGGCGGCGCGGCTGCTTGGAACGATCCCTGCCGGGCGCGCTTCAGGATAAGCGCTTTCCCCGACCCCTCAGTTCTCTGTTTTTGAAAATTTTGTCTTCACCGGGATTGCATCGCCCGCTCTCGCCGCACCATAGAGAGCGCGGGACGAAGGAAAAGGCGGGAGGGTAGTGATGCGTCTACGGCGATATGGTTTGGCGGGGTTCACGATCGCGGCGCTCGCACTCGCGTCCACGGCCCTGCCGCAGGCAGCGGCTGCACAGTCCCCGATCGACTCGCTCTCCGGCCGCTACATCGCGCTCCTGCTCCGCACCTACCCCGAGCTTGTACCGCTCTCCGGAATCGAAGGCGCGCGCCAATCGGCATTGCCGCCGATCGATGCTGAAAGCCTGAATGCCCTCGCGGCCGAGGAGAATCGGCTGTGGCAGGATCTGAAGGGCGTCGACGAAGCGAAGCTCGACGAGGCGGGCCGCGCCTCCTATGCGCTGATGGCCGATGGGCTCGAAGCCGCGCGCGGGCAGCGGGTCTGCCGGCAGCCCCTGTGGAGCATCAGCCACATGACCGGCTGGCAGGTGACCTTTTCTCGCCTCGCGCAGGCGCAGGCCACTGGCACGCCGGATGCGCGCGAAGATGCGATCCGGCGCTGGGAAAGCCTGCCCGCTTATGTCGATCGGGATATCGCCAACCTGCGTGAGGGGCTGAAGGAAGGTTATGCCGTTCCGCGTTCCGTCGTCACCCGCGTTATCGGCCAGCTCGACCGGCTGCTTGCGCTGCCCGCCGAGCAGTCTCCTTTCTTCGCCCCGGCCCGCGCCGACAGCGATGCCGCCTTCAAGGCGCGCTTCAGAACGATCGTTGCGGAGGGTGTGCACGGTGCCGTGAAACGCTACCGCGATTTCCTCGCCGGGGAGTATCTGCCGAAGGCGCGCGAAGGCATCGCACTTTCGGAGTTGCCGAACGGTGCCGCTTGCTACCAGGCGCTGCTCCGGGCCTCGACGACGCTGGACCACACGCCTGCTGAGGTCATGGCGATCGGCGAAGCCGCGGTCGCACAGAACGTGAAGGATATCGTCGTGATCGGCGGAAAACGCTTCGGAACCTCCGATCTTGCCTCCACCCTCGCCGCGGTGAAGGATGCGCCGGACAACACGTTCGCGACGGCGGAAGACCTGGTCGACTTTTCAAAGCGGAGCCTCGCGCGCACCACGAAACTGAGCGCCGCCGCTTTCCAGCAGCTCCCGAAGCAGCCCGCAGCGATCGAGGTGCTGCCGGCGACGGAGGCGGGAAGCGGTGTTCCCGCGCACTATCTTCCCGAGCCCGATCCGTCGAAGCCCGGGCGTTACATGCTGCCGCTCGATCATTGGAAGACCGAGACGAAGGGCGGCGCGGAAGTCACGGTCGTGCACGAGACGATCCCCGGCCATCACCTGCAGATCGCCATGACGCAGGAGCTGGCGGCGAAGGTGCCGCTGCTCCGCATCCCCCTCGTCGGCGCCTACGTCGAAGGCTGGGCGCGCTATTCGGAACGACTGGCGGAGGAACTGGGCGTTTATGAAACGCCCTACGCGGGCATCACGCGGCGCGCGTGGATGGCGCGCGGCATGGTCGTCGATCCGGGCATCCATGCATTCGGCTGGAGCCGGGAGAAGGCAATGGCCTATCTCATCGAAAGCGGCCGGTTCGACGAGGCGGCGGCTGCGGACATGCTCGACCGGATCGCCGTCATTCCCGGCCAGCTCACCTCATACGACAGCGGCGGGCTCGAAATCGCGGCACTGCGCGCGGAATCGGAAGCTTCGCTGGGCACGTGCTTCAACCTGCCGGCCTTCCACCAGCAGGTTCTCTCGGGCGGAGCACTGCCGCTGAAGGCCCTGCGCGGCCGGATCGAGGCGTGGCAGGCCGCAACGCGGAAGGCTTGCGCGAAGTAGCTTGAACGAAAACGGGGCGCCGAAGCGCCCCGTCCGTTTCTCGTAGATGCCGCCCGTCAGATTCCCTGCGGGCTCGGCTCCCCGCCGAAGCCGCGCTTGCCGGTCTTCGGGATCGCGCTGACGCCGGTGGAAGCGGCGGTCGGCCGGTTACGGGCGCCGCGGTCGCGGTCCACGCCTTCACCGGCGAGCAGCGCCTTGATCTCGTCGCCCGAGAGCGTCTCGTACTCAAGCAGCGCCTGCGCGAGCGTGTGCAGTTCCTCGCTGTGCTCGGTGAGCAGAGTCTTGGCGCGTTCGTAGCCGCGCATCACGATCGCCTTGATCTCGTGGTCGATGAGCTGGGCGGTCTGCTCGGAGACGTTCTGCGTCTTCGTCACGCTGTGGCCGAGGAACACCTCTTCCTGGTTCTCGGCGAGTTTCATCGGGCCGAGCTTGTCCGAAAGACCCCACTGCGTGACCATGCTGCGCGCAAGATCGGTCGCGTACTGGATGTCCGACGAGGCGCCCGAAGAGACCTTGTCGTAGCCGAAGATGATCTCTTCCGCCACGCGGCCGCCCATCGAGACGGCGAGGTTCGCGTGCATCTTGTCGCGGTGGTAGGAATACTGGTCCCGCTCCGGCAGGCGCATGACCATGCCGAGCGCGCGGCCGCGCGGGATGATCGTCGCCTTGTGGATAGGATCGGACGCTTCCTCGTGCATCGCGACGATGGCGTGACCGGCCTCGTGATAGGCGGTCATCTTCTTCTCGTCCTCGGTCATGATCATGGAGCGACGCTCGCTGCCCATCATGACCTTGTCCTTGGCTTCCTCGAACTCGGCCATGCCGACGAGGCGCTTCGATTTGCGCGCCGCCGTCAGCGCCGCCTCGTTGACGAGGTTCGCGAGATCGGCGCCCGAGAAGCCGGGTGTGCCGCGCGCGATGGTGCGGGGTTCGACGTCCGGCGCGAGCGGCACCTTGCGCATGTGGACGCGCAGGATCTTCTCGCGGCCTTCGATATCCGGGCGCGGCACGACGACCTGGCGGTCGAAACGGCCCGGGCGCAGCAGTGCGGGGTCGAGCACGTCGGGGCGGTTCGTCGCGGCGATGATGATGATGCCTTCGTTCGCGTCGAAGCCGTCCATCTCGACGAGAAGCTGGTTCAGCGTCTGCTCGCGCTCGTCGTTGCCGCCGCCGAGGCCCGCACCGCGATGGCGGCCGACGGCGTCGATCTCGTCGATGAAGATGATGCACGGCGCGGATTTCTTCGCCTGCTCGAACATGTCGCGCACGCGGCTGGCGCCAACGCCGACGAACATCTCGACGAAGTCGGAGCCCGAAATGGTGAAAAACGGCACGTTCGCCTCGCCCGCGATGGCGCGTGCGAGCAGCGTCTTGCCGGTGCCGGGCGAACCGACGAGCAGCGCGCCCTTCGGAATCTTGCCGCCGAGACGCGAGAAGCGGCCCGGGTCCTTCAGGAAGTCGACGATTTCCTCAAGTTCCTCGCGCGCTTCGTCGATGCCCGCGACATCGTCGAAGGTCACGCGGCCCTGCTTTTCGGTGAGCAGCTTGGCGCGGCTCTTGCCGAAGCCCATCGCGCCCTTGCCTGCGCCGTTCTGCATCCGCTGCATCACGAAGATCCAGATGCCGAGGATGAGCAGGAACGGCAGGATGTTGATGAGGATCGCGGCGAGCAGCGAACGGCTTTCCTCCGGCTGCGCCTTGAACTTCACCCCCGAGGCTTCGAGCCGCTCGACGAGGCCGGGGTCCCCCGGCGAATAGGTGCTGAACGTCTCACCGCTGGTCAGGCGACCCGCGATGTCCTGCCCGCGGATATCGACTTCGCGGACGGCGCCTTCGTTCACCTTGGTGATGAATTCCGAATAGGCGAGCTGCTGCACCGCGCCTTGGGACTGCGGCGCGTTGTAGACCGAAACGAGCACGACGACGGCGAGCAGGATGACCGCCCACATGGCGAGGCTCTTGCCCCAGGGTCCGGTCGGTCGCTTCTTGTTCTCGTCCATCGGGTCCGTGTTCCTAAAAGTGTTCACTCTAAGATAGGCGCGCAGGCGTTAACGACAACTGCTATTGCGGCCTATTCGGTGGATGCGCGCATTTTTCGCGGTGGTTCGGCCCGGAAGCGCCAGAGCGGCCCGCCCTCCGCCAGAATGCCTCCCAGAGAGCCCCCGCCCCCGGCGAGCAAGCGCTGGAGCGCCGGGCCATCGGGTTCGACGCCTCGAATCTCGCGAAAAGCCCTGAGCACGAGCCGCCGGACCAGCTCGGCGGGAAGCCCGCGCGTATCGAGCGCGAGCGCATCGCCCGAAACGCTTGCACGCCCCGCCCACGCCTCGTCCGCCGTCCACCGGAGCGCGGCTTCCGCCTCCACCAGATGCGCTGCGGTGGCGGCTGCGCCTGCGATGTCGATGCCGCCGCCTGCGAGCAGTGCCCGCACCGCCGTGCGGTCGTAGGCGTCGCTGCGGTTGCTGGGGTCATCGACCGCCGTGATGCCCGCCTCCGCCACCAGCGCAACGAGATCCGCCTTGCGCGCGCCGAGCAGCGGGCGAAGCAGCGTGACGGCGTGCCCTTCCACAGTACGCCGGGCGCGGATTCCCGCCATACCGCCAAGCCCGCTGCCACGCGACAGGCGCATCAGCAGCGTTTCGGCCTGATCGTCGGCATGGTGCGCGGTCATCAGCCAGCGGACGCCATGGTCATCGCACCAGCCCGCCATCGCGGCATAGCGCGCCGCACGCGCCGCGGCCTGCACGCTCGCAGCGCGCGGAACGTCGACGGTGAGCGTTTCGTGCGGTACACCAAATTTGGCCGAAAGCGCGGCAACCCGGCGCGCTTCCTCCGCCGCCTCCAGCCTCAGGCCGTGATCGACCGTGATCGCAACCACGTCGAACCCGACACGGCACGCGAGGAGCAGCAGCGCAAGGCTGTCCGGCCCGCCGGAGACAGCAAGCCCGACCTTGCCATGAAGATCGGGCGCCAGCGCCTCGACCGCCGCGCGGAAGCGCTCCGGCGTCAGGCGGGGATCAGCCGCAGCGGGCAGCCGAGCGGGCATCCACGAGCTGCGTGCGGAGCGATTGCGAGAGCGTCTTGCCGTAGCTCGCTTCCAGCTGATCGTAAGCCTCGCACGCCTTCTGCGGGCTTGGCGGCGAGAAGGCCATCAGCGACTTGCCGAGCCACAGCAGGCTTTCCGGCGCCCGTTCGCCCTCAGGGCGCTTCTGGTAGTTTTCAAGCAGCGTACGCGCCGCCTGCACGGGCTGGTTCTGCGCGAAATAGGTGCGCCCCAGCCAATATTGCGCATTGCTGGCGCGCGCGTGCTTCGGGTTCTTCGCGATGAAGGCGGAGAGCGCCTTTTCCGCCGCCGGATAGTCCTTCGCGGTCACGAGGCCGTATGCGGCATTGTATTCCTGCTCGGGCGTCAGCGCGGCCGCCACGGCCGGCTGAGGCGCTGCAGCTGCAGGAGGCACAGCGGCCGCTCCCGGCGCAGCAGGCGGCGCACCGCCTTCCAGCGTCGTCAGGCGAAACTCGGCGTCGGTCTTGAACTTCTCGAGCGCGGCTTCGAGCTGTCGCACCTTGAAGCTGTTTTCCTCCATCTGACCGGTCAGCGTGGTGAGCTGGCTTTCAAGCGAATCGACGCGGCGGGAAAGGTCGCTCAATGGGTTGGACGCGGGCACGCCGGGCGCCGTCACCGGCACTGCCGGCGCTTGAATTTCCGCCTCGAAATACTCTTTGGAGCCGCCCGGAAACACCTTGCGCTGCACCGCGCGCATTTCGCTTTCCAGCTTCTTCACCCGGCCTTCCACCTGCTGGGCGGTCTGCTGCGCGGCGGCGGGCAGCGCGGGGAGCAGCAGCGGCAAGGTCAAAAGGAGCAAGGATTTGAATTTCATCATGATTTTCCCGACAATTGATGAACGCAGGGCCGAGCCTAGCAGCCCGTCCCTTGCCCGAAACTGAAGCGCATCACTCTGGACGCGGCTGCGCCCGCGCAGCGAGACCCGTCGCCGTCAGCGGCACGTCGCGAACTGTCTGCGTCGCGGCGCCGAGTGGCGGTATCGCCGTGCCGCCAACCGTGACGTCGAGCGCACCGGCGCGGCCGGTCCAAAGCAGCAGATCCTGCCGATCCGCCGGAACCTCATAGCGGTCGCCCGCCGCCATCACGCCCTGAAACACGGAGCGGCCGGAGCCGACCTCGTAAATCTTCACCCACGCGTCCTCGCGCGCGGTGACGACGATCGCGCCGCCCGTCGGCGCTGCGGGCGCGGGCGTCGCGGCCGCAGTCGCTGATGCGTCGGCGGGAACCGCTGCTGCGTCGGCAGCAGGCGCTTCAGCCACAGCCGGCCCGGGCGTCGGCGGCGTATCCACTGCAACGGTCGCGCCATCATCCGATCCTGCCGGCGCTTCCGCCACCACGGGCGTCTCGTCGCCACCGAACCAGCCAAGGCCCCACGCGGCGACGGCTAGGACGACAACGCCGAGCAGCACGATACCGAGCAGCGCCGCGGCGCGCGTCGGCACGCGCACATCTTCGATCGGCTCATGATCCATCGTGGGGACGACCCGGTCGGGCTTCGTCGTTTCGCGGCGGAATTGTTCGGCCGTCGTATCCGGATCGAGCCCGAGGAGGCGCGCGTAAGACTTCACGAAACCGATCGTGTAGGGCAGCGCCGGCAGTGTATCGTGTTTGCCCTCTTCAATCGCGGTCAGGTGCCGCAGGGGCACGCGGGTCTGATGGGCAATGTCGGCCAGCTCCCGGCCAAGTTCCAGGCGCCTCGCTCTGAGCACGTCGCCGACGTGGCGCGAGCCGCCGAGATCAATACCGTCCTGCGTTTCCAGCTCGTCGCTCACCAAAACCCTCCGAACAGACGCCAACTCGCCCAATTGCCACGTTCGCGCGCGGCTTCGCCAGTGTCAACGCGCTTCGTCGCGGCACGACCTCACCCAACGGCAATGCCGCGGCTCGATGCGTATTCCGTCAGCGCCGTGCGAATGTTGATACCTCGGCGCAGCCACCCCTCCATCTCATGCTGGAGCGGCGCAAGCGCAAGCGACCGGATCATCGCCTTCATCGGGCCGATCCCCGCCGGCGTGATCGAAAGGCGCTCGATGCCGATGCCGAGCAGCGCCAGCGCGTCGAGCGGGCGCCCGCCCATCTCGCCGCACACGGTAACCGGACGCCGGGCGGCACGCGCCTGATCCGACACGCGCTTCAGGAAGCGCAGCAGCGATACCGAAAGCCAATCGTAGCGGTCGGCAAGCTTGGGATTGGCACGGTCGGCCGCGAACAGGAACTGTGTGAGATCGTTGGTGCCGATCGACAGGAAATCGATGCGCGGCAACAGGAGATCGAGTGCTTCCGCCAGCGCAGGCACTTCGAGCATACAGCCGAACTCGATCTTCTTCGGCACGGGATGGCCGCGCGCAACCATGCGCGAGAGTTGCGCCTCCACGAGCGCGCGTGCCTCGTCGAATTCCCATGGTTCAGAAACCATCGGAAACATCAGGCGGAGCGTGCGCCCTGCGGCCGCGTCGATGAGCGCGCGCGCCTGCACCTTCATCAGGCCTTCGCGCTCAAG
>ERZ1645185.718-NODE-718-length-13897-cov-6.963372_pt1 | contig 13897 bp, 13 predicted proteins | sample MGYA00575351_ERZ1645185 | MGnify/ENA primary metagenome ERZ1645185 (study PRJEB40838, sample SAMN11284767) | freshwater sediment metagenome | isolation source: river sediment | host: Sediment | place: India: Jana village, Kanpur | collected 2015-12-17 ...
GATTTCGCGTTCGGCAAAGCTGCCGGATTCGGCACGCGTGTGGCAGGCGATGCAGTTCGCACGGCTGGCGATTTTCGCACGTTTCCACACCCCGGCGGGTACCTCGTCGTGCAGGTAGCGGAAGTAGGGGGTTTCGGAAAAACGCTGTGGCGAGTCGCCCGGCGCGATGCCGCCGGCAATGCGGCGTGACCGTTCGTTGGCGCGCGTGCTGTCGGCGGCGTTTTCGGTGAGGTAACGCGTGATCGCCAGCGTTTCCTCGGGCGAGAGGCTGGCATCCTCGCCAAAGTGATTGTCCAGTTCGCGCATCATGCGCGTCCAGGAGCGGACAGGCAGCAGACCAGCCGGATAGGCCATGTGACAGGCCGCGCATTCCGCTGCCGTTGCCTTGTGGCTGACCGGCGAAAACGTCGGGGTCGGGCCGCCGTCGCCCCAGCTTGTGCCCAGCCACACACCGCTGGCTGCCAGCGTGGCGAACAGCACGCCCAGGTTTTTCCAGGTCAAACCCATGTCACTTCACCGAAATCAGATAAGCCACGAAATCCGCCTTTTCCTGCGCGGAGCACTCACGGGCCAGCACATCCTTGCAGTTACGGCGGAACCATTTTTCCACCTTGGCGGGGTCGGTGAAGCGGTCGCGATTCGCCACCGGCGCGAGCGGCTCGATGGCCTTGTTCGCGCGCGTCTTGCCGATCGCCTTGGGGTTGTCGGTGTGGCAGCTCGCACAGCTTTCGGTCTGGCCGTCGCGTGTGATCTTGGCGTGGAAGAAAGCCTCCCCACGCGCAGCCGAGGCCGATCCGGCCTGTTGCTGGTAGAGCGCAAGGATCTGCTGCGGGCTGTCGGCCCGGGCGGGGAGCGCGAGGACAGCGCCCAGCGTGAGGATGATCGTGAGGGTTTTCATTTCGATTCCAGATATTGCACGCCATTCCACATGCTCTGGGCCACAGGCACGCGGTGCAGGCGTGCATGCAGGACCAGCGCGGTGAGATGGACACAGACGAAGAACAGCACGGCCCAGCCAGCCAGCCGGTGTGGATCGGCCAGCCAGGTGGTCAGCCGGGCATCCCAGGCAAACACGGCAGCCAGCGGCCCCGTGCCCTGTGTGCTGGCCAGCAGGCTCAGTCCGCTCGCGGCCAGGGCAGCGAGCAGTGCATAGACAGCCAGGTAAGCCAGGCTGGCTACCGGATGGTGGCCGGGGCGCGCCGGGGGGGTGAACAGGCGGCCCCGGGCCAGATGGGCGCGCCAGTCAGCCGGGTGCCAGAGGTCGCGCCAGCGCGCGTGCGTCGGGCCGGCCCAGCCCCAGGCCAGGCGACACAGCAGACCGACGACGAGTGCCGCGCCGAGAATGCCATGCGTGTCGTGGAGCCAGGCCCGCGTTGCGCCGGGCGACAGATTGTCTGCGGCCACGCCGCCCGCCCCCAGAAGCACGATCAACAAAGCATTGACCCCGTGCAGCATGCGCAGCACGGGGTCATAGACGCGATGCGCGACGTGTCCGGCGCGCGTCATGGATGGCTTACTTGGCGGCCGTGATGTCTTCGTCGCCACGAATGCCGGCCATGGGCAGGAAGGGCTTGCCGAGTTTCTGGTAGTAGGCCGAGATGTCTTCCACGTCCTTGTCGGAAAGACCCATCACCGACATGTTCATCAGCGGCGAGAAGAGCTTGCCGCTGCGGTACTTGTTGGTTTTGGTGGCGAGCTTGTCAGCGTCGCGGCCTGCCAGCTGGACCAGCGGGAACATGCCGGGGAAGCTGGCGCTGCCGTGGCAGGAAGCGCAGCTGGAAGCCTTGCGTTCACCGGCAACGGGATCGCCCAGGGCGAAAGCGGAGCTGGAAACCGTGAGGGAGGCAAGAACGAGGGCGTGGACGAGTTTCATGGAATGCTCCAGGGTTGGGGGATAAAAAGAATCAAAAAACTGAATATTAGAATATTAGTTATGTCGATCGTGTGTCAATGCCAAATTTCATTTTGTCCATGACAATGTTGTTTATTGACACGCATGGCAAATAAAAAACCCATGTATGTCATGGACAAAAAGGGTTTTGGGGCGGGGCGGCTGCGTCCGCAGCCAGGATGGGTGGCTAACGCCACTCGGGCGGCAGGAAGTTCGCGTCCGGGTCGACGGTGATGGGGATTTCGGTGACGCTGCTGGCGTCGGCAGGGGCGTCGCGCAGGACGATCTGCGGGAACGCCAGGACCAGCGCCACCATCAGCAGCTGGATGATCAGGAAGGGAAGGGCCCCCCAGTAAATGTCGGCGGTACGGATCGATTTCGGGGCCACGCTCTTGAGGTAGAACAGGGCAAAGCCGAAAGGCGGGTGCATGAAGGCGGTCTGGATGTTCACCGCCAGCATCACGCCGAACCAGATGGGATCGATGCCCAGCTTGTAGGCCACCGGCGCGAGCAGCGGCACGACGATGAAGGCGATCTCGAAGAAATCGAGGAAGAACGCCAGGACGAAGACCAGCAGATTGACCGCGATGAGGAAGCCGAGCACGCCGCCGGGCAGGTGGCTGAACAGGTGTTCCACCCAGATGTCGCCATCGAGCCCGCGGAAGACCAGGGTAAAGATGGTCGAACCGATGAGGATGAAGATGACGAAGGTGGTGAGCCGGGTGGTGCTGTCCATGGCCTGCGTCAGTTGCAGGCGGGTGAGTCGACCGCGCGCCCAAGCCAGCAGCAGGGCACCGGCTGCGCCCATGGCACCGCCTTCGGTGGGGGTGGCGACGCCGAGGAAAATGGTGCCCAGCACCAGGAAGATCAGCACCAGCGGCGGCACCAGCGTGGTGAGCACGCGCAACCCGAGCGCCGAGCCGTGCAGGGTGCGTGCCGACGCCGGCATGGCAGGCACGAGCTGCGGTCGGAACAGGGTCAGCAAAAAAACAAATCCCAGATACAGGCCGATGAGCCCGAGCCCGGGCAAGAGCGCGCCCTTGTACATGTCGCCCACCGAGGCGCCGAGCTGGTCGGCCAGCACGATCAGCACCAGCGAGGGCGGCACGATCTGCGCCAGCGTGCCCGAGGCGGCGATGACCCCGGACGCCAGTCGTTTGTCGTAGCCGTAGCGCAGCATCACCGGCAGCGAGATCAGGCCCATGGCGATGACGGTGGCGGCCACCACGCCGGTGGTCGCCGCGAGCAGGCCGCCGACCAGAATCACCGCGTAGGCCAGCCCGCCCTTGAGTGAGCCGAAAAGCTGGCCGATGGTGTCGAGCAGATCCTCGGCCATGCCCGAGCGTTCGAGGATCAGACCCATGAAGGCAAAGAAAGGAATCGCCAGCAGCGTGGGGTTGGCGACGATGCCGTAGACCCGTTCCGGCAGCGCCTGCAGCAGGGCGAGGTCGAACCAGCCGGCGGCCAAGCCGATACCGGCAAACAGCAGACCGTTTGCGGCCAGCGCAAACGCCACGGGGTAGCCCAGCAGCAGAAACACCACCAGGCCCAGGAACATCAGGGGAGCGAGGTTCTCCATCAGTTGTGTCCCTCGGCCGGCGAGGTGGGGAGCACGAGATGCCCGGTCAGCACGCCGATGCGTTTGATGACTTCGGCCAGTCCCTGCAGCGCCAGCAGGGCAAAGCCTGCGGGCAGCAGCAGCTTCACCGGCCAGCGCGCCAGCCCGCCGGCATCGGGCGATATTTCCTGCGTGACCCACGCCTCATGAAACATCGGCCACGCCAGCCAGGCCAGCAGAACGGCCATCGGCAGCAGGAAGAACAGCCCACCGAGCAGATCGGTCCAGGCCTGGCCGCGCGGCCCGAGCCGGTTGTAGAAAATGTCGATGCGCACGTGGCCGTTGTGCTTGAGCGTGTAGCCGGCGGTCAGCAGGAATATGGCCCCGAACAGGTACCACTGGATTTCCAGCCAGGCGTTCGAACTTTCGCCCAGCACATAGCGGGCGAGGGCGTTGCCCGCCGAGATCAGCGTGGCGATCAGGACGATCCAGATGGCAGCGCGGCCGACGGTCTCGGTCAGCCGGTCGATCAGGCGGGCAAGGGCGAGCAGTCCATTCATGCGGGCATCCCTGTTTACAGTGCGCCGGATTCTCTCAGGAATTCGGCCAGCCGTTCGGCCACCACACGATAGCCGGCCGCGTTGGCGTGGACGGGGTCGGATTTCAGGCGATTGTCCTTCAGCACATCGACAAACACCGCTTCCTCCAGCGGCACGCCGAGTTCCCCGGCCAGCCGGGCATAGACGGGGGCGGCCCCACCGAACAGTCGGGGTTCGGGCACGCCGATCAGCACCAGCTCCGCGCCGCTTTCGCGGATGGTGCGGACCAGCAGGCGCAGATGGGTTTCGGTTTCGGCTTCGGGCACGCGGCGCAACAGGTCGTTGCCACCCAGGCAGAGCAATACCAGCCGGGGTTTGTGTTCGGCGAGCACGCCGGGCAGGCGTTTCAGGCCGTCGGCGGTGGTCTCGCCGGGCACGCCGGCATTGATGACCGTGCGCCCGGTCAGACCCGCCAGCACGGCCGGGTAGGCGGATTCGGGTGCCGCGCCCGTGCCGTAGGTGAGGCTGTCACCAAAGGCGACGATGACATCGTGGGGATTGAGCCTGGAAAGGGTGGGGGCGCGCTCGCAGCCGGCGAGCAAGAGCAGGACAAACAGCGCCAGCCAGGGGCGTGCTGCCGCCGGCTGCATGTCAGTTGCCGGCCACCGTCATGTGGTCGATGAGGATGGAGCCGACCTGCTTGGAGCTGCGCCGTTCGACGTCGCGGCCGATGGCGACGATGCCCTTGAACATGTCGGCGAGGTTGCCGGCTATGGTGATTTCCTCGACCGGATACTGGATCTCGCCGTTCTCCACCCAGAACCCGGCCGCGCCGCGCGAATAGTCGCCGGTGACCATGTTGGCCCCCTGGCCGAGCAGTTCGGTGACGAAGAGGCCGGTGCCCATTTCGCGCAGCAGGCCGGCCAGGTCGAGGTCGCCGTGCGAGACGGTGAGCGTGTGGCTGCCCCCGGCGTTGCCGGTGCTGGCCATGCCGAGTTTCCGGGCGGAATAGCTGGAGAGGAAATAGCCTTCGACCACGCCGTTTTTGACGATGTCGCGTTCCATGCAGGCCACGCCTTCCGAGTCGAAGGGGGCGCTGCCCAGTCCGCCGCGCACGAAAGGCGTTTCGCGGATGCTGATGTGCGGGGCGAACACGGGTTTGCCGAGGCTGTCGAGCAGGAAGGACGACTTGCGGTAGAGGCTGCCGCCCGAGACTGCGGCGACGAAATTGCCGATGAGGCCGGTGGCGATCTGGGCCTCGAACACCACCGGGCAGGTGCGCGTGTCCAGCTTGCGCCCGTTCAGCCGGCGCACCGTACGTTCGCCGGCGATGCGGCCCACGGTTTCGGGCGCGTCGAGGAGATGGCCGTCGCGCGCGCTGCTGTACCAGTAGTCGCGCTGCATCGCGTCCTGGTCTTCGCCGATCACCGCCACCGAGATGCCGTGGCGTGAGCTGGCGTAGCCGTCGCAGAATCCCAGGCTGTTGGCGTAGATGAAGTGCGACGTGTGGGTGGACACCCCCGCGCCTTCCGAATTGGTGAGCCGCTTGTCCACAGCCAGCGCGGCCGCCTCGCAGACGCGCGAGCGTTCGGCGGCTTCTTCCACCGACAGCGCCCAGGGGTGATGGAGATCGAGGTCGGGCGGGTTCTTTGCCAGCCGGTTGGCGTCCGCAAGGCCGGCGGCTTCGTCCTCGGCGGTGTAGCGGGCGATGGTCAGGGCCTTGTCCACCGCGCTCTTCAGGGCCGATTCGCTGAGGTCCGATGTGGACGCATGGCCGCGCCGCTGGCCGATGTAGACGGTGACGCCGGCGCCCTTGTCCTTGTTGTATTCGATGGTCTCGATTTCGCCCTTGCGAACCGACACGTTCTGGCCGACGCCTTCCGAGATTTCGGTATCGGCGGCGGTCGCACCGTTTTTCATGGCGTGGTCGATGACGCGCTGCGCAAGCGAGGCGAATTGCTCGCGGGTGTAGCTGAATTGGGAGCTGGACATGGGCGTTGGGGCGCGGTGGATGCGTTTTTATGATGCGGGGAAACTACAATGGCGATGATAACAGCAACCGAAAGCCCGACCGTGCGCCTGATCGACCCTGATGCCGAGCTCCAGTTCGACCCCGATGAAGTCTACGACGGCCCCAGCAAAAGCCAGATCAAGCGCGAGGTCGAAGCCTTGCAGGCGCTGGGCGAAGTTCTGGTGAAACTGCCCGACGCGCAGTTCAAGCGCATCGAGCTGCCGGACGATCTGCGGGCCGCCGTGGCCGATTGCCGCAAGATCACCCAGAACGGCGCGCTGCGCCGGCAGAAGCAGTACATCGGCAAACTCATGCGCAGCATCGATCCCGCCCCCATTCAGGCCCAGCTCGACGTGTTCAATGGCGTATCCGCCGCCGAGAACGCGAAGCTGCACCAGGCCGAAAAATGGCGCGAAAAGCTCATCGCCGACAACGAGGCGCTGACGCTGTTTCTCAACCAGTTTCCCGACGCCGACGCCACCCACCTGCGCCAGCTCATCCGCAACGCGCGTGATGAAGCGGTGCGCAACAAGCCGCCCAGGGCGTTCCGCGAAATCTTTCGCGTCATCCGCGAGGTCCAGCAGTCGCGCGACTGAGCGCGCGCAACCGGTTCAGTCGCCCTGGCGCGCCGGCGGCGTGTGCCAGTCGGCTTCGCGCACCAGTTTGGGCGCGGCGGGGTCGGCTTCGTAATGCGGCGACATGATCTGCACGCCGTGGCGGTTGAAGGCATCCTGGATGGCGGCGTGCAGGTCGCTGGCCACGCGGGCGCGCGTTGCCGGCACATCCGCCCCCACCTGTACCACCAGCTTGTATTCCACGTAGAAATCCGAGAGCGCGGTCTGCACCACGTAGGGAGCCGGGTCCTGCATGATCTCGGGGATTGTCCGGGCCGCCTCGGTCAGCAGGGCGTGGACCTGCCGCCAGGGCGCGTCGTAGCCGATGGTGACGGTGGTGTCGAGCACATAGCGCCCGCCCGGTGCCGCGCGCGAAAAGTTGCGCGTCACGTTACCCAGCACCAGCGCATTGGGAATGGCGATTTCCTCGCCGTGGCCGGTGCGCAGCCGTGTCACGAACAGGCTGACCTCGGATACCGTGCCCTCGTGGTCCTGGATGCGCACGTATTCGCCCTGCTTCAGCGCATAGGTGTAGACGATGAGGATGCCGCTGGCGATCTGGCTCACCACGCTGGCGGCACCGATCGATACCATCAGGCCGAGCATCACGGATAGTCCGCGGAATGCCTCGGTATGCGAACCGGGCAGGTAGGGGTAAGCCATGGCCAGCGCAAACAGCCACAACGCTGCATTGACGATGTGCCGCGTGGCGGGCGCGGTGTGGGCATTGAGTCCGGGCTGGTCGGCGGAACGGGCCTGCACACTGGCGAAAAATTCGCTGGATACGCGCGTGGCCACCCAGGCCGCCAGAAAAATCAGCGCGGCGATGAACATGCCGGGCAAGGCGTGGGCGCTGGCATGGAAGGCGTCGGCGGCCAGCTGGCCGAAGGAACGCGCAAGGGCTTCCCCGGCCGGGCGGGATTCCGGGAACAGCGCCAGGCTGTAGGTGAGGAATACAAACAGCAGCAGCAGACCGAACAGCCAGGTGGCGAGGAACAGCAGGCGGTCGAACAGGGCCGGAACCACCGCCGCCATGCGGCGGCCAACCGGGGTGGCCGCCCGTCCCTGCATCCAGCGCCGCAATCGCGACACGACACGGGCTCGCAGCCAGCGGGCAAGCCGGAGCGCCACCGCCAGGCTGGCAACCAGCACGACACTCGCCAGGGCCAGTTTCAGCAGGGCGTCGATGCGCGCCCGCGCGTCGCGCCGTTCGTGCGATTCGGCCCAGATTTTCTGCAACGCGCGCGACGCCTGGTTGGCCAGTCCGGCTGGTGTGTCGCCCGAGCCTGCCACGGCGTCGCCGGGCATCACCACGAACATGGGCTGGCCGTCGAGTTCGACCATCAGGCCATGCTCGGTGGGGCGGACCGAAGTCCAGCCCTCGCCCCTGCGCGACAGCGCCTACTCGATGCGCCGCTTTGCGCTCGCGGCCCGTTCCGCCGCAGTGAACAGCCCCGCCGGGGCATGGAACACATGCAGGGTGCGGTGGCCGATCATCAGCGGCGTGCCGGACGGGGGCTCGGCAGGCGGTGCAGATTCGGCACGGGCAAACCCGGCAACCACGCACAGCACCAGGCACAGGAACAGGCGAGCGAAAGACATGCGGGGTTTCTCCCTCAAGTCACGCCGGCATTCGGGACTGGCGGTCGGCGTGCATTTTTCGCGCACCTTGCCACGCTGCCACACCGGCGGCAAGCGCGCTCCGCATACAAATTTGCAATCCCCGGTTTGTCGCGCCGATGGCAGGCGATATAGTTAGGCCACACGCTAATGAAAGGGCAGCGCGCCGGGCGCGACATGCCCAACTGGAGATGTTTATGCCGGCCCGCATCCTGAAAATCCTCCTGAGCCTGCCGTTCCTGATTGTGGCGGGACTGTTCGGGGCCTACCTGCTGTTCGGGTTTTTTCTGGTCAACCCGCTGGCCCAGAGGCTGGTGCCGTGGATCGGCCAGGAAAAACTTGCCAGCCAGCTGTCCGTGCAGGACGTGAAATTCAACCCCCTCACCCTGGAAGCCACGATCAGCGGACTTCAGCTGGCCGAACCGAACGGCACCCCGCTCGCGGGATTCGAGCGGCTCTATCTCAACGTGGGCACGACAGGGCTGTTCCGCTGGGCGTGGCGCATCCAGGATATCCAGCTCGACAAGCCGCGCGCCACCTTCGAGGTCGAACGCGGGGGGCGACTCAACTGGCAGACCCTGCTCGACAAGCTGGCCGAGGACAAGACCCCGCCTTCGGACAGCATGGCGCGCGTGCTGATCGATCACATCCGGATCAGCGACGGCGATATCGACTACATCGACGCCAACCGGGCCGGCAAGCCTTTCCGTGTGTCGTTGCGGCCACTGGGCATCGAACTCGACGGGCTGTCCACCCTGCCCGAGGATCGGGGCGATTACCTGATTGCCGCGAAGCTGCCGGAGCAGGGCGGCACCCTCAAGTGGAAAGGCGACATCGCGCTCAACCCGCTTGCGTCGAACGGCTCGCTGGGCCTGGAAAGCGTGCGGATCGCCAAGTTGCTGCGCGCGATCAAAAGCCCGCGCAAGTTCGACGTGCCCACCGGCACGGTTGCAGCGGGGCTGAACTACCGTTTTGCCCTGGTGCGCGACGCGGCGGGCAATGACCAGCCCTGGGTGCGCATCGATGGGGCCAACCTCGTGCTGAACGATGTGGCGGTGACGCCGCGCGAGGGTGGCGACCCGGTCCTGCAACTGACCGAAGCCCGCATCGGCAATGCCAGCCTCGATCTTGCCGCGCGCAAGGTGGCGGTGGCGAATGTGAGCCTGGCGGGCGGGCGACTCGCCGCGACCCGGCAGGCCAATGGCACACTCGACTGGCAGACCCTGTTTACCCCGGAGGCGGCACCGGCCGCAGTTGTTGAGCCATCCCCCGCCCCCGCCAAACCTGCCGCAGCTTCGCCGGCCTGGAATGTTGCGGTGCGTGAGATCAGCGTCGCCGACTGGGCTGCGCGTTTCACCGACCGGGGGTTTGCCACCCCGCTTTCGGTCTCGGCCGAGGGCTTCGGGCTGACGGCGTCGCTGGCGGGCGAAGTCGGCGCGCGTCTCGCGCTCGTGGTCGGGCCGGTCAATGCCACCCTGGGTCCGGTGCGGGTGCAGTCCGGTGCGCGCGAAGTCGCGTCGCTGGCGCGTGCTGCGCTGGTCAATGCCAATTTGAAACTGGCGGAGCAGCAGCTCGACGTGGACGCAGTTGAACTCCAGGGCGTGCGCACCGAACTGCGGCTCGACAAGCAGAAGCAGATCAACTGGGCCGGTATCCTCAGGAAAGCGCCCGGCGCGGCAGCGCCAGCCGCCCCGGCTGCCAGACCGGCAGCCGCATCCGGCCAGGCCTTTGCGCTGAGTCTGGCGCGCTTCGCCATCGAGGGCATCGACGTAGGCATCGTCGATGAGTCGCCGGCCAAACCCGTGCAGCTGGATCTCACGCAGGGCCGCGTCGCCCTGCGTGACCTGAGTCTCGATCTCGACCGTCCGGTACCGGTGGAAGCCGGTTTTGCCCTGAAGCAGGGCGGGCGTTTTTCTGCCAGTGGCAGCGTCACGCCGGGCAAGAGCCAAGGCAAGCTCGACCTGAAACTGGCCGGGCTGTCGCTCAAGCCCTTCGCGCCTTACGTCAACCAGATCGCCCGCCTCGACCTGCAATCCGGTGCCGCGTCCACGCGCGGCAAGCTTGCCTTTGCCCCCGGCAAGGCCGGCACCCGGGTCGATTTCGACGGCGGCTTTGCCGTGGACGACCTCGCCATCACCGAGGAAGACACCGGCGAGGCCTTCCTCGGCTGGAAGAAACTCTCGTCTGATTCGCTCGATCTCGCGCTCTCGCCCAACCGGCTGCGCATGACCGAGCTGCTCGCCGAAAATGCGTTCGGCAAGGTCATCATCTTCGAAGACAAGTCGATCAACCTCAAACGCATCCTGCGCAGCAGCGAACCCGCCGGGGCGACAGCCGCGCCGGCCCAACCGGGAGCCGCCAAACCTGAAGCAGCCAGGCCTGAAGCCGCCAGGCCCCCCGCATCCCAGCCCGCTGCCGAGCCGGCGTTCCCCGTGGCCATCGAGCGCGTGCGCATCGTCGGGGCCAATGCCGAATTCGCCGATCTTTCGCTCACCCCGCAGTTCGGTACGCGCATGCACGGGCTCTCGGGCGTGGTCACCGGCCTGTCCACCGATACGAAAACCACGGCACAGGTCGAGCTCGACGGCAAGGTCGACGACTACGGTTCGGCGCGTGTGCGCGGTACCCTCCAGCCGTTCCAGGCCACCGAGTTCACCGATCTCACGCTGGCTTTCCGCAATCTGGAAATGGCCAATCTCACGCCGTACTCGGGCAAGTTCGCCGGGCGGCGCATCGATTCCGGCACGCTCTCGGTCGATCTCGAATACAAGATCAAGCAGCGCCAGCTGGCGGGCGAGAACAAGTTCATCGTCAACAAGCTGAAACTCGGCGAGCGTGTGGACAGCCCCGACGCGATGAACCTGCCGCTCGATCTGGCGATTGCCCTGCTGGAAGACAGCAACGGCGTCATCGACCTCGACCTGCCGGTGTCGGGCAGCCTCGATGACCCGCAGTTCAGCTACGGCAAGATCATCTGGAAAGCCATCGTCAATGTGCTGACCAAACTGGTGACCGCGCCCTTCCGTGCGCTGGGCAAACTGCTTGGTGGCGACGCGGAAAAATTCGAGGCCGTGGTGTTCGATCCCGGCAGCAGCGCGCTGCTGCCTCCGGAACAGGGCAAGCTGAAAACCCTGTCCGACGCGCTGGCCAAGCGTCCGGTTCTGACGCTCACGATCACGCCCGGCTTCGATCCCGAGGCCGATACACGTGCGTTGCAGGTGCAGGCCATCCGCCAGGAAGCGGCGAAGGTGGCAGGTATCAAGCTTGCCCCGGGTGAAGCACCGGGCCCGGTCGACATCAACTTGTACAAGATCCAGACCTGGCTGGAAGACCGTTACATCGCCGCCGCCGGCAAGGACGACTACCAGAAACTGCGCGCGGGTTTCCAGGACAAGACCGCCGGGGCGGCAGCGCGCGTGATGGAGAACGAAACCGTCGAGCGCCTCGCGCGCCGCTTCAAGACGCGTGCGGACGGCCCGCCGTCGGCGTTCCACGCCGAGCTGCTGGAGCGTCTCACGCAGCAAACCCAACTGCCCGGCGACGCACTGGTGAAGCTGGGCCAGGCACGCGGGCAGGCGGCGCGCGACGAGCTGCTGAAGCTGGGCCTGGCGGCCACGCGCGTTACCGTGGCCGCGCCGGACAAGCAGTCGCTCAAGGATAAATTCGTCGGCAGCACGATGAGCCTGGGCGCAGCCAAACCCTGACACCTGCGCAGCCGGCCGGTGTCGGCGGCTGCGCGCACACTGTCTGCCTCACCATGAGATTTCGCCGCATACGCATCCTTGTCCTGCTCGGCCTGCTGGTCGCAGCAGTGGGCCTCACCTGGCTGGAGCAGAACATGGCGCGCGGCTGGCGCAGCCCGCTGCTCGTGGAGTTGACGCCGATCAACGGCGACGGATCGACAGCGGCAGCCGACACTGTCGCCGCGCTCAGGGCCGAGGACTTTGCCGAAATCAATCATTTTCTGGAACGCGAAACCGCACGGTACGGGGTGAAGATTTCGCCTGCCCTGCAGGTTCATCTGCAACCGGCGTCGCGTGCCATTCCGCCCGCCCCGCCGGACGGCGGCAATGTGGTGCAGACCATGATCTGGAGCCTGAAACTGCGCCTGTGGGTGTATCGGCAGTCCGGCCAGTGGTTGCCCGAACTGGGTACGGTGAAGCTCTATGTGCTGTATCACGCGCCGCAGGAGGGCGTTGCGCTGAAGCATTCACTGGGTTTGCAAAAAGGCCTGATCGGTGTGGTCCATGCCTACGCCGACCCAGGCCAGCGTGGCGCAAACAATCTGGTGATCGCGCATGAACTGCTGCACACCCTGGGAGCTACCGACAAATACGGCGCGGGCGGATATCCGGTGTACCCGGATGGCGTCGCCGACCCGGCGCGGGGCGAGGGCGCACCGCAACGCGAAGCCGAAATCATGGCGGGGCGTTACGTGAATGCGTCCGGTCAACTGGTGATGCCGGACAGTCTGGCCGCCTGCCTGATCGGCGCAAAAACCGCCCGTGAAATCAATCTCGACGCCGTGTTCCAGCGGCGTTACGGCGGCACCTGACCGGGTGCGGGCCGGTCAGGCCTTGCGCAGCGCGGATTTGGGCCGGAACACCGCGACTGTCGCGGGCCGGGCTTCGAGATAAGGGCCGCCGATAAGGTCGATGCAATAGGGCACGGCGGCGAAGATGCCGTCCAGCGTTTCCTTGATGGCCTTGGGCTGGCCGGGCAGGTTGAGGATGAGACAACCTCCGCGCACGACGCCGACTTGACGCGACAGGATCGCGGTCGGCACATATTTCAGCGATACCGCACGCATGGCCTCGCCAAAGCCGGGCAGCACCTTGTGCGCCACTGCCAGCGTCGCTTCCGGCGTGACATCACGCAACGCGGGGCCGGTGCCGCCGGTGGTCAGAACCAGCGCGCAGTGTGCCGTGTCGGCCAGTTCGATGAGCGTGGATTCGATCAGGGCCTGCTCGTCCGGGATCAGCCGGGAAACGAATTCGACCGGGTTTTCCAGCGTGCTGCCCAGCCAGTCCTGCAGGGCCGGGAGGCCCTGGTCTTCGTAGACACCCTGGCTGGCGCGGTCGCTGATCGAAACCAGGCCGATGCGAACGGAATCGTGGGACATATGGTCGGAAAGGAGGATGGCGAAGGCTTCCGAATTTATCAGAATGCAGGGCACGACAAGAGGAGACGATCCATGAAACCGCTGTTGCTGGCTGCCTGGCTGTTGTGCGCCCCCGTCCTCGCCTGGGCCGATCCGCCCAAGGGCTATCCGTTCCTCGACTACAACGCCGGGCTGGCGGCGGCCAGGGCATCGGGCAAGCCCCTGTTCCTGTATTTCGGCCGCTACGGCTGCGCCTGGTGTGACCACACCAACCAGAAAACCTTCTCCGATGCCGGGCTCAAGGCCCTGTACAGCGAGCATTACGTGCTGGTCTACGTCGATGCCGAATCCGGCAGGCGGATCACGCTGCCCACTGGTGAGCGCATCACCGAGGCCGAGCTGGGGGTGCGCCTGAACGCCTTTGCCACGCCGCTGTTCGTCTATCTCACCCCGCAGGGCGACAAGATCGTGCAGGTGCCCGGGTTCAAGACCGTGCGCGATTTCCGGGACTATGACCGTTACGTGCGCGGCGGCCACTACAAGACGCAGACCCTGCTCGAATT
>ERZ1645185.719-NODE-719-length-13896-cov-5.432194_pt1 | contig 13896 bp, 13 predicted proteins | sample MGYA00575351_ERZ1645185 | MGnify/ENA primary metagenome ERZ1645185 (study PRJEB40838, sample SAMN11284767) | freshwater sediment metagenome | isolation source: river sediment | host: Sediment | place: India: Jana village, Kanpur | collected 2015-12-17 ...
CGAGGATGTCCTGCACGCCGGCCGGGTTCAGCACCGGCATCATCGCCGACACGAATTCGAGCTCCGAGCCGTGCGGCAGGGTCGAGCTGCGGCAGGCGTGGTCATCGGCGGCCAGCGCCAGCACACCGCCGTACTGCGAGGTGCCGGCGGCGTTGCCGTGCTTGAACACGTCGCCGCAGCGGTCGACGCCCGGGCCCTTGCCGTACCACATGGAGAACACACCGTCGTACTTGGCGCCTTCGAACAGATTGGTCTGCTGGGTGCCCCATACCATGGTTGCGCCCAGGTCTTCGTTCAGGCCGGGGGTGAACACGATGTTGGATTCGGCCAAGTGTTTTTTGGCTTTCCACAGTTCCAGGTCGAAGCCGCCCAAGGGCGAGCCGCGGTAGCCGGAAATGAAGCCGGCGCTGTTGACCTGCGCCGCGCGGTCGCGCATCTGCTGCATCAGCGGCAGGCGCACCAGGGCCTGCACGCCGGACAGGTAAATACGGCCCTGTTCGCGGCTGTATTTGTCGTCAAGGGCGTAGGCGTAATCGACACCGGGGTTGTGCGGGGCAATGGAGGACATGCGGGAGCCTGCGAGTAAAGACTCTAAATTATAACAGGATGGGCCAATCCGGGCCTGTGAGCCCTTGGTATTCAGCTTGTTAAGCCAAATGCGGCCGATCGGCTGGAGGTATTTGCCCGGCTAATACCCGGCCGGCGGCGATGCCGGCCGTTAGCGCTATAATGGGGCCATACAACCCTAATCCAGGATTCCCCATGCGCCCTTTCACCCTGTTTGCATTGGCCGCCGCGCTTGCCGTCAGCGGCGCCGCCTCGGCCGCCAAAACCAAAGGCACCGAGCTGATGGCCAGCTGGTCCGACCCGTCCGTGCCGTTGATTTCCGGCGGGAAAGTGCTGGTGGTGTTCATGGGCAGCGATGTCGAGCAGCGCCGCGCGGTGGAAACCGAGATGGCCAAGCACATCAAGAACGCGGAACTCGGCGTTACCCTGCTGCCGGAGCAGGAAATGCTCAAGAACACCGAAGCGACCCGTTTCCAGCTCAAGCGCCATCAGATCCAATACCTGGTGGTGATGCGCTATGAAGGCACCGTGCCGCAGCTAGATTACAGGGAAAGCGGGGTGGACAGGGAACAGGCCGACATGGGCAGCATCGGTGGCATGTACGGCTACTGGGGCAACGGCTGGAAGGACGAATACCGCAAGGAATCGATCACCAAGACCAACAAGACCATCGCCCAGATGTCCACCAAGGTGTTCGACGTGGCGACCGAGAAGCTGGTCTGGGCCTCGCGCAGCCAGACCATCAACCCGCAGAACGCCGATGAAGCGGTGGGCGGCGTGATCAAGGCCAACGCCGACGCCATGCGCAAGGCCGGCTTGATCAAGTAATACCCCTGACAGCATCCCTTCCAAGCAAGGGATGAGCAGGCGCGCATAGCCAAAAAAAACCCGCCGAAGCGGGTTTTTTTTTGATGGCGGCAGCGCTTGGAACATGCGTTTGAACGCAACGCCGTCTTTAATGATCTGTGGTGCGTGTGGCGTATTCCGGGGTTATGTCATGTATTTCTGAAATCTGCCGGTCCTGCATCCGGGAAAACAGCGCCAGCGCCGTCAACGATCCGATCAGGGCCGTGAACATATCCGATTGGGCGTCCCACTCATCGCCCTGCGTACCCAGGAACTCATCGGCGCCCTGGCCCATGGCGACCGCCGCCGCCCATTCGATCAGCTCATAACCGGCGCTGACCGTCATCACCACGCACACCACCAGGAACGCCAGCCAGGCTTTGCCGTTCACCACCCGCCGGCGGATGAAGATCTCGCGCGCCGCCAGGGCCGGCACCAGGCCTTGGAAAAAATGCCCGATTTTATCGTACGGGTTGCGCGCCAGGCCGAACCATTCCTGCAGTTCATTGCCGAGCGGCACCCGTGCGTAGGTGTAGGCACCGCCCAGGATCAGCACCGCGCAGTGCAGGAAGATGCCGATAACCAGCAGGTTGCTGAGCGGGAAGCGGCGCGCCGTGCCCCACAACACCGGCAGCACCAGCATCACCGGCAGGGTTTCCATGATCCAGGTCGCACGGTCGTAGGGATGCCAGCCAGACAGGGCGAGCAGGAACAGCGTCAGCGCGCTGCCGGCGGCGAGCGGCAGGAAGCCCGGCGTGCGGTTCACGGCAGCGTCTTCAAGGCGCGTGCGCTGACGCGGGTGCCTTCGTCAAGCGTATTGCCTGGGTAGATGATGACCGTGTCACCGGCCTTCAGGCCGGCTTGTATCCAGGCCTGCTCACCGTTGCGCGCGCCGACCGTCACCGGAATCCGGTGCGCCCGGCCAGCCCTGACGGTGAATACTGACATCGCGCCGCCGCCGCCGCCGGGTGTCGGGAACACGGCGCTGACCGGCACCGTCAGCGCGTTGTCGCGGGTCAGGGTAATCAGCCGGACGCCGACCCGGAAGCCGTCGCCCAGCGCGCGCCACTGCGCCGGCGGACTGCTGATGTCGATCAGCACGTTGACGCGCTGCTCCTCGACGCCGAGCGCCGAGACTTTGGTGAATGCCGACGGCTCCACCCGGCGCACCCGGCCCTGGAGCTCCTGCGCGCCGCCCCAGCGTTCGATGCGCACCGGCGTGCCGGGACGGATGCGCAGGGCGTCGCTGGTCAGCAGCTCGGCGACCAGCTCGAGCGCGTGGCTGTCGCCGATGTCGAGCAGGGGTGTGCCCAGCGTGACGGTCGTGGCGCTGGGTTGCAGCACCCGCAGCACCTGGCCGGCCACCGGCGAGCGGACCGCGAAGCGGTCCTCGCCGTCAGACTCGCCCGCCTGACGGGCGGCGGACAGCGCGGCGCGCGCCTGCTCCAGTTCATGGCCGGCGACATGCCGGTCTTGTTCCGCGCTGGCCAGTTCTTTTTCCGCGGCGCGCGCGGCCAGCCGGTCGGTGTCCAGCTGCAGCGCGGAGATATAGCGGCTGCGGGCCAGCTCTTCACTGCGCTTGAGCACGCTGCGGGTTTTCTGCACGTTGATCCGGGCGCCGTCGACCCGGGTCTGCGCGCGCAGGATCGCGGCATCGGCGGTCTCGATGCGCGCCGACAGTTCCTGGATGCTGCGGGAATCCAGCATCGGCGGCAGTGCCGGCGTCAGCGTCGCCACCACGGCGCCGGGTTCGACGTCGTCGCCCTCGCGCAGGGTGATGCGCGCCAGACGGCCGGCAAGCGGCGCGAACACCGTATAGCGGTCGCGGACCCGGGTTTTGGCGTCTTCGCTGATCGCGGATTCGAAGCGCCCGAAGGTCGCCACCGCCGTCTCGACCTGCACCGGCTGCGGCGCGAAGGCCCAGACCAGCAGCGCGGCCAACGTCAGAAGCCCCACAGCGCCGGCAATCAATTTACGGGATCGTTTCATAGGCAGGTCTCGGTTCATTCACGGGTTTTAAGGGCGCCGATGATATCCAGCCGGTCGATCCGCCGCCTGACCACCAACGCGCTGGCCATGCCGGCCACCAGCACGATCAGTCCGGCCCAGGCATAGGTGCGCGGTAGGATCACGATGGGAAACAGGAACTGATCGGTCTTCAGCAGTTCCACGATCAGGTTCACCAGGCCATGGCCGAGCCACATGCCCAAGGGTAGCGCAATCGCGATGCAGATGGCCATTTCGCCCAGCAGCAGCCAGGACACCTCCGCGCGGGTGAAGCCGATCACGCGCATGCTAGCCAGCTCCCAGGCGCGCTCCGCCAAGGCGATGCGTGCGTTGTTGTAGACCACGCCGACCGCGATGACGCCGGCGAACAGGGTCAGGATGGTGCTCATGACCCGGATGTTGCGCGCGCTGATTTCCTGCATGTTGCGCAGCAGCGTCGCCTTGCTGAACGCGCCGGCAACCCGCGGCAGGGCCATCGCGGCCGCCAGGAAGTCCGCTTCCCGGCCCCGTTCCACGGCCACCGCGAACTGCGTCGAGACGTCATCCTCGCCCAGCAGGCGGTTCAGCGCGCGGCGCTCCATGAACACGTTCAGGCCCATGGTGTCACTGACAGTGCCGGACACCGGCACGTTGAGCGTGCGCGGCTTGCCCTCCAGCATCTCGACCCTGACCGTGTCGCCGGCGCGCAGCTTGAGTTTGTCGGCCAGCCGATCGGTCAGCAGCAGGCCATCGGTTCGGGGCAGGTGCTGCATCTTGTCGACGTCGAGGATCCGGCGCAGTTCCGGGCGGTCCGGGACGCCTTGGATCATGCCGCGTTCGCTGCGGTGGCCGTTGATCAGGCGCACCGCCGCATCGCGGCCCGATTCCACGCTGGCTGCGCCGGGTAGGCGCTCGATCTCGAACCGGGCCGCGTCGGTCACCGGTTCGGTGACCCACAGCACCACGTCGTTGCGCATCTCAAGGCTGAATTTGGAATCTACGATCGCTTCGATCGCATCCCGGAAAAAACTGCCCATGATGACGATGGCCACGGCCGCCGCCACGCCGCCGATCGAAATCGCCGAGCGTAGCGGCTTGCGTTCCATGCTGCGCAGGATCATCCGCAGGGCGGTCGGCAGGCCGCTTAGGCCCAGGCGCTCGGCCAACGTGCGCCGGTAATGCGCCGGTGCCGGGGGGCGCATGGCTTCGGCCGGCGACATCCGGGCCGTGACCGCGATGGCGTTCAGGGTGCCTAGCACCGCCGTGCCGAGGGTGATGCCGGCGCCGGTCAGCACCAGCCAGGGTGCGATGCGGTGCTCGAAGGACGGAAAAAAGAAAAACTCCGCATACAGCCCTGCGATGCCCACGCCCAGCCATTTGCCGAGCAGTATGCCGAGCGGCAGGCCGGTCAGCACGATGACCATCACCAGCTTCAGGTAATGCGCGCCGATGGCGCGGTTGGTGTAGCCCAGCGCCTTGAGCGCGGCGATCTGTTCGCGCTGGGTGGCCACCACCCGCGAGATCACCACATTGAGCAGGAATGCCGCCACCGCCAGGAAGATCGAGGGCAGCACGGTGCCGAGCACATGCATTTCCTTGATTTCCTGGCGCAGCATCTTGTCCGACATCTGGTCTTCTCGGCCGTATGCCTCGCGGCCGCCGTACGGCTGGATCAGCCGGCCCAGGTCGGCGATGACCGCAGGTTCCGAGGCGCCCGGAGCCAACTTCAGCGCGATGTGGTTGAATGCGCCTTCCATGTCGTAGGCCGCGGCCAGCGCGTCCTCATCGACCCAGAAGATGCCGAAACCGCGGGTGTCCGGCATGCCGCCGAAGCCGGCGAAGATGAACTCCGGCGACAGCGCGATGCCGGTGATCTGCAGCGTGCGCCGCTTGCCGTTGATCAGCGCGGTCAGGCGCGCGCCCGGCTGCAGGCCGCGCGCCGAGGCAAAGCCTTTGGACACCAGGGCGTTGATCGAGCCGTCGGCGTTGCTGCCGCCGGCACGGCCGGTTTCCGTCAACTGCCGGCCGGCGCTGAGCGACACGCGGTTCATGCTCGCCGGCCGGCGCGGATCCACACCGATCAGCTGGCCGATGATCGGGTCGCTCAGTCCCTCGATTTCAATGCGCACCGCATGCTCGACGGTGGTCTGCACGCCGGCCACGCCCGGCAGCGCGCGCAGCTCGTCAGCCAGGGCGTCGGGCGCACGTTTGATCACGGCGAACACGTCGGCGAAACGGCCGGCCGCGTAGTACCTGTCGCGTGCCAGGGCCAGCGAATCCACGGCGCTGATCGTGGTGATGAAACCGCCGACGCCGCTGGCCACCACCAGCGCGATGGTCAGCGCCTGGCTCCACATCAGGCGCAGGTCGCGCAGCAGCTTGCGGTCCAGGGCTTTCACCGGATCACCAGGACAGTTCGGACGGGCGCAGTTTCTGCGCGTTGCGGTCGATGCGCTGGATCCGGCCGTCGCCCAGATGGATGACGCGGTCGGCCATGCCGGCGATGGCCGCATTGTGGGTGATCACCACGGCGGTGGTGCCGAGCTCCCGGTTGATCTGCTCGATCACCTCCAGCACCAGCTTGCCGGTCTGGTAATCCAGCGCGCCGGTGGGCTCGTCGCACAGCAGCACCGCCGGCCGCTTGACGATGGCGCGGGCGATGGCGACCCGCTGCTGCTCGCCGCCGGACAGCTGGGCCGGGAAATGCCCGCTGCGCGGCGTCAGGCCGACCAGGCCGATGGCTTCGTCGACCGGCATCGGATCGTCGGTGATGTCGGCGACCAGCTGCACGTTTTCACGGACGGTCAGGCTCGGGATGAGGTTGTAGAACTGGAACACGAAGCCGACATGCTCGCGCCGGAAACGGGTCAGTTCGGCTTCGCCGGCGCCGTCCAGACGGTGGTCGCAGTACCAGATTTCGCCGGCGGTCGGGATGTCCAGGCCGCCGAGGATGTTGAGCAGGGTGGATTTGCCGCTGCCGGACGGCCCGAGCATGACCACGAACTCGCCGCGCCGCAGGGTCAGGTCGATGCCGCGCAGGGCATGCACTTCCACGTCGCCCATGCGGTAGGTCTTGGTCACGCCGTGGGCGCGGAATACGGTGTCTTCGGCCGGTTCCATCACAGTATCTGCCATGCGCGCATCCTCATCCAATGAAGTTGCCGGAAATGCCGGATGGCATCACCGTGCCCAATTTCAAGTATACGCCGACATCCGCATGGACTGCGGCTATCCGAAATACCCTGGCTTACGGCTGCGCGGCAGCTTCTTCAAGGCCGCCTCGGCGCGCGATGCCGTGGCGCGGTCGGGGAATTCCCGGGTCGCGACCAAACGGACCGGCGGGTTGGCGCGGGTGAAGCGCGCGCCGGTTCCGTCGGCATGTTGTTTGAAGCGGCGCGCCATGTCGGTGGTGATGCCGGCGTAGAATACCGTGCCTTCGCCGCGTCGGCATTCGATCAGGTACAGGGTCCAGGCCGTGCCGTTGCCGGCCATCATGGCCGCCTTGCGCACAGCACGACGCGCGCCATGACCGGAAAATGGTCCGAAGGCACGCGCCCGTGATCGGCTTCGTCCAGTGTGGCGAAAGACTTTACCTGGATGTGCCGGTTGACCATCAGGTAGTCGATGCGGACCTGCTTTACAGGCTTGGCCTGAAAGCCGTTGAAGGTGCCTGTCGGTCCGCTTGGCGGCGAACGGCTGATGGCCGAGGCGTCCGAAAGCGCGCCCAGCAGGATGCCGACCGGCTCCGAATCGGGCGTGGCATTCAGGTCGCCGGCACTGATGACCGGCGCATCGCCGGCGATTCCGCGGATTTTCGCGAGCAGCAGCTTTGCCGATTCACGCCGCGCCAGCGTGCCTTCATGGTCGAAATGCGCCGTGAAAAAATACAGCACCTTGCCGCTGCGCCGGTCTTTCAGCTCCGCCCAGCCGACCATGCGCCGGCAGCAGCGCGCATCCCAGCCGAATGAAGGCACCTCGGGCGTTTCGCTGAGCCAGAAGCTGCCTGAGCGCAGCACTTTAAAACGGTCTTTGCGGTAGATGATGGCGGCGTATTCACCGGCCTGCCGGCCATCATCGCGGCCTGCGCCGACAAAGGCGTATTCCGGCAGCGCGGCGATGTCCTGGATCTGGTGGTGCAGCCCCTCCTGGGTGCCGATGATGTCGAAACGGTGCCGGCGCAGCAACGCAAGCACGCCGGTGCGGCGGTAGGCCCAGGCATTGTCGCCGTCCAGCGGGGTGTCGTAGCGCAGGTTGAAGCTGGCGACGTTGAACGCCTCCGATGCGGCGGCCGGCAGGCCCAGCGCGCACAGGCACAGCAACGCAAACGGGAATAAAAACCGATTGACCCGGGATTCACGGCGCAGGGACGCTTCGCGCGGCAGCTGTTTTACGCTGTGCGTAGCGGCCGGCTGGCCGGATAGGGAGGGCTTGCCTGCCAACGGGCGGATCCGGGCCATGGTCACTTCAAAGGATTCGTTATGCCATTGTGCCAAAAAATGTTCGTGCTGGGCGCCTTGCCGGCCATCGCGGGCCCGGCCGGTTGCCGGCTGCGCCGTATCACTTAAGCGGTGGCTGAAGCTCCTTCAGCTTCGCGGCATACACCGCCCGGTCGGCCGCTGTCGTGGCGTTGTCCCTGGCGATCTGCAGGTGCTTCCGGGCCTTGACCGGGTCATTCAGGCCGATGTAGGCGCCCGCCAGCCAAAAATGGAATTCGTGGTTATACGCGGCGCGGCTGACTTCCATGCTGAAGTGGTCGCGCGCCGAGGCATAGTCTTTGGCCTGCATGGCGGCCATGCCGAGGTCGAAATAATAGAAGGGCGGGGTCGGCTTGATCTGCCGCAGGCGCTGTTCCAGGAGGACGGACTCGGCCGCGTTGCCCAATTTCAGGGTGACGCGCACCAGGTTCGACAGCGCCGCATGGTTCGCCGGTTCAATCCCGATGACATGGCGCAGGGCCTGTTCGGCCGCCGTCAGGTCACCGTGCCGCTCGTAAACCACACCGAGCGTGTTGTAGGAGGCCAGGAACGCGGGATCGGTGACGATGGCCTGTCTGGCCCACCAATAGGCCTCGTCGAGCCGCTTCGTGCTCATTTCCTCGGCGGCGCGGTTGTTCATGTACATGGCCAGCACCGTCTGTTCGGAGATGCCGATGCTGCGCTGTCCGCTGGTTTCGGCAGGGGACAGGAAATCGACGACCATCTTCGGGTCACTGGCGTTCGGGACCACCGAAACATCCACATCGACCTGTCCAAGCACGAGGTTCACGTGGTCGCTGTAATACAGCGAGCCGGCGTTGCGGCTGACGTTCTCGGGGGTGAACACGCTCTGGTAATGCACGCCCAGGCCGATTTCCTTGGCCAGCGCCGCGGTCATCAGGACCAACGACAGGCAGTTTCCGCTCTTGGCCTCGAAGGCCTGCCGGGCCGTCCGGGTATAGCTGGAATCGTACTCCAGCTGCAGCTGGTGCTTGTCGTACAGGGCGGACAGCAAGGTACGGGCCCTGCCGTTGCCGTTGTTGGGGGCGAGCACTTCGTTTCTCAGGTAGGTACGCATGGCGGGGCTGAGTTCGAAGACCGAGGCAGGTTCGAATGCATCCTTGCGGGGTTCGAACTGCGCGTCATGGAACAGCCCTGTGATCCGTGGGCTGAGCTCCGGCGTGCTGGCGCAGCCGTTGCCCAGCAGCAGGACCAGCACGCACGCCCATCGCCCGATTTCACGAAGCCTGCCCATTCCAGCCCCGAACGCTATCTGCGGCACGGTTATCAGAACAGTGCGTTGAACAGCACATAGCCCGCCATCGCGATGACCGGCAGGGAGCTGAAGGTCCAGCACAGGGCACGTACATCGTGCAGCTGGGCGGTCAGGTAGGCGATGAAATGCGCGGCGCGCGCGGCCACGTAGGTCCAGATCAGGATCTGCGCCAGCAGCACCGGCGGATCCGACAGCACCAGCAGGAATCCGGCGGCCAGGAAGCCGGGAATGCTTTCCAGGTCGTTGAGGTTGATGCGGCGCGAGCGCTCGACGGATTCATTGGCATCCAGCTGCCCGGCCACGGGCCTGGGGTTGAGCGGACTTTTTTTGGCGTCTTCCGGGCTGCGGTAGCCGCCACCTGCCCGGGTCATCCGCACCACAGTCATCCAGGGCTGCAGCATCAGCTTCAGGAGCATGATGCCGGCCGCCAGGACATAGGCGTGGAAAACCGGGTTGTCCAGGCTTAACAGGGCGGTTTCGGCGGTCATCGTGGCATGCTCCGGAATGAAACGGGATGTTCAGCCAAGAATACCCGGATTGGCCTGCCAGAGCGACCAGTTCAACGCCGCGGCGATGCTGACCCACAGCAGGTACGGCACGAACAGCAACCCGGCGAATGGCTGGATGCGCCAGAACACGCGCAGGTTCAGCGCGATCAGCAGCCACAGCAGCACGATCTCCGCGAACGCGCCGCCGCCCAGCCGCCAGGCGAAGAACATCCAACTCCACAGGGCGTTGAAGCCGAGCTGCACGAAGAACAGGGCAAGCGCGCCGCGCACGGCAGGCGATGGCCCCTTGCGCCAGACCAGCCAGGCGGCGATGCCCATCAGGATGTACAGCACCGTCCAGACCCGGCCGAACACCCAGACCGGCGGCGCCCAGCCAGGCTGCACGAGCTGCCCGTAGAACGTCGGCGCGCTCATCGAACCCAGGCCGCCGATTGCGGCGGCGGCGAAGCACAGCAGGATCCAGCCGGGCAAGGCCATGCCCTGAATCCATAACGGCCGTTTTCTGTCGATCATGGCGCCTCCAGGCGTGTGTGCATAGCGGTTAATGTACAGTAAAACCAGTGTGGACCGGCGCCGGTGCCGGTGCCGTGAAGACGGCCGCGTTCAACGCCGTGCAATCGTCGCCATCAGCCATCCTTGTCCTTCCAGTCCTTCCAATCCACCACATAGGCTTTGCGGTAAGCGCTGACCGCCGAGCCCAGGGTCGGAAAGAAATTCTCCTTGCCCAGGCGCGTGAACAGGCCGAAGCGCTTCAGCTTGTCCTTGACCGGGCCCTTCATCTCGGCAAAACACAGCACGATGCCGGCCGCGTGCAGGGCATCGTCCAGTTCGAGCAGCATGTCGGCGGAGGTCACGTCCACGCTGGTCACCGGCTCCGCCGCCACCACCAGCCAGCGTACCGGCGTGGGCGAAGAGGATACGGCATCCAGCACGCGCTCATGGAACAGTTCGGCATTGGCGAAGAACAGCGGCGCATCCCAGCGGAACAGCACCAGACCCGGCACCCGGCGCGCGTCGGCATGGCGGGTGATGTCGTGGTAACCCTCGACCTGCTCGATGCGGCCGAGCACCGCCGAGTAGGGGCGCCAGCCGTCCCACAGGAACTCGATGATGGCCAGCCCGATGGCCAGGCCGATGCCGGGAATCGCGCCGAAAACCGCGACGCCGACGGTGCAGGCGATCGACAGCCAGAACTCCCAGCGCTGGATGCGGTAGATCCGGCGCAGGTCGGCGAACTCGAACAGGCCGATGGCCGATGCGATCACCACCGCGGCCAACGCACTGGTCGGCAGATTCTGCAGCAGGTCGGGCGCCAGCACCAGCAGCAGGGCCACGGCCAACGCGCCGACCACGCCGGCCAGCTGGGTGCGGGCCCCGGCGGCCTCGGCCACCGGGGTCCGCGATGCGCTGCTGCTGATCGGGAAGCCCTGGAAGAGTCCGGCCGCCAGGTTGGCGACGCCTAGCCCGACCATTTCCTGGTTCGGGTCGACATAGGTGCGGGTCCGCGCCGCGTAGACGCGCGACAGCACGCTGGTGTCGGCGAACGACACCAGCGCCACGGCGATGCCGCCGGTCAGGATCGGCAGGAGGTCGGCGCGGGTGATCCAGGGGATGGCGAACATCGGCAGGCCCTGCGGGAGCGAACCCAGGATCGACACGTCCGCGCGGACGCCCAGGTCCAGTGCGCCCACGGCGACGGTGGCGCCGACCACGGCGACCAGGATGCCAGGAATGCGTTTGTTGCCCTTGAGCAGCAGGATCACCGCCAAGGTGGCGGCGCCGACCGCGAACGTGGTCCAGTTGCTCATGCCCTCGAAGACCGCCGACGCGATGGACCATAGATTCATCAGCGGCCCGTCGCTGTCGATCGAAAAGCCGAACACCTTGGGCAGCTGGCTGATCAGCACGGTCAGCGCGATGCCATTCATGTACCCGTAGCGGATCGGCTTGGACAGCAGCTCGGTGATGAAGCCCAGGCGCGCCAGGCCGGCCACGATGCACACCACGCCCGACACCACCGCCATCATGGCGGCGATGGCGATGGCGCGCAGCGGGTCGCCGCCCGACAGCGGCAGGACCACGGCGAGAATGACCGCGGCCAACGAGGAGTCCGGCCCCAGCACCAGGATGCGGCTGGGTCCGAACAACGCATAAGCCAGCAGCGGGATGATCGTCGCATACAGGCCGTAGATGCCCGGCACACCGGAGGCCACCGCATAGGCGATGCCGACCGGCACCAGCATGGTGGTCAGCACCAGCCCGGCCACGATGTCGTGCCGCAGCCAGGCCGCCTGATAACTGCGCAGGGTCTGCAGTCCCGGCAACCAGCGCAGCCAGCCGCTTTGATCGGCGGGTTTCGCCTGGCGCACGATCCGGCCAGGCTCGGTAACCGGCGGCGAACCCAGCGGATCGGTCATGGATCGCGCTCCGCTGCCGCGTCGCCGGAATAGGGGTGGATGCCGACAGTTTGGTCAAAGCCCATCATGTGCGTCTCCTGATCGGTGCCCTGGGGATATCCTAGCGCGTTCCGCGCCCCGGTGAAAACATACCTGGCATTCCGCCGCTCATTGTGCCGTGCGGCTTGCGGTGTATACTCAAAAAAAACCAGACACCGGCGCCATGACAGCCGACAAGGGGGGGTGAAATGTCCGATCAAACAGGCCCGGAACAACTGGGGCAGCGCCAGCTGCTCGACGTGCTGATCAACGCCGGCCTGCTGGCTGTCCTGGCATTCGTCTGTTACCGAATCCTCTCGCCGTTCCTGACCATGCTGCTGTGGGCCGTCGTGCTGGCGGTCACGCTGTATCCGCTGCATCAACTGCTGGCCGACAGGCTTGGCGGCCGTCAAGGCCGGGCGGCGGTTGTGCTGTTCTCGCTGGGGCTCGTGCTGATCGGCGTCCCGATGCTGTTGCTGGGCATTTCCCTGGCCGAATCGATCGCCGGGCTGGCGAAAGGCATGGACGTCAAGACGCTGGCGATTCCGCCCCCGCCGGCCAAGATCATGCAGTGGCCGCTGGTCGGCGACAAACTCTTCGATCTGTGGACCCAGTCGGCGACCAACCTGCCGGCTCTGGTGCAGAAGCTCTGGCCCCACATCAACGGCCCGCTCAAGGCCGTGTTGGGCCTGTTCGGCAGCTCGATAGCCGGCACGGTCATGTTCCTGTTCGCGTTCGTCATCGCCGGGGTGATCGCGACCTACGGCCGCGAGGGCGCGGCCAGCGCCCGCCGGATCACCCGTCGGTTGATGGGCCCCGAGCGCGGCGACCGCTTCGCGGCCCTGTCCACCGCGACCATCCGCACCGTGGCCACCGGGGTGATCGGCGTGGCCTTCATCCAGGCGGCGTTGATGGGCCTGATCATGGGGATTGCCGGCATTCCGTTTGCCGGCGTGCTGGCGGTGGCCGCCATGGTGCTCGGCGTCGCACAGGTGCCGTTGGCGGTGGTCGCCCTTCCGGTGATCGCCTACATCTGGCTGGGCGGCGGGTACCCGACGCTGCCGGCGGTCATCTACACCGTGCTGCTGCTGGCCAGCGGGCTGGTCGACAATGTGCTGAAGCCGCTGCTGCTGGGCCGCGGCGTGGATGCGCCGATGCCGGTGATCTTGCTGGGCGCGCTGGGTGGCATGGTGGCGGGCGGGCTGCTGGGCATGTTCCTGGGCGCGGTCATGCTGGCGCTCGGCTATCAGATTTTCATGGCCTGGGTGGCCATGCAGGACCCCATCGAGGCGCCGCCCCGCGAAGATGCCGCGCAAGCGGTTTCCGGCGGCGTTGAACGGGACTAGGGTTGCGTTCCGTCGGAGCCGGCCGTTTCCGGCCCGGTGGCCGTTGGTGTTTCGGCCGGCTTTTTCTCAAGACCGCCCAGCACATAGCCGGCGACGCCGCTGAATATGCCAACCGCTCCGGTCGAGTCGATGACGCCGAACAGCGATAAGTAGGTGGTGGTGACGATGACCAGCATCACCGTCGCCATTTTCAGGATCTGCAGGCGTTCGAACAGCTTCGAAAAGCTGCCGGCCGGATTTTCGGTCCGGAGGAATGCGACGATGCCCATCGAAGTGAACCCGACGGCGATGATGCCGAAGGCCCAGATCGCCATCCGAGTGAGTTCCAATATGGTTTTTGCGTCCGGCAGATGCGTGTTCGGCATGATCGATTCCCTGTTGATGGATGGTGACGGGGCGGCGGATGCCGCCTGAATCAAGCGGCCGCCAGCGCGCCTGCGGCCAGTTTAACCGGAT
>ERZ1645185.720-NODE-720-length-13893-cov-4.624223_pt1 | contig 13893 bp, 14 predicted proteins | sample MGYA00575351_ERZ1645185 | MGnify/ENA primary metagenome ERZ1645185 (study PRJEB40838, sample SAMN11284767) | freshwater sediment metagenome | isolation source: river sediment | host: Sediment | place: India: Jana village, Kanpur | collected 2015-12-17 ...
GCAGCGCGACATCGCGGCAAAGGCCCGCGAAACGACTGGCGGGGCCGGAATTCGAGGGTCTTCGACTAGAACACTGAACGTTTGAGTAACGACTCCAGTTGCACTGCAACATCTTCGGGACGCCCCCCACGGAGACGCCCCGATGACTCGAATGAAGTCGGTTCCATTGCTTTGTACGCTGTTTGGCCTTCCCGGCCTCGCATTCGCCGCGCCACCCACGCTCAACAGCGGCGACACCGCCTGGATGATCGTGGCCACCGCCCTGGTTTTGCTGATGACCATTCCCGGCCTGGCCCTGTTCTACGCCGGCATGGTCCGCGCCAAGAACGTGCTCAGCGTGCTGATGCAGTGTTTCGCCATCACCGGCCTGATCAGCGTGCTCTGGGTCGTCTATGGCTACAGCCTGGTGTTCGATACCACCGGCATGGAAAAGGGCGTGGTCAACCTCGCCAGCTTCATCGGCGGCTTCGACAAGGCCTTCCTGAGCGGACTGAAGGCGGACAGCCTGAGCTACGCGATTCCGGAATCGGTCTTCGTCACCTTCCAGATGACTTTCGCCATCATCACCCCGGCCCTGATCGTCGGCGCCTTCGCCGAGCGCATGAAGTTCTCAGCCCTGCTGGTGTTCATGGCGCTGTGGTTCACGTTCTCGTACGCGCCGGTCGCACACATGGTCTGGAGCGGCGACGGCGCGCTGATGTGGGACTGGGGCGTGCTCGACTTCGCCGGCGGCACGGTCGTGCACATCAATGCCGGCGTCGCCGGCCTGGTCGCGGCCCTCGTGCTCGGCAAGCGCAACGGCTATCCGACCACGCCGATGGCACCGCACAATCTCGGCTACACCCTGATCGGCGCGAGCCTGCTCTGGGTCGGCTGGTTCGGCTTCAACGCCGGCAGCGCGGTCGCCGCGAACGGCACCGCGGGCATGGCCATGCTCGTGACCCAGGTCGCGACCGCGGCCGCCGCACTCGGCTGGATGTCGGTGGAATGGCTGCTGCACAAGAAGCCGAGCGTGCTCGGCATCGCCTCGGGCGCGGTCGCCGGCCTGGTCGCGATCACGCCCGCATCGGGCACCGCCGGGCCGATCGGCGCGCTCGCCATCGGCCTGATCGCCGGTGTGTTCTGCTTCTTCACCGCGACCACGGTGAAACGCAAGTTCGGCTACGACGATTCGCTCGACGTGTTCGGCGTGCATGCGGTCGGCGGCATCATCGGCGCGATCCTGACCGGCGCCTTCGCCGCGCCGGCGCTCGGCGGTTTCGGCACCGTCACCGACATCGGCGCGCAGCTGTGGATCCAGTTCAAGGGCGTCGCCGTCACGCTCGTCTACACGACCATCGTGACCTGGCTGATCCTGAAGCTGGTCGATCTCGCCATCGGTCTGCGCGTGGAAGCGGAGGACGAAGCCCAGGGCCTCGACCTCGCCCTGCACAACGAACGCGGCTACAACCTCTAAGCGGAGCGCCCAGACATGAAAATGGTCACTGCCATCATCAAGCCATTCAAGCTCGACGACGTTCGCGAGGCGCTGAGCGAGGTCAACGTCACCGGCATCACGGTCTCCGAGGTCAAGGGCTTCGGCCGCCAGAAAGGCCATACCGAGCTCTACCGCGGCGCCGAATACGTGGTCGACTTCCTGCCCAAGATCAAGCTGGAAGTCGCGGTCACTTCGGACCAGTGCGACCGCGTGGTCGAAGCCATCCAGAACGCCGCGAACACCGGCAAGATCGGCGACGGCAAGATCTTCGTCTACGACCTCGACCGTGTCATCCGCATCCGCACCGGCGAACTGGACGGCGACGCGTTGTAGGGATTCCGCACTGGGCGCGCGTACAGGGGCGCGCGCTCAGTCGCGGAAGTTGTCGAACTGCAGCGGCAACTCGAATTCGCCTTGGCGCAGCAGCGCGATCGCGAGCTGCAGGTCATCCTTCTTCTTGCCGCTGATGCGCAGCTTGTCGGCGTTGATCTGGGCCTCGACCTTGAGCTTGGCCTCCTTGATCGCGGCAATGATCTTCTTCGCCACCGGCTGTTCGATGCCCTGCTTCACGGTGATTTGCTGGCGCGCGCCGGCCAGGTTCACTTCGGGTTCGCCGATGTCGAGGCAGCGCGCGTCGATCTTGCGCGCGACCAGTCGCGCCCGCAGGATGTCCTGCATCTGCTGCAACTGGAATTCGCTGGGCGCCTGCACCTTGACGACGAGCTTGTCGAGTTCGAACTTGGCATCGGTGCCCTTGAAGTCGAAACGGTTCGACAACTCGCGGTTGGCCTGGTCGACGGCATTGGTCAGTTCGTGTTTGTCGACTTCGGAAACGACATCGAACGAGGGCATCACGCACTCCGGTGGCAGCTGGGCCGGGAAGCGTAGCCGAGCGGCGCGCGCGCCGGAATCTCGCTTCAGCGCAAGGTGCGCGTCGAGATCACGGCCTTCTGGCGCATCGCATAGGCCAGGATCGTGGCCAGCCACAGCAAGGGCGCGCCCCAGTGCGACCAGATCAGCAGGCGGTGCTGGAACCCGTAGTCGGCGCGGTGCAGCAAGTCCATCGCGATCGCCGGATTGGTGCGCAGGGCATCACGCGCCGGCGCGAACATCGCCTCGGCATGGGCGGCTGCCGCGGCCTGGGCGCCCGTGGCTTCGATCAGGTAGCGCCCGCCCTGCATGTAGGTCCAGGTCAGGGCGCCCTCCCGTGCGGCCGAATGCTCGGCGATCGTGCCGAGGTCGTCGACTTGCGTCAGCGCGCCCCAGCCGTACAGCGCATTGGCGCTGGCAAGAACGGCAAGCATCAACAACCACTGGTACCTGAGCAGCTTCACCGGGCCTCCTGCAACGACACGAAGCATAGTGCGATTTTAGGCATGAATCCTGCGAAGGCCTTGGCAGATGTCTGCTCCGAACGGAACTCGTTGCACTGTTAGCATGGCCGCATGATGTTGCCCGCCCTCGCCACCTCCGACGAACCACCCACGGACGCCCACCGGCGTGCCGCGGAAGCGTTATGGGCGCAGCTGTCCGAGCAATGGACGCAGGCACAGGCGGAGTCGTTCGCGGAGCACGTCGATGCCTGGTTCGACGCGGCGCACGGCGACCAGGTGAGCCGCCTCGGCGATCTCGCCGCCTACCTCGCCAGTTTCGTCGAAAGCGGACGCGAACCGAACACCGCACAGCGCATTCGCCTGGCCGAACTGATGGACGCGGTTCAGCAGGCCGCATCGCAACCATCGGCTGAGCCCACCGCACCCGCCATATCCGCGGCGCCTGCGCCGGCCACGACACCGGCGGTCGACGCGGCGGACAACGTCACCTCGATCCAGGGCGCCCTGGCCGCCGTGGGTCGACAACGGACCTCGCGCAACACGCTCTGCCTGCTCGGCGTCGGTGACAAGCTGGCGCCGGGGCTGCAGTCGGCGCTGGGCGAACGCGGCTACGAGCTGCAAACCTTCAACGATGCCGGCGGGCTACGCGGCTTCCTGGCCAGCACCGTGCCGGGCGCCGTGATCATGACGGCGCAGCAATTGCGAGCCCTGCCGGCCCTGGTCTCGCGCTGGCGCGATGCCCCCTCGCCTCCGGCCATCGTGGTGCTGTCGCCGGACCGCGACCTCACCCATCGCCTGCTGGCCCTGCGTGCCGGGGCCACCGCATTCTTCGCGGCGCCGCTCGACAGCTATCGCATTGCGGCGCGCATCGACGAACTGCTCGGTCGCCAGGACGCGCCGCCCTACCGGGTGCTGATCGTCGAGGACGATCGCGAACTGGCCGTGCAGTTCGGACAGTGGATCGCCGCCGAAGGCATGACCGCACGCATTGCGCCGCACGGTGCCGCGGCGGTGGCGGCCCTCGCCGACTTCCAGCCCGATGCCGTGCTGATCGACGCGACGTTGCCGGACGCACGCGGCATCGACCTCGTGCAGGTGATGCGCCAGCAGGCCGAACAGGCGACCTTGCCGATCGTCATGGCCGCCGAGGCCGGCGATGCGAGCGAACGGTTCGATGCCATCGCCGCCGGCGCCGACGAAGTCCTGGTCAAGCCGCTCAAGGCCCGCCATGTCGTCGGCGTGATCCGTTCGCGCGTGCAACGTGCGCAGTGGCTGCGCGCGCAGGCCGAGGCCGGCGCCGCCCGCGACCCCAAGACCGGGCTGTATTCGCGTTCGCTGGTCATCGAGCGCATTGCCGGTCGCGTCGGCACACAAGGCTCGGCGCTGATGATGATCCAGTTCGACGACGTCGAGACGCTGCGCAGCCAGGTTGGACTGAGCGCGCTGGCCACGATCGACGTCGATATCGGCACGCGCTTGCGCGACCTGCTCGCGAACCACGACATGGCCTGTGGGTTGCGCGATTTCGCGTGGCTGGTGCTGCTGACGCGCGACCGTCGCGAACTGCTGACGCAGCTCGCCGAACGCGTGCGTTTTGCGATCGTCGAACGTCCGCTGGCGGTCGGCAACGAACCCGTGCCGGTCTCGGCCAGCATCGGACTGGTGGCGCTCGACGATGCGCCCACCGATGCCGACGCCGCCGTGCTGGCGGCCGAACGCGCCTGTACCGAAGCACGCGGCCGCGGCGGCAACATCGCGGTGTGGTCCAGCGTCGAAGACAGCACGCCGGCCGACCCGGTGCTGGCGGTGCGCGCCGTGCTGAGCCGCCCGCTGGACCGGCGCAACCTGCGTGTCGAATACCGTCCGCTGATCCCGCTCAAGGGCAGCCTGCACGACCAATTCGATTTCCAGTTCTTCCTCGGCAGCGCAGCCAACGGCGGCAGTCGCGGCGGCTACGCCTTGTGTGCGCGCGTGGCTGGCGAACTCGGCATGCGCAGCGCCCTCGAACGCGCCCGTTTCGAAATCGCGTTCGGTGTCCGCGAGGAGGCTCGCAGTGGCCGCCACGCCTTGCGTTTCCTGATGCCGGTGACCAGCGACTGGCTACTCGACCCGGAAGAACTGGACTGGCTGCTCGACACCATGGCGAGACGCCAACTCGCCGGCGGCGGCTTCACCTTTGAACTGACCGGCGCCGAACTGCTCGACCACCGCCAGGCGCTGAATGCGCCGATCGCCCGACTGCGCGAGGCCGGTTTCCGCTTCGGCCTGAGCGACTACGGCCGCGACTTCGCTGCCGTGCACGTGCTCACCCAACTGCCGGTGGACGTATTGCGCCTCGACGCGGAATTGCTGGACGCGACCGCATCGGCGAACAGCACCAGCCCGACCCTGATCGCGCTCGTGCGCAAGGCGCACCAGCTTGGCGCGATGGTCGTCGCCCCGGGCATGAACACGCTGGAACATGCCCATATCTACACCCGCCTTGGCATCGATTACGGCGTCGGCAACGCCTTCGGGCCGGCGCTGGCCCAGCCCGAGTTCGATTTCAACCGTCCGCTCTGGTGACGCTCAGGCGGCCTGCAGGCCGCAGCGTGCGCGCAGTTCGGCGGCCCGGCCATCTCGCAGGTGTGCCCAGAGCGTCGGCCAGACTTCGCCGAGTTCGGCGGTCTGTTCGACGGTGCGACGGAACTGCGCGATCGTCCTCGCGCTCGGCCAATCCTTGGCCTCGGCCATCGCGGCGCGTTCGGCGGCGCCCAGGAATTCCAGCCATTCGTGCGGTGCGCCCGGCCCCGCCGCGCGACGGGCGTCGTCGTAACCGACGATCAGGGCTGCTGCGTTCCTGGCTCGCCAATCGGCGATCAGCCCGGCCACGCCGGCATCGGACTCGCGCGCGAAATCGGCGGAGAGGCGTGCCAGCAAGTGCAGGCGCGTCGCGCGATCGGTGCTCACGAAGGACGAGGCCCACTTCTGCGCGAGGTAGCCGAACATGTGGTTGGGATACAGCAACATGCCCTTGCGCGCCTGCGCCACGCGACCCCGCTGTTCGGCCTGGTGATGCCCCATCAGCAGCGGCACGTTGGCGTAGATCGCATGCGGTTCGATCGCCGACAGCATGCCGAGGAAGCCGGTGTCCTCGGCGCGGTCATGCGTGCTCGCGAACGGCAACAGGTCGCGGGCATCGACGAGCATCGGCGTGTACACCGCCGACTTGCTGAGCCGCGGGCGCCGCACGCCTTGCCAGAGGCACTCGCCATCCAGGCGCGTCATGCGGAATGGCGGACGCAACAGATCGGCCAGGGTCTCGCGATCGCTCAGGCTCAGGTGCGAGGCGCTGTTGAAGGTATGGCTGCCGTAGACGCCGGCCACCGCCGCCACGATGCGGTTCTGCGGGCGCCACAGGCGCAGGTCGGTCATTGCGCGGCCGGTCCATTCGGGCAAGGCCATGCCGTCGCGATGCCAGAGCGCGCCGGTCGGCTGCCCGACGATGTCGCGCAGGTAATCGAACGGCTCGCGTTCCATCACCGGCAAGTCGGGCAGGCCCTCGTCGTAGAAGCGTCCTTCGGCGACATGGCTGCCCATCGGCGACCATCGCCAATCCGCCCCTTCCGGCAAGCGCACCGGGAACGCGGTGTCGTCGTCGATGAAGGACACCGCGGCGCCCGCGGCGAGCAGCAAGGCCCAGTTCCAGACCCGACCACCGGTGGCGACACGTCCGAGCGCCGTGCCCAGCGCGGCCTGCAGCGCATCACCACCGGTTCGGAACGGCGGCGTCGCGAGCAACTCCCGCCGCAAGGGTTCGTCGAACAAGCCGAGGTCGAGGCCGGCGCGGCGGAATTCGGCGACGATCGCCTGGGTGGCGGGATCGCCCGCGGGTTCGTCGGCATCGTCGAGCACCAGATAGCGGCGGCGAGTGCCCCAACGGGCTTCATCGGCCAGCGCCGACGCCAGCAGGCGCCGCAGCGGTTCCGGGCGACGATAGGTGCGGATCGCGATGACCGGTTCCGGCACGCGTTCGTCCATCGGCACGGGCGCCGGCACATGCTGGCGCAGCGGCACCAGCACGCCGCGGTCGCGCAAACGCTGCAGCACTCCGGCGGACGACGCCAAGTCCCAACGCATCGCCGTCGCCAGTTGCCGGACCAGGCCGTCCCAATCGGCAATGCGCGCGCAACAACGAAGCGCGGCCAGATCGTGCGCGTCCAGCCAGTGCAGCGCACCGCCATCCTGCGGCCGCCAGAACGCAGTCGCGGGGCCAGCGGGTACCAATTGGCCTTCTGCGGTCACGAAGAGTTCGGTCATCGACAAGATCCGGGATTGAACGATCGGACCAGTATCTCATTCATGTCGTCCGATCTGCGAAACTTGGCGGATGCCCTATACCCCGATCCTCGCCACGCTTGGCTACGTCCTCTCCCCCGACCGCAGACAGGTGCTGCTCGTGCATCGCAATGCCCGTGCGCATGATGCTCACCTCGGCAAGTACAACGGCCTCGGCGGCAAGCTCGAAGCGGACGAGGACATCGTCGCCGGCATGCGCCGCGAGATCCGCGAGGAAGCGCAGATCGAGTGCCCGGAACTGCAGCTGCGCGGCACCATTTCCTGGCCCGGTTTCGGCAAGCACGGCGAGGACTGGTTCGGCTTCGTGTTCCTGATCACGCGCCACGAAGGCACGCCGCCGGCGCGCAATGCCGAGGGCGATCTGGAATGGGTGCCGATCGAGCGCATCATGGACCTGCCGCTATGGGACGGCGACCGCCATTTCCTGCCCCTGGTGTTCGACGCCGACCCGCGCCCGTTCCATGGCGTGATGCCGTATCGCGACGGGCGCATGCAGTCCTGGTCGGTGTCGCGGATCTGACCCTGCCCGCGAATCCGCCGCATTTTGCCGCCGTCGGGACGACACGAACGCGTCCGCCATGACGTCTGGCCCGGTGTACGCAAGCCGCGCTTCGTCGAGCATGCGCGTACCGGAGGACCCATGCCCGCACTGATCGAAACCCTGGCGCTGTCGAAGCGCTTTCCGAACCACGTCGCCGTGGACGCACTCGACCTGCGCGTTGAGCCAGGCGCCATCTATGGCTTCCTTGGCCCGAACGGTGCCGGCAAGACCACGACCCTGCGCATGCTGCTCGGACTGACGCGACCGAGCAGCGGCGACATACGGATCTTCGGCGAAGACCTCGCGCAGCGGCGCGAATCCGTCCTGCGCCGCGTCGGCAGCCTGATCGAGATGCCGAGCCTGTATCCGCACCTGAGCGGTTACGACAACCTGCGCGCGACGCAGATCCTGCTTGGCCTGCCGCGGGCGCGGATCGATGCCGTGCTCGACATCGTCGACCTGCGTGCCGACGCGCAACGCGCGGCGCGCGAGTATTCGCTCGGCATGAAACAACGCCTCGGGCTGGCGCATGCGCTGCTCGCCGAACCGGAACTGCTGATCCTCGACGAGCCGACCAACGGACTCGACCCCGCCGGCATCGTCGCGATGCGCGAACTGATCCGCGAATTGCCCAAACGCATGCCGCTGACCGTGCTCCTGTCCAGCCACATGCTGGGCGAAGTCGAGCAGATCGCCAGCCATGTCGGCGTGATCCGCGACGGCCGCCTGCTGTTCCAGGGCGGCATCGACGCGCTGCACCAGCGCTTCGCGCCGCAACTGCGCATCGACTGCGACGACCGCGAACGCGCCATCGGCCTGCTCGCGGCAATGGGCCTGGCCGTGCGCGATGGCGACGACGCCCTGCACGTGCCGCTGGACGCCCAGCCCGCGGCGGCCATCAACCGGCAACTCGTCGGCGCCGGCATCGCCGTGCATGCACTGCACCCGGTGCGGGCCGACCTGACACGCATGTTCTTCGAACTCACCGATACCGGAGCCGCCGCATGATCCCGCTGCATCGATTGATCGCGGTCGAGCTGTTCAAGCTGCGCCGCACCCTCGCCCTGTTCGTCGCCCTGGTCCTGCCCGGTGTCATCGCGCTGCTCTACGCCTTGATGCTGGCGCAACGCGGCAAGGCCTTCATGGGCACGCCCGATCAGGCCTGGAACGGGCTGTTCCAGGCCAACCTGTCGGGCTGGGTCATGCTCGGGATGACCCTGTTCATCGCCCTCGAAGCGGCGCTCGTGGTCGGTATCGAACACCAGCACGGCGGCTGGAAGCGCCTGTTCGCCGCACCGATCGACGCCACGCGCCTGTTCGCCGCCAAGACCCTGGTCGTGTTCGGGCTGGTGCTGGTCAGCCTGGCGTCGTTGTGGGTCTGGACCGTGGTGTTCGGCAATCTCGTTGCGATGAGCGTGCCGAAACTCGCGATGCCGCTGGGGGCGCCCGGCCTCGGCAGCGTCCTGCTGCTCGGCAAGGTCGCGGCGGCGTGTGTGCTGGTCGTGGCCCTGCACGTGGCGATCGCGGCACGCTGGGCGGCGATCGCGGTGTCGCTCGGCAGCGGCATCGTCGCGATGATCGGCCTGGTCAACGCCGCGAGTTCGAAGTGGATGAAGTTCTACCCGTGGTTCTTCCCGCTGGCGGCGGCGCAGTCCGAACCGGATCGCGCACTGGCCACGCCGGTGTATGGGATTGCGGTCGTCGCAGCCTTGCTGGTCGTGATCGTGTCGGCAAGACGCTGGCAGGCCCGCGACGTGCCCTGACCTTGATTCGCGGCCCGCGACCCGCATGTCGCGGTTCGAGGTGAATCCATGAGCGACGCCAGCCTGCACATCGTCTGCCCGCATTGTGATGCGGTGAACCGCCTGCCCGAGGCACGCCTCGCCGCGGCACCGAACTGCGGGCGTTGCCACGCACCGCTGTTCGTCGGCCAGCCGCGCGAGGTCGACGGCGCCCAGTTGGCGAAGCACCTGCAGCGTGATGAGTTGCCCGTGGTCGTCGACTTCTGGGCTCCCTGGTGCGGCCCGTGCCGGCAATTCGCGCCGACCTTCGTGGAAGCCGCGCGTCGTCTCGAACCGCGGTTCCGCCTGCTCAAGCTCGACACCGAAGCGCATCCGCAGGCAGCGGCGCCGTTCGCCATCCGCAGCATCCCGACCCTGGCCGTGTTCGGCGGCGGCCGCGAACTCGGTCGCGTCTCCGGCGCGTTGCCGTTGCCGCAACTGCTGCAATGGCTGGCCCAGCTCAACCAGGGCTGAACAATGCCGCGGCCATGACATGAAACGCGAGCCGGTCTCGTCAGCGATGACGAGGCGGCGCTTCCTCGCCGCCACGGCCCCGAGGAATGCCCATGTCCGCCACCCGCCACGATCCCTATCGCCTGATCCACAAGGCCCTGCGCCTGCAACTTTCGGAGACCCTGGTCCAGATCGGGCGCATGGATCCGGATGACGCCGCCGAAGTCGCGCATGCGCTGGCCGCGCTCGAACATCTGCTCGACGCACTCGAAAGCCACGCCTTCCACGAAAACCGCTTCCTGCATGCGGCCATCGAGGCGCGCATTGCCGGCGCGGCGCAGCAAGCCGAGGACGAACATCGCGCACACCGCGACGAATTCGCGCTGCTGCGTGAACTCGCGGAGACGCTGACGGCGACACCGCGCGGCGAACGCGGCCCGGTCGCCGATCAGCTCTACGCCGAACTCGCACGCATCGTCGCCGATCAGCTGCTGCACATGCGCGGCGAGGAAATCGACCACAATGCCGCGCTCTGGTCGGCCTACAGCGACGAGGAACTGCGCCGGCTGCACGGCGAACTGGTGGCGTCGATCCCGCGCGAAGAAATGAATCGCAGCCTCGCCCTGATGATGCGCGCCCTGCGCCACCAGGAACGCGTGCAACTGCTGACCGGCATGCGCACAGGCATGGACGATGCCGCGTTCCAGAGTGCGGTGGCCGGCCTGTTCTCCCTGCTCTCGCCGCTCGACCAGCGCAAGCTCGCGGTCGGGCTGAGCCTGAGCGGCGCCAGCCGTACCCTGGCCGTCTGATCGCACCCCGTTTGCCGCACGACGCGGCGGGCGGCTAGGCTTCGGGCCCCGCATCCGGAGGCTCCATGTCGCGACTCGTCCTGTCCACGTCCCTGCTCGCACTCGGTCTGGCCGCCGCGTTCGCGGTCGCCGCGGAAGCCCCGCCGGCCTATCGCACGGTCAACGAGATCATCGCCGCCAGCGCGCCCACGGACTGGCGCCAGCCCGACCCGGAGCACACGCTTTATCTGGAACTGCCCGCGGGCCGCGTCGTCCTCGAACTGGCGCCGTGGCTGGCACCGAAACACGACGCCAACATCCGCGCCTTGGTCCGCGAAGGCTATTTCGACGGCCTCGCGATCCTGCGCTCGCAGGACAACTACGTCGTGCAGTGGGGCGACCCGGATGCCGACGACGACGCCAAGGCGCGTCCGTTCAAGACCGCCAAAGCCAAGCTCGACGGCGAATTCACCGTGCCCTGGCGCGACGACATGGCCTTCACCCGCCTTCCCGACGACGATGGCTACGCCTCGGTGGTCGGTGTGTCGAACGGATTCTGGGTCGGACGCGATCCCAAGTCGCGCGAGATCTGGATGGCGCATTGCTACGGCACCCTCGGTGTCGCCCGCGGCAACGAGACCGACTCCGGCAACGGCGCGCAACTCTATGTCGTGACCGGGCACGCGCCGCGCCATCTCGACCGCAACATCACCCTGGTCGGCCGCGTGTTGTCGGGCATCGAGCTGCTCAGCACGATGCCGCGCGGCGCACCGCCGATGGGCTTCTACGACAAGCCGGAACAACGCACCCCGATCAGGGCGATGCGTGTCGCTGCCGACGTGCCGGAAGCCGAACGCAGCGCGCTCGACGTGCTGCGCACCGACACCGCGACCTTCGCCGACATCGTCGAAGCCAAGCGCAATCGCCGCGACCCGTGGACGAAGCTGCCTTCCGGCCACATCGAACTGTGCAACGTGCCGCTGCCGGTGCGCACCACGCCGACGGACACGCCGTGAGCAAGCAGTACGACCAGGCCTATTTCGATCGCTGGTACCGCGACCCGAAACACCGCGTGAAGTCGCCGCTCGTGCTGGAACGCAAGATCGCGATGGCGGTGGCCATGGCCGAGTACTACCTCGGCCACCCGATCCGCTCGGTCATCGACATCGGCTGCGGCGAAGCGCCGTGGCGCGGATTCCTGAAGCAGCTGCGGCCCAAGATCGAGTACCTCGGCCTCGACAGCAGCGAGTACGTGGTCAACCGCTACGGCCTCGCCCGCGACATTCGCCTGTGCCGCTTCGGCGACCTGCAGCAACTGCGTTTCGACCGCCGCTTCGACCTGCTGGTCTGCTCCGACGTCCTGCACTACGTCCCGACCAAGGAGTTGCTGCGCGGCCTCGAAGGTTTCGCCGACCTTTGCCCGGACGGCTTCGCCTTCCTCGAACTGATGTGCCGCGGCGACGAATTCGTCGGCGATCGCGAAGGTTTCATCGCGCGCCCGGCGAAGTTCTATCTCAAGGCCTTTGCCGAGGCCGGATTCAGCGCCTGCGGCTCGCACGGCTACCTGAGCCGCGGCCTGCGCGAAGAAGCCAGCGCGCTCGAACTCGGCGCACGCGCCTGATTTGTCCTCTTCCCTGACCGGAGCATGTTCCCGATGGCCCTGACCCGCCCGTTGTCCGCCCTGATGTTCGCCCTGCTCGTGCAGAACGGCGCTTTCGCCGCCGAGCCGGAAGCGAACGCCGCCGCCGATGCCGAACACAACCTGATCAAGAACGGCAGTTTCGAGCACCTGCCGAGACGCGGCCTGCCCGAACCCTGGGTCGCCGCACAGCATGCTGGGCCCGCAGCGTATCGATTCACCGTCGATGCCGAACACGCCCACTCGGGCAAACACAGCCTGCGCATCCACCGCTTCCAGCCGCAGGTGTACGGCATGGCCGAACAGATCATCCCGGCCGACCAGTTGGCGGGGAAGACGCTGCGCTTCACGATCTGGGCGCGCAGCGCGGACGTCGGGCCGGAGGGTGCCACGGCCTTCCTGGGCGCTTACGAAAGCTCGCTGATGCTGCAGGAATCGCGCGGCGCCGCGATCACCGGGAACACCGACTGGACCCGTTTCGAGATGACGATCGAGGTACCGCCGGCCGCCACGCACATTCAGGCCGGCATCATCCTGCACGATGCCGGCACGGTCTGGATCGACAGCGCCGAACTCGTATTGGTCGAGGCCGCCGCGGCACCGGCCGCGACGGCACAATAAGGTCTCGACTCAGCGCGCTGCCAGCGGACGGCGACGCCGGCGGAACCAGTCGGCGACGTCGTCGACCACGGTATAGGCAGCCGGCACCACGATCAGGCTGAGCAGGGTCGAGGTGATCAGGCCGCCGATCACGGCAATCGCCATCGGCGCGCGGAAGCTGGAGTCGGCACTCAGCCCGAACACGATCGGGGCCATGCCCGCGGCCATCGCGATCGTCGTCATCACCACCGGCTGCGCGCGTTTCCGGCAGGCGTCGATCAAGGCGTCGTGCTGGCTCAGGCCGTGTTCGTCCTCGGCCATCACGGCGTAGTCGACGAGCAGGATCGAGTTCTTGCTGGCCACGCCGATCAGCATCAGCAGGCCGATCAGGGCCGGCAGCGACAGGTAGTTCTGGGTCAGCAACAGCAGGCCGAAGGCGCCGCCGGCACAGAGCGGCACGGCGGTGAGAATGGTCAGCGGCTGCAACGCGCTGTTGAACAGCAGCATCAGCACCATGTAGATGCAGATCAGGCCCGCGGCCATCGCCAGCAGGAAACCGAAGAACAGCTCGACGAAGACTTCGGCATCGCCGGTATTGAGGAAGCTGACGCCCGGCGGCAACTGCTTCACGCTCGGCAATTGTTCGACCTGCGACATCACCTCGCCAAGCGGGCGGCCGTTGAGTTCGGCGGTCAGGGTCACATTGCGGCTGCGCTGGTAACGATCGATCTGCGCCGGGCCGCTGTCGAGGCGGATGTCGGCCACCGCGGACAAGGGCACGGGACCGTGCTTTCCCGGCACGCGCAATTCGGCGATCAGCGACGCGCTGGCGAGCGACGACTTCGCGACACCGACGCGGATCGGCACCTGGCGATCCGGCAGGTTCAACTTCGCCAGTCGCTGCGAAAAATCACCCGCCGTGGCGATACAGATCGGAAGAGC
>ERZ1645185.721-NODE-721-length-13861-cov-29.756700_pt1 | contig 13861 bp, 9 predicted proteins | sample MGYA00575351_ERZ1645185 | MGnify/ENA primary metagenome ERZ1645185 (study PRJEB40838, sample SAMN11284767) | freshwater sediment metagenome | isolation source: river sediment | host: Sediment | place: India: Jana village, Kanpur | collected 2015-12-17 ...
TGTCGGTCAAGCGCACGCTGACGCGGCAGGGGCAGTCGGACTACTTCATCAACAATCTGAAGGTCCGGCGCAAGGACATCACCGACTTGTTCCTGGGTACCGGCCTCGGTCCGCGCGCCTACGCCATCATTGGCCAGGGGATGATTTCGCGCATCATCGAGGCCCGTCCGGACGACCTGCGCGTCTTCCTCGAGGAAGCAGCCGGCGTGACCCGCTACAAGGAGCGACGCAAGGAGACCCAGGGCCGGCTCGAGGATACGCGCGAGAACCTGTTGCGCGTCGAGGACATCCGCCAGGAACTCGCCAACCAGATGGAGCGGCTGGAGGCCCAGGCCGAAGTGGCGCGCCGCTACCAGGGCCTGAATGAGCAGCTGACGCAACGCCAGCAGATGCTGTGGTTCCTGCGCCGGCGTGAGGCCGAGGCCGAGCGCCAGCGCCTGGGGCTTGAGGTCGAGCGTGCGACGACCGAACTCGAGGGACAAAGCGCGGCGCTAAGGGAAACCGAGGCGCGGGCCGAGGAAACCCGCGAGGCGCATTTCGCCGCCGGTGATGCGCTGCACGCGGCGCAGAGCGACATGTATGCCGCCAACGCCGAGGTCGCCCGCCTGGAAGCCGAAATCCGCCATCGGCGCGAGTCGCGCAGCCAGCTCGAGGCGCGCCTGGTGCAGCTGGAAGGCGAGCTGGCACACTGGGGTGCGACTGCGGAAAAGTTGTCCGAAGACCGCCTGAAGTGGGAGGAGCTCCAGGAAATTACACGTTTGCGCGTCGAAGAGGCCGACGAGCGCCTGCACCAGCAGATGAACCTCGCGCCACAGGTCGAGGAAGACCATGTCCAGGCGCTCGAGGAGCTTCAGCGCCTGAAGGCCAGGACGACCAACGGCGAGCAGAAGCTGGAAGTCGAATTGACCCACAAGGCGCACGCCCAGCGCGCGCTGCAGGCCGTCGCCCAGCGCCGTGAGCGCCTGCGTGAGGAAACCCTCGGCGAAGCCCCGGACGAACTCGGGCTGGCCGAGAAGGAAGAGGAACTGGCGCTGCTGCGCGAAGAGCTGGCCGGCGACCAGGACCATCTGCAGCAGTTGCAGCTCGAGATGCCGCAGGTGGAAGACCGTCGCCGCGCGGTGCAGGCGGAATTGCAGCGCATCGAGCGTGAACTGGCGGCCGGCCAGGCACGGCTGGTTGCACTTGAGCAGATGCAGCAGAAGACGCAGGCAGCCGGCAAACTGCCCGAGTGGCTGCGGCGCCATGGTCTGGAAGAGGCGCCGCCGTTGTGGCAGAAGATCCATGTCGAGGCAGGGTGGGAGGATGCGGTTGAAGCGGTGCTGCGCGAGCGGCTGTCGGCCATCGCCTGCAGCGATCCGGCCAAGCTGGACGAGTGGCTGAACGATCGTCCCGAGGCGCGCCTGGCCGTGGCGCTACCGGGCACTGCCGATTCGGGCCCGGTTTTCCGGTTGACCGCAGGCGACCTCGCGGAGCGCATTCGTTGCGACGATGCGGGTCTTTCCGCCGTCCTCGCCGACTGGCTGGCACCGGTGCGTACGGCGGAAACGCTGGCTGGCGCCCTGGCCGAGCGTTCCGGATTGCAGGCCGGGACGGCAATCGTTACCCGTGGCGGCGACCTGGTCACGGCGACCAGCGTCACCTTCTTTGCGCCGGATGCCGGCGAGCACGGGCTCCTCGAGCGCCAGCGCGAAATCGAGGCGCTTGCTGGCGATATCGGGCGGACGGAGGAGCAGGCGGCATCACTGCGCGAGCAGGCGGGTATCCTCGACGAGCAGGCGGCCGACAAGCAGGAAGAAATGGGCGAAATCCGCCAGTACGTGACCGACCGCCAGCAGCGCGTGCATGTCGTGCAGATGGAAGTCTTGAAACTGACCCAGGCCATCGAACGCCACAGGGAGCAGAAGGCGCGTGTGGCCGAACAGCTTGCCGAGCTGGCCGAGGAAGAAGAGGGCGAGCGCGAACGCGAGATGGCGGCCGATGAGCGCATCGAGGAGATCCGTGATGGCCTCGCGCGCATCCGGGTGCTCGTCGCCGGCGCCCAGTCGCGCCTCGACGAGTGCGAGCGCGCCGTGCGCGCCGAGCGCGAACGCAACGCCGACCTGGACCGGGCGCTGCGCGAGGCACAGTTCTCGGCGCGCGAGGCCGAGGGCAAGTTGCAGGACGTCTTTGCCCAGCAGGCAGTGGCGCAGCGCGAGCTGACGCGCATCGAGCGCGACCGCGCGCAGTGCGCCGAACAAGTCGAGGCGGCGCCGCCCGATGTCATGGAAGGCCAGCTTCAGGCGGCACTCGAAGCCCGCCAGGCGGCCGAAAAGGTGCTGGCCGCGAAGCGCGACGCGCTGGAAGGGGCGACCAATACCCTGCGCGCCCTGGAGGAACAGCGCCTGAGGATAGAGCAGGGTCTGGAACCGCTGCGCGAGCGCATCGGCGAGCTGAAGCTCAAGGAGCAGGCGGCGGCGATCAACGCAGAGCAGTTCGCCCAGCAGCTTGCCGAAGCCGGTGCCGACGAGGCGGCGCTGGCATCGGATAGCGGCAATGCACGGGCGCCGGCCCTGCAGGGGGAAATCACGCGACTGACCAACGCCATTGCCGAGCTCGGCGCGGTCAACCTCGCCGCGCTGCAGGAACTGGAAACGGCGACCGAGCGCAAGGGCTACCTCGACATGCAGGCCGCCGACCTGACCGAAGCGATGGAAACCCTGGAAAACGCCATCCGACGCATCGACCGCGAGACGCGCGAACTGCTTCAGAGCACCTTCGATACGGTCAACGGCCATTTCGGCAGGCTTTTCCCGGAACTGTTCGGGGGCGGCCGTGCCGAGCTGGTAATGACCGGCGAGGAAATCCTTGATGCCGGCGTGCAGGTCATCGCCCAGCCGCCGGGGAAGAAGAACTCGACGATCCACCTGCTCTCGGGTGGCGAGAAGGCGCTTACGGCGATTGCGCTGGTCTTCTCGATGTTCCAGCTCAACCCGGCGCCGTTCTGCCTGCTCGACGAGGTCGATGCACCCCTCGACGATACCAATACCGAGCGCTTCTGCGGCATGGTCAAGAAAATGTCAGGAGCAACACAATTCCTGTTCATTTCCCATAATAAAATCGCGATGGAAATGGCCGAACAGCTGGTCGGCGTCACCATGCAGGAATCGGGTGTTTCGCGCGTGGTGGAAGTGGATATCGAGGAAGCCTTGAAGATGAGGGACGCGGCTTAAATGACCGAACTCCAGATGGGATTGATCGGCCTGGGCATCGCGGCGGTGGCCGGCGTACTGGGCTACAACAAATGGCAGGAAAGCCGGCAGCGCAAGCTGGCCGAAGCCGTGCTCAAGCCGCAGCACGAAGACGTGCTGCTCGCAAAGGGCGATGTGGCGCGACCGGAGGCCGGGCGAAGCGAGCCGCAGATTGACGCACCGGCGGCTGTATCGCCCGTCGGGCGCCGCGAGCCGGTGCTCGGCGGTGAGCCGGCCGCAGACGCGGGGCCGGGGGAGGTGGTGCCGGTTTTTGTCGATGGACCTGACGCGGAATCCGCCGAGGTGTCAGGTATTGCGCAGGAGGCAGCTTCGATCGCGGGTGAGCGCCCGGTCGGGCCGGTGCCAGGAAGTCTGCTCGACCCGCGTCTGGAGCTGATCGCGGCGTTTGAGCTTTTCGATGCCGTGCCAGCCGGGCGGATCCTGCACTTGCGTGCCGATGACTTCGGCGTCGTTTCCAAACCGGTACGCTGGGTCGGCTACAACGAGGGGACCCGCGAGTGGGAGCGCCTCGAGGCGGGTGGCGACCTGCCCGTGCGCCGCCTGCGTGTCGGCCTGCAGCTCGTCGATCGTACCGGGCCGATCTCGGAAGCCGATATTGCCGCATTTACCGGAGCAGCGCAGGCGTTGGCGGGCGAGTTGCCTGCCGTGCTCGACCTGCCGTCAACCCGATTGCTTGACCAGGCGGCGGAGCTGGACCGTTTCAGTGCCGCGGTCGACCTGGAAATCGGCGTCAATCTGGTCAGCCGGGGCGTCTCCTTCTCCGGGACGAAGATCCGCGCACTGGCCGAGGCGGCGGGGATGACGCTGGGGGACGACGGCGTATTCACCCGCTGCGACGACGACGGCCGCCCGCAATTCACGCTGCACAACCTCGAATCGACCCAGTTCACGCCCGATGGCATCCGTAACCTGTCGACGCATGGCCTGACTTTCGTGCTCGACGTTCCGCGCGTCGACCATGGCGAGCGCGTATTCGCGCAGATGGCCGAACTGGCGAAGCGCTTCGCCGAGACACTGCAGGGGACCCTCGTCGACGACAACCGCCAGCCGCTCAGCGATGTGCAACTCGACCATATCCGGCGCGAGTTCATCGGCAAGCCGCAAGCGACGATGGCTGCCTACGGGTTGCCGGCCGGTTCGGCCCAGGCGTTGCGCCTGTTCTCCTGATGGCGCCGGCGGCTGATGCCGCGCGGGCGGCGGCGCTGCGCGCGGAAATCGAACGCCACAACCACGCCTACTACGTCCTCGATGCCCCGACCATCCCGGACGCAGAGTACGATCGCCTTTTTCGCGAACTGCAGGAGCTTGAGGACGCTTATCCGGAGCTCCTGACGGCTGATTCGCCGACGCAGCGGGTCGGTGGGAAACCGCTGCCGGGCTTTGCCCCCGTGCGCCATGCCGTGCCGATGCTGTCGATCCGCACCGAGACCGACACTGGCCCGTCGGGCGCCTACGCCTTCGACGCCCGCGTGCGCAAGCTTCTAGACATGCCACCCGAGGCCTCACCCGTCGAGTATGCGGCCGAGCTCAAGTTCGACGGCCTGGCGATCAGCCTGCGGTATGTCGGCGGCGTCCTGGTCCAGGCCGCGACGCGCGGCGATGGCGAGACCGGCGAGGACGTGACACAAAACGTGCGTACGATCCGCCAAGTCCCGTTACGCCTCACCGGCACGCCGCCGGATGTGCTCGAGGTGCGCGGCGAGGTGTATATGAGCCGTCCCGACTTCGAGCGCTACAACGCGCGGCAGCGCGCGCTGGGGCGGCCGGCCCTGGTCAATCCGCGCAACGGTGCGGCGGGCAGCATCCGCCAGCTCGATCCGAAACTGGCGGCCGAGCGACCGCTCTCCTTCTTCGCCTATGGCCTCGGCGAGACGGCGGGCTGGGCGCGGCCGGAAACCCACTGCGCCGTGCTCGACGCACTGTCCGCGTTCGGCCTGCCGGTTTGCACACATCGCACCGTCGCTCACGGCCCCGGCGAATTGGTCGCCTTCCACCGCGAGATCCTGGAGAAGCGTGACCATCTGCCGTTCGACATCGACGGCGTGGTGTACAAGGTCAATTCGCTCGCCCTGCAGGCCGAACTCGGTTTCGTCAGCCGTGAGCCGCGCTGGGCGGTCGCCCACAAATACCCGGCGGAGGAAGCCATGACCGTCGTCGAGGCGATCGACGTGCAGGTCGGCCGCACTGGCGCGATTACGCCGGTGGCTCGCCTGAAACCTGTCTTCGTCGGCGGCGTCACGGTCACCAACGCGACACTGCATAACGAGGACGAGGTGCGGCGCAAGGACGTGCGCGTCGGCGATACGGTCATCGTGCGCCGCGCTGGTGATGTCATCCCCGAGGTGGTTGCGGTTGTTCCGGAAAAGCGGCCGTTGCGCGACCTGTTCGGCGGCGAGCCACTGCATCCGCCGTTCGCGTTGCCGGAATCCTGCCCTGAATGCGGGTCGACCGTGGCCCGCGGCGCCGACGAGGCGATCGCGCGCTGTACCGGCGGCCTCTATTGCCCGGCGCAGCGCAAGCAGGCCCTGTGGCACTTCGCGGCGCGGCGGGCGATGGACATCGAGGGCCTGGGCGACAAGCTGGTCGAGCAACTGGTCGACGGGGGCCTGGTGCGTACGCCGGTCGATCTCTACGGGCTTTCGGTCGATACCCTGGCCGGTCTCGAGCGGATGGGCGAGAAGTCGGCACAGAACCTCGTCGAGGCAATCGCCCGGAGCCGGCAGACGACACTCGGCCGATTTCTCTTCGCGCTCGGTATCCGCAACGTCGGGGAAGCGACGGCGCGCGACCTGGCGCGCTTCTTCGGCAACCTCGAGACGATCGAGGCGGCCGGCGTGGAGGAGTTGCAGCGCGTGCCGGACGTCGGTCCGGTCGTCGCCGAGAGCATCGCGGCTTTCTTCGCCGAGGCGCACAATCGCGAGGTGATCGACGGCTTGCGCCGCGCCGGCGTTTCCTGGCCGGACGAGGCAACGAGCGATCCCGGCGCACAGCCCCTCGCCGGGCGTACCCTCGTGCTCACCGGTACGCTCCCCGGAATGACACGCGATGCGGCCAAGGCGCTGATCGAGGCGGCCGGGGGGAAGGTGGCGGGCTCGGTGTCGAAGAAGACCGATTACGTCGTGGCTGGCGCCGAGGCCGGCTCGAAACTCGAGAAGGCACGCGAGTTGGGCGTAGCGATCCTGGACGAGGCAGGCTTGCTGAAATTGATGAGAGAGGGAGTTGAGAAATGAAGAAAGTCAGAAAGGCCGTTTTTCCGGTCGCGGGGCTGGGGACCCGTTTCCTCCCGGCGACCAAGGCGAGCCCGAAGGAAATGCTGCCCATCGTCGACAAACCCTTGATCCAGTATGCGGTCGAGGAGGCCGTGGCGGCGGGAATCACCGACATGGTCTTCGTTACCGGGCGCTCGAAGCGGGCCATCGAAGACCATTTCGACAAGGCCTACGAACTGGAAACCGAACTCGAAGCGCGGGGCAAGAGCGAGTTGCTGCATTTCGTGCGCAACATGATCCCGAAGGATATCAACTGCATCTACATCCGCCAGGCGGAGCCGCTCGGGCTCGGCCACGCCGTGCTCTGTGCGAAACCGGTGATCGGCGACGAACCGTTCGCGGTACTGCTTGCCGACGACCTGCTCGACGGCGAGCCGCCGGTCATGAAGCAGATGACGGACACCTACGATTACTACCGCTGCTCGGTCCTCGGCGTGCAGGACGTGCCGCGCGCCGAGACGCGCAGCTATGGCATCGTCGCTGCCCGCCGGGTCAACGACAGCCTGGAGCAGGTCAGCGCCATCGTCGAGAAGCCGAAACCCGAGGATGCCCCGTCGACGCTGGCGGTCGTCGGCCGCTACATCCTGACCCCGCGTATCTTCCATCACCTGGAGACGATTCGTCCTGGCGCCGGCGGCGAGATCCAGCTTACCGACGGGATCGCCTCGCTGCTCGGCGAGGAACAGGTGCTGGCCTACCGTTATGCCGGAACCCGTTACGACTGCGGCTCGAAGCTCGGCTACCTGCAGGCGACGGTCGTCTTCGGACGTCGCCATCCCGAGGTGGGGCCGGCCTTCGCCGACTACCTGAAGGGGGAGGGTGGCGAGTGACCCACGACGAGGCCCGTGACATGCTTGCCGGCGCCGATCTCGTCCATTCGGCCGAGGCGGTGCAGGCGGCGCTTGCCGGCGTCGCCGGAGCGATCCAGGAGCGCCTCGCCGGACGCTACCCGCTCGTGCTGTGCGTAATGACCGGCGCCGTCGTCTTCTGCGGTCAACTGCTCCCCAGGCTCGATTTTCCGCTCGAGTTCGACTACCTGCATGCCACGCGCTACGGTCCCGATACGCAGGGCGGCAAGATCTCGTGGCGCACCGCGCCATGGACGTCGGTCAAGGGGCGCTGCGTGCTCGTCGTAGACGACATCCTCGACGAGGGTGTGACGCTGGCGGCGGTCAAGGAAAGCCTGGTCCGCCTGGGGGCGGTGGAAGTGCTGATCGCCGTCTTCGCGGACAAGGCGAACGGCAGGAAGAAGCCGGTGACGGCCGACTTCGTCGGCCTCACCGTTCCCGATCGCTTCGTCTTCGGCTATGGCATGGATGCCGGCGGCGCCTGGCGCAACCTGCCGGCGATCTATGCCATGAAGGACGGGCAATGAGCGGTGCGACGGTTCACGAGTTCCTCGCCTACTGGCGGCACGAGGGCGACCTGTACTCGCGCCGCGGCGATTACGAGTGGATGGCCGGCCTGCTGCCCGGTGCACGCGTGCTGGAAGTCGGCTGCGGCCTCGGTTTCGGCACGGCGGCGCTCGTCGCGCGCGGTGCTGCGGTGTTCGCCGTCGATTCGCTGCCCGAATGCCTCGATGCCACGCGTGAAAGGCTGGACGCGGGCGGGGCGCATGCGGAATACCTGCTTGCCGAGATCGCCGCGCTGGACGATGCCCAAGTGATGCGAATCGCCGATTTCGCGCCCGATGCGGTGGCCTGCTGGCTGATGGGGGCGCCGGCGAGCGTGACTGGCGCTGGGGTGGCCGATGGCGGCAAGGCGGTTGCCGCCTACCGGGAATCGGTGCATCGCGCCGTCGCCGAACTGGCGTCGCGCCTGCCCTCGGTGCGTTGGTTGCATCTGGTCGACCGTACGGCGATCCCCTGGCAGGCCAAAGACATCGGGCGCGACACGCTGGCCGCCTACCATGCCGCGAAGACGCTGGCCGGGCTGCCATTCTCCACCCGGCGCCAGGATGCGCTCTATCGGCGGCTGGAGGCGGACTCGCTCGAACTGGCGCAGATGCGCCGTGCCCACCCATCGCTCAAGGGCGTCACCCCCGTGCTGGCGTCGCTGCTGGCGGAAAGGACCAACTGACATGCTGGCCATCATCGGCGGCAGCGGCCTGACCACGCTGTCCAACCTCGACGTCTCGCACCGCGAAGTCGTGCGCACGCCCTACGGCGAACCCTCAGGAGCGCTCGTCTTCGGGCAGATCTGCGGGCGGCCCGCGATGTTCCTGCCGCGTCACGGCTACGGACACACGATTGCCCCGCACATGGTCAATTACTGCGCCAACCTGTGGGCGCTCCATCACTACCGGGCGACCGGCGTCATTTCGGTAGCCTCGGTCGGTGGCATCCGCGGCGACCTGCAGCCGGGTGACCTCGTCCTGCCGCACCAGATCATCGATTACACCTGGGGCCGAAAGTCCACCTTCTTCGAGGGAAACGGCTCCCCGGTGCGCCACATCGACTTCACCGAACCCTACGATGGTGATCTGCGCCAGCGTATCCGAGCGGCGGCGAATGAACTGGCCATCGACCTCAAGGTCGGCGCGGTCTATGCCGCGACGCAGGGGCCCCGCCTCGAGACGGCTGCCGAGATCGACCGCCTCGAGCGCGACGGGGCCGACGTCGTCGGCATGACCGGGATGCCGGAGGCCGTGCTGGCCCGCGAACTCGAACTGCCCTACGCGGCGGTCAATGTGGTCGCCAACCATGCCGCCGGTCGCGGCAGCAGTGCCAACGGGATCCATTTCGAGCAACTCGAGGAAGTGCTGCAGGGGGCGATGGGCCAGGTGCGCCTGCTCATCGAACACCTGGTCGGCTGCCAGCCGGAAAACGGGGGCTGAACGCCGTCGACCGCGCCCTGACCCGGATCAGACCTTCAGCCGGTCGACCAGTTCGGTTTCGAGCTGGATGCGGCGCGCGCTGTCGCGCAGGTCGCCGCCGCTGATCAGGAAGACGTCTTCGGCGCGTTCGCCGAGCGTGGTGATCTTCGCCGTGTGCAGGTTCGCCCCGTGCTCGGTGAGGACGGTCGCCACCGTGTACAGCAGGCCCGGGCGGTCGGCGGCGACCAGCGAGAGCACGAAGTGCGCACCCTTTTCATCGCCGCGGATGGTGACCTCCGGCTTGATCGGGAAATGCTTGACCTGGCGCGACAGGCGGCCGGCTGACGGGGATTCGGGCGGAGCCTGGCGCAGCAGGCGGTCCGCCAGCTCGTGCTCGATATAGGCGACCATTTCGCGGTCGCTGTCGCGTCGCTCGACATCGAGGACGACGAAGCTGTCGAGCGCGTAGCCGTGCGCAGTGGTGTGGATCTTGGCGTCGACAATGCTGTAGCCGGCACGCGCGAAGAATCCAACGATGCGCGCGAACAGGTCAGGCTGGTCAAGCGTGTAGACCATGACCTGGATGCCTTCGCCCTCCTGATGGATGCGGGCGCGGACCACCGGCTGGTCGTTGAAAATTCGGTAGTGCAGCGAGCGCGTGTGCCAGGCGATTTCCTCGGCCGAATGGCGCAGAAAATAGACCGTGTCGAGCTGCTTCCACAGGCGCTCGTGCACGGTGGCCGACAGCGCGAAGTAGCGCAGGAGCCGCATCGCCTCGGCCTGGCGCTCGGCGATGACCCCGTGCGGCTCCTCCTCCCCGTCGCGGCCCAGGTGGTTCAGCGTGAGCAGGTAGAGATCGGCGAGCAATTTGCCTTTCCACTGGTTCCAGACCTTCGGGCTGGTGCCGCGGATGTCGGCGTGGGTCAGCAGATAGAGCGCGGTCAGGCGGCGCGGCTCGCCGACCAGGCGCGCGAAGGCGGCGATGGTGTCGGGGTCGCTGAGGTCCTCCTTCTGCGCGACCTGCGACATGACCAGGTGGTGGCGAACCAGCCAGACGACGAGGTCGGCGTCGTCAGGCTCGAGGCCGTGCGCCGTGCAGAAGTCGCGGGCGTCGACCGTGCCCAGTTCCGAGTGGTCGCCGCCGCGGCCCTTGGCGATGTCGTGGAAGAGCGCAGCGACGTAGAGCAGCCACGGCGCCTCGAATTCGGCCATGGCCCGCGAGCACAGCGGGTACTCGTGGGCGAACTCGCTCATCGTGAAGCGGCGCAGGTTGCGCAGCACCTGGAGGATGTGCTGGTCGACGGTGTAGACGTGGAACAGGTCATGCTGCATCTGTCCGACGATGTTCCCGAAATTGGGCAGGTAGGCGCCGAGGATGTCGAGCTGGTTCATGCGGCGGAATTCGCCGATGATGCCGCGCGGGCTCTGCAGCAGGCGCACGAAGGCTGCGCGGTTTTCCGGGTCGGCGCGGAAAGCGGGCGTGATCAGTTCGCGCGCGTGCCACAGTGCGCGCAGCGTGCGCGCCGTCATTCCGCTCAGGTCGGGGCGCTCCTGCATGACCAGGAAGGCGTCGAGGATCAGCCCCGGCTTGCGCTGGAACAGATCGTTTTCGCGGACGTCGAGCAACCCGCCGACCGCGCGGAAGTGCTCGTCGATCGGTTGCGGAACCTGTTCGCTGTCGGGGGCGAGGGCGGCCCCGATGTTCTGCAGCAGGATGGTGTTGATCTGGGTGACCGCCTTGGCGTTCCGGTAATAGAGCTGCATCAGCTGCTCGGATGCGCGCCGGGCGGGCGTCGATTCGAAGCCGTACTGGGCGGCAAGCGTGTTCTGGTAATCGAAGAGGAGGCGGTCCTCGCGCCGGCCGAGCATCAGGTGCATGCGGATGCGCAGTTGGCGCAGGAAGTCCTGGCACTGCTCCGCGTGGGCTACTTCCTCGTCGGTCATGAAGCCGTTCCCGGCGAGTTCGCGCCACGATTCACCGAAGCCTGCGGCCTTGGTCATCCAGAAGATGGTCTGCAGATCGCGAAGGCCGCCGGGTGATTCCTTGAAGTTCGGTTCGAGGCTGTAGGGTGTCTCGTTGAAGCGCAGGTGGCGCTCCTGCTGTTCGAGGCGCTTGCGCTCGAAGAAGGCGAGCGGGTCGAGATTGCCGCGCAAGCGTTTCTCGAACGTCGCGAACAGCCTGCCGTTGCCGGTCAGCGGGCGGGCTTCGAGCAGCGAGGTCTGGATGGTGATGTCGTTGGCCGCCTCATTCAGGCACTCCTGGACGGTGCGCACGCTGTGCCCGATCTCGAGGCCGATGTCCCAGAAGTGGCCGATGAGGCGTTCCAGCTTGCGCTCGGTGGCATGGCTGGGCGCCGCAGGAAGCAGGATGAGGAGGTCGATGTCGGAAGCCGGATACAGTTTCCCGCGGCCATAGCCGCCGACTGCAGCGAGGGCGAGCGCGGCGGGGAAATCGAGGCTGTTCCAGAGACGGACGAGGATGTCGTCCACCAGGCGGCAGCGCCCGGTCAGGAGTTCGCCGGCATCGCCGGTTCGCAGGTAATGTTCGGCGAGCCGCTGCTGACCCGCCTTGACCTCGGCGCGCAGCGCGGCGACGTCGCCACTCATCGGCCGATCCAGTCCGGCTTCGGGCGGCAGCCGGCCGACAGGGTCAGCACTTCGTAGCCAGTGGCGGTGACCAGAACGGTATGCTCCCACTGCGCCGACAGGCTGTGGTCCTTGGTGACGATGGTCCAGCCGTCGGCCAGTTCCTTGATCGCGGCCTTGCCGGCGTTGATCATGGGTTCGATCGTGAAGATCATCCCCGGCTCCATTAGCGGGCCGGTGCCGGGCTTGCCGTAGTGCGTGACCTGCGGATCTTCGTGGAAGGTCGCGCCGATGCCGTGGCCGCAGAACTCGCGGACCACCGAATAGCCATTCTTCTCGGCATGTTTCTGGATGATGGCGCCGATGTCGCCGATCCGTCCGCCCGGACGGACCACCGAAATGCCCAGCCACAGGCACTCGAAGGTGATTTCGCACAGGCGCCGGGCCTGGATCGAGGGCTCGCCGATGTAGTACATGCGGCTGGTATCGCCATGGTAGCCGTCCTTGATCGGCGTCACGTCGATGTTCAGGATGTCGCCGTTCTTGAGTACGCGGTCACCGGGCACGCCGTGGCAGACTTGGTGGTTGACCGAGGTGCAGATCGATTTCGGATACGGCCGGTAGCCGGAAGGCGCGTAGTTGAGGGGCGCCGGGACGCCGCCCTGAACATTGACCGTATAGTCGTGGCAGAGACGGTCGATTTCGTCGGTCGTCACGCCGGCCTTGACGAAGGGTTCGATGTAGTCGAGGACTTCGGAGGCCAGGCGGCCGGCGACGCGCATCTTCTCGATTTCTTCCGGCGTCTTGATCGTAATGCCCATGAAAACGGCTCGCTGCTGAACGGTTGGGAAGGGGCGAAGGATAAAGTATGGGGCGGTATTCGCAAAACGGCGGATCCCGTCGATGGCATACTCGTGGCTTGATCAGTCCGGATCTTCGCGATGGATATTCTTCTTCTCGGCAAGGACGGCCAGGTTGGCTGGCAACTGCAGCGTTCGCTCGCGCCGCACGGGCGGCTGCACGCCTTCGGCCGCGACAGTTGTGATCTTTCCGATCTCGACGCGGTGCGTGCGGCCGTTCGCGCCGTGCGCCCGCAGGTCATCGTCAATGCCGCCGCCTATACTGCGGTAGACCGCGCGGAAGCCGAGCCGGCGACCGCCATGCGGCTGAACGGCGAGGCGCCGGGCGTGCTTGCCGAAGAGGCGGCCCGGCTCGGCGCGCTGCTCGTGCATTACTCGACCGACTACGTTTTCGATGGCCTGAAGGCTGGCCCCTACGTCGAGACCGATCCGGTCGCGCCGCAGAGCGTTTACGGGCACAGCAAACTGGCCGGCGAGGCGGCGGTGCGTGCTGCCGGCTGTAGAGCCCTGGTGTTCCGAACGAGCTGGGTGTTCGGCGCGCGTGGCGGCAATTTCGTCAAAACCATCCTGCGCCTTGCCGCGGAGCGCGACGACCTTGGCGTGGTCGGTGACCAGGTCGGGGCACCGACCCCGGCCGCACTGATCGCGACCGTCACCGGCGTCGCGCTGGCCATGCTGCGTCAGGGAAGGGCGATGGGTGAGGGAGAGCAGCGCCTCTATCACCTCTGTTCCGGTCGACCGGTCAGCTGGCACGAATTTGCCCAGACCATCGTCGGCCTCGCCTCGGCCATGCCGGGGTTCGATCTGCGCCTTACGCCGGAAGCCATCCGTTGCCTAAGTACCGCGGAATATCCGACGCCGGCCCGGCGACCCGCCAATTCGCGCCTCGACTGCAGCCGGTTGGAGGCGGATTTTGGGCTCGCGATGCCCGACTGGGAGCCCTACCTGGTGCGCATGCTGCAGTTGCTTTCGCTGAAGAAGAACGGCTACTGAGGCTGCCGGCGGCCTTCCAGTAGCGACTTCGGCGGTGCTATAATCCAAAAGTTTTTCGGGCGGCAACGTCCGGCGAAACGGCTGCGCACG
>ERZ1645185.722-NODE-722-length-13855-cov-10.112464_pt1 | contig 13855 bp, 10 predicted proteins | sample MGYA00575351_ERZ1645185 | MGnify/ENA primary metagenome ERZ1645185 (study PRJEB40838, sample SAMN11284767) | freshwater sediment metagenome | isolation source: river sediment | host: Sediment | place: India: Jana village, Kanpur | collected 2015-12-17 ...
AATGACCCAATATGTCCTCGTTCATGGCGCCTGGCATGGTGGCTGGTGCTGGCGGCATGTGGCCGACAGGCTCAGGGATCATGGGCACCGGGTCTTTACGCCCACGCTGACGGGGCTGGGGGAACGGGCGCATCTGCTGAACCCCGAAACGGGCGTCGGCACCCATCGGGCCGACATCCTCGCCGTCCTCGATTGCGAGGAACTGACCGACGTGGTGCTGGTGGGCCACAGCTATGGCGCACGGCCCACGGCGCTGGCGTGTGACCATCCGGCGGTGCGCCAGTGGGTGTCGCTCGATGGCGTGCCCGTCAGCCCCGGCGGCACCCTGTTCGATGGCGCGCCGCCAGACGTGATTGCGGCGGCGCGGTCGGCTGCCGTCGATGTCGGCGCAAAGGCGATGCTGCCGCTTCCGGCAGAGGTGGTCGGCGTGCCGGCTGATCATCCCGGCCATGCCTGGGTGAACCGGCGGCAGACGCCGATGCCCTGGCGCTGCCTGTCGGAACCGCAGCCGGCGCTGCCGGCCCGATTCGAGGGATTGCCGAAGGCCTATGTGCTGGCGCTGGGCAATACGCTGGCCGGCCCGTCGCAGGGCGCGGCGGAAGCCCGCGAAAAGGGCTGGCCGATGCCCGCGATCGACAGCGGGCATGACCTGATGGTGACAGCGCCGGACGAAACCGTCGCGGCGCTGCTCGCCTTCGCCTAGGTCAGGGCCGGGCGGCCCCGCGCCTCAGGACCGGGCGCGGGCGAAGGCGCGCTGGCCCAGCAGCAGGATGGCGATCATCACCGCTTCGGAGATCATCGGCGGCCAGGCCATCGGGCCTGCGCCGTCCAGCACCAGGCTGACGGTGCGGCCGAACAGCGCCACCGCCAGCAGGAGGATCGGCACCTTCAGGGGCGACGGATCCACCCGCCAGGCGCCCAGCAGCGCGAACAGCCCGCCCACCAGGAAGAAGGCGGTGAAATCGGCCCGCACCGTGGCGAGGCCCTGGCTGCCCACCGGCGTCAGGAAGAAGTTGGCAGCCATCTCGGCCGGGTGGATCAGGAACACCAGCCCCATGCCGGCAAGGAACAGGCCCACAAGGCCCACGATCAGGCGCATCACGAATGTCATTGTCATCCTCCCTGCCGGCCAGCCTAGCAGGCGCGGGCGGTTATTCCAGCCCGCGGGGTGCCGAAACCGTCAGGCGGCGTAGCCCAGGTATCCCAGCTGCGCCGCCTTGAAGATGGTCTGGCTGCGGTTCACCGCGTCCAGCTTCTCGCCCGCATTCTGGATATGGAAGCGCACCGTCGCATGGCTGCGGCCGAGGATCATGGAGATTTCCTTGTCCGTCTTGCCGATGGAGGCCCAGCGCAGGCATTCCACCTCGCGCTTGGTCAGCTGGCAATCGGCGGGCAGCCACTGCCGCGTGCGCAGCGCCTTCACGCAGCCGGCGATGAAGCGGTGCGACAGAAGGTAAAGCTCGTCGGCATGGGCTTCATATTCGGCGGACAGGTCGGTCCGCTCCGGATCGGCCACGCCATAGCTTGCCAGGCCGATCTGGCCGAAGGGCAGATGCACCGGGATCCCGATGGTCGCCTTGCACAGCGCCCGCTTCTCGAAGTTGGAAAGATCGATCGCTTCCAGATAGCGGTTGGGCTGCCGGGTGCGGAAGCCATCCGCGTTCACCCAGAAGGGCTCCGATTCATAGCGGCAGGCGCGCGGCACCGGCGACGACAGCGCAAGGCGCGTATCCGCCCACCAGCGCTCGTCCGGGGCGTTCCAGCCGAACACCTCGGCGGCCAGGATGCCGCCATCCTCGTCCATCAGCGGATTCTTGCTGGCGATATTGTCCGCCAGCGCCACCCTCAGGTTCGCCCGTTCCCAGGCGATGTCCCTGAGCGCTTCCGCGGCCGTGCGGATGTCCTTGACCGAGGTGACATTCACCCGGGCCAGATCATCCTTCAGGCTGGCGCTCCTCTCGCCCATTCCTGTCTCCCCAATCGCGACCTCATATGCCTGCCAGATGGTGTCTCCTTCACCATTCGCCAAGCACCCCCGGGCAGGGCTTGAGATTTCAGTCGCCGCCTGCTTACGCAGCAACCGCGAGATTGCAAGGGGTGCCGCAGCGGCACCCCGCGCGGGAGACCGGATGTGAGCGCAACCATGGCCGCCCTGCCGCCGGCCCTTCCGCTGCTGGCAAAGGGCGATGTCCGGCTGGAGCCGCTGGCCGATGCGCATGCCGAAGCCCTTCGCGCCGCCGCCGCCGAGGATCCGGCGATCTGGGAGATCTACAGCTATTCCCTGCTGGGCGACGGCTTCGACCGCTGGTGGGGCAATGCCGTCTCGGGCCGCACCGGCTGGCGCTATTGGGCGATCCTGTGGCGGGGCCGGCTGGTGGGCTGCACCGGCGTCTGGCCGGAAGACCGCACGCCCGGTGTCGCGGAGGTGGGCGGAACCTATCTCAGGCCGGATGCGCGCGGCACGCCGGTGAACCGCGCCGCCAAATGGCTGGTGCTGGGCTTCCTGTTCGATTGCGGGTTCCACCGGGTGGAATTCCGCATCGACGACCGCAACAAGCGGTCACAGGCGGCGGTGGAAAAGCTGGGCGCCCGGCGCGACGGCATCCTGCGCCACCACAAGATCACCCACACCGGCCATGTGCGCGACACACATGTGTTCGCCATCCTCGACTCCGAATGGCCCAGCATGAAAGAGGCGTTGATGCCCTGACGCGCGGCTGGCGGCCCCTGCCGGATCAGGCCAGGCAGGTCAGGGCAGGGCGGGCCACACCGGCCGCTCGGCGGGCAGCAGGGCCTTCAGCGCATCGGGCGCCAGCACCTCCACCGCATCGCCCCAGCACATCAGGTGCCAGGCCATTTCCAGCAGCCCGCCCGCGCGGAACCGCACCAGCAGGCTGCCGTCGGCCAGCGTTTCCACGGTCTGTCCGGGGTGGAATTCGAACTGGCGGGCGATGGCCGCGGCATCCGCGCTGAACTTCCAGCAGATGTCCTGCGGCGGTTCCTCGAACACGCCGAAATTGTGCGCGACCAGTTGCCGCAGATCGAAGCCGGGGTCGCGCTCGAAGCCCTGTTCCAGCAGCTTCGGCCGGGAAATCTGCGGCAGGCTGAAGAAGCGGATGGCGCCGTCGGCCCCGGCCGGGCCGTCGCCGTCGGGCGCCGCCACCAGATAGTGGCGATGCCCATACAGGAAGCCCAGCGGCCGCACCGTGCGCGTTTCCGTCTGTCCCTTCACCCGCCCGGCATAGCTGAACGACAGCTTTCGGCAGGATTTGATCGCGGTGCGCAGCGTGGCGAACAGCGAATTGGGAATTGCGGGGCGCGGCCCGGCACGCAGGGCAAGGCCCTCCGCTTCGGCCAGGGCCGCCAGGTCGGGCTCCACGCGGCGCATCAGGTCTGCCGCCATCGAGGCCTTCAGCCGCGATCCGATTCCGCGCAGCAGATCGGCCTGATCGGGCAGATTCTCGCGCTGGAACAGGGCGGCGGCCGTTTCCAGCGCCGCCAGTTCGTCGGCCGTGGTGGGGGAAAGGGCGCGCGCGCCCGCGCCATCCAGCCGCCACCGCTTCGACCGGTCGTTCGACGGCACCTCGTCGGCATTGGGGAAGGCCGCCAGCACCGCGTCGCGCATGCGGATGGCGGTGCGGCGCGACACGCCGAATCGCTGCTCGATGTCCGTCAGCGTCAGGCCACCGCGCGCCGCCTGCATTTCCAGCGCCAGCTGGATCAACCGATCTGCCCGAGCGTATCGCACCGCTGAAATCCCCCAGACGCCACACCGACGGCGAAACCTAGGGGTGTCCCCCCGCCGGCCGCAAGGGTGGGCATGAATGTTCCCCTTTTGTCCATGACAAACGGGGACACACCGGCCGTTTTCGCTTGTTCGCCAGCAGGTTCCGCCATGTCCCGAACTGGCATGCCGGCAGGTCACAAGGGCTGTGGGCGGTCCGCCAGACACGCCCGGCATTCAGGGGCGGACGGCTTTCGTCCGGCGGGTGCGTGTTTGCCCGCCGGGCGGAACGCCGGCGGGCTGGTCGGCCCTGTTGCAGCCGACCGGCCCGCTGGCACCCGCGCCCTCTCTGTGCCACGCTTGGCGCCATGCGCTGGTTCCTCCTTCCTGCCGCCCTGCTGCTGGCCGCTGCCGGCCCGCCGCTGGCGGGCGACTATGCGCTGGTGGGCGTGCACGAGGCCGCCGGCGGGCTGCAGCTGCTGCCGGACGGCCGCTTCCGCTATGCCTTCACCTATGGCGCGCTGGATGAAACGGCAGAGGGGAGCTGGCGGCAAGAGGGTGACCGCATCCTCCTCACCACCGAACCAAAGCCCCGGCCCGCCACCTGGGGCCTGGTCGGCACCGAAGCAGGCGACCCGAAGGTCTTTGCGCTGATCCTGGAAAATCCGCGCGGCCAGCCGATCCCCAACATCCAGGTCCGTATCCGCATGGATGACGGCAGCGAAGAGCGCGGCCAGACCATCGGTGAGTGGCTGGAGGCGGACCTGGACACGCGCACCCCGGTTTCCGTGCGGTTCGAGGTGCCGGTGTTCGAGCTGGTTTCGCCCGAATTCCCGCTCGATCTGAAGGCGGCCCGGCGCTACCGCTATCGCTTCGATCCGGCCGATACCGGCGTGCGGGATTTCCACGACTGGCCGCTGGAGATCCGCGGCGACCTCCTCGCCCCGCCAGACGCGCCGCAGGGGCAGGGCTTCCGCAAGGCAGACCGCCGCTAGGGCCATGGCGGCAGCCGACGACCTTCCGCACCAGCTGTCCGGCTGGTTCGCGCAGCGCGGCTGGCGACCGCGCCGCCACCAGCTGGACATGCTGGCCGCCGCCCGGGCCGGGCGGCATGCGCTGCTGGTGGCGGCGACGGGCGCGGGCAAGACGCTGTCCGGATTCCTCCCCGTTCTGGCCGCCGCCTGCGAACAGGGGCCGCGCCCGGGGCTGAAGGCGCTCTATGTCTCTCCGCTGAAGGCGCTGGCGGCGGATGTGGAGCGCAACCTGCTGCTGCCCATCCGCGAGGCGAAGCTGCCGCTGAAGGTGGAAACGCGCACGGGCGACACCGGATCAGAGGCGAAGAAGCGCCAGCGCGAGAACCCGCCCGACATCCTGCTGACGACGCCGGAAAGCCTCAGCCTGCTGCTGACCTGGCCAGAGGCGGACGCGCTGCTGGCGACGGTGGAAACACTGATCGTCGACGAGATCCACGCCTTCGCCAACACCAAGCGCGGCGACCTGCTGGCGCTGGCGGCGGCGCGGATGCGGCGGCTGAACCCCGCGCTGAGGCTCGTCGGCCTGTCGGCAACCGTGGCCGACCCCGCCGCCATGGCCGACTGGCTGGCCCCCGAAGGCGACGCGCTGATCGTGGACGGAGAGGCGGCGGTGCCGCCCGACATCCGCATCCTGGTGCCCGATGGGCGCATCCCCTGGTCGGGCCACAACGGCCGCCACGCCGCGCGGGAGGTGGTGAAGCTGATCGAAGGGGCGCGGCAGGCGATCATCTTCGTCAACACCCGCTCGCTGGCCGAGCTGATCTTCAACGACCTCTGGGCCGTGAACGACCGGCAGCTGCCCATCGGCATCCACCATGGCTCGCTGGAAATGGAGGCGCGGCTGAAGACCGAGGCCGCGCTCGCCTCTGGCCGGCTGCGCGCGGTGGTCGCCACCTCCAGCCTCGATCTGGGGATCGACTGGGGCGATGTCGATCTGGTCGTCCAGATGGGCGCGCCCAAGGGGGCGGCGCGGCTGCTGCAACGGGTGGGCCGGGCCAACCACCGCATGGACGAAGCCAGCCGCGCCGTCATCGTGCCCGGCAACCGCTTTGAATATCTGGAGGCGCTGGCCGCGCTGGACGCGGTGAACGCGGGCGAACTGGATGCCGAGCCGATGCGCCCCGGCGGGCTGGACGTGCTGGCCCAGCATGTGATGGGCGTGGCGCTCGCGGGGCCGTTCCGGGCGGACGCCCTGTTCGAGGAAATCCGCACCGCCGCCCCCTATCGCCATTTGCCGCGTGCCGATTTCGACCGCATCCTGTCGTTCGTCGCCACCGGCGGCTATGCGCTCAGGGTCTATGACCGCTTCGCCCGGCTGGTGGAGGAGGCGCCCGGCCTGTGGCGGCTGCGCCATCCCCGGCTGGCGCTGCAACACCGGCTGAACGCGGGCGTGATCGTCGAATCCCCCACGATGACGGTCCGGCTGGGGCGTGGCCGCGCGCTGGGCCAGATCGAGGAATGGTTCGCCAGCCAGCTGCGCGTGGGCGACAGCTTCCTGTTCGCGGGGCAGGTGCTGGAGGTGACGGGCGCGTCCGAGTCGGACCTTTTCACCCGCATCGGGCGGGGCTCCGCCACGATCCCCACCTACGCCGGCGGGCGGATGCCGCTGTCCACGAACCTGGCGCGCCGGGTGCGCGCCATGCTGGCGGACCCGGCGGAATGGCACCGCATGCCCGCCGACGTGCAGGACTGGCTGGCGCTGCAGCAGGAGCGCTCCATCCTGCCCCCGGCAGACCGGCTGCTGGCCGAAACCTTCCCGCGCGACGGGCATGACTATCTGATCCTCTACGGCTTCGAAGGCCGCAACGCGCACCAGTCGCTGGGGATGCTGCTGACCCAGCGGATGGAACGGCGCGGGCTGAAGCCGCTGGGCTTCGTGGCGACCGACTATGTGCTGGGCCTGTGGGGCCTGGAACGGATCGAGGATCCGGCCGACCTGCTGTCGGGTGACATCATCGCAGAGGAACTGCGCGACTGGATCGCGGCCACCCCCTTCCTGCGCCGGGCGTTCCGCGATGTCGCCATCGTCTCGGGCCTGGTGGAACGGCAGCAGCCGGGCCGCCGCAAGAGCGGGCGGGCGATGACCGTCTCGACGGACCTCATCTACGACGTGCTGCAACGGCACGAGCCCGGCCATCTGCTGCTGGATGCCGCCTGGACGGAGGCGAGCGCCCGGCTCACCGATCTCGACCGGCTGAAGCGGCTGATCGACCGCGCCGAGTCGCAGCTGCTGGTGCGCCACCTCGACCGGGTGAGCCCGCTCGCCGTGCCGGTGCTGATCGAGATCGGGCGCGAAGGCGTCTCCCACGGCACCGACGAGGCGTTGCTTGCGGAACTGGCAGCGCCGCTCGCCCCTCTTTGACTTTGTTCCGCAACATTTCTGCAAGACAGATGCAACCATCCCGAAACCGGACTGCAACGACCCCCGTCTAGAGGGGCGCCGTCCGCGAGCCGCCAGCCGGGCGGCGTCGCAGTCGGAATTCGCAATCCGCAAAGGGGATTTTCATGTCACAACTTCGCGCCCTGCTTCTGCTCGGGTCGGCCGTGGCGCTTGCCGCCTGCTCTGGTGCCACGGATGTGGCCTCCCCCGGCGACGGCGTGATCGTCTTCCCGCCGACGCCCACCCCCACGCCGACGCCGACGCCGACACCCACGCCGACGCCCACTCCGACGCCCACTCCGGCTGACTGCCCCACCGGCACCGCCAATGTCGGCACCGCCACCTTCGGCGGCCAGTCCGTGCGGGTCTGCCAGCTCTCGGGCGTGATCACGGGCAACCTGCTGCTGCGCAACACCCCGAACCTCGTCTATTCGCTGTCGGGCGGTGTGCGCATCGGCCGTGACGTCGGCGGCGACGGCAACAAGGCCGGCGGCGCGCAGGGCATCCTCACCATCGAGCCGGGCGTCGTGGTCTTCGGCGCCTCCGGCGCAGACTTCCTGCTGATCGAGCGCGGGTCGCAGATCTTCGCCGAGGGCACCGCCACCCGCCCGATCATCTTCACCAGCCGCACCAACATGGAAGGCACGGCGGGCGACAACTCGATCGGCCAGTGGGGCGGCCTCGTCATCCTCGGCCGCGCGCCGATCCACACCTGCATCGGGTCCGGCATCACCGGCGGGTCCGTCAGCTGCGAAAGCCGGGTGGAAGGCGCCGACGGCCTCTATGGCGGCGCCACGCCGACCGATAATTCGGGCCGCCTGCGCTATGTGCAGGTCCGCTTCCCCGGCTTCGAGGTTTCGGCCGGCAACGAGCTCAACGGCATCACCTTCGCCGGCGTCGGCTCGGGCACCTTCGCCGAGAACATCCAGGTCCACAACAGCTCGGACGACGGCATCGAATGGTTCGGCGGCCGGGTGAACCACCGCTACATCGCCATCACCGGCGCCGACGACGACAGCCTGGATACCGATCTCGGCTATCGCGGCGCCGCGCAGTTCGGCCTGGTGCTCCAGCGCTCGACCGGCGGGGACCGCATGATCGAGGCGGAAACCTCCGGCAACGACACGCGCACCCCGCGCTCGCGCCCGATGCTGTCGAACTTCACCTTCATCGGCCGCCGCGCCCCGAACGGGCTGCTGTTCCGCGGCGGCACCGATTTCGATGTGGTGAACTCGATCATCCAGAAGGACGCCGGTGCCTGCGTTCAGTTCGCCGACGCCTTCACCATCAGCACCGACAACGCGCCGTCCGACCCCACCGCGAAGAAGGCCGGTCCGCCGAACTTCCGTTCGGTGTTCATGTCCTGCACCGGCGGCGCCGCCAACGGTTCGGGCGGGATCACCACCCAGCAGGTCACGGACATCCTGAACGAAACCGGCCGGGGCAATGTCCTCACCGGCACGTCCACGCTGACGGGCACCTTCTTCCCCGGTGCGAACGAACTGGCGGTGGCGCCCTTTGCAGCGGCCGGCCTCAACAGCCTGTTCGCCAACACCAGCTATGTCGGCGCCTTCAGCAGCGCGACCGACACCTGGTTCAACGGCTGGGCCTGCGGCCTGGGCGGCAGCACGGCTGCCTGCACCGTCGCCCCGCTGCCGATCCAGTAAGCACGACCTGCCGGGCCGGGGCGGCATCCGCTGCCCCGGCCCGGACCCAATCGGGAAAGTATCTGATGACCATGTCCAACCTGGCCCGGCTTCTTCTTGCCACCACGGCGATCGGAACCGCCCTCGCGGCCGCGCCGCTTCTCGCGCAGGCGCAACCCGTGCCGGCCGAACCCCCGGTGCCGGCGGAAGGCCAGGCGGCCGAGGATGTGGACGTGTCCGCGCCGGGCGCCGGCGGGCTCGACGGCGAGGATATCGTCGTCATCGGCCGCCATATCCCGAACACCATCCGCGCGACCCCCTCGGTCGTTTCCGTGCTGTCGGCAGCCGATCTCGCCCGCACGGGCGAAGGCGACATCGCCGGCGCGCTGAAGCGCGTGACCGGCCTGTCGGTCGTCGGCGGCAAATATGTCTATGTGCGCGGCCTTGGCGAACGCTATTCGCTGGCGCTGCTGAACGGCCTGCCCATCCCCTCCCCGGAACCGCTGAAGCGCGTCGTCCCGCTGGATATCTTCCCGACGGACCTGCTCGCCTCCACGCTGGTGCAGAAGAGCTATTCGGCCAACTACCCCGGCGAATTCGGCGGCGGCGTCATCAACCTCACCACCCGCGCCGTTCCCGACGAGCCCTTCTTCAACGTGTCGGGCTCGATCTCGGGCGACACCGTCACCACCGGCCAGCTGGGCTACACCTATCGCGGCTCCCGCTCCGACTGGACAAGCTTCGACGGCGGCACCCGCTCCATCCCGGTCGAGCTGAACGCGGCGCTGAACTCCGGCCGGCCGCTCAGCCTCGCCAACTTCACGCTCGACGAGCTGAAGAGGATCACCACCAGCCTGAACAACGCCGAAACCAACCTCATCCAGTCGAACGACACCATCCCCGTCAACATGTCGCTGGGCTTCACCGGCGGCACCGCCTGGGACATCGGCGAGGACCGGCTTGGCGTCATCGGCTCGATCAACTGGTCGAACAACTGGCAGACGAAGGGCGGCGTGCAGCAGACGACGCTGGGCATCTCGATCGACGCCGACGGCAATGAATTCCTCGATCCGCAGGAAGACTATCGCTTCCTCTCCACCGAAAACCGCCTGCAGCTGAACGGCATGCTCGGGGTCGGCTATGAATTCGGCGAACACCGGATCCGCTTCACCAACCTCTATATCCGCGACGTGCTGAAGGAAGCCCGCATCCAGGCCGGCTACGACCTCGTCAACGTCAACCAGGACCAGCCCGTCAACCGCGGCTACACCAGCTGGTTCGAACGGCAGCTCTTCTCCAGCTCGCTCGTCAGCGAGTTCAAGTTCGACGATCTCAGCCTGAACCTGCGCGGCACCTATGCGAAGTCGCAGCGGGAATCGCCCTACGAGCGGGTGAACAGCTATGTCTATGACCCGACGGTCAACGACTATATCAACACGCTCCGCACCCAGACCTCGTCGCGCGTCTCCTTCTCGGATCTGAAGGACACGGTGTGGGCGGGCGCCGCCGACGTGGGCTATGCCCTTCCGACCGAGCGCGCCGTCACCCTGTCGGCAGGCTATGCCTATACCGACAACAGCCGCAACTCGACCCGCCGCGACTTCCGCTACACCTCGCCCGACGCCCTGCCGGACGGTGTCAGCCAGCAGCGGCCCGATTACCTGCTGTCGCCCTTCAACATCCAGGCCTACGACATCTATCTGGAGGAAGTGGGCGCGGCCGCCGGCGTCGCGGCCTATGAAGCGGCCCTCACCGTGCATGCCGCCTATGGGCAGGTGGAAGCCGAACTGTTCGACGGCTTCCGGCTGACGGCCGGCGTCCGCTATGAATCGGCCGAGCAGTCCGTCACCCCGGTCGACCTGTTCGGCACCGGCGGCGACACCCTTTTCTCCACCACGCTGAGCAACGACTACTGGCTGCCGGCGGTCACGCTGACGTGGAACTTCGCGGAAGACATGCAGGCCCGCGTCGCCGCCTCCAAGACGATCGCCCGCCCGCAGTTCCGCGAACTCGCGCCGCAGACCTATCTCGACACCGACACCGACCGGTCGAGCTTCGGCAACCCCTTCCTCGTGGATTCCGAACTGCTGAACTTCGAAGGCCGCTGGGAATGGTATCTCGGCCGCGACGAGCGGCTGATCCTGGGCGGCTTCTACAAGCAGATCGACAAGCCCATCGAAACCGTCTCGTTCCAGCAGGGCGGCACGCTGTTCACCACCTTCGCCAACGCGCCGAAGGCGGAACTCTACGGGCTCGAAGCCGAAGTGCAGAAGCTGTTCGGGCTGGGCACCTCCGGCTTCTTCTCGGATCGCCAGCTGTTCGTCAGCGCCAACTACACCTTCACCGATTCCAAGCTGAAGGTGCGCGCCGGCGACACCACGCGCCCGGTGCAGGGCGGCGGCGCGGAAGCGCCTGCGACCGACCTGTTCGTGGACGGCGCGCCGCTGACGGGGCAGTCGGATCATATCGTCAACCTGCAACTGGGCCTGCAACAGGATGAAAAGCTGTCTGAACAGACGCTGCTTCTCACCTATGCATCGGATCGCGTCACGCAGCGCGGCCCGAACGGCACGCCCGATCTCGTCGAACGCCCCGGCGTGCGGCTGGATTTCGTGATGCGGCAGGAGGTGGCGATGGGCTCGCTGCCGATGGAGCTGAAGTTCGAGGTGCGCAACATCCTGGGCACCGAATATCGCGAGAGCCAGTCCCTGGGTGACAGCGTGATCTACAACAACCGCTACGACGTCGGCACCAGCTTCTCGTTCGGGCTGACGGCGAAGTTCTAGCCAGCCAACGCTGCCGGGGTCTGGCGCACCGCGCCGGCCCCCGGCCCGCCTATCCTTCAGAGTTCCTTCCTGGACCCTGGCCGGCCGAGGGCCTAGCTCGCGGCCGGCCCCATTTTTCCGGGATTGCGCCGCAGCAGGCGCCGGCGCGGCCGCTGCGTCGCTTCCAGGCAATCCGAAACCGCCGCCTCGAACTGGCTGGCGGCGGCATCCCAGCTGAAGCCCTGCGCATGGGCGATCGCCGCCGCGCGCGGCACCCGCAGCGCCCGTGCGATCGCAACCGGCAGATCCGCGTCCAGCGCACCCGCGTCGCTGCCGCCCACCACGTCCAGCGGCCCGGCCACCGGGTATGCGGCCACCGGCAGCCCGGCGGCCATCGCCTCCACCAGCACCAGCCCGAAGGTATCGGTGCGGCTGGGAAAGACGAACAGGTCGGCGCCGGCATAGGCCCGCGCCAGCGCCTCGCCGGACAGCGCGCCCAGGAACAGCGCCTCCGGGAAGCGGGCCTTCAGGTCGGCAAGCGCCGGGCCGTCGCCCACCACCACCTTGCTGCCCGGCGCTGGGGCCGCCAGAAACGCCTCGATATTCTTTTCAACCGCCACCCGGCCCACGTTCAGCAGGATCGGGCGGGGCAGGCCCTGATAGGCCTGCGGCGCGGGAAGCCCCGGCCGGAAGCGCGACAGATCCACCCCGCGCGACCACAGCCGTGTCTGCCCGATGCCCTGTTCGTTCAGCTCGGCCGCCAGCCGGGGCGTCGCCACCAGCACCGCGCGGGCGGGGCCGTGGAACCAGCGCAGATAGCGCCAGCTCAAGCCCACCGGCAGGCGGAAGCGGGCGTGCAGATAATCGGGAAAGCGGGTGTGGAAGCTGGTGGTGAAGGGCCGCCCGCGCGCCAGGCAATGCCGCCGCGCCGCCAGACCCAGCGGCCCTTCGGTGGCGATATGCACCGCGCCCGCCCCCGAATCCTCGATCATCCGCCCCACCGCGCCCGGCCGGGTCAGCGCCAGCCGGATTTCCGGATAGGTGGGGCAGGGCAAAGACGGGAACCTGTCGGGCGTGATCGCCATCACATCCCAGCCGCGCTCGCCCAACTTCTCGGCGGTCGTCTGCAACGTGCGCACCACGCCGTTCACCTGCGGCGCCCAGGCGTCCGAGACCAGCGCCAGCTTCTTCATCCCGCCGGAACCAGTTCGCCCTTCGACCTGCGCAGCTTCAGCGGCTGGCCCGCATTCGCCTCGCTGCGAACGCGCTCTGCCCAGTCCAGGATCTCCATATGGCCGTCGGCATGTTCGACAAGCGCGGTGCAGCTCTCCACCCAGTCGCCGTCGTTGTAATAGGTGATGTCGCCGAACTGGCGGATTTCGGCGGAATGGATATGCCCGCACACCACGCCATCGGCCCCGCGTTCGCGCGCCGCATGGGCAACCGCTTCCTCGAAGCGGCAGATAAACTCCACCGCATTCTTCACCCGCTTCTTCAGATGCGCCGAAAGCGACCAATAGGGCAGGCCGAACTGCCGCCGGCACCAGTTGAAGCCGATGTTCAGCTTCAGCAGCGCGACATAGGCACTGTCGCCCGCAAAGGCGAGCCAGCGGTGATACAGCACCACGCCGTCGAACTCGTCGCCGTGCAGCACCAGCAGGCGGCGGCCATCCGCCGTCACATGCACGGCCTCGGGCCGGATCTCGATGTCGCCGAAGCCCAGGCCGATGAAGTCGCGCAGCACCTCGTCATGGTTGCCGGGCACATAGATCACGCGTGTGCCCTTCTTCGCCATCTTCAGCACCCGGCGCACCACGTCGTTGTGCCGCGTCGGCCAGAACCAGCCGCGCTTCAGCCGCCAGCCGTCGATGATGTCCCCCACCAGGTACAGCGTCTCGCACTCGATCGCGCGCAGGAAGTCGAACAGCAATTCCGCATTGCAGCCCGAGGTGCCCAGATGCGTGTCGGAAATGAAAACCGTGCGGAACTTCAGGCGGCGGCGCGGTTCCTCCTCGTCCGGCGCGTCCAGCCAGGGCGGCGTCGGCAGGGGGTGGGCCAGCCGCGGGAACGACCCGCTTCCTTGTTCGCTTCGCGCAACAGCTGCCATGCAATCCACCCTTCCTGTGGGTCCGCGATTGCCTGAGCGCTATATCGGGGGGCTGTGACCAGCCGGTGACACCCTTGTGGCGGGGGTGTTACAGACCCTCGGTCTTCAGCGGGCGGCTCAGCAGCCGCTGCACCACGTCGGGCACGCTCGCCCGTCCGGCCAGCAGGTCCGCGACAGCGGTGGCGATGGGCATGTCCAC
>ERZ1645185.723-NODE-723-length-13852-cov-5.824527_pt1 | contig 13852 bp, 15 predicted proteins | sample MGYA00575351_ERZ1645185 | MGnify/ENA primary metagenome ERZ1645185 (study PRJEB40838, sample SAMN11284767) | freshwater sediment metagenome | isolation source: river sediment | host: Sediment | place: India: Jana village, Kanpur | collected 2015-12-17 ...
TGATCGGGGCCATGTGGTGTTCGCAGTGCGACTGGAACGGGATGTCCTTCAGCAGTACCAGCTCGTCATAGCCGCCCACTTCCTCGAATTGCCGGGACAGATGATGGGCCGGGTCCTCGCCGTTTCCTTCGCAGTATTCCTTCCAGGCCCGCGCCACGCGCGCCGGGGTGTCGAGAAGGCCTTCGCGCGTCGGATCGTCGCCCGACCAGCGGATCAGGGTGCGAATGGCGTCCTGCACGTCATCGGGCACCGGCAGCTTGGCCATGGGTCCGCCGTCGCCGCAGTCGTTATCGCAGCTCATTCAATTTCCTCCCACGTGGCCGAAGCAGCCAGCTGCCGCGGCGAAAAAGTCCGCGGCGCCGGGAGATCGGCTCAAACATTTCTTCCGGCCGCTCCGGATCAAGCAGCGCGTTGTCGGCAACCGCTCTTTCGGTATCGGTCAGTTCGCGCAAGACAAAAGCTTCGAGCCGCTTGCCCTTTTTCGGCGCGCCTTCGATCAGATCGATCATGCCCTGCCCGGATCGCAGGGCCTTCTGCACATCGTTCACCGACATCCCCGTGTGTTCGGCCAGCAGACGCTCGCGCAGGTTCCGGATCGCCGGGACCGCATGCCCGTTGCCCGGCCGCGTCGCATCGATGAACATGTCGCATTCGCTGTCGAGCCCCAGCGAACGGTTGTTCATATTGGCCGAACCGATCCGCACGATCTCGTCATCGACGATCATCATCTTCGAGTGGACGTAGATCGCCGTCCCTCCCGCCGTGTACGGTATGAAGATGCGGAACCGGTTGCCGGTATCGCGCGCGCCGATCGCATGGCACAATTGAACGCGGGCGCCGTCCATCGCCGCCTGTTCCAGCCAGCCTTCCGCCGATTCGGGATTGATCAGCACGATTTCCGGCGGATCCGGCTGCGCCATGCGCTCGGCGATGGCTTCGGCAATTACACGCGATGCGAAGTACTGACTTTCGGCGTAGATGAAGTGTTTCGAGCGCCGGATGTGTTCGACAAACAGCCGCTCGATCTCGCGCACCTCGGACGTGTCGCGATAGGCCGCGCGGGTGCGCGCGATGCCGACCTCGACATCGGTGAACTCTGCCTTGAGTGAATCCGGCCAAGCTGTGTCCTTCCGCTTCAGACAGGGTTCCAGCGGCGCCCCTCCTGCCGTTTCCCAGCGGTCCCGCCCCAGCGTCGCCAGGGCAGCCGCAGCGTCGCCTTCGACCATCATGGTCAGATCGTGCCACGGACCGTAAAGCTTGCGCCCGTCGGGACGCCGGCGGCGCGGATCGTTGTCCCGGTGCTCGGGCGTATCCCAGCGGTCCGAGGTCATGTCGATCCCGCCGCAGACGGCAAAGCTGTCGTCGATCACCACGATCTTCTGGTGATGGCTGCATCCGAGCGGATGGGCCGCATCGAATTTGAAGTCGATCGAAGGGGTCAGGTACCAGCGGATCAGGTCCAGGATCATGGACCCGCGGAATACGAACTTGAGCGCACCGAAGTTCCACTTCAGCACGCGGATCTGCAGCCCGGGCGTGCGCTTGACCAGCCAGACCACGAAGGCCCCCAGGCGCGACGGCTGCCGCCTGCGGCTCGGTCCGTTCCACCACCGCCGTCCCGGCCCCAGCCGCACGCGCGTGTCGAAGTCCCAGCCGATAAGGTGGATCCGCTGCCGCGCATCCAGCATCGCCTTCTGCATCAGTTCGAAATAGGCCGCCGCATCGACGACGATGTGGGCCCGGCTTGCGCGGGCGTAACGCCATACGTGCGGCTCTTCCGAGCGGTCATCGAACTGGACGTCGTTCATTGCATCGCCCTCTTGGCTGTGACAGCCACTTCGCCGTGCTGTGCCCTGATTTGGTCGTGGGTGTCTACAGGGTAGCATGCCGCGCCGCTTCCGGACGGCCGATGCGGCAACGCATGGACAAGGGCCGGGTTCCGCCCGGGCGTCGCGGACGACTTGTCGGCGCGCGCAGCCATGCCAAGGTGCAGCGCAAAGCAAAAGAGCCACCCTTGCGGATGGCTCTTTTGAAGAATGGCGCGCCCGGAACGATTCGAACGTCCGACCCTCAGATTCGTAGTCTGATGCTCTATCCAGCTGAGCTACGGGCGCGTTGGAGTGGCGCACATAGGGGGGCAGATTGCGCTTGGCAAGCGGCTAATTTCACCTTTTCAATCGCCTTTGCAGCATGGTCGACAATGTCACATCCAAAGGCGGCATGGCCAGCGCGCCAAGCTCGTCGGGGGCAAACCAGCCGATCGCCGCGGCTTCTATTGCCTGCGGATCGCCCTGCCAGTCGCGGCAGATGTAAAGCATCACGACATGCGGCTGCTGCGGCCGCGAGGCGAAACTGAACGGTTCCAGCGCGGCGGGATCGAGCGCAATGGCCAGCTCCTCCGCAATTTCCCTGACCAGCGCGCACTCCAGCGTTTCCGCCGGTTCAACCTTGCCCCCCGGGAATTCCCATAGCCCGCCGTGATCCTTGTGGGCCGGCCGTTGCTGCATGAGCACGCGGCCCTGCCGGTCGAGCAGGGCGACCGCGACGACGGGAACGAATGTCGGATTATTTTGCACTTGGCGCCCCGCTCTCAACCTTTTGGTAATGCTGTGGTGCGATCTGAACGTCGACTGTCACATCTGATGCGGTGGGAGACGACGATGTTCAAGACGAAGCTGCACTCTTTGGTGCGCGACGAGCGGGGGGCAACCGCAATCGAATACGGGCTGATCCTGGCGCTGGTGGCGTTGGGTGCCGTCACCGCGATGAGCCAGCTTGGCGGCGCCTCTTCGGGCGGCCTCAAGGCAACGGCCGATGCGATTTCGAACGCCGTCAAAGGCTAAAATTCCAGAGGTCTTGTTAAGATTTTTGCAAGACCTCGGTTCTAACCCGGTGTCGTCCTTTCCGGGGTTTTTATCGAAAGGGCGGGTAAGTGAAACTGCTTAACTGGAGACCGAAAATGAAGTTCATCAACAAGCTGATCCGCGACGAAGCTGGTGCGACCGCCATCGAATACGGCCTGATCGCCGCCCTCATCGCCGTCGCCGCGATCGTTGCCATGCAGAACATGGGCAAGAACCTGCAGAACACCTTCAACACCGCTTCGACCAAGCTCGACTGCGCCAAGACCACCTCGTGCTAATCGAGGTCGAGGCCTGAAGCTTCGAAATTGAGAGGGCGGTGGAGAAATCCGCCGCCCTTTTCAAATCCGGGTTGGAGGACGCGGGTTTTCTGGAATCGCTAGGAGGAGAATGAAAATGACGTTCATCAACAAGCTGATCCGCGACGAAAACGGTGCGACCGCCATTGAGTACGGCCTTATCGCCTCACTCATCGCTGTCGCTGCCATCGTGGCCATGCAAAACATGGGCAAGAACCTGCAGAACACCTTCAACACGGCGTCGGACAAGCTGGACTGCGCGAAAACGACGTCCTGCTAACGTTTGACCACGAGCTGATGGCTTCGAGTCTAAGGGGGCGGCGGAGCAATCCGTCGCCTTCTCTTTTCCCGTGGCAGGATGCCTTGCGGCCCGCCAGATCAGGAACAGACGAATGCCAAACGCAGCCATGAAGAGACTTTTCCGAGACGAATCCGGTGCAACCGCGATCGAATACGGCCTGATTGCCGCGCTCATTGCCGTTGCCGCGCTCGTCGCCATGCAGAACCTCGGCAAGAACGTGCAGAACACGTTCAACACCGCTTCGACCAAGCTGGACTGCGCCAAGACCACGTCCTGCTAGTCCGCGCACAGGTCATCAAGGCCTGGAAAAGAAAGAGGCGGCGGAGCAATCCGTCGCCTCTTTCCGATTCAGCTTGCGCGCTTTGCTGTCAGTAGGTGACCAGCTTGATCTTCTGCCCGGGCACGATCTTGGTGGTGGTGCTGAACCCGTTGAGCACCGTGAACCGCTCAAGCTGGGCGCTGGTATAGGCCATGCGCTGGGCCAGTGAATTGACCGTGTCGCCGCTCTTGGCGCTGATAACCACCAGCTTGCGCGGCTTGACGGCCGCCGCTTCGGTGGCGGAGATCCGGCGCACCGATCCGTACATGGTGTTGAACACGTTGCCCCCGCCGGCCTGGGCGATGGTCAGGAAGTGGTAGGCGTGTGTCGCGTCGAACTGGTAAGCGAAGACCGTGACATCAACCTGGCTGCTGCCGTTGTTGACCCGTGCCGTGGCGTAAGCGGCCGGAATGCCGCTCACCGTTGTCTTCTGGATCGTGCCCGGATCGATCTTGGGCTGGTTCGCCTCGGTCAGGCCGGCGAAGGCCGCGCGTACGTAAGCATCCAGATCGCCGCTGAACGGCCCTGAGGTGAACTGCCCCTTACCCGACTGCCCGGCGATGGTCACCGCCTGGGTGCCGTTGATCATGTAGAACCCGTTGGGCGCTTCGAAGGCCAGCTTCAGGTCCGGGTGCGTGAACTTGCGCCCTTCGACGATCCCCTGCTTGGGATCGTCGCCATAGGTCAGGCCGCTGATCTTCGTCAGGAACGTATCGCGATTGGTAACTCCGCTCGCGCTGGAACCGGCGTAGTTCAGCGCTTCCCGCACGCGCGAAGCGGGATCCGGGTGCGTCGAGGCCCAGGCGGGGACCTGATTGCTGGTGCCCATCAGCCGGGCATCGAGCGCGTTCTGGTTGGCCAGGCTTTGCAACACGGTCGACATCGCCCGCGGATCGTATCCGGCGCGCTTGAGATAGGTAATGCCGAGACGGTCCGATTCGGTTTCCTGCGAGCGCGAGTACTTGAGCGTCAGCAGCTGCGAGCCCTGAAGGAAGCCCTTCTGCAGCAGCTGTCCGGCCTGGCTGTTACCCAGCAAGACGCCGGACAGGACGCTGCCCAGCACGCCGATGATGGTGTTCTTCGTCGCCGCGCTTTGCCGCTTGGCCGCGTGACGCGCCGCGACGTGACCGACCTCGTGGCCCAGCACGCCGGCCAGTTCCGCCTCGTTGTTCATCAGCGCGACCAGCTGGCGCGTGGTGTAGATGTACCCGCCGGGGATGGCGAAGGCGTTGTTCACCGGCGAATTGAGCAGGGTGACGGTAAAATCGCCGCGGGCATTGCTGAGGCCGGACTGCACGGCAATATTCTTGCCGATGGTTTCGACATAGGCAGCCTGCGGGCCGGTTTCCGCACCGCCGAATTCGGCAACAAGCTGCGGGTGCGCCTTGGCGCCCTGGGCCTTGTCCGCAGCGCTGATCGTCTGGACGGCGCCAGAGGCCGCGGGCGCGGCGGTCTGCGCCGTCGTGCAGGCCGGCAGGGCAACCACCGAAACACCAGCCGCCAGGGCGACAAACCGATCGATACGATTGAAACGCTTCATGGATTTCCTCCTCGTCGCCGCATTCGGCGCGATGCTAACGCCTAGCAAACGAGGTGGAAACCGATAAGTTCCCGCTTGTTAACCGCGGATGATCGCCCCGGTTCAATCCTGGCCGATACGCAGGAACCGCTCTTCGCGCATCGCCCGGAGCTGCTCGGGCTTGATCTTGCCCAGCGCGTCCAGTTCCTCACCGATCGCCTTGCCCAGCGATTCGGCGGCCGCCTGCGGATCGCGATGCGCCCCGCCGACCGGTTCCTTTACGACGCGGTCGATCACACCCAGTCCTAGCAGATCCTGCGCGGTAACCTTCATCGCCTCGGCGGCGTCGGCGGCGCGTTCACTCGTGCGCCACAGGATCGAGGCGCAGCCTTCAGGCGAGATCACCGAATAGATTGCGTGTTCCAGCATCAGGACGCGCTCCGCACTGGCCAGCGCCACGGCGCCGCCCGATCCGCCCTCGCCCACGATCACCGCGACCATCGGCACCGGCAGTGCCAGACACGCCTCGGTCGAACGGGCGATCGCTTCGGCCTGGCCGCGCTCTTCCGCCTCGACCCCCGGGAACGCGCCCGAGGTATCGACCAGGGTCACCACCGGCAGGCCAAAGCGCCCGGCCATGTCCATCAGGCGGATCGCCTTGCGGTAGCCTTCGGGCTTGCCCATGCCGAAATTGTGCTTGATCCGGCTTTGCGTGTCGTTGCCCTTTTCGTGCCCGATCAGCATCACCCGGCGCCCGTTGAGGCGCGCAAAACCGCCGATGATCGCCTGGTCGTCGCCGAAATAGCGGTCCCCGCCCAGCGGCATGAAATCGGTGAAGGCCAGGTTCACGAAATCGCAGAAATGGGGCCGCATCGGGTGGCGGGCGACCTGGGTCTTCTGCCACGGCGTCAGCGCCGCATAAGTGCTGGCGAGCAGGTCCGCACTTTTCGCTTCGAGGCGGCGGATCTCGCCCGAGATGTCGACGTCACCGCCGCTGGCGGTCTGGCGCAGTTCGGCGATGCGGGCTTCCAACGCCGCGACCGGCTTTTCGAACTCGAGGTAGGAAATCATCGCGCTGCGCTAGCCCTGCTTGGGCCGCACCGCAAGAGGATGCCGCGCGTTGACCAGTGCGACCAGGCGGGCGCTGTCGACATGGGTGTAGATCTGTGTGGTCGCGATATCAGCGTGGCCCAGCAGGGTCTGCAACACGCGCAGGTCGGCTCCGCCTTCAAGCAGATGTGTCGCAAAGGCATGGCGCAGCACGTGCGGGCTGACCTTGTCGGGATCGATCCCGGCCCGCGCGGCCAGCGCGCGCAAAAGTTGGAACAGGCGCACGCGGGTCAGATAGCCCTGCTTGCCCTGCGACGGGAACAGGAAGCGCCCGCCCTCGCCCAGCCCGGCCAGCCAGCGCGACAGGGCTTGCCGGGCCCGCGTGCTGACCGGCACCATGCGCTGCTGGCCGCCCTTGCCGGTGACGGTCAGGAACGGCGCGTCGCGGGGCACGGCGCTGCGTGGCAGCGAAACCAGTTCGGTGGCCCGCAGACCGGAGCCGTAAAGCAGTTCCAGCAAGGTCAGCAGGCGCAGGGCGGAGCGATTGTCGGCCTGGGCTTCGCTCTCGGCCTGGGCGAACAGCGCCTCCACTTCGGCGTGGGACAGCAGGCGCGGCAAGGGACGGCGCGAGCGTGGCCGCGGCAGCGCCGCCGAAGGATCGTCCGAACGCCAACCCTCATCGACCAGAAAGCCGAAGAACTGGCGCAAAGCAGACGCCTTGCGCGCGACGCTGGACGGTGCGAGAGACGCCCACACAGTCCCCAGCGATGCGATGGCAGCGTTATCGGCCTGGGCCAGATCGCCCAGCGCTTCCTCCGTGCTTTCCAGATCGCGGCGATAGGCGGCCAATGTGTTGGCAGCCGCCCCGCGTTCGGCGGCCAGCATAGCCAGAAAAGCGTCGATCGCCGCGGACAGCGGCCCTACCCCCGCGCGACGGCTTCGGCTGCGATCATGCGCGCCTCGGCCGACAGACCAACCCTGTTGAGCGCGCTGACGATGTGGAACAGGTTGACGCTGGTCATCTTGTCCCACCCGTCGCCCTGCATCCCGACGCCCGCCAGCAGGACGACCAGCGCTTTGTTGTCCACCGCAGCGGCCTGATCGATCAACGTAGACCAACGTGTCTGGCGACCGGGGTCGATCCCCAGCTTGGCCGCAAAATCGCGCGAGGCGTTCTGGTCGACCCGGCCCAGGCCCGCCAGGCCAGCCAGCAGGAAGCGCGACTTGCGGTGCCCGTCGCTGGGATCCGCGTCATAGAAATCGTCAAGAGCCCCTCCGCCAACCGCCTGTCCCTGCGGTGCAGCCAGCACAAGCTGGGCCCAGGCCAGCGAGCCGGACGGGGCACGCGGCTGCCAGCGCAGCGCATTCCGGTCCAGCCCGGCAGCCAGCATCGAGGCAACCAGATCGCTGGCGTGTTCGTCGAACGCCCCTTCGACCGGCAGGCGCGCGGCGGCATAGGCGGTCAGCACCTGGCGCGAATAGCGCGCCTGGGCGTCGGCCCCTCCGTCCCACAGCGCACGGATCGCGTCCATGCGGTTGGCCGGCGTTTCGCCGACATAGGCGGCGCGCAGGCTGTCCGCCCGATCCGACCATTCGCCGGTGATATCGTCCAGCGCATAGATCTGGCTGTAGAGGTCGACCATGGCCGCGCTCGACAGCACGCCAACCGCTGCGGCGCGATCGGCGGCAGCGGCACGGGTGGCCAGCGGCAGCATCGGCGCGGTCGCCGCAACCAGGCTGTAGCGCGGCCCGGCATCCTTCATAAGGTTTGCCGGCGGTTCGAGGCCGACGCCGATGCTCAGCGCATAGCGCCAGGGCGTCATCCCTTCGACCTTGTCCCATTCGATCTTGACCGCCTGGCGCGCCTTGCCCGCGGCGCCGGCGTATTTCTTGGCCAGCAGCATGTCGATCTGCGGCCAGGCGCCGCTGCGCTCCAACTGGTTGAGCTGCGCCATGCCCGCCGAACCGTCGCCCTGGAACGCCGCGCAAAGCGAACGCAGCACGCGCCAGTCGGCGTCCTTGCGCACCCCGCCATGCACCGCGATGATCGGGCACACCCCGGTCACATCGGCGGTGAAAGCATAGGCATCGAGCGCCGCCTGGGTCAGCGAAGGCGTGTAATTGCCGGCATCGACGTCCTGAACGAGAGCGCGAGCCGCCTCCCCCTCACCCAGGCGCACCAGCAGGGCGGCGCGCGAGGCCGCGAAATCGGCCGGGTTCATTCCGGCGGGCGCATCGAGCCGCGAGGCCAGCGCGCGCCGCACCAGGATATGGCCCCAGCGCGACACCATCGGCCCCTTGTTACCGTCAAGCACGGCCTTGACCAGGTTGGCCGGCTGGCGCACCAGCGAACCGGCGGGAAGGCCGCCTTCGTCCGCACCCAGCACGCCGACCTGCTTCATCGAACGCCGCGCCGCGGCGGGCATGTCGAACTTGGGTTTCAGGCCAAGCAGTTCGTCGAGCTGGTCCGGCGTCATCGCCTCCAGCTCGCGCAATGTCGGGATCCGCATTCCGCTGGGAAGGGTCGGTGCCTTGGGCCCGGCGGACGAGCCCGACGACGAGGCGCCGGACGGGATCGGCTGGATAACCGGAGTCGAACTGCCGCCCGGCGCGGGATCTGTCTTGGGCGCGGGCTTGGGTCGCTCGAAACCCGGCGGAAGCAGCGATTCGGGGGAATCCTGGGCCACGGCCCAGGCGGATGTCAGCGCCAGTCCGGCACCGCCCAGCAGCAACGCCAAACGCTTCACCGCGAAGGCTCCGGAACCACGGCCGGGGCGGTCAGCGGGCGGACGGGCTCAACCCCGGCGTCATGCCAGGCGAGCGCCAGCACGGCAACGACGGCGACACCCAGAAACACCAGACCCACGACCCATTCCCTGCGCATCGTCAACGCCACCGGCGACCTCATTTCCCAAACGCTTGCGCGTCCGGTTAGCCCATCTATAGGCGGGACCGCAATGGAACTCGATGAATCCACGCTTACCTCCGCCGAAATCGAGGCACTTTCGCGGCGCATCGATCGTCCGGTGGTGCTGGTTGGGATGATGGGCGTCGGCAAATCGAGCGTGGGCCGCAAGCTTGCCAACCTGCTGCATCGCCCCTTCGTCGACGCCGACGAAGAGATCGAGCGGGCGGCGCAGATGTCCATTCCGGAAATCTTCGAGCAATACGGCGAGGCCTATTTCCGCGATGGCGAGCGCCGCGTGATCGCGCGGCTGATGGACGACACACACAGATCCAGCATCCTGGCCACCGGTGGCGGCGCTTTCGTCAACGCCGAGACGCGCCAGCTGATCCTCGACAAGGCGATCGCCGTCTGGCTCGACAGCGATATCGACACACTGGTCGAACGGGTCGGCCGCCGCGATAACCGTCCGCTGCTGCGCCAGGGCGACCCGCGCGAGATCCTGACCCGCCTGAGGGCCGAGCGCGAACCCGCCTACAGCCAGGCGCCGATCCACGTCATCAGCACGGCAGGTCCGCATTCGCGCACCGTGGCCAAGGTCCTGAAGGGAATTGACGCATGGCTGTAATCCCTGTCGCCATCGCCGGCGCGCCGTACGAGGTCCGCGTTGGCACCGGCCTGCTGGCGACCCTGGTCGACCAGTGCCGCGGCAAGCTGCGCAAGCGGCGGGTACCGATCGTCACCGATGCCGCCGTCCACGCCGCCTGGGGCGCCGTCGTCGAAAATGCGCTGCACGAAGGCGGGCACGAAGCCGCCTGGCGAATCCTGCCGCCGGGCGAAGCCACCAAGGGCTGGGAGCACCTTTCGGCGACGCTGGACTGGCTGCTGGACGAAGAGGTTGAGCGCGGCGACCACATCCTGGCGCTGGGCGGCGGGGTTATCGGCGATCTCACCGGATTTGCCGCCGCGATCCTGAAGCGCGGGTGCCATTTCATCCAGCTGCCCACAACGCTGCTGGCCCAGGTCGATTCCTCGGTCGGCGGCAAGACCGCGATCAACACTGCGGCGGGCAAGAACCTGGTCGGCGCGTTCCACCAGCCGTCGCTGGTCCTGGCCGACCTGGCCGTACTCGACACCCTGCCCCGCCGCCAGCTGCAGGCCGGCTATGCCGAAGTGGTGAAGTACGGGCTGATCGACGATGCCGATTTCTTCGCCTGGTGCGACGCCAACGGCGCGGCGATGCTGGATGGCGATGCCGCCCTGCGCGAATACGCGGTGGCCCATTCGGTGGCGGCCAAGGCGCGGATCGTTGCCGAGGACGAACGCGAGACGACGGGCCGCCGCGCGCTGCTCAACCTGGGTCACACCTTCGGCCACGCACTGGAAGCGCAGACGGGATTTTCCGACCGTCTGCTGCACGGGGAAGCCGTGGCCATCGGCATGGTCATGGCCGCGCGTTATTCGGCGCGCCTTGGCCTGATGCCCGCAGCCAGTGCCGAACACGTGGCCAGCCACCTGCGCAGCGTTGGCATGATGGCGGATCTTTCAGCCCTGGGTCTCAATTGTGACGGAGCCACATTGGTCGGGCACATGATGCACGACAAGAAGATGGATGCCGGCACCCTGCCCTTCCTGCTGATGCGCGGGATCGGCCAGACCTTTCTGGCGAAAGACGTTGCACTGGATGACGTCGCCGCGTTTCTCGACGGCGAGCTTTCGGCCTAACCGAAGACCGCGATCGACTGCATCCCCACGGCAACCGCTTCGCCGCGGGTGTTCCAGATGGCCATATCTTGGCTCGAACAGCCCTTTTCGGCATAGTTCCCGGCCGCGCGCAGCAGGAACCAGCCGTCATCGGTCTCGGGCCGGGCCGTCAGCAGGTTGACCAGCCAGGTCATCGAACTGATCGGCGCGGGGCCGGTCAGCGGCATCACTCCGGGCGGCAGGGCATCTGCCAGCAGCAGCAGCGAAACCATCGGATCGAGCCCGGCCGTATCGCGCAGCCGTTCCCACCAGCAGATTACCGGTTCGGGCGTATCGGTGCGCGGCAAGGCAAACCGGCGCTCGAAGTTGGGGGCGAAGCTTGGCCCGGCGCGTTCCGGCAGGGGAATGGCATCGCCCAGCGGCACCAGGTTGGCCGGCGGCGGCACATCGTGGAGGTGCAGCGTGCTCTGTTCGACCGCGCCCATGAACACGAAGGTCGCGGTCAGGCCAACGCCCGATTCCGATACCACCTCGGCGCTGGCCCAGGTGGCGTTGCGCCCGCGGCGGAGCAGCTTTGCGCGAACTTCGACCTCGCCGGCCAATGGTCCGACGAAGTTGACCGTTGCCGAACGCAGCGGCGGCAAATCGTCGGCCAGACGTTGCGCGGCGACCAGGCCCAGCGCGGCCGACAGCCCGCCATAGCTGGTCCGCCCCTGCATCCAGTCATCCGGAATGGTCGCGGCAAAGCCGGTTTCGATCGGACGGGCGGCGGCAAGGATGCTGGGCAGGCTCATGCACCCTGCCATTGACGTAAACGGAAAGGAGGTCAACAACAGGTTGCATGACGCAATTCATCGACCTATCGATCCCGATCACGACCAAGGTCGTCTCGGACCCGCCGGTGATGCTGCCGCAGATCACCTACATGACGCACCAGGACACCTGGCAGCAGATCGCGATGTTCTTCCCCGGCCTGACCCAGGCCGATCTGCCCGACGGCGAAGGCTGGGCGGTCGAGCAATTGACCCTGTCGACCCACAACGGCACGCACATGGACGCGCCGTGGCACTACCATTCGACCACCGACGACGGCGCGCGCAAGGCGCCGAGCATTGACGAGGCCCCGCTCGACCGCTTCTTCCGCCCCGGGGTCAAACTCGATTTCAGCCATCTGCCGCACGGTACGGTGGTCAGCGGGGCGCAGGTCGAGGCAGAGCTGGAACGGATCGGCTATGCTCTTCAGCCGCTCGACATCGTGCTGGTGCAGTCGGGCGCGGTCTATGGCACCGACAACTTCACCGATCAGGGCGTCGGCATGGGCGCCGAAGCGACCCTCTACTTGACCGAGCGCGGGGTCGAAGTGGTCGGCACCGATGCCTGGTCATGGGACGCGCCGTTCAGCCACACCGCGCGGCGCTGGGCCGAACAGCGCGACCCGGCCATCATCTGGGAAGGCCACAAGGCGGGCCGCATCCGTCCCTACTGGCAGATCGAAAAACTGACCAATCTGGCCAGCCTGCCGCCCTTCGGATTCACCTTCAGCTGCTTCCCGGTGAAGATCGAAGGCGCCAGCGCGGGATGGATTCGCGCCGTCGCCCTGATCGGGTGAGACCGTGCGCACGGGATGAATCGACGGTAAAATCAGTGCACAGGAATACACATAATCGCTCAACTCATCGCACCGACCGCCCCGCTGGCCCGCTCTTCGGGGGTTGGGGGCTGGCGCATTCATCTGGGAGCAAGGTAAATCCGAACAGCAGCCCGCCCTGATACAAGCTGATACGAAGCTCAAGGAGTAGCTCGATGCGTCGCATAACCAAAAATACGGTCGCACTTTCCGTTGTTGCCCTGCTGGCCGTCCCGATGGCGGCGCCCTCGATCGCCCAGCAGGCGGACACCAATCCTTCCATCATAGTCACCGGCGAGCGCGTTCCCGCGCTGGAAACCCTGCCGGCCGGCCCGGACATCAAGGGCACGATCACCGCGCGCAAGGGCGACCAGATGAAGGTCACCACAGCCGAAGGCCAGGCCTCGGTGATCACCATCGCCGAAACCACCCGGGTCAAGGCCAGCAGCGGCCTGTTCGGCGGCAAGGGCAAGCTGACCACCGCAGCCCTGCTCAACGGCATTCCGGTGACCGTGAAGACCCTGCAGTGGAACGGCGGCCTGGTGGCGAAGGAAGTCACCTTCAAGAACAACGACTACAAGACCGCGATGATGATCCGCAATGGCACCAACCAGCGGTTCGAGGAAAACGAAGCCGCAACCGAAGCGCTGCGCGGCCGCATGGCGGACATCGACAATTACAACCTCAAGGGCACGACCAACGTGTTCTTCGACACCGGCAAGACGATCCTGTCCGAAAAGGGCAAGGCGGACCTGTGCGCCGCGGCCACCACGGCCGAAGGCACCAGCAACGCGCTGCTGCTGGTCGTCGGCTACACCGACTCGGTTGGTGACGAGGATTACAACCAGACGCTCAGCGAAAAGCGCGCGTCGCGGGTAATCAACTATCTGCAGCAGGTCTGCAAGTGGAAGCCCTACCGCATGCTGACGCCGACCGGCATGGCCGAAAGCGACCCGCTGGCGGACAACAGCACCGAAGAAGGCCGCGCGCAGAACCGCCGCGTTTCGGTCAACATCCTCGTCAGCAAGAGCGTCGACGGAATCTGATGTGCGTAGGGGGACGGGTCACCCCGCCCCCTCGCTGTTCCGAAAGGGCGTCCTCCGGCTGGAGGGCGCCCTTTTCGCTATTCGAGCTCGAGGATTACCGCGTCGACCGCCAGGCTATCGCCGGCCTTGGCGTTGACCGCCTTGACCGTTGCCGACTTTTCGGCGCGCAGGATGTTTTCCATCTTCATCGCCTCGACCACGGCGAGCGGCTGGCCGGCCTC
>ERZ1645185.725-NODE-725-length-13845-cov-8.033575_pt1 | contig 13845 bp, 14 predicted proteins | sample MGYA00575351_ERZ1645185 | MGnify/ENA primary metagenome ERZ1645185 (study PRJEB40838, sample SAMN11284767) | freshwater sediment metagenome | isolation source: river sediment | host: Sediment | place: India: Jana village, Kanpur | collected 2015-12-17 ...
CCCGACTGTGGTGGCTGTACCCCGACTGCAGTGGCTGTACCCCGACCGTTGTGGCAGTACCCCGACCACAACCCAGACCACGACCACCCGAAACCTCCGTTACGACTCCTGCGCCTCGTACTGATCCTTGAGGCTCGCGACGACCGAAGGATCGGCCAGCGTCGTCGTGTCGCCCAGCGCCCGGCCCTCGGCGATGTCGCGGAGTAGCCGCCGCATGATCTTGCCGCTGCGCGTTTTCGGCAGGTCCGCACTGAACAGAATGTCGTCGGGGCGCGCGAGTGCACCGATCTTGAGCGCCACATGCTCGCGGAGTTCGTCGCGCAACGAGCCGCTCTGCGTGAATCCTGCCCGCAACGTGACGAACGCCGCGATCGCCTGCCCCTTGAGCTCGTGCGACTTGCCCACCACCGCCGCTTCCGCCACCGCCGGGTGATCGACCAGCGCACTCTCCACTTCCATCGTGCCGATGCGATGCCCCGCCACGTTCAGCACATCGTCCACACGCCCCAGAATCCAGAGGTACCCGTCGTCGTCGCGCTTCGCGCCGTCGCCGGGGAAGTAGAGATCGGGACGCCCCGGCCACTTGCTGAAGTACGTATCGACATAGCGCTGATCATCACCCCAAATGGTGCGCAGCATGCTCGGCCACGGATGCGTGATGGCGAGCAGCCCGCCTCCCACTTTGATCTCGTTCGCGTTGCTGTCGAGCAAAGTTGTCTTGATGCCCGGGAAGGGCACGGTGGCACTGCCAGGCTTCGTGTGCGTCACACCCGGTAGCGGCGTGATCATGATGCTGCCTGTCTCCGTCTGCCACCACGTGTCCACGATCGGGCAGCGTTCCTTGCCGATCACGCGGTGGTACCACATCCACGCTTCCGGATTGATTGGCTCGCCCACGGAACCCAGCAGACGCAGCTGCGAAAGATCGTGCTTGTCGACATGCTGCTGTCCCCACTTCATGAACGCACGAATGGCGGTGGGCGCCGTGTAGAACACCGTCACGCCGTAGCGTTCGCAGATCTGCCAGAAGCGATCCTTGTCGGGCCAGTCGGGCGCGCCTTCGTACACCACACACGTGGCGCCATTGGCGAGCGGACCGTAGGTGAGATACGTATGCCCCGTGATCCAGCCGATGTCGGCGGTGCACCAGTACACGTCTTCGTCCTTGAGATCGAACACGTACTTGGTGGTGGCCATCGCGCCGGTGAGGTAGCCGCCCGTGGTGTGCACGATGCCCTTCGGTTTGCCAGTGGTGCCACTGGTGTAGAGAATGAACAGCACGTCTTCGGCGTCCATCTCTTCGGGCTCGCAGTACTTCGGCACCTGCCGCTTGAGACGGTGCCACCAGTGGTCGCGCCCTTCCTGCATTTCGGCGAACGTTTCGTCGCCCACGCCGCTGCGACGGCGCATCACCACCAGCACATGCTCGATGGTGGGGCAATCCTTCAGTGCTTCGTCGGCGTTGCGCTTGAGCGGCACCGTCTGGCCGCGGCGGTAACCACCGTCGGCGGTGATGAGCACCTTGCAGCCGCAGTCGTTGATGCGGTCGCGCAGCGAGTCGGGCGAGAAGCCGCCGAATACCACCGTGTGAATGGCGCCGATGCGCGCGCAGGCGAGCATGGCAATCACCGCTTCCGCAATCATGGGCAGGTAGATCGCCACGCGATCGCCCTTCTGCACACCCAGCTTCTTGAGCATGTTGGCCGCGAGATTCACCTCGCGGTACAGGTCCCAGTATGTCCAGGTACGACGGTCGCCCGGCTCGCCTTCCCAGATGAGCGCGGCCTTGTTGCGACGCGGACCGTGAATATGCCGGTCGACGCAGTTCACGCTCACATTGAGCGTGCCGCCGGTGAACCACTTGGCGTGCGGCGGCGTCCACTCGCACACCGTGTCCCATGGCTTCATCCACTGCAGCGTGCCCGCTTCACGCGCCCAGAAAGCGTGGGGCGCCATGGCCGCATCATCATGCAGGCGCGAGTCGTGTACGAGCGCCTCGGCCTTGAATTCGGGCGAGGGCGGGAACGAGCGGTTTTCCTGCAGCAGGACGTCGATATCGTTCATGAGCCTGATTCCGGCGTGGCCGGCGGTGGGGAAACGGCAGGACGAACAGGGGAGTGACCGTACGGCCCGCGAAGCCTGGTGTGGACTCCGTCGCGGCGTACGACCCGTTCCGCTAATGTAGAGCGATGCCGATCCCTCCCGAAACCGGTGCGACAGGTGTCGCGACAGCCGTCGCCACCGGTGCCGCCACGCTGACCCCGTCCCTGGCAGTCGAAGCCGAGGGGTTGGTGCGGGCATTCGGAGGCAAGCGGGCGGTGGATGGCGTGTCGCTGACACTTGCCGAAGGCGACTGTCTGGCCCTGTTTGGCCCCAACGGCGCCGGCAAGACCACGCTGCTGCGGCTGCTGGGCGGGCTGCTCAAGCCCACCAAAGGCACTACCAGGCTCCACGGCGTGCCGCTGCCGGGACCGGCCGAAACCCGGCGCCTGGTGGGGCTCATCAGCCACCACTCCATGCTGTATCCGGCGCTCTCGGTGCGCGAAAACGTGCGATTCGCCGCCGAGTGTCAGGGCGTCCTGGAGGCCGACGAGGCCACGACGGCTGTGCTCGGCCGGCTCCGGGTGCTCGACCGGGCCAATCAGCCGGTGCGTTTTCTGAGTCGCGGCCTGCAGCAGCGGGTGAGTATCGCGCGCGCGCTCGTGCACGGGCCGCGGCTGGTCCTCCTCGACGAGCCCTACACGGGGCTCGACGAAGTGGGCGCGCTGGCCTTTACCGACGCGCTGCGCGAACTCAAAGCCGGCGGCGCCACGCTCGTGCTGGTGACGCACAACCTCGTGGAGGGCATCGCCCTCGCGACGCGGGCCGTGATCATGCGCGGGGGGCGGTTCGTGTACGACGAGCACACGCCGCACGGCGGCTTCGACCTGCCCGAATTCCAGGCCCGCTATCGCGCGCTCGTGCACGAGGGGTTGGCGTGAGCGGAGGAGTCTCCAGCAGGGGGCAGAGCGCTACCAACGCAGGACACGCCGCGCCGGCGTTCCTCGCCGACGCGCTGCGCATTGCCCGCAAGGATCTGCTAATCGAGTTCCGCACCCGGAGCGCCTTCATGGCCGCCACGGTGTTTGCGGTGCTGAGTGTGGTGATTTTCCGGTTCACCTGGGACCCCACGGCCATCCCCGCCTTCGATCTTGCCCCCGGCGTACTGTGGGTGATCTTCACCTTCTCGGGGCTGTTGGGGCTCAACCGGTCGTTCGGGTTGGAACTGTCGGAGCGGGCCTACGACGGGCTGCTGGCCAGCCAGGTGAGCCGAGAAAGCATTTTCGTGGGAAAGGTTCTGGCCAACCTCGCGTTCGTCGCTGGGGTGCAGGCGCTGACGCTTCCGGCGGTGGCGCTGTTCTTCGATCTTCATGTGGGCGCGGCATGGGGCGTGCTCATCGGCATCGTGCTCTGCGCGTCGCTGGGGCTCGCGGCGGTCGGTACGCTGTTCGCGGCCATTGCCAGCAACACGCGGCTGGCCGAACTGCTGCTCCCCATGATGACGTTGCCGTTCTTCGTGCCGCTGGTAATTCCGGCGGCGCAAACCTCGGCCTACATCCTGCGCGGGCAACCGCTGGAGGATGCGATGCCGTGGTTCAAGCTGTTGGTCGCGTTCGACCTGGTCTTCGTGACGGCGTGCATCGTCGTCTTTCCGTACACGATCGAGGAGTAGTGCACATGGCGACTTCGGCCGCCACCATCAACGCCCCGGGGAAGCTGCCCGAGGCCAAGCCGATCGACGGCTTCCTCGCGCTTTCGCTCGTCGCGGTGCTCGCCGTATGCGTGCGCGCCATCTGGTTCACACCAGTCGACGCCATGCTCGGCGCGGCGCAAAAGATCTTCTACATGCACGTGCCGGCTGCCATCATGGGGCTGTATGTCGCATGCGGATTGCTCGCGATTTCGAGCATTCTGTACCTCTGGCTCAAGGACGATCGACTCGATCGTCTCGCCGAAGCGAGCGCCGAAGTCGGACTGCTGTTCATGGGTATCGTGTTGGCAACGGGCCCGGTGTGGGCGCGCACCAGCTGGGGTACGTGGTGGGTGTGGGAAGCGCGTATCACCAGCACGCTGTTTCTCTGGCTGCTCGTGCTTGGCTACCTCGTGCTGCGCGGTGCGGTGGAAAGCCCCGAAAACCGCGCGCGTCTTTCGGCGGTGATGGGCTCACTCGCGGCGCTCCTGGTGCCGTTCATTCATCTCACGGTGCGCCTGTTCCGTGGTATGCACCCGGGACCGGTTGTTCTGAAGCCGGAGAAGCCGTCGCTGCCACCGGAGATGTTGGCCACGTTCCTGATGTCCATGGGTGCGTTCGCGCTGCTCTTCTTCGCTCTGCTGCGCGTGCGCATGCGGTGGGCAGCGCTGCGTGATGCCCGTGCCGCCATGGAGGCCGCATGAGCAGTCACGTGTGGGCCTTGGTAGCCGCTGCGCAGGACAGTGTGGCGTACGTGGCGCAGAAGAGCGGGCCGCCAGCCACGGAAACGTACATGTGGGCCGGCTACGCCATCACGCTCGGCGCGTTGGTCGCGTATATCGCGCTCATGGCCAGCCGCATCGCCAAGTCAAAGAACGGCTGAGGGGGCAGGGTGCTGGGAGAGAGAGGCAGAGCGCAAGTTCCGCTCGCCGAATTGCTCCGCGGTGTGCGCATTGCCGTCACGCGCGCTGGTGAGCGCGGCGGGCCGCTGGCCGACGCGCTGCGTCGCATTGGCGCGACGGTGCACGAGATTCCGCTCACGCGCATCGAAACGCTCGACCTCGCACCTATGCACACGGCCGTCGCGCAGCTCGCGCAGTACGACTGGATTCTGCTTACCAGCGTGAATGCAGTGGAGCATCTGGCACGCGTGGTGAAGGAGCGTGGTGCCGAAGCGGCGATGGCCACACGTCGCCTCGCGGTGGTGGGTACGGCTACAGCGCAGGCGTGCGAAGCGCACGAATGGCGCGCGCCCACGGTGCAGCCGGAAAAGATGCAGGCCGAGGGGATGCTCGACCTCATGGCGGAGCGTTCGGATATCGACGGGTCGCGCATGCTGTACCCTGCTGCCGCTGGCGCGCGCGATGTGCTCCCCGAAGGGCTGCGTGCACTTGGCGCCACGGTCAATGTGATTCCGTGCTACCAGAGCGCACCCGATCCGCATGGCCAGGAGCGAATTCGCGCGTTGGCCGCCGCCGGTGAAATCGATCTGGTCACCGTCGCCGCGCCAAGTGCGGTGGACTCGCTGCTCGACGCGCTACCGCCGGAGCACGCGAGCCGGTTGCCCGTGGCGGCGATTGGCCACGTGACAGCACGCGCGGCCCGTGTGGCTGGCTTTCCCGTGAAAGTGGAAAGCACGGCGGCGACAATGGAGGGGTGGGTGAAGGCGATCGTGGCGGCCTATCGGCCGTGAGGCACGGAGATTGGGAGGCACGGAGAAGAACATCGATCTGTGCCTGTCCTCCTCTGTGCCTCCGGATCTCCGTGCCTCTATCTTTCACGGATGACCGCTCCACTTCGCATTGGTACCCGTAGCTCCGAACTCGCCCTGTTCCAGGCCCGCCAAACGGCGTCGTTGTTGGCCGCACTTGGCATCGAGTCAGAGCTGGTGACGTACACCACCATCGGTGATCGCATTCTCGACAAGCCGTTGTCGGCCATTGGCGAGAAGGGGCTGTTCACCGCCGAACTCGAGGCCGACCTGCTGGCCGGTCGCACCGACTGCGCGGTGCACTCGCTCAAGGACCTGCCCACCGCCGATCCCGAGGGGCTGTTCGTGGTGGCGATGCTCGAGCGCGAAGATCCGCGTGATGCGTTCGTCACGCGTCCGGGTATCACCGCCACGAACCTGGCTGAACTGCCCGAAGGCGCCAAGGTAGGCACCAGCTCGTTGCGCCGTCGCGCGCAGCTGCGCGCCCTGCGCCCCGATCTCGAGGTGTGTGAGCTACGTGGCAACGTGGGCACACGCCTGCGCAAGATTGACGAAGGGCAGGTCGACGCCGCGCTGCTCGCGGCCGCTGGACTGCGTCGTCTTGGTCTTGGGCATCGCATCGTGTCGCTGCTCGATGCGCCCGACTGGCTTGGCGCGCCGGGGCAGGGGGCCATTGCCGTGCAGGCGCGTGTCAACGACGAACGGGTGGTGGGCATTCTGCGGCAGCTCGATCACGCGGCAACGCGTCTGGCGGTAAGCGCCGAGCGCGCGTTGCTCGCGAGCCTCGAAGGTGGTTGTCAGGTGCCCATTGGTGCGGCCACGCTCGACGAGCCGGAATACGGTCTCATGCTGCACGGCATCGTGGCCAGCATCGATGGTGCGACCGTGGTGCGGGGGGGCTTGCCCATCAACGTGCAGGACCCGGCCGCCAGTGGCCGTGAACTCGCGCGCCAGCTGCACGCGGCCGGCGGTGCCGGCATTCTGGAAGAGCTGCGCGACGCGCTGGCCAACAAGCATTCCTCCACCGAGAGCAAGTCGTGACCGAAGGTACGTTCAGCACCGAAGCGTTCGATCCGAGCGAATTCGGCATGTCGCGCCCCGATCCGGTGCGCCTGCGCCGCCTGCGCCGCAGCGAGGCCATTCGCCGCACGGTGCGTGAAACGCGTCTCGATCCCGCGCAGTTCATCTGGCCGCTGTTCGTGCGCTCCGGTGAAGGGCTGCGCCAGCCCATCGGCAGCATGCCCGGTGTGTATCAAACGAGCGTCGACGAACTGCTGAAAGACGCGCAGAAGGCCGTGGATGCCAAGATTGCCGGCATCCTGCTGTTCGGCATCCCCGACAGCAAGGATGACATCGGCTCGTCGGCGTGGGATCCGCACGGCCCCGTGGTGGAAGCGGTGCGCGCCGTGAAGCAGGCGTTCCCGCAGCTCCTGGTCATCACCGATGTGTGCATGTGCGAGTACACCTCCCATGGGCACTGCGGTGTGCTTACCAGCGATGGCGATGTGGACAACGATGCCACGTTGCTGCTCTTGGCCAAGGAAGCACTGGCGCACGCCGAAGCGGGCGCCGATATCGTGGCGCCGAGCGACATGATGGATCATCGCATTGGTCATCTGCGTGAAGCGCTCGATGACGAGGGCTACGCGCACGTGCCCATCATGAGCTATGCGGTGAAATACGCGTCGGCGTTCTACGGCCCATTCCGCGAAGCAGCGGAGAGCACGCCAACCTTCGGTGACCGGCGCAGCTACCAGATGGACCCGGCCAATGCGCGTGAAGCGTTGCGCGAGGCCCGCACTGACGTGCAGGAAGGCGCCGACATTCTCATGGTGAAGCCGGCCGGTGCCTATCTCGATATCATCGCGTCGGTGAAGCGCGACACCGGCATGCCACTCGCTGCGTACCAGGTGAGCGGCGAATACTCCATGATCAAGGCCGCCGCCGATCGTGGGTGGATTGATGGCGAGCGCGCGATGATGGAATCGCTCGTGGCCATCGCCCGTGCCGGCGCCGATCTCATCATCACGTACTTTGCCCTCGATGCGGCCGCTGTGCTGGCGCGCCGTTGAACGATTCGTCGAAGACATCAGGAGCACGCAAGATGCTGCACAATCCCTGGCACGACATTGCTCCCGGCGTGAATCCGCCGGAGCAGGTCACGGCCATCATCGAAATCCCGTCGGGCTCGCGCAACAAGTATGAGCTCGACAAGGAAACGGGGCACTTCAAGCTCGACCGCGTGCTCTATTCGGCCGTGCACTACCCGGGCGACTACGGCTTCATTCCGCGCACACTGCACGAAGACAACGACCCGCTCGACGTGCTCGTGAAAATCAACGAGCCCACGTTCCCCGGCTGTCAGATCAACGCGCGCCCGATTGGCGTGCTGATGATGCTCGACAAGGGTGAGCCCGACGACAAGATCCTCGCGGTGCCGGCGGACGATCCGTATTACTCGGATGTGTTCGATATCGCCGACTTGTCGCCGCACTATCTCAAGGAAGTCGAGCACTTCTTCCAGATCTACAAGGATCTCGAGGGCAAGCGCATGGAGATCATGGGGTGGAAGAAGAGCGAGTCGGCGATGCAGATCGTGCGCGAGTCGATCGACCGGTACTCGGCGAAGTACGGCGGGTGAGACTCTGGCGCCGCCGGAGTGTTCCTCGGCGTCCGCCCGCGTCACGCCATACACTCTCTTCGCGCGGTGCGGGCGTCCGCCCGCGCCACGCCATACACCCTCTTCGCGCGTTGCTTCGGGGGTGGCCGAGCGACTCCGCGCTGCGCGCTCCGCGCCCGGCGTCACCCCCTCAGAGACGCGCTGCGAGGGGTATGGCGCGTCGCGGGCTCGCACTCGATGTGCTCCCAAGGGGTCAGAGTCGATTCGACTCTGACCCCTCTGTCGCCTCAGTCGTCTCAGCGCGCGACAAATAACGCGCAGGTCGGGGTCGCGGCCGAGTGCCAGCCCGCAGCCGGTCCGTACCCCCCGCCGCGCGTCTCTGAGTGGGCCAAGCCGGCGCGAAGCGCACGGCGGCCCTCGAAGCAACGCGCGAAGGGGTGGTACGGAACCGCTGCGGGCGGTCGCCCGCGCAAAAGACCCCGACCTAGACCCGCCGAAACACCAACGCGGCATTGATGCCGCCGAAGCCGAATGAGTTCGACACCACCACGCGCGGGGATACCACCCGCCCGGTGCCCGGCATGAAATCCAGGTCGCAGGTCGCATCAGGCGACTGCAGGCCCACGGTGGGCGGAATCCAGCCACGCGCGATCGCGAGCGCGCTGATGGCCGCTTCGAAGGCGCCGCTCGCGCCGAGGGCGTGGCCGTAGTAACCCTTGGTGCTCGAAATCGGCACACGGTAGGCGTGCTCGCCGTACACGCGCTTGATGGCGTCGGTTTCGGTGGGGTCGTTGAGTTGCGTGCTGCTGCCGTGGGCGTTGATGTACTCCACGTCGGTGGGCTGCACATGCGCATCGCGCAACGCCATCTGCACGCAGCGCGCCGCCTGCGCGCCACCAGGAAGCGGCGCCGTCATGTGATGCGCATCGTTGGTGGTGCCGTAGCCACTCAACTCGGCGTAAATGCGCGCGCCGCGACGCTGCGCGTGCTCCCACTCTTCGAGCAGCAGCACCGCCGAACCCTCGCCCATGACGAAGCCATCGCGGTCGGCGTCGAACGGCCGCGAGGCACTTGAGGGGTCGTCGTTGCGCGTGCTCATGGCGCGAATGAGTGCGAACGCGCCGAAGCACAGCGTGGCCAACGGCGCTTCGCTGCCGCCGGCCAGCATGACTTCGGCGTAGCCATCGCGGATTTGCCGGAACGCTTCGCCAATGGCCATGCTGCCACTCGCGCAGCTCATGGCGTTGGTGGAGTTGGGGCCGCTGATTCCAAACTCGATGGCCATGTTGCAGCTCGAAGATCCACCGAACACCGCGAGCGCGAGCGTGGCGTCCACGGCGCGCAACCCCGCCGCTGCGAATCGCGCCGCCTGCTCCTCGGCATAGCCCACACCGCCGAGTGCAGTGCCCATCATGGCGCCCATGCGTTCACGATCGATGGTCGTCAGATCGAGTGCGCCATCTTCCAGCGCGAGCATCGAACTCACCACCGCGAACTGGCTGTAGCGATCGAGCCGCTTCACGCGCTTGGCGTCGATCCAGTTCGTCGCGTCGAAATCGTTCACCTGCGCCGCGCACTGCGACCGATAGATGCTCGAGTCGAACCGGTCGAGCCGCTGCACCACCGACCGCTCGGCCCGCAGCCCCGACCACATCCCCTCGACGCCCGTACCAATCGGCGTCACACATCCAATCCCCGTCACCGCCACACGCCTCTTCCCGCCACTCGAGCTTCCGCCCCCCGAGCTTCCGTCGTTCACACTCCCGTAGTTCAAACTCCCGTAGTTCAAACTCCCGTCGTTCAAACTCCCGTCCCCCCGCTCCACTCGCGTCATACTCCCCCCTCCGCCACCTTCGCCAGCCCCGCCAACGTGCGCGACGCAATGCCATGCACAAACACCGGCGCAATCACCTGCGTGGCGGCAAAGCCGGAAATGAGCGGCCACGATGGTCCGTCCCACACGTGCACGATACGCGTGAGCGTATCACCCTCCACCGCCGAAAAGCTCCACTCCACATCCATGTGCGTGGTCACGCCGCCAATGTGCCGAAAGCGCACCCATGGTACGTCGTGGTTCACCGCCATCTGCGAAAGCCACCACGTAGGCCAGTTGAACAACCCGAACGGACGGTTGGCCGCCATCTCCACTATGCCACCACCGTCGCGTCGCTGTTCGCGAAAGCGCACGTACCGATAGTGTGGCAGGTACGCGGGCCAGTGCTCCACCGCGGCCGCAATTTCGAAGATGCGCGACACCGGCGCCCGCACCACGAGTTCATCGACCGTGGTGACCAGCTTCCCGGCGGGTGGTGGGCCAAGATCGAACGGAGCGGCAGTCGAAATCATGAGGCGGGCAGTAGTGATGAGGGAGGCGAGGCCATTCGCCGAGAGTGACACGGTGGACCACGCGGCGTCCACACACAACAACTGCGCTAGGAATGCCGAACCGCAGGAGACCACACCGCTGTGAGACGGAAGCCCCAACCCGGCCATACCTTGCAGCGACAGCCGGTGGCCTCACGCACGAGCACACGTAGCTCGGCCGGAGTGTAACCACGCAACACCGACACGACACCGTCGTGTCGACTCACCGGGTGAAAGCCCAACACGAACGATGACAACCACAATCCAGCCACCGCCAGCCAACTGCGTCTGAGATCACCAACAATGACCGCCGTACGAACCACGCGCGTGCACTCCTGCAGCAAACGTGCAGCGTCGAGCCCGTCGAAATGGTGCAGGACCTGCGAGCAGATCACGATGTCGATGGCACCATCGGCGAAGGGAAGCCCCATGGCGTCGCCCGCTACGGCATGATGACACTGCTGCGCGGCCGCACTGGCCAACTGCGGCGCCCGCTCAAGACCGATCGTGCGCAAGTTCACACCCCGCGAGGCAGCCAGTTGTGCCGCGGCAGCGGGAATGTCGCCCAGTCCGGTGCCCACATCGAGCATCGTGACCGTGCTGCCAGCCGGATAGGCGCGCAACAGTTTGCGCAGCTCGAACAACACGGCACGCCTACCGCCGAAGAGGCGGTTGGCCAACGCCACATCGCGCAACGATCGCAACGACAGCGCGGCATCGGCGTTTGGATCGTCGAGTATCTCCGACCCCCGGCGCCGCGCTGGTGTAAACACGCGGCTAGCGCTCGAGCACGGCGTAGCCGCCGCGGTAGTAAAGCAACGGCTTCCCCTCGTGCGCAGCCGCCTCTTCCACCGCACCTACCACAATGGTGTGGTCGCCAGAGGGGTGTCGGGCCACGATGCGACACTCGAGCGAGGCGAGTACTTCGTCGAGAATGGGATTGCCCAACGTGCCGCGCTGAAAGCCCACGCCCGCGAAGCGGTCGTCCACTCGGCCGGCGAAGCGGCGCGATATCGCCTCCTGGCCGGCGCTCAATACGTTCACGGCGAAGGACGTGCCGTTCGCAACGAGAGGGGCCATGGTGGCGTCGTTGGCAATGCACACCAGTACCAGCGGCGGCTCAAGGCTGAGCGACGAAAACGCACTCACCGTCATGCCGTGCGGTGTGCCATCGGCATCGCACATGGTGATGACGGTGATGCCGGAAGCAAAACGGCCGAGAACGGCGCGGAAAAGATCGGGGTCGGTCACGCGAAAAGGGAAAGCGGGAAACGAGCGGGAGGCACGGCCACGGGACAGGGAGTCATCAGCCGAGGAAACGCAGCAGGGTTCGGGGACGCAGCACGGCGCTGGGAGGAACGAAGTCGCCGGTTACTCCAATGAGCAGGTCGGCGAGATCCCGGTCTTTCGACAATACGCGTGCCGCGTAGTTGAGCAGCGGCGGCATACCTACGGCGAGGCCGATGAGCTGCTCAACACGCCACTTGCCGCCGAACACCCGTTTGCGAGCGTGCTCGTACGCGCGGAGCGATCGCACGTGCCCCTCCGCAGAGGTTGCGCGCACCGCCCCCTGTGCAAACTCGGCCAGCAGTTCGCCACCGCGAAGTGCCGAGTAGATGCCTTCGCCGGTGAACGGATCGAAGAAATCGGCGGCGTCGCCGGTGAGCAGCGCACCGGGTGCCCACGGTCGCTTCGCCCGCGAGGCGAATGGCCCCGTGGCACGAACGGGCGTGACACGCGTGGCCTTCGCAAAGCGCGGCGACAACGATGGCTGTGCACGCAACCAGTTCTCGAGAAAAGCATTGCGCCCATCACGCATGGTGCCGGCGTACCGCTGTGGTACCACCAGCGCCACGTTCACCAGTCCGTCGCTCACGCGGGCGAGCCCCACGTATCCGTGGCGGGTGACGTGCATTTCGCCCAGCGCGCCCATGTCGGTGACATCGCGGTAGTGCGCAACCAGCGCCACCCGCCGTGTCCACCGCGACTGACGAGCCAGCCCCAGTCGTCGCGATACCACACTGCGCAGGCCATCGGCGCCAATCACCAGCGAGGCGTGCACGGTCTGTGCACCGCTCTCCGTGCGGATGATGGCGCCGGTTACCGTACCGTTGGCATCCTGCACCAACTGCTCCACCTTGGCCTGCTCGATGACGCGCACTCCCGCTGCGCGGGCACGCTCGAGCAGCACGGTGTCGAGGATTTCGCGGCGAATGCCCAACCCGCGGTCGCGGAAACCGCGAAAGCCATGCCGGGCGACAAATTCGCCATGAATGCGATCGCCCGACGGCGCGTGCACAACCATGCCGTCCAGCTGCGCCGCCTGCACCTCGAGCGTGTCGAGCGCACCCATGGCGTGCAGGATGCGCGAGCCCTCCGGGCTCACATACTCGGCGCACGGTTTGGCACGCGGAAAGCGGGCGCGATCGACGAGGCACACGTCGAGCCTCGCCTGCGCGCAGTGCCACGCGGCCGAGCTTCCGGCGGGGCCACCGCCAACAACGAGGACCTGAACGTGTGCCATGGTATTCACGAGAGAATAACTCGCCGATCGGCAAAGTGGTTCGCCAGTAACGGCGGCGCCCAGAAGCACCCGCTACGGAGCCCTGGCACGGAGGGCTAGGCGCCCAGCACCAGTACGGTGGCCGCACCCACGGCCGTGCACAGAAAGTTCACGCGGTCGTTGTCGAGCCACGGCAGGCCACGCCACGGCTGCGTGGTGGTACCACACTGGTGCACCGTCTGTTCGGTTTCGCGTTCGCACGTGGGGCACCAGCGTCGCGCCTGCCACCACGCGCCAACGAGCGTGTCGGCCGTGGCGCCGGCAATGCCAGCAAGTGTCACGTGGAACACCCGATCGGCGGGAATGAGCCCTGTGAACTGGGAGGCGAGCGCGAGCAGCCAGGCCCCAAGCACCATGCCAAGCGTGCCGGGCAAGCTCACGGCGCCCGACGAGCCGGTGGGCACGAGCCCCCCGGTGCGCAGCGACCAGGGCCGCCCGCGCCAGAGCGTCCCGGTTTCGGTGGCCAACGTATCGGCGCCCGCGGCAACCAGGGCGCCGGCACCTACCAGGGCGAGCAGCGCGGCCTGTGCGGGAAGCACCAACGCGCCAACGGCACACAGGGCGTAGATACCGCCGTTGGCCAACACCTGGGCGGCATCCCGTTGGCCACCCTTGGCGACTACGTCGGCGGTGGCGCGCTCCTTTTGCCTACGTCCAATGCGGGAGGCCAGGCTGGCCGACACGAACCAGAGAACGAGGAAGCGCCCCCACGATGACCCGGCGCTCATGGCGGTACCGCCCACGAGAATGGCGGCCAGCAAGCCGGATTTCGACAGGCTACCCGAGCGCCAGGCGATTCCCGCGATGAGCGCGGCGAGACCGAAGGCGGTGGCCACACCCGCCCACGGTAAGACGAT
>ERZ1645185.726-NODE-726-length-13840-cov-9.116431_pt1 | contig 13840 bp, 11 predicted proteins | sample MGYA00575351_ERZ1645185 | MGnify/ENA primary metagenome ERZ1645185 (study PRJEB40838, sample SAMN11284767) | freshwater sediment metagenome | isolation source: river sediment | host: Sediment | place: India: Jana village, Kanpur | collected 2015-12-17 ...
CGGGCGGTGATCGCGTCGTATACTCAACCGACCCAGATCGAAATTCCTATCCCGAAGTTGGCGATGAACGCCACGTGTGTGCCGCGTGGCGACCAGATGGGCGAGGACAGCGTGGCGCCCGCGGGCACTTGCACCGTAGTGCTGCGGCCCGTGCTGGGCTCAACAATGACAAGGCCCGTGCGCGTGCTGGTGGTGAGGCTGCGCGCCCGATTGGCGCGGGTATCGATCTGCAGGCCGCCCAACCAGATGTGCGGCGCTCCGTAAGCCAGAATGTCGCCGCGGTCCGCACCGGTGGCGCGCAGGAAGCGCGTGCCGTCGGGACTCTGGTTGGTGAAGCTGATGTCCACGCGCGGCGTCATGATCATGCGCTCGATATTGGCTGGCGGCTTGACGAAAGCCTCCGTGCGCAGGATCTGCTGCGGGTCCCACGCGCCGGCTGCTCCGGCGTTGCCGGTCCCGTTCTGGGCGGACAGGGGGACGATGCTTGGAAGGGCCAGCGCGAAGGCGGCCGGCAGGGCGAGAATACGGCGGGACGGACGGGACGACCGTGACATGCAGGCTCCGATTGAGGGGCAACGGAAAATTACGCGCGAGCGGCCCGCACCGTTTGTCTGCTCATCGCGCGCATTGCGTCACGCATTGCACTCGGCGTCCCGGGCAGTAGTTTCGCGCATGGACCGTCGTCACTTCTTTGCCCTGTCGGCCGCAGCCTTGGCGGCCCGCCGTCTGCCGCACCACTGGGGCGCCGCGGGGCGCCTCGAGCGCATTGGCCTCGAACTCTATGCGGTGCGCGGTGCCATGCGCGCCAACCCCGAAGCCACACTCGACGCCATTGCCGCCATCGGCTACACCGACGTGGAGCTGCTCTGGAGCTTCAAGAACTTCGATCGCTCGGTAAAGCAGGTGAAGGCCGCGCTCAAGGCGTCGGGGCTCAAGGCGCCATCCGCGCACATGGCGCCGGAAACCATTCTCACCGAATGGGAAGCGCGGCTGGCCGAGGCCAAGGAGTTGGGGCATCAGTATCTCGTGGCGCCGAGTCTGCCGGCCGAGGCCAATCGCTCCATTGAGGCCGTGCGGCTCTGGGCCAATCGCTTCAACGTGGCTGGTGAGGTGGCGCGGCGCTACGGCGTATGGTTGGCGCTGCACAACGAGCCCAATCACGAGAAGCCCATCATGGGTGAACGGCCCATGGACGTGTTCCTGCGCGAGACCGATCCCAAGGTGGTGCGCTTTCAACTCGACGTGGGCAACATGCTGCTCGGCGGCGGCGACCCGATGGCTTTTCTGGCCAAGCATCACGACCGCTGCTGGTCATTCCACCTCAAGAATGTGGCGGCGGGCGCCACACGTGACACGGAGCTGGCCAAGGGTCGCTTCGATCTGCGGGCGTTTCTTGCGCAGGTGAAGGATCTGAACAAGAAGCCGTGTTTTGTCGAGCAGGAGGGAAGCGGGGATGAACTGGCGAGTGCGCGGGAGAACTACGGGTATCTCAAGTCGCTCACGTGGTAACGAAGCACTTGTAGTCTGTGGGCGACTCAGAACACGAAACCTGAACCCAAAACTCGGAACTGATCAGTTTCGAGTTTTGGGTTCAGGTTTCGTGTCATAGGTTCGTTGGTCGCCTACCAATCCGTCGGCTTGTAATCCTTGAGAAACTTCCCCCACACATGCTGGCCGGTGTTGATCCCGTCGATGATGGGATCGACAATGCGTGCCGCGCCGTCGACGATGTCGAGCGGCGGATGGAAGCGATGCTCCTCCACTTTGCGCGCTGCAATGTGCACGGGATCTTCATCCGTCACCCAGCCGGTGTCCACGGCATTCATGTGGATGCCGTCGTTGACGTAGTCGGCCGCCGAGGTCCGCGTCATCATGTTGAGCGCGGCCTTGGCCATGTTGGTGTGCGGGTGACGCGTGGTCTTGAACTTTCGGTAGAACTGGCCTTCGACGGCACTCACGTTCACGATGTGCTTGTCGCGTTCGGGCGTGCGCATCATGAGGGGCTTGAGTCGCGCATTGAGCAGGAAAGGCGCGATGGCGTTGACCAGTTGCACCTCCAGCAGTTCCACGCTTGGCACCTCGTGCATGAGCAAGCGCCACGAGTTGCGTTCGCGCAAGTCGACCTGCTGCAGGTCCTGGTCGAGACGACCCTCGGGGAACAGATGCGCCTGGTCCTGATACTCCTCGGCCAGGAGCGCCACCTGCGAGAGCTCGGCGGCGTGCGTGATGCCCGCCACCTCCGCGAGTTCGCGGGGCAGGGTGGCCGGCGTGATCATCTCCTGCTCACGTGATACGCCGGCTTCCGGCAGCAGGTGATAGCCGCGCACGCCCTCGTAGGCGCCCAGCAGCTTGCGCGCAGGCTCCGGCATGTCCGACAGCGACGCGCGCTCGAGATCCATCATGTGCTTGTAGAAGTCGGGCGGTCGCCGGACGGTCTGACAGGCATTGTTGACGATGAAATCGAGACGGTCGTGCGTCTCCATGAGGTGGTGGCAGAACGCCTCCACACTCGGCGTGTGACGCAGGTCGAGCCCGTAGATCTCGAGGCGATGCTTCCACTGCTCGAAGTCGGGTTCGGCCGCGTAGCGCTGCGCCGAATCGCGCGGGAAGCGCGTGGTGACAATGAGATGGGCACCGGCGCGCAGCAGCTTGATGCCGGCCTGATACCCGATCTTCACGCGACCGCCGGTGAGCAGCGCCGTGCGTCCGTGCAGGTCGGCCAACTCACCACGCTTGCGGAAATTGAACTCCGCGCAGCTCGGGCAGAGCTGGTCGTAGAAGTGGTGCAGCACCGTGAATTCCTGCTTGCATACGTAGCAGTGCTGCGCTTCGAGCGCCTCGCGGAACTCCGGCTCGTCCACCGTGTCCTGCGCATCACTGCCCGGCGGCAGGTAATTGGGCGTGGTGAACACCGTCTGGCGGCGCAGACGACGGATGCCCGTTTCCTGCAGCTGATTCTCGGCTTCGCGAATCTTCTCGGTGCGCTCGGCCTTCTTCTGGCGCTTGGTGGCCTTCACCATCTGCCGGCGCAGAATGGCATCGGGGCGCGAGACTTCACCGGCTGCCTTGAGCAAACGGGTGCGCTGGTCTTCGGGTATGTCGAGCAAGCCCGCGCGGTCGTTGGCCAGTTGTTCAAGCAGACGCGTGGCGGCCGCGACCTGGGCCGCGAGGACCTCTGGGTCGGATGACGCGTCGGGCTGGGCGGATGACGGAAGCGGGGGCGTTTCGGACATAGCCTTGAAATCTAACCAGTCCGGCTCCCGATCCAGCGCTCCCGCGCTTCAGCCTTCCGGAAACGCCGGTCCGGGGTGAGTGGGCAGGCGCCAGTAGTACCAATCCCGCTCCCGGTCCCAGCCCTCGGCGTCCGCATTCTCATCACCCCACACGCAGGCGCCAGAGGGATAGCTGTGGGCCTTGAAGCGGGTATCGAGCTCGCGCAGCAGGTCACGTCGTGCATCGTCGTCGGGCAGGGCGCGCAGTCCGTGGCGGAGGTCGAGATCGTTGAGGTAATCGTCGAAGGTCAGCGAGTACCCACGTTCGATTTCCGCCACGATGTGCGCCCAACGATCGAGCAGGCGATCCATCGGATCCGGCGACGCCTCGTGCGCTGAACTCCGCGCATCATGCGAAGTCATGGTCCGGCTGGGCTGGACGACGGGCGTCGTCGCGCCTGACGACGGAAATAGGCCTCGCCATCCTCCGGCTTGAAGAAGGTGCGAATGGTGCCGTCCGGATCGTAGGCACCGAACGCCCCGCTGCGGCGATCAAATCGGGAGATGACGCCGTCCACGGGTCGCACAATCTCGAGCACATCTCCACCAGGCGCGGCGTCGCGCAGGGCCTGGGCCAGAGCCACATAGGCCTCGGGGGTCGACGCACCCACGTCGGCTCCATGCCGCGCGAAGTGATCAGCCAACTGCGCGGCACCGCGAAACCCGCGGCCGTTCTGGGATGGAACAGGCTCCGCGCTGGGCCGGACTTCCTGATTGGCCGACGGTGGCGCGACCGGTGCGGACACCGGGGAAGATGCTGCGTCTGGCGGCGGGCCCTGCCTTGGACTGCACAGCGCCCAGGTACCAAGCACCAGGCAGATCAAGGCCAGCAGGAACGATCGCATGGCGCGATTCATGAGCGCATCCGGATGGCGGAACAGCGGTGGTAGGGGCGGGGACAGAAAGAATATGACGCGCAGGGATACACGCGCGCCAATCGTGCCGGGCGTGGTAAGTTGACATGGTCGTGCCCGTCCGCAGTCCGTCGCTCAGGCGCTCGGCCGACGCGCTGTTGTTCGTCGCAGGACGTGTTTCACCTTCCGGTCCCGATTTGCATGCACATCGTTCACGAATTGCTGTCGCTTCTCGAACTCGAGAAGCTGGAAGTCAACATCTACCGCGGACAGAATCGCGACCTCGGTACGGGGCGCGTGTTTGGCGGTCAGGTGTTTGCGCAGGCCCTGGTGGCGGCGCGCCGCACCGTGGACGACGCACGGGAAGCGCACTCGGTGCACGGATACTTTCTCCGTCCCGGTGATCTCAAGGCGCCCATCGTGTACTTCGTCGACCGGCCGCGAGATGGCGGCACGTTCACCAGTCGGCGTGTCACGGCCATTCAGCACGGCGAGGCCATCTTCCATCTCTCGGCGTCGTTTCATGTCGTGGAGCCCGGGCTTGACCATCAGGTGCCCATGCCCGATGTGCCTGACCCGGACAGCCTCAAGCCGGAGCTCGAGCAGATTCGCGAAAAAGCGCATCGCCTGCCGCCCGAAGTGCGGCATGTGCTCACGCAGGACCGACCCATCGACTTTCGTTCCTCTGAGTCCCACGTGGGCGGTGCACCGGGCCTGCACGAACCCGAGCGCTTCGTGTGGTTTCGCGTCATCGATCGATTGCCCGATGATGCCATCACGCATCAAGCCATTCTGGCGTATGCCAGCGACTACGGCTTTCTCCCGACGGCCCTGCTGCCACACAACGTGGCCTACGGTGATCCGCGCTTGTTCGTCGCGTCACTCGATCACACGCTGTGGATGCACCGGCCCTTCCGCACCGACGAGTGGTTGCTGTACGTGATGGACAGCCCGTCAGCGGCGGGCGCACGCGGCTTTGTACGGGGTCAGGTGTTCACGCGAAGCGGCACGTTGGTGGCGTCTGTTGCGCAGGAAGGCCTGTTGCGCATGCGGGAGCGCGAGACCAGGTAGATCGCGTACCGTCTTGCGCGACGCGCTACGGTCGCACGAACTGCACTATACGATTGATAACGCCGGGGGTCTGGCTGGGCGACACGATGCGTCCAGCCAGCACGTGCCCGCTCTCTCCATCGAGCGGATAGATGGGCACCCGCTCAACCGAGGCCGTACCCACCGTGGAAATGGCGGACATCCACGCGTCGGTTTGTCGCGTGTCCACCACGTCGTCCTGTTCATTCACCAGCAGCAAGGTGGGCACGGCATAGCGTCGCCAGTTCATGGCGCGCACATGCTCAACGAGGGCCTGCATGGGCACGAGCGCCGCCGTGGGATAGCGCACGGTCCAGAAGCGGCGCTGTTCTTCGTTGGCGGGCGCCCATTCGCGCACCGGCGAGAGCTGCGGCACCAGCACGTTGAGCCAGGGCCACGTCATGAATTTCGCGCGGCGATCTGCTGGCCCAAGGTTGGGTGAGATGAGCACAAGCCGACGAAGTCCCTCGCGCACTTCGTCGGGCTGAGTGGCCAGCCAGATGGCCAGCGTGCCGCCGGTGGACGTCCCGATCACCAGCACCGAGTCGCCAAGACGCCGGCCAATGGTCATGGCCTCCACCACATCGCCCAACCACTGCCCAGCCTCAATGTGCGAGAGTGAATCGCCGGGCAGGCCGTGTCCGGTGAGCCGCGTCTCGAAGAGATTGGCGCCGAGTGAGTCGGCCACGCGCTCGGCCACGGGCGCGGTCTCCTGACGAGTTGCCGAGAATCCGTGCAGATACACCACGCTCCACGGGGTACGACGCGGCTCGGCTTCGTTGAAGAAGCGCACCCGCTTGGCGACCGACGTGTCGGCGACACCGGCGTCGAGTTCGCGTCGCATGACCCATGTGCGGAGCGACGCGAGCTGATCGGGAACGGCGGCCATGATGGGCGCGGGATCCGGACTGCGCACGGAGGTGCGCGGTCCGGCCGCCAGCACGAGTGCGGCGATTCCCACGATCCAAAGCCATCGTGTCCTCCGGCGGGCAAGCGGCATGTGACGAATTTATCACATATTGCCGCCGCTGGTACGACTCGTTTCCTGGCCGGCAAGCGCACGTTCGATCGCGGCCCGTGCCGCCGGCAGCGCCCCGTGGATATTGCCTGCGGTCTTCCAGACCACGCGCCCGTTGCCGTCAATCAGATAGGTCTCGGGCACCCCGACCACACTGAACACCTGCTGGATGCTATTGGCCGGGTCGTGCGCGACGGAGAAGCCAAGCTTCTCGCGCGCCACATAGCGCAACACCTTGTCGGTATTGCCTTGGTCCACACTCACACCGAGGACGCGGAGTCCCTGTGGGCCATAGGTCTGGTGCAGGCTGTCGAGATCCGCCATTTCCTCGCGGCAGGAGGTGCACCAGGTGGCCCACACATTCACCAGGGTCACCGCACCGGGCTCGGCGACCTGCAGACTGTCACCCGCAAAGGCGCCGTGGCGCACGCGCGCCCCATACGCCGGTGCAAGGTCGCCCACAGCCAAGGGGGTGAACTGGTCCGCGTTTGCCGCGGCGCTGCGCGCGGTCGACGTGAGGGTGCCCGTGCGCAGCAGGACCTGCGTTTGCCCGACGCTGGGCAGCGGCATGACGGCCTTGGGGTCGCGCATATTGGGGCGACTGGCCGCGGCCTTGTTGGCCGTTTCGGGGGCCTGCTGCGACCAGGCGACCATGATCGTGGCGCGTTGTGCGTCAACGGCGAGTACGGGAAAACTCGCAGCCGGGCCGTTCTCGCTGACCGATACGGCTTCACCAAACGTCGCGCCACCGTCGCTCGAGCTGCGCAGCATGACCTGCGGCACGCGACGGGTGCCGTCGTCCCATGCGGCCAGCACACGCGTGGGTGTGCCTGGTTGGCCCTCCATGACGGCCAACTGTACGTGAGCAGGCTGTGAGGCACTGGCCACACCCAGTGGCGTGGCGGCCATGAACGAGGCCCCGAGGTCGCGTGACTGTGTGTAGAACACACCGGCCGCGCCGGGCTTTCCGGTCCACCACGCGGCGTGCAGCGTGCCTTGCGCGTCGACCGCAAGTGACGGACCTGCATGCGGGCAGCCGTCAAACACCCAGTCATCGCTGTGCACGCGCACTGGCGCCCCCCAGGTCGCACCACGGTCGGTGCTGCGCGCGACCACGATGTCACGAATGGTGGGGCCGCTCGCGCCATGCTGGCCATGCGCATGTTCACCGGTTGCATTGGACGCGTCAGGGTTGCTTCGCGCCTTTGCGACTCCACCCGATGTATCCGCCGGCAGCACGGCGCGCCAGGCGAGATACACATGGCCCTGTGCATCAGCCGCAATGGCGGTGCGGCAGCACGGGCAGGCCTCGGTCATCGGTGCGCCAGGCGGCACGACGCGCACGTTGCGCGCCCAGCTGCGACCACCGTCAACGGAGTGCGTGGTGTATACGGCCGACTTGCCGGCACGTCCGTCGAGCCACGCCACATGAAACGTGCCATCCGGTGCACCGTGCAGCGCGTGAAAGTTGTGCGAGCCAAAGTGCGCGCCGTCTTCCAGCGTGGCGGTGGTATCGTCCGTGACGGTGACTGGCGAGCTCCAGGTACCGCCGCCGTCTTCCGACCGCACAAAACGCAGGGCACTGGCGGGAAAACGCTTCCCCGGCACGAGGCGGCCCACCACGTACAGCGCGCCCAGCGTACGCTGACCCGATGCGTTCTGCACCCAGGCCAGCTTTGGTGGCGCCTCACCGTGTGGTTCGATGGGCCCGAGTGGATCGCGGAGTTCGCGCACGACACCGACGCTGTCGACGGCGCTGGTGACCAGCACATGCAACCGGCCGTCGGTGCCGCCATCGGGCGCCGAGACCCAGGCCGTGGCGCGTTCACCGCTCGGAGCGATAGCCAGGATGGGCGCTGCGCCCACCACGGTCATGGCGGAGATGGCCCGCGCGCTGTCGAAGGCCACGGTCAGGGCGGCGGTCGCGTTCGCATCGCGTGCGGTTGCAGTATTCGGACGATCCGTGCTGCAGGCGGCAATGACGAGTACCGCCATGGCTTTTGCGGTGATGCGCGGAACACGCGCTACACGCACTACACGCGCTACACGCGGCATGCGGTCGTACATCCGTTGCGCCTTCATGTTCAGCGTCCTCCCGTTGAAAGCGTGAGGCCTGCGTTGATGACACGACCCGCGCCGGGGAAGAAGAACCGTCCGTTGCCACTGTTGGCCGCGACGGCCGCCACGTAGCGACGGCCCATGATGTTCTCCACGTTCACGAACATCTCCGCGCGCGACGCCCCGGTGCGCGTGCCACGCAGCTCGGGCAGCTTGTACGCCACGGTGGCGTGTGCCAGGGCATAGCCCGGTGCGGCGCCAAAATTCACCGGGACAATGGCCGGCGGCCGACCCGTCTGCGTGACCTGCGTGTACAGGGTGCCACGCTCCGTGTTGGCGTTGTCCACGAACACGGCGCTTTGCGCTTCGCCCCAGAGCGTGATGCCAAGCGAGGAGGCCGGGCGGAGGCGCAGCTCCACGGCCGCGCGCTGCGACGGTACACCGGGGATGCGCTTGCCGGCGTAGTCGGCTGCAACCGACTGACCCTGGGCATTGATTTCCGTGCCGGTGAACTGCGTCATGACGTAGCGCGCGTAGGTGTACGACGTCACCACATCCAACCACGGCGCCACAAGGGTGGTGGCGCTGAGCTCGAGTCCTGTGCGGCGCGTGCGGCCCACGTTCTCGTAGATGGTGCGCGGGAACTGCACACCCGGAATGACCACCGTGCGCGAGAGGAACTCGCCGGTGACATTGGTGCGGTACAGCGCCGCATCAAAGAGCACGCGGTTGGCCAGCAGGGTCTTGGCGCCCACTTCGTAGTTGACGAGCGACGACGGCTTGAGATCGGTGTTGATACCGCGCAGCGTGTCGGGACTGGCCGTCAGTTCGGAGTTGGTGGGGACTTCAAAGCCACGGGCCACGCTGGAGTACACACTGGTGCCCGGACGCAGATCGTAACGCAGCGCCACGCGCGGCGACACTTGGTCGAAGCTCTGCTGCACCGACTGCGACGGACGAATGCGATCGTCGATGTCGTAACTCACGCGATCGTAGCGGGCACCGGCCGTGAGGGTGGCACGGCCGCGGGTGATGTCGGCCGAGCTGTACACACCCACGCTGGGAAGCACGATATACTGATTGGTGCAGGGCAGGGAGCGGATGTTGCGCACGGGATCGTTGACGCAGGGTGTGCTGCGGCCCTGTGTTCCCGCGACATTGGTCCATTGCCGTGAATCACCATACCAGCGGTCCACATCCAGCCCGGTGTTGAACCGCGTCGTAATGGCCTGCGCTCCGGTGCCGGTGCGGAAGCCGATGGCATGGCGCAGTCCGCCCTGCACACGGTGGGTGTTCTGATCGACCACGCGAAAGATGGGATGATCGATGCTGCGCGCGGTTCCGAACACAAAGGCGTCGAGCGAACCGAGGCGACTGCCCAGCCCCTGCGAGGCTCTGAGCCCCGCGCGATAACGCTGCTCACGGCGCGCATAGGCGCCGGTCACATTGAGCGGATCGGCGGCCCAGGGTTCATTGCGCCAGCCGGCGTCGTTGAGTGACCCGGGGATCTGCATGTCGAGATCGCTGTAGTTGAAATCGACCCCAACGCGCGTGGCCTGTGTGGCGGGCGCGGGGCGCCCGTCCACCTGCCGCACCCAGTTGAGCCGGACGTTGGCGCGCTGCATGGTGTTGGCGTTTTGCACGCGCATCCCGGCGAGGTCGGTGTAGCTGGCCTGTACCAGCGCGTCAAAGGCACCGCGTGCCCCGCCGGCCTGCAGGTCCATCTTGCGCAGATTCACGCTGTCGAAGCCAAAGCCACCGCCGGTCAGGCGCAGTGACACGCCCTGCATTTCGCGGCCGCTCTTGGTGATGACGTTGACGACGCCGCCCGATGCCGCGCCGCCGTACATGGCGCTGCCGGGGCCGCGGACAATCTCGATGGACCGCGCTGCGCCCAGGTCGAGCTGATCAAGACGGGTCTGGCCATCCGGTTCGGTGATGGGCACGCCGTCGAGCAGCATGCCGACACCGCGCACACCAAATCCGCCGCGCGCGCCCGATCCACGAATGGAAAGGCGCACATCATCACCACCAAACAGATTGCCGGCCACCACGCCGGGCACCGTGCGCAGCGCCTCGGTGAGCGACACGGTGCTCGTGCGGTTGAGCGTGCTGGTGTCGATGACCGTGATGGACACGGGCAGCTTGCGCAGCTCGCGCGCGTCGCGAGTGGCGGTGGTTACCACGGGGTTCAGGGCACGCGCGCGTGCCGTGGAATCTTTGGTGGCGCTATCGGACGCGGTGGCAGGGCGCTGCGCGATGGCCGTTGAAGGCAGCGCGGCGACACAGGCGGCGGCACAGGCAGCGGCAAAAAACACGGCCCGGGCGATGGGCGCGCTGCACGGCAGCGACACGCCACACCGTCCCTCGGCCGCCATGGGCGAGGACGTCATGTTGGATAACCGGTAGATGGAGTCAGTCGGACCGCAGGCCGTGGGCGCGCGGTCGGGCATCGAAGACAGAGCCGGCGATGGCGCCGGCGATCAGGCGATGCGGACTACCGGTGGGGCTGTGGCAAAGGGCAGAACAAAGTCCACCCAGGACGCCATGAAGGCGTGCTGGGCGCGGCCGGGCTGCACGACGTCCACCTGCCGCACGGCGGCCAACACAAAGTCGTGCGCCATGGGCACCTGGGTCGGCGCAACGGGGCAGCAGTGGCCCAGACAATGACATTCGGTATCGCCATGATGCGACCCGTGAGAATCCTGAGAGTCCTGATGCGCCGGTGCCGCTACGCCATGATGTGCATGCGCATCATGGTCCGCCGGCGCTGCGACCGCGGCGGTGGATTGCGGAGCAGCACCAGAGTTACAGGCATGGAACAACCCGGCGTCACTCTGCACGAGTGACAGCCAGCAGGCCAGCACCAAAGCCAGCCACCGCTGTACCGGGGAAATCCGCATGAATGGAGCCTAATGAAATCAGACGGCGTCTGACAAGCTGGTGAAGTTGAAGTCGCGAACCTTGAGGGGCGGCATGGCGATGCCGGGTCCGCCCTCGTTGCCGGCCGTGCGCACGCTCTTGCCCACGCCTTCAAGGTTGTTGAGCATGAACAGCGGCGAGTCGTTGAACCGGAAGTTCTTGATAGAGCGCAGAATCTTTCCGTTTTCGATCAGGAAGGTGCCGTCACGCGTCAGGCCCGTGTACATGAGCGTGCGCTGATCGAGCGGCCGGAGGTACCAGAGGCGCGTCACGAGGACGCCCCGCGTGGTGGACGCGATGAGTGACTCGAGACTCTCGTTGCCGTCGGCCATGCGCAGGCCGGCCGCGCCACCGGTCGGGGTCTTGTTCTGCCGCGAAGCCCAGAACCGATTGTAGGCCAACTGATTCAGCACGCCATCCTTGATCCAGGTTTGGCGGGAGAGCGGCAGGCCTTCGCCATCGAACGGTGACGCCAGAATGAGCGGGTCGGAGGGGTCGGAGTACAGGGTGACGCGCGGATCGACGATGCGTTCACCCAGCTTGCTGCCACCCGGCTTGGAAAAGGCGCTGCGTCCTTCGTCGGCCGCGCGAGCCTGCAAGGCGTTGGCCATCAGTGACACCAGATTGGCCGTGGCCTCGGGCTCGAAGATGACGGTGTAGCGTCCCGGCTCGAGCGCCACCGGATTGCGGCTGCGTCGGGCTTTGTCGATGGCGCGCTCGGCCACACTCCGAAAATCTATGCGATCCCAGTCGGTGTCTTCCGCGCCGACCCAACCGGAGCCCGTCCCGTCGTTGGTGCGCGCGGTGAGGGTGTAGTTGGCGGTGGTACCACGATGGTAGGCAAAGAGTCCGGCATTGGTGCCAATGGCCGTGGCTGATGCGCTGCACACGATGTAGCCGGCCACCGTGAGTTCGTTGCCCGCACGCGCCGGTGTCAACGCGGTGAGTGCGGCGCGCGCCCGATCATCGGCGCTCAGCGAGGCGGTGCGTTCCGACCAGGCGTCCACACCCACATAGGTTTGCGCGGGCAGTTCACCGAGATACTCGGGGTCTTCAGGCGCCAGCTTGGCCAGGGCCTCCGACTGCTGCACGGCGCGGCGCAGACCCTCGTCGCTGCGATCGTTGGTGACCACGCTGGCCTTGCGCTTGCCGAACACACTTTGCACACGCACCGTGGTGTTCGTCGTGGCGCCGCTGGTGGACATCTGATTGTCGGCAAAGCGCAAGTTGGTTTCGCGGCTGCTCTGCACGGTGACACGCACCGCGTCGGCGGTGCTGAGCTTCACGGCTCGTTCAACCAGCGCCTGCGCTTCGTCGCGCGTGAGCACGCCGGTGGCAGCGGCGGACGCTTGCGCGCGCGGCGCAAACAGGGAGCGCGGGCCGTCGGACATGAAATGGCTCACAGCGTGCGCCCCGTGTTGATGATGGTGGCGTTCTTGAAGCGGGTCGGCGGGCAGCCGTGGCTTACGGCATTGGCCTGGCTGGGCTGGCCCTTGCCGTCGTTGAAGGTGCCGCCGAGCATGTAGCTCGACTTGCCGCCCAGCATGTCGAGTGTGTTCCAGAAATCCGGCGTGCGCATCTGGTAGGCGGCGTCTTTCACCTGACCGACGATCTTGCCGTTGCGCACTTCGTAGCAGAGCTGCGCGCCGAACTGCGCGTTGTAGCGCTGCTGATCGATGGAGTACGAGGCGCGACCAATCATCGCGATGCCCTTGTCCGTGGCCGCAATGAGATCGTTCCACGACAGGTCCTTGTCGCCCGGCAGCAGCGACACGTTGGGCATGCGCTGGAAGGACACATCCGCCCAGCTCTGCGCGTAGGCGCAACCGTGCGAGCGCACGGGCTTGCCGTTCTTTTCATACCAGGTGCGCAACCACGGCGCCTGTTCGCGCGTGGTCTGGTAGTCCACGAAGATGCCATCCTTCACGATGGCAAAGTCATCGGGCTGCACGCCGTCATCGTCGTAGCCAATGGTGGCCAGCGCGCCCACTTCGCTGCGGTTGCCCACCAGTTGCATCATGGGCGGTCCCAGCTTGAGCGAGCCCAGCACCTTGTCCGGCGGCGAGATGAAGCTGGTGCCGGCGTAGTTGGCCTCGTAGCCCATGGCGCGATCGAGCTCGGTGGGATGCGCCAGCGATTCGTGAATGGTGAGGAAGAGCTGCGAGGGATGCAGAATGAGATCGTAGCGTCCCGGCTCCACGGGTTTGGCGGTGAGCTTTTCTGCGGCTTCACCGGCCCACACCTTGGCGTTGTTCACGATGTCCGCTTCGAGCACATACTCCCAGCCGCGCCCGGCGGGTTGCACCACTTCCGGCCCACGAACGGCCGTGCCCGTGCGATCGGGAGACACCGCGGTGCACGACATGGTCACCCAGCTGCGCACATAGTCCTGCACAATGACCGAGCCATCGGTGTTGGCGTAGTTGCGCTCTTCCTTCACGAACGACAGGCCGCTGTTCACGAAGCGCACATTGGCCACCGTGAGCGCCGCCGCGTTGGCACGCAGCAGGAGGTCGGCCTTTTCTTCAATGGCAATCGTGAACGGATCGATGGTGTACGACGATCGCCAGGTACGGTCCGCCTCCAAGTCGGACGTATGCTCGGCGCTCCCCGGTCCCGGAGCGCGC
>ERZ1645185.727-NODE-727-length-13839-cov-9.874202_pt1 | contig 13839 bp, 13 predicted proteins | sample MGYA00575351_ERZ1645185 | MGnify/ENA primary metagenome ERZ1645185 (study PRJEB40838, sample SAMN11284767) | freshwater sediment metagenome | isolation source: river sediment | host: Sediment | place: India: Jana village, Kanpur | collected 2015-12-17 ...
ACCACGAACAGCAGCATGGCGATGATCACGCCCACCGCCACCAGCATCAGCAGCGCCGGATAGGCGAGCGAGGAAATGAGCCGGGACCGCAGCGCCACCTGCGCCTCCAGCGTGTCGGCCAGCCGCCCCATCAGAAGCGGCAGCCGGCCAGAGGCTTCGCCCGCCGCGATCGTCGCCTTCACTTCGGGCGGAAAGGCCGAAGCCGGCAGCGCCGCGGCCAGCGAGCTTCCCGCCTGCAAGGCCCGGTTTGTGCGCTGCAGGACCAGCCGGTCGCTTTCCTTTCCCGGCTGGCGCGCCAGCGTGGCGACGGCATCGGAAATGGGCATCACGGCGGCCAGCGTCGCCAGCTGGCGGATCATGGTGGCGCGGGCCTGCGCGCCCAGCCTTGGTTCGGCGCGGGCCTGCGCGCCCGGCCGGGGGGCGGCCGGATCGGCCTTCTTCGGCCCGATGTGGATCGGCCGCTTCCAGAAGGGCAGGTCGCCCGCGCCCTTGGCGGGGCGAAGCGGGGCGTTCATGGCGCGCCGGTCGGGGAAATGGCGGCCGGGTCGATGCCGCCCGCCACGCCCGCATGGCTCAGGTCACGCGCGGGCTCGCCCTGGAACAGCGGCAGCACCTCGGTCGGCGTGGTGCGCCGGGCACGCACGGCCTCGCGCGCGGATTCCTTCAGGCTGCGGTGCAGGCCGGCGGCTTCCAGCCGTCCTTCGCCCGCGCCCTCGTTGATCAGGTTGCGCACCGGGCCGTCGGCCGTGATCAGCTCGAACAGGCCGCGCCGCTTCAGATAGCCTGTCTGGCGGCAGCTGGGGCACCCATTGGCCTTGGCGACAGGTATCCCGGCCGGCAGCCCCAGCCGGGCGGCAAGCGGGGCGGGCAGCGGCTCTTCCCCCACGCACACCGGGCAAACCTGCCGCGCCAGCCGCTGCGCGACGACGGCGCGCAGCGTGGCCGCGATCAGGAAGGTCTCCACGCCGAAGTCGCGCAGGCGGGTGATGGCCCCGGCCGCCGAATTGGCATGCACGGTGGAGAGCACAAGATGCCCTGTCAGCGCCGCCTGCACCGCGATCTCGGCGGTTTCGCGGTCGCGGATTTCGCCCACCATCACCACGTCGGGATCCTGCCGCAGGATGGCGCGCAGCCCCTGCGCGAAGGTCAGGCCCACACGGGTGTCCACCTGCGTCTGCCCCACGCCGGGCACGGCATATTCCACCGGGTCTTCCACCGTCAGGATGTTGCGCTTGCCGTCGTTCAGCAGCTTCAACGCGGCATAGAGCGTGGTGGTTTTCCCCGCGCCCGTCGGCCCCGTCACCAGCACGATACCGTTGGGCGCGCCCAGCGCCTCGGTCAGCGCGCCCAGCGTCGTCGGGTCGAGCCCCAGGTCCTTCAGCTCCAGCCCCACGGAGGACTGGTCGAGAATCCGCATCACCACCCGCTCGCCGCCGCGCGCGGGCAGGGTGGACACCCGCACGTCCAGCGCACGGGCCCCCAGCGTCAGCGAGATGCGCCCGTCCTGCGGCAGCCGCTTTTCCGCGATATCCAGCCGCGCCATCACCTTCACCCGGCTGACGAGCATGGGCGCCACCTGCGCGGGCAGGCGCAGCACTTCCTCCATCACCCCATCGCGGCGCAGGCGGACGGACATGCCCTCTTCCTGCGGCTCCAGGTGAATGTCTGAGGCGCCCTGCTGCACCGCCTGCGCCACCAGCGCGTTGATCAGCCGGATCACCGGGGCGGCATCGTCATTGTCCAGCAGGTCGGCGGTGTCCCGCGCCAGTGTGGCGAGGTTTGAGGCCGCCGCCGCGTCGGCCGCCGCCGAAAGCCCGTCTGTCGCATAGGTTTCCGAAAGCAGCCGGTCGAACGCCTCTTCGCCCAGCGTGTCCACATGCACCGCGCGCCCCGCCACGCGCCGCGCTTCCAGAATGGCGGCGGGCCTGGCACCGCGCCGGATTGCCAGCCTGTCGCTGCCGGGCACCATCAGCACGCCATGCGTCCGCGCAAAGGCATAGGGCAGCAGGATCTGCGCGGGCCCCATCGTCGGGCCGGAGCCGGCGGGCGGCGGGGTTGCCACCGTTACCGGCCCTTCGGCGGGGCCGCAGGGGCGGGCTGGGCCGGGGGCGGGAAGGGCGCCGGCTTGTAGGGCGGCGCGACCCGCAGATAATCCCAGGCCATCGCGTCCAGCTGGCTGTAGCCGACCATGGCTTCCTGCGATTCCCGCACGCTGTCCCAGCGGTTGGCGGTCACCGCATCGCCATCCTCGCGCGTGCGCACGATCGTGGGGCGGATGAAGATCATCAGGTTGGTCTTCACCCGGCTCTTGCTGGTTGAGCGGAAGAAGACGCCGAGGCCCGGAATGTCGCCGAGGATCGGGATTTTCTGCAGCGACTTGCGCTCATTGTCGTCCAGCAGGCCGCCCAGCGCAAGGATCTGCCCGTCGCCCACCGTCACGGCGGTTTCCAGCTCGCGCTTGTTCAGGATGAAGTCCGTCTCGGCCACCGTCGCCGCGATGGAGGAGACGATCTGGTTGATCGTCAGCGTGATGGTGCCGCCGGCGTTGATCTGCGGTTTCACCGCCAGCTGGATGCCCACATCCTGCCGGGAAACCGTCCGGAAACTGTTGTCCAGATTGTTGCCCAGCGCCTCGCCGGTGGTGATCGGGATCTCCTGCCCCACCAGGATCCGCGCGGGCTGGTTGTCCAGCGTCATGATGGAGGGGGTGGACAGCACGTTGGAGTTCACGTCGCTCTTCACCGCGTTGATGACGAAGCCGAAGATCGTGCTTCCGCCAAGGCTTGCGATGCCGGAGGTGAGGCCCGTGGTGCCCAGCAGCGATTTCACCGCCGCATCCTGGAACTGGGTCGCGGCGTCGCCAGTGATCACACCCTTTTCCGCCGCCACGGCGCCTGCGATCGCCAGCAGGTTCGGCGCCGCGTTGGAAAAGTTGGAGGAAATCAGCGGAACCGTGCCATCCTTGCCCGCCAGCATGAACTGCACGCCCAGCTGCCGGGCGGCCGTGTCGGAAATCTCGACGATGATGGCTTCCACCTGCACCTGCGCCCGGCGGGTATCCAGCTGGCGGATCACTTCGCCCAGCTCGCGCTGGATTTCGGGCGGCGCGGCGATGATCAGCGCATTCGCCCCTTCATAGCGGGCGATGATGGCGCGCCGCCGCGAGTTGCCGGCGGCCACGCCCACATTCCCGGCCGTCGTCGTCGCGGCCGGTGCGGCGGCAGCCTGCTGCTGGGCCTGTTGCTGCCGGTTGCCGAACGGCGTGCCGGCAAGGCCCTGGATGCCCGTGCTGGTCTGCACCGGTGTCGGCGTCTGCCCCATCAGTTGCTGCAACACCGGCATCACGGCGCTGGCGTCGGCATGCTGCAGGAAGATGACGCGTGATTCAGACCCGCCGGCCGCCTTCTGATCCAGGTCTCGGGCGATCTTCGCCACCCGCGCCACCTGCGCCTGTTCGCCCCGGATGGCGACCGCGTTGGAGGCGTCGACCGGCACCACCGACACGGCGGATGCCGTCGTCCCGTCGCTGCCGCCGGGCTGGCGAACCAGCTGCTGCAGCGAGGTGGCGAGGTCGCGCGCCCCGGCGTTGCGCAGCTGCACCACCTGCGTGGTCGATCGATCGCGGTCGATCTCCCGCAGGATCTGCCGGGCGCGGCTGATGTTGTCGGCGAAGTCGGCCACGATCACCGCGTTCCCGGCGCGGTTGGCAGAAGCCGTGCCGTTGCGGCTGAGGACGGGGCGCAACGAATCGACCGCCTGCTGCGCGTCGATGTTGGTCAGCGGGATGACGGAGGTGGAAAAGCGCGCGCCGCCCACCCCGGCGCCGGCTTCGGCCGGCTGCACGCGATACTGGCCGGTGCCCGACGGCACGGCGACATAGCCATTGGCCCTCAAGGTCGCCAGGAACAGCTCGAAATACTGGCTGCGCCCCAGCGGTTTTTCCGACACCACCGAAACCTTGCCCTGCACGCGCGGGTCGATCACGAAGGTCGCGCCCGTCACCCGGGCGACATCGTCGATGAAGGCGCGGATATCGGCATCGCGCAGGTTCACCGTGGTCTGCGCGGCCAGCGGCGAAGCGGCGGCAATCGCCAGCGCCGCCAAGGCTGTGCGCCACAGGCCGGAGCGCGACGGTGCCGGGCGCGAAGGGTCGGCGCGGCGCATCATGGCTGCGGCTCCGGCGCGGGCGCGCGGGCCGCCGTCGAAACCACCTTCTCGTCCTCCTCGTCCGGCATCACGGACGGGGGCGCTGTTTCAGGCGTCAGCCCCGACCCGTCGGCAGGCGGCGACGCGCCCGGCGGCGGGGACTGGCCCGGGTCGAAGCGTTGCACGGGGCCTTCGCCGCCGGAATCGATCCACAGCGCTTCCCGCGTGCCGGCCCTGTCCAGCACCACATGATCGGCGGCGATGGCCGCCAGCGTCACGCCGTCGGCGATCGCTTCGCCAACGGAAAACACCTTCTGCATCCCGTCTCCGGCGGCAATGATCGCGCTGCCGCGCCCGGTCGCGGAATCTGCCCGCACACCGTGCAGGGTAAAGGGCAGGGCTGTCACGGGCAGCCCTTCGCCGCTGTCGGCGCGGGCGGGAAAAAACGGATCGAACCGGGCGAGCAACGGCCTGTCAGCCAGTTGCGGGGCCTTGAACGGCGGAATCGCGGGCAGCGGCTGGCGGATCACGCCCACAGCCCGCCACGCCAGCAGCAACGCCGCCAGAACCAGCGCGCCCAGCAACAGATGACCGAAATGGACTCGGGACAGCGTCATGCAGCCGGGCCGATTCCCGGCCCGCCATTCCCGCCAAACAGGCCGAATTTCCGACAGATAGCGCGCGTCAAACTGGCCTCGAGGCTGGATTTCAGGGGTGCCGACCCCAATGGCGTAAGGCTGTTACCGATTCGTTTCAAGCACTTGTCCCCCTCGTCCACAGGCGCTTCAGACACCGCCTGCCGCATTCGCGATCAGCCACATCGGGAAGCCCGCAAGCGCCAGGCACGCCCCGAACGGAACGCGGATCGGCGCGCCTTCTTCCCCGGCCCCCCGCCAGCGGGAGAGGGCGGCAAAGGCCAGCCCCGCAACGGATGCCGCCAGAAGCAACGGCCCCAGGTAAGCCGGGCTTAACCAGGCCCCCAGTGCGGCCATCAGCTTCACATCGCCCAGCCCCAGCCCTTCGCGCCCGCGCAGCCAGCGATAGAGAAGGGCCAGCAGCAACAGCCCGCCGCCGCCAATGGCCGCACCCAGCAGCCGGTCGGTCAGCAGGCCCGGCCCGCCGGCCAGCCCCAGCGCCAGCAACGGCAGGGTCAGCAGGTCCGGCAGCCAATAGTGTGCAAGGTCCAGCGCCAGCAGCGCCAGCAGCGTCCAGCCCAGCAGCGCGCCCCAAAGGCCCTGCGGCCCCGGCACCGCCAGCATCGCCAGAAGGCCGATCGCAGCCGCCGTCAGCTCGAACAGGGGATGTCGCGCGTCGATCGCAGCGCCGCAGGCCCGGCACCGGCCCTTCAGCGCCAGCCAGCCCAGCAGCGGCACCAGATCGGCCCAGCCGACTGCCGCACCGCAACTGTCGCAGCGGGACCGGCCCGACAAGGGTTTCCCCTCCGGCCAGCGGATCACCAGCGTTGCCAGGAAGGATCCGGCAACCAGCCCCAGAAGGGCGCCCAGACTCGGCCACAGCAGCGCCGCCATGGGGCATGGCGTCCGGCAGCGCGGCGGAAAAGTAAAGGGCGCGTTCCCTGCGCCGGGTTGCAACATCCTTAATTTCCGTCAATAACTTCAACGGGGTCAGTGGCGGGGGAATGAAGCGTGTCGAACGTCGCCGGCAAGGCCTATGCGATGAATGTCGTCACCCCGATGCGGCCGCGGCGCTTCGGCATCAGCCGCACCTGGGTCAATCATTTCCTCTTCTATGCCGCGCGCGCACTGCCCGACCGGCTGATGGGCCTTCTTGGCCTGTCCATCATCCATTTCGCGCGCTGGGTGATCGTGAGGCGCGATCAATGGCCCGATCTCGGCCAGCCGCCAGAGGAATTGATCAACGATTACACGATCTTCGTTTCCAATTTCAACGGAACCTGGGATCAGTATATCGATGCGTTCGCGGATGGCCTTCCATCCGGCCTGGACCTGTTCTGGTACTCGGCCACCAAATATCCGAAGTCGATCCCGATCAGCCCCTTCAAGGCCTATATCCGCGCCAACCAGATCGACACCGATCATTACTACAACGCCACCCCCGGCGCGGCGCAGCGCGACATCAAGGCGGCGCTGCGCGTGCGCCGCGCGGTGCTGCGGCTGGAACAGGCGCATGCCGCAGGGCCGCAGGCCTTCCGGGCCGCCTGGGTGAAGGAACTGCGCACCGTGCAGAATGATCTGGGCTCGCCCGGCTTCGCGCCGGTCGCCTCCAACGATACGGCCCGCGCCGATCTCAATCGCCAGCCGCTGGTGCTGGCCCGCTGGGGTGGAGGCGAATAATGCCCAACATCGACGGCGGCCATTATTTCCTCACCCTGCTGGCCCCGGTGAAAACCGGCGAGCCGGTGACGGACGGCGGCGTGGTGACGACCCATGCCAACCTGCTGCGGGAAGAACTGGCGAACCTGCCCACCGCGATGCAGAGCCCGGTTTCGATCGGCACCGGTCTCGTCAGCCCCTTCGCCCGGTGCCGGCGCACCCATTTCCTGCGGATGTTTGTGCTGGATCAGCCGATGTACAACGGCCGCGATCCCATCGACCCGCTGTGGAATGTCATCAAGAAGCGCGATCCGCTGGTGCATCAGCCGTTCGACGTTCTCTCCCGCCCATGGCTGGTGCTGGCGACCGATTTCGATCTCCGCCCGGACGAGCCTGACAAGGGCCTCAGAAGCTGGGCCGAAGGGCTGTGGACCCGCACCGAGGCGGAGATGCGGGCCATCTTCGTCCACTGCCATGGCTTCGAACAGGTGAATTCCGCCGGCAGCTTCGCCGACTATGTGGCCCGCTGCCAGGTCGAAACCACGATGAGCTTCAATGATTACTGGCCCGGCCGGCCGCCCCTGAAGGGCCTGACGCTGAACGGCCTGCTGTGGCGCGCGGTGCTGCCGGCGGCCGCGCTGGCGGGGCTGGCGCTGCTGCTGGGCTGGGGCTGGTGGGCGCTGGCGGGGGCCTTGCTGGGCCTCGCCGTCGGCGTGCTGCTCGTCATCCGCCTGCTGTGGACCAAGGGCAAGGCCGCCTTTCCCCCCGCGCCGGACAGCGACCTGCCCAGTGTGCTGAAGGCGCTGCATGTGCAGCAGCGTTTCGCCTTCTTTGCGGAAGCCGTGCAGGGCATGGATGCCGACGCGCTGCACGCCAGCTTCGGCCAGTGGCTGACGGGCGTCCGCCCCGCAGATCCTGAAAGCCCGACACAGTCGCCGGGCGTGATCCGATCCGATGGGGTGCAGCTGGAAATGCCCGAACTGGTCGCAGACAAACAGGTGGATGCCGAGGGCAAGGCGGTGGTGCTGTGAGCGCGCCGCTGCCCGTGGAGCTGGAACTGGGCGACCTGCAGGGGGGCATCCTGTCCGCCTATGGCAAGCTCGGCTTCCCCAAGGCCCGCTACATCCTGTTCCACGCCAAAACGCCGGCAGCAGGCCGGGCCCTTGTGGAAGCGCTTCGCCCGAAGGTTACCACCGCACGGCGCTGGCCCAGCAGCAAGGGCATCGCAACCGGCGTCAATCCGCAGGCGCGGCCCGATTGCACGCTGAACATCGCCTTCACCTTCTGGGGCCTGCTGGCGCTCGACGTGCCGACACGCACGCTGCGCGGCATGCCGGACGAGTTCATCGACGGCATGGCCGTGCGCGCGCCGATCCTGGGCGACGATGTGAAGGACAATGGCTTCGATTACTGGGATCCGGTGTGGAAGCCCGGCCAGCCCAAGGCGCACATGCTGGTGATGCTGAACGCCCGGGCGGACGACGACGGAAATGCCCTTCCCGCACTGCAGGCGTTGACCGATTTCGTGCTTCAGGCAGCCACCGCCAGCGGCGTGACTTTGCTGGAAGGCCACAAGGGCGCGGATACCCGCTGGCAGGAGCTGTCCGCCATCTATGCGCCGGGCCCCGATGGCAAGCCAAAGCCGCAGCCGACCGAACATTTCGGCTTCGTGGATGCGATCGGCGACCCGGTCTTCGAAGGCCAGTATCCGGGCCGGGAAGAGCTGTTGCGCTGCGTGGGGCAGGGCGCTGTGGATGGCCGGGGCAACTGGCGGCCGCTGGCGCCCGGCGAGTTCATCCTTGGCTGGGCAGACGAGGCACAGGAAGTGGCGGGCGGCGCCATGCCGCTGGATTTCAGCCGCAACGGCAGCTTCTTCGCCTATCGCAAGCTGCACCAGCATCTGGATGCGTGGGACGAATGGGTCAGCGCCCGCGCCAGGGATCTCGCCGCCACCTGGGACATCGCCGACCTCGATGTCGCCGCCGCGCTGCTGAAGGCGAAGATGGCCGGCCGCTGGCCGGATGGTGTGCCGCTGCTGCTTGCCCCCACGCCAGAGGCGCATGCGCAGTTCAACCAGCGCCTCTCGCCCGGCAGCAAGGACTGGCTGGCGGCCATCACCCATTTCACCTTCCTCGACGATCTCGATGGCGCGAAATGCCCAGTCACCTCGCACATCCGCCGTGCCAACACGCGCGACATGCTGGATCCGCTGTGGGATCGCGCCCCGGCAGACAGGATGGGGTCCGCACTCAACAACCGCCGCCGCATTCTCCGGCGCGGCCTCCCCTATGGCGGGCGCGGCGATGCGGCGAATGAACATGGCATCGTGCTGCTGGCCCATTGCGCCAACCTGTTCCGCCAGTTCGAATTCGTGCAGCAGCAGTGGATGAACTATGGCCTCGATTTCAACGCCGGGAACGACAGTTGCCCGATCGTGGGCAACCATCCGCCGGGCGCCCGCTTCGTGATCGCCGCGCCGGATGACACGAAACCCCCGTTCGTCGCGTCCGGCCTGCCGCAGTTCGTCTCCACACGGGGCGGGGATTATTTCTTCGCCCCCTCTATGACGGCGCTCAGGATGATCGGAACCGGCGTGGTGGACCCGACATGAGCTGGTTCAGCCGTTTTCAGGCCGCGATCGACGGGGTTGCCGGGATCGGGGCCGGGGTGATCGCCGCAAAGGGCGGGGTGAAGGCGCGGATCGCCGCCGTCCTCACGAGCCCTGCCGGCCAGCGGGACGCCATGGCCGTGCTGCGCTTTGCGAAACCCCGGCTGCACCTGAAGCAGAACCTGATCCGCTGCTATGAAGCGGACGGCTCGCTGCTGCTCACGCGCGCGGCCGATTTCCACGCGGCGGTCGAACGGCAGGCGGATTTCGAAGTCGTCTATGGCCCGCGCATGCGGATGCTGACGGGCGGGCGCGACTTCTTCCTGGGAATGCAGGACGGGGCCGATTACCGCCGCGATACAGACGCGATGCGGTCCATCGTGAAGGCCGACGATCTCGTGCCGGTGCTTGCGATGGCGCGGGCAGAGGCCGCCACCGCGCTGGCAGGCACCTCAGCCGATCTGCCGCCGATGCTGTCGGCACGGATCCCGGCGCTGATGGTCCAGCAGTATTTCGGCGTGCAGATGGAAACGGACCAGCTGATCGCGGATGCGACGGCGATGTTCCATTTCCTGTTTTCCGATCTTCAGGCCGATCCGAAGGTCACGGCCGCGGCCATGGCCGCGAAGGATCGGGTGAACGCCGCGATCGACGCCAGCAAGGCCGGCGCCGGGCCGGAAACGCTGCTGGGCCGCGCCGTCAGGGCCGGGGCGGCGGGCAATTCCGCCTTCGATGCGGATGGCATCCGCGCCAACATCATCGGCATCGTCATCGGCGCGATCCCCACCCTTTCAAAGGCCAGCTGCCTCGCCGTGGAGGAACTGCTGCGCCGCCCCGCCGCACTGGCGAAGGCCCGGGCGCTCGCCGCCGCCGGAGACGAATCCGGGGTGGCGGATCATATGTGGGAAGCGCTGCGCTTCTCGCCGGTGAACCCGATCCTCTATCGCCGCGCGCCGCGCGCAACGCGCATCGGCGACACCGACGTGGCGGCGGGCACGATGGTGCTGGCAGCGAACCTGTCCGCCATGTTCGACGAGGCGGTTGTGCCCCACCCGAACCGCTTCATCCCCGGCCGGCCCTGGGGCGTCTATGCGCTGTGGGGCGAGGGCCTGCATCTGTGCTGGGGGGATCGCATCAACAAGGCGATCCTGCCTGCGATGCTGACCCCGCTGCTGGCGAAACCGGGCCTCCGGCAGATCAGCGCGCCCGATGGGGAAGGAACGCCCTTCCCCCGCCACTACCGGCTGGCCTGGGGCTAGGTCCCCAGCCGCTTCAGCGCCTCGTCGCGGCCGATCAGCGGCAGCAGCGCGGCCATGTCGGGGCCGTGCGGCTGGCCCGTCAGCGCCAGCCGCAGCGGCATGAACAGCGCCTTGCCCTTGCGGCCGGTGGCGGACTTCAGCGCGTCGGTCAGCGCGCCCCACACGCCGTCGTCGAAGGGCAGGGCGGCCAGCGTTTCGGCGGCTTGCGCAACATAGGCGCCGTCATCCGCCTCCAGCGCCGGGGCGGCCAGCGGGCCGTGGATCACGGTTTTCCATTGTTCGGCCTCGGCCACGCTGGCGATGTTTCCGCGCACGGCGTTCCATTCCGCTTCCGTCAGCGTCGTGCGCCCGGCCACCGCCGAATGGGGCGTATGGTGCAGGATGGAGGCGTTCAGCCGTTCCAGTTCCGCCTCGTCGAAACGGGCGGTGGCCCGGCCCAGGTGGCTGATGTCGAAGGCGGCCAGCAGTGGCGCGTCGCTCGTGACCGGCTCGACAGGCTGGCTGGTGCCCAACCGTGCCAGCAATGCCTTCACGGCGATGGGCTCGATGCCCCGATCGCGGAACTCGGAAACGCCGATGGAACCCAGGCGCTTCGAAAGCGCGCCATCAGCGCCCGTCAGCAGGGCGGCATGGCCGAACAGCGGCGCAGGCTTGCCCATGGCGGCGAACATCTGCAGCTGGATGCCAGTGTTTGTCACATGGTCCTCGCCACGCACGACATGGGTGATCCCCATGTCCACGTCGTCAATCACGGAGGGCAGCATATAGAGCCAGCTGCCGTCGGCCCGGCGGATGACGGGGTCGGACAAGGAGGCCGGGTCGATCTTCGACGGGCCGCGGATCAGGTCGTCCCATTCGTGCGGCAGGGCCGCGTCCAGCCGGAACCGCCAGTGGGGTTTGCGCCCCTCCGCCTCGAATCGCTGGTGATCCGCGTCTGTCAGTTGCAGCGCGGCGCGGTCATAAACGGGCGGCAGGCCGCGCCCCAGCAGCACCTTTCGCTTCAGGTCCAGCTCTTCCGGCGTCTCATAGGCGCGATAGGCGTGGCCGGCTGCGGCAAGCGCGCCCAGCACCTCTTCATAGCGCGCCATCCGGGCGGATTGCTTTTCCTCCGCGTCCGGGGCCATGCTCAGCCATTGCAGGTCATCGCGGATGGATTGGGCGAATTCCTCGGTCGAGCGCGCGGTATCGGTGTCGTCCAGGCGCAGGATGAAGCGGCCGCCGGCCTGCCGGGCCAGCAGCCAGTTCAGAAGCGCGGTGCGGACATTGCCGACATGCAGACGGCCCGTGGGGGACGGGGCGAAACGGGTGACGATCATGCGCGCCCCCCTAGTCGCCCGCGCGGGAACTGGCAAATGCGCGCTACTTGAAGCGCGTGCCCTTGGGCACCTCCACCGGCGTGAACTGGCCCAGCGCGCAGGCGCCATAATTGATCCGCGACATCGGCTCCACCACGTCGAACTGGTCCAGCGCGCAATATTGGCTGCCCATCAGCCGGAACGCCAGGATCCTGTCAGTCCGCATGGATGGGCATCGCGTCCGCAGGTCGTTGCGGTACCAGCGCGATCCGGCGCGGAACATCAGCACCGAATCCCCGACCGGCGTCGTCGAAACCTGCGGGGTGCTGGAAATGCAGTTGCGCGGCTCGCCGGTCGCCTTCAGCGTGGCGGGATCGGTGAGGGGAACCTTGTCTTTCGCCACCGCCGCGCCCGGCATGGCCAGCAGGGCAGCTGCGATCATCAGGCTGTCAAAACGCATCCTTGGCTCTCCTCCGCGCCCCCAGTTCCTCAACGTCCCGCGCCCGTACGAACGGGTTGGTTTCCAGCTCCTCGCGAAGCCGGAACGGCACGGTCGGCTGCCCTTTCGCCCGCGCGGCCTCCACCGATGCCATACGCGCGGCGAGCGCCCGATTTTCGGGTTCCACCGTGATCGCGAAGCGGGCGTTGGACAGCGTATATTCGTGCGCGCAGCACACCAGCGTGTCGGCGGGCAACCCCTTCAGCCGGGACAGGGCTGCAAACATGTCGTCCGCCGTTCCCTCGAACAGGCGGCCGCAGCCCATGGCGAACAGCGTGTCGCCGGGGAACAGCAGCCCGGCTTCCGCGAAATGATAGGCGATATGCCCGGCCGTATGCGCCCCCACGAACAGCACGTCCGCGACAAGGCCGGACAGTTCCACGCGGTCGCCGTCGTCCACCGCCAGATCCAGGCCGGGAATGCGCGCCGCTTCGCGCGCGGGGCCAATCACCGTGCAACCAGTCGCCGCCTTGATGGCAAGGTTGCCGCCCACATGATCGGGATGCCAGTGGGTGTTCAGGATATGGGTGATGGAAAGCCCCGCTGCGCCTGCCGTCGCCAGCACCGGGTCAGCGGCTGCCGGGTCGATCACCGCTGCCCGGCCGTCGCCATGGGGCAGCAGCCAGACATAATTGTCCGACAGGGCGGGAATCCGGATCGGCTCAGCCATGGCGCCATTCTACGCCCATGGCGGATGAACCGCCAGTTGACGGACCCGATACCAGCCGCGTCACCAGCTGCCGATATTGGGGGCAGACGCCCAGGGCTCGGCCGGCGCCAGCCGCTCGCCTATCTGCAGCAGCTCGATGGAAATGCCGTCGGGCGTCCGCACGAAGGCCATGTGCCCGTCGCGCGGGGGGCGGTTGATCGTCACGCCATTGTCGGCAAGCCGCTGGCAGGTCGCGTAGATGTCCTCCACCGCATAGGCCAGATGTCCGAAGTTCCGGCCGCCCGCGTAGCCGGCCTCGTCCCAATTGTGGGTCAGTTCCACCTGCGCCGATTCGTCGCCGGGCGCCGCCAGGAAGATCAGGGAAAAGCGCCCCGCCTCATTATCCATCCGGCGGATCTCCTTCAGCCCCAGCAGGTTGAAGAATCGGATCGTCGCGTCCGGGTCGGAAACGCGGATCATGCTGTGCAGATATTTCACGGGCAGGGTCCTCGGCTGTCAGGCGGATTTCAGCGGTCGTCCCTCATATAGCTCCAGCAGCTTCACGATCCAGTCCGGCACGGGCGCCGGCCGGCCGCGCGCCTCGGCCACATGCACCTGGATCGTTTCCCCGCCGGCGCGCAGATCCTCGCCCGCCTCGCCGTTCGCCAGTCCGTGGATCTCCAGCTCGACCGCCATGGAGGACCGGCCGATCCGCCCGGTGCGCACGCAGATCAGGATTTCCTCGTCCAGCAGGATCGGCGCCTTGTAGTCCACCGTGGCCCGTGCCAGGTGGAACTCCGCCCCGCCGCTCACGGCGGTGTGCTGGTAGATCCCCACCTCGCGCCAATATTCCGTCAGCGCGATGTCGAAATATTCGAGATACCGGCTGTTATAGACCACGGCCTGCGCGTCGATCTCGGGGTAATGCACCCGCTTGCGCCAGGCGAAGCGGAAGTCGGAACGGGGCATGCGGCACTCTCCTCGGGCGGCAGGGGTTGCGGCCCGGGGCCTTGCTGTCAAGCGCGGGAACGCGCAGCATGGCATCACATGTGGCGGAGGTGACCGGGATGGACTGGCGGAATTCCACGA
>ERZ1645185.728-NODE-728-length-13835-cov-4.565239_pt1 | contig 13835 bp, 14 predicted proteins | sample MGYA00575351_ERZ1645185 | MGnify/ENA primary metagenome ERZ1645185 (study PRJEB40838, sample SAMN11284767) | freshwater sediment metagenome | isolation source: river sediment | host: Sediment | place: India: Jana village, Kanpur | collected 2015-12-17 ...
GGCGAGAATTGCAGGAAGGGCACGATCAGCGACCGGTTGAGCGTAATGACCTGGCCTGACAGGCCCCGCTCGCCGGCCGCCGCCTTGGCGCTGGCAACGACGAAGTCGGGCAGCCCTTCCAGATCGGCCTCGGACAGTTCCATGAACCACTCGCGCTCATCGGCCAGAAGGTTCTGGGTGAACTCGGTGCCAAGCACGGCAAGGCGGGACTTCACCTCGGTCATGCGGTCAGCCCGGGCGCCGTCAAGCTGGGCCCCGGCCCGGACGAACATGCGCCGGTAAAGCATCAGGACACGGGCCTGCTCGGGCGTGAGGCCAAGCGTGTCGCGGGCGGTCCAGAGCGTCTCGATCCGGGCGAAAAGCTTGCCGTTATTGGTGATTTCCGACGAGAAAGCCGACAGCTTTGGCGCAAGGTCGCGCTGCAATGCTTCACGCGCGGGGTTCGAATCCGCACCGCTGAGGTTGAAGAAGACGCCCGCGACCCGGTCCAGCGTCGCTTCCGCCAGTTCCATCGCCTCGATGGTGTTGGCAAAGGTCGGCGCGTCGGGATTGTCGGCGATGGCGGCAATGGCGGCCCGCGCCTGCTCCAGCCCGGCATCGAAGGCCGGCGCGAAATCCTCGTCGCGGATCAGGTCGAACGGGGGCAGGTCGAACGCGGTCGTCCACGGGGCGAGCAAGGCATTGGTCATGCGGTATCTCCTTTGCGTCAAAGCTAGGAACAGCCGCCAGAAAGGTCCAGCCCGTCAGCCCTCGGACTTGCTGCGCAACCGGTGCTCCAGACGACGCAGCAGCAGCGACAGGGTGATTGTCATCGTCAGGTAGATCAGCGCCACGACGTTGTAGGTCTCGAAATAGCGGAAGTTGCCGGCCGCCGTGACCTTCCCCAGCTGGGTGATGTCGCTGACCCCCAGCACCGAGACCAGCGAAGAGTCTTTCACCATCGCGACAAAATCGTTGCCAAGCGGCGGCAGGATGGTGCGGAAGGCTTGCGGAAACACGACAAGGCGGAAGCGCTGCCAGCGGTTCAGGCCAAGCGACATCGCCGCCTCGATCTGGCCTTTCTCGACCGACAGCAGACCCGCGCGGAAGATCTCGGACAGGAAGGCCGAATAGGCGATGGTCAGCGCGATGATTGCCCGCCAGATCAGCGGAAAGTCGCGGGTCTGCCAGGCCCCAAGGCCGAGAGGCGCAGTCAGCCAGTTCCAAGCATATACTGCAGCCGGCGCGACCACGAAGGCGACGTAAAGCAGAAGGACGATGATCGGGATTCCGCGCACGACCTCGACGTAAAACCGGGCCACCTGCCGCAGCAGCAACCGCGTGGATTGCGACGCGATGGCAAGCGCAAGCCCCAGCAGGCAGGCCAGCGTGAACCCCACGACGGTGACGAAGATGGTGATCCAGATCCCCTTGGCCAGCGTCGTCAGCACCTGGGCATAGATCTCGTCCGTCGCCACCTGCCAGAACAGGCAAAGCCCCGTCGCCGCGAGGACGAGGAGCCACCAGGGAAAGTCTTCCTTGCCAGGAGTCGAGGGGCGCTTCATCGGAGCGGCACCGGCCCGCCGGTCAAAGGCGGGCCGGCGAGGTCATCATTCGCCCATCTTGTAGTCGAGGAACCACTTCTTGTTCAGCGCCTCGAGCGTGCCATCGGCCTTCAGCGCCTCGATCCCCGCGTTGATCGGCGCAACAAGGTCCGAGCCTTTCGGGAAGATGAAGCCGAAATCCTCGACCCCGAGTTTTTCGCCCACGATCTTCAGCGCGCCGTCCGAGGCTGCGACATAGCCCGCGCCCGCGGTGCCGTCGGTCAGCACAAGGTCGACATCCCCGGCCTTGAGCGCCTGCACGGTGGCGCCGAAGGTTTCAAAGAGCTTGATGCGGGGGTTCGCCTCGTTGCCGTCGAGGATCTCGTAGACCGCGGTGTAGAAGGGCGTCGTGCCGGGCTGGGCCGCGATCAGCAGTTTTTCGTCGGCACCAAAGCTCTTGGCATCGGTGAAGCGGGTCTCGTCGCCGCGCACCAGCATGACCATTTCGGACCGCATGTAGGGTTCCGAGAAATCGACCTTCTCCTTGCGGTCGTCGCGGATGGTGATGCCGGTCATGCCGATGTCATACTGGCCTTCCGACACGGCGGGGATCATCGCATCCCAGCTGGTGTTTTCGTATTTCACCTTGAAGTTCAGCTTCTTGGAAAGGGCGTCCATCGCGTCATATTCCCAGCCGATCGCCTTGCCGGTCTTCTGGTCGACGAATTGCAGCGGCGGGTAGGCGTTCTCGGTGACGACGGTGATCTCCTTTCCGCCGAGGTCGGGAAGATCGGCGGCAGAGGCGATCGTGGCGGCGAAGGCAAGGCCAAGGCCTGCAAGGACAGCGGTCAGTTTCATGGGGGCTCCCTGACGGATCGGTTTCTTGTTGGCGCGCAGGTTATTGCGAGGGCAAGGGGACTGTCCAGCCACCGGGCGGTTCAGGCCGAATGAACATGGCCGCAAACCGGGCAGTCCTGCCGCCGGGCGATGCGGATCATCCGGTTTTCCGCATAGAGGCCGTCGAAGATCATCAGCCGCCCGCGCAGGGACTCGCCCGCGCCGGTGATCTCCTTGACCGCCTCGAGCGCCATGAGGCTGCCCAGAACCCCGGGCAAAGGCGCGGCCACGCCCGCTTCGGCACAGGTCGGCACCGTACCGGGCGCGGGTCGGTCGGGAAAGATGCAGGCATAGCAGGGGGCGCCACGGGCTGGATCGTAAAGGCTGATCTGCCCTTCCCACTGCGTGATCGCGGCGGCGAGGAGCGGCTTTCCCAGCCGGACGGCGACCTCGTTGGCGAGATAGCGCGTGTCGAAATTGTCGGACCCGTCAAGGATCAGGTCCTGCCCGGCAATAAGCGACTCGGCGTTGTCTGCGGTCAACCGCGCGACGACCGGATCGACCGTGACGAAGGGGTTCAAGGCGCGCATGGCCGCAGCGGCTGACCCAGCCTTGGAGAGGCCAAGGCTGGCGTCGGGATGGATGATCTGGCGCTGCAGGTTCGACGCCTCGACGCTGTCGTCGTCGACGACCGTGATCGTCCCGACGCCCGCCGCCGCCAGATAAAGAAGCGCAGGCGAGCCGAGCCCACCGGCACCGATCACCAGCACCCGTGCCTCCTTCAGCCGCCGCTGACCCATGCCGCCGATTTCCCGCAGGGTGATATGGCGGGCATAGCGTTCAATCTCCGCCGGGCGCAAGGCGCCGGACGGGGGCGCTACCGCTGGCGCCGCAGCCCGGGCGCGAAGGCGATTCAGGGCGATGCTGTAGGCGAGAATCACCGCCGCCACACCACCCAGCACCAGCCAGACCCGTGCATCCCCGCCGGTGGCCAGACGAAGCGGATGATCCTCTGGCAGCAGCAGATGCTCCAGGATCAGGCCAATCCACAGGATGCTGATCATGATCAGCCGCAGACGGACCGGCGCCCGCATCAGCCAGCCGATGCCCCAGATTGCCGCGACAAGGATCAGGACCAGTTGCATGGATCAGCGGCGGCCGGTCGACCCGAACCCGCCCTCGCCACGGTCGGTTTCACCAAGTTCGGCGACGATCTCGAATCTGGCCTGCAAGACCGGTGCGATGATCGCCTGCGCGATCCGGTCGCCGTGGTGGATGGTGTAGGGTTCGGACCCGAGGTTGACGAGCAGCACGCCCAGCGGCCCGCGATAGTCGCTGTCGATGGTGCCGGGGGTGTTGGGCAGGCTGATCCCGTGCTTGAAAGCAAGGCCCGAGCGCGGGCGGATCTGCATCTCGAACCCCTCTGGGATCTCGACGCGCAGCCCGGTCGGCACGATGGCGCGGCGCATCGGGTCAAGGATGAAGCCGGTCGCGCGATCCTCGGGTTTCAGGTTCGCGCGCAGGTCGGCCCCCGCCGCGCCAGGGGTTTCGTAGGATGGAAGGGGAAGGCTCCGGTCGGCCCAGTCTTCCCAGAGAAGGCGCAGAACCGGGGTCATGCCGTTCCCCCGTTCGGGCAGGCAGTGCCAAGACTTTTCAAAAAGTCTTGGCAAAATTCTTCGAAGAATTTTGCGCCGGTCATGCCAAGGCCTCGGCGATGCGGACGGCGAGCCTGCGGGCGACCTGATCCTTGGACATGCGCGGCCAGGTCTCGGCCCCTTCGGCGCTGATTAGCGTCACGGCATTCTCGGTCCCGCCCATGATGCCGGTTTCAGGCCGCACATCATTCGCGACGATCCAGTCGCAGCCCTTACGGGCGCGCTTGGCGGTGGCGTGGTCGATCACGGTATCGGTTTCGGCGGCGAACCCCACGACAAGACCGGGGCGCCCGGTCTTGCGCTGCGCGATGGTGGCGAGGATGTCGGGGTTTTCCGCGAATTCGAGCGCGGGCGGACGGCCCGAACCATCCTTCTTCATCTTCGATCCGGCGGCATTGGCCACGCGCCAATCGGCCACCGCCGCGGCAAAGACTGCGGCATCGGCGGGCAAGGCGGCCTCGACCGCCGACAGCATCTCGCGCGCCGTCTCGACCCGGACCACGGTCACGCCTGCGGGGGGGGGCACGGTTGCAGGGCCGGTGATGAAGGTGACACGCGCGCCAAGGGCGGCGAGGGCGGCGGCAAGCGCCGTGCCCTGCGCCCCGGAAGATCGGTTGGCGATGTAGCGCACCGGGTCGATCGGCTCATGGGTCGGACCCGAGGTGACCAGCACGTGCCGCCCGGCCAGCGGCCCGCTGCCGAAGGCCGCCTCGACGGCCGCGACGATTTCGAGCGGTTCGGCCATGCGGCCGGGGCCGAATTCCCCGCAGGCCATTGCGCCATCGTTCGGCCCGACGACCAGCACGCCATCGCCGTGCAATGTCGCAAGGTTGCGCTGCGTCGCCGGATGGGTCCACATCCGCACGTTCATCGCCGGGGCGACCAGGACGCGGGTGTCGGTGGCCAGAAGCAGGGTCGAGGCCAGGTCGTCGGCCCGACCCTGGGCCATCTTCGCCATGAGATCGGCGGTCGCAGGCGCGACCACGATAAGGTCGGCGACGCGGCTGAGCTGGATATGGCCCATTTCGGCTTCGTCGGTCAGGTCGAAAAGATCGGTGTAGACCTTCGATCCCGCCAGCGCCGACACGGAAAGCGGCGTCACGAACTCGGCGCCCGCCTTGGTCAGCACCGGGGTCACGCTCGCGCCGCGCTCGTTCAGTCGGCGGATAAGGTCAAGCGCCTTGTAGGCTGCGATCCCGCCGCCGATGATCAGGAGAATTCGTTTGCCGAGCATGCTTGCCCTCTGGCCGCGGACTGTAGCCCCAAGCAATAGGGTGCCAGACGTCCGAACTCAATCGCCAAGGCCCTAGCCGAGCAGGGCGAGAATCTCGGGAGACTGGCTGGTCAGCGAGCGCCGGAGCTTGCCGAAGGCCGCCGCCTCCAGTTGCCGCACCCGTTCCTTGGACAGGCCCAGTTCCTCGCCAAGGCTTTCCAGCGTCCGCGGATCATCGCGCAGCTTGCGCTCGGCGACGATGAAGCGCTCACGCCGGTTCAGCCCCTGCAGCGCAGTCACCAGCCAGTCCCGCAGCCGCGCCGCGTCATGCGTCTGTTCGACGCGCGTGGCGGCCTGATCGCTGTCATCCTCGATCGAATCGATCCATTCGCGCCCATCCTCGTCGGTCGACTGGGTGGCGTTCAGCGAGAAGTCGCTGCCCGACAGACGGCCCTCCATCATCTCGACATCGGCGAGCGGCACGCCCACCTCGCGCGCGACAAGTTCGCGCAGCTGGTGGGTGTCAAGCTTTTCGCCACGCTGCGCCGCCTCGCGCTCAAGCTTGGCCTGAACCCGGCGCAAGTTGAAGAACAGCGATTTCTGGCTGGAAGTGGAGCCTGTGCGCACCATCGACCAGTTGCGCATGACGTAATCCTGGATCGAGGCCTTGATCCACCAGACCGCATAGGTGGAGAAGCGCACGCCGCGATCGGGGTCGAACTTGTCCGCGGCCTTCATCAGGCCAAGGCTCGCTTCCTGGATCAGATCGTTCATCGGCGCGCCGTAACGCTTGAACTTCGCCGCCATGGATATGGCAAGCCGCATGTAGGCAGTCACCAGCCGATGCAGGGCCTGCTCGTCGCGGCGGTCGCGCCAGGCATAGGCAAGCTGCAGTTCGGTTTCGGCATCAAGAAGCTCGGCGCGCATTGCTTGGCGCGACAGGGTTTGGTCGTTATATGCGTCCAAAGCCACGGCAGACCCTCGTTTCTGGAAATGCTTACAAACAACTCTACGAAGGTGGGGAATGTTCGGATCAAATCCTATATCCGAAACATGGAAATATGCACTTGTCATCGGCGGAGCCCGATCCGGTAAGTCTGTTCTTGCTGAAACGCTCGCGAAGCAGGCAGGTTCCCGCCGTCGTTACATTGCCACGGCCGAAGCTTGGGATGAGGAAATGCGCCAGCGCATCGCCGATCACCGCCGCCAGCGTGGCGAAGGCTGGCTGACGGTCGAGGCGCCATTGGACCTTGCCGGGGCGCTGGCCGATGCGCAACCGGACGAGGTCGTGCTGGTCGATTGCCTGACCCTGTGGCTGACCAATCACCTTCTGGCCGAGACCGATCTCGCCTCCGAGACCGCCCGGCTTATGGCGGCGCTCGAGGCCTGTGCCGCGCCCGTCGTACTGGTCACCAACGAGGTCGGGCTGAGCATCGTGCCGGAAAATGCCCTGGCCCGCCGGTTCCGCGATGCGCAGGGGCGGCTCAACCAGACCGTCGCGGCGCGGGCCGGTCTCGTCGTTGGAGTGATGGCCGGCCTGCCCTTCGCGCTCAAGGGCAAGCTGCCCGAGGGGTTGGCATGACCCGGTTCTGGTGGGTGCGGCATGGTCCGACCCATGCCAGGACCATGGTGGGCTGGTCCGACCTGCCGGCCGACCTGTCTGACCTCGCCGCGATCGGGCGGTTGCGCGATTACCTGCCCGCCGGCGCCGCCGTCATCTCGTCCGACCTGTCGCGGGCCGTCTCGACTGCCGATGCGGTCCAGCGCGGCCCAACCCGCCTGCCCCACGATCCCGACCTGCGCGAAATCCATTTCGGTGACTGGGAATTGCGCAGCCATGCCGAAATCGCCGCCGAGGACGGGGCCCTCGCCCGGGCTTTCTGGGAACGGCCGGGAGACATCTGTCCGCCCGGCGGCGAAGGCTGGAACCAGCTTGCGGCGCGGGTGGGGCGCGGCATCGACCGGCTGATCGGCGTCCAGCCTGAGGGAGATGTCGTGGTGGTCGCCCATTTCGGCGCCATCCTTGCCGCCTTGCAGCAGGCGCAGGGGATGACGGCTGTCGAGGTCTTCGGCCAGCGCATCGACCCCCTGTCGGTGACAGAGCTTGCCTTCGACCGGGGGCGCTGGACGGTGGGACGGGTCAATCACTGCCCTTGATGGGGCAGTTCAAGAGAATTCGTTTTCCTGATTGTTCCGGTCTGTCTAGCTTCTGCCGACCAGAGATAGACAAGGGACAGCCCCATGACCTACGACCTCGCCATCGGCGACCGCGCCTATTCCAGCTGGAGCCTGCGGGGCTGGCTGCTCTTCGATGCTTTCGACATTCCTGTCCGCACCCGGACCGGTCGCCTCTATACAGACGAGTTTACCCGATTTCTGGCAGATTACTTTCCCGCCCGCACCGTCCCGGTCATGCGGACGCCCGATGGCACCGTCGTGACGGAAAGCCTTGCGATCGCCGAGGAACTTGCCAGCCGTCACCCCGACGCCGGGCATTGGCCCTCGGACCCGAAACACCGGGCGATAGCCCGGGTTCTTGCGGCGGAAATGCATGCCGGCTTCACCGCGCTGCGCAATCATTGCCCGATGAACCTGCGCGTAAGCTACACCGATTGCCAGCCGCCCGAGGCAGTGCTGGCCGACCTGGCCCGCCTGGAAGAAATCTGGGCCTGGGCCCGGCGTGAGACGGGCTCGGCCGGACCATGGCTGTGCGGCGCCTACAGTGCTGCCGATGCCTTCTACGCGCCGGTTGCGACCCGGATCGCCACCTATAACCTGCCCGTCGGCCCCGAGGCGCAGGCCTATGTGGCGGCGCATCTGGCGCATCCGTCGTTCCGCCGCTGGCGGGCGATGGGAATGATCGACGGAGCCGATCAGGACTTCTACCGCCGCGACTATCCCCGCCGGTCCTGGCCCGGCCCGGGGCCGATGGCCGCGAAGGCCGTCGACTTCCGTCCGTCGGTGAACGACGCCTGCCCGTATTCAGGCAAGCCCGTGACCGACGTGCTGGAGCTGGACGGGCGGATCTGGGGGTTCTGCAACCCCTTCTGCCGCGACAAGACCGTCGCCGATCCGGAAGCCTGGCCGAAATTCATGGCAATGCTCGCGGCGGCCTGATGGCCGCTACCACTTGAAGCGGGCGCCGAAGAAGAAGGCGTTCGAGTCGTCATAGGCGACCGTCGCCGTCGAGGCCGAATAGGTGCGGTAAGCGAAGTAGACCTCGGTATTCCAGCTGACAATGCTCTGGACGACCGAGATCGACGTCGAGCTGCTGTCGGCGCCCGAGGCGAAGATGTCATTGCCCTGGTAATAGTCGACGGCGAAGGCGGTCTTGCCCCAGCTAATCAGATCCGCAAGCCAGCCGGCCTTCACATACCAATAGGTGCCGGTGCGCGTCTCGTTGTCCGAACTCGCCGCGGCGAGCGTCAGGTTCAGCCCGGTTGGCTTGTGCAAGACCGAGGCCGAGCCATCCAGGGTCTTGACGGTGGCGCTGTCGCCGTCGGCCCAGGAATAGGCGGCCTGCGCGGCATATTTGAACTCGCCCGCTTCGCCCTCATAGGCGACGGCCAGGTCGTAAAGCGGGTCATTCTGCACAGCCTGATTAGAGGAAAGCTGGTCCTGACCGTAAGACGCGCGAAAGGTGAAGCCGCTGAAAGAGGGCGTGTCGTAACGGACCCGAACCTTCCGGCCGAGTCCGTTATAGTCCTTGAAGGCATCCTTGATCTTCACGCCGGACAGCGTTCCATCCTCGAGCCGCAGAAGCTGTCCGCCGGCCAGATCCTGCACCGCGACCCCCTGCGTGACTGTCGTGCCGGACAGATCGACTTTCGCGGTATCGTTCGACGCCATGTTGCCCTGGCCGAGATAGAACGAACCGAAGGTCTCGTTCGACAACTTGTTGTCGATCTGGCGGATATTGGCATTGGTGAACATGTAGGCGTCGGAGGGTGGTGACGGCTGCAGGATGCTCGCCGTCGACGTCGAGAACGGCGCATACTGAAGCTCCAGCGTGCCCAGATATTTCCAGGAGTCGCCGATCTTGGCGTTGTAGGTCAGACCGATGCGGGTGTTGGAGTTGTTGTTGTCGATCAAGCCGTAAGACTCGCTGACCTGACCGTCGTCATAACTGAGCACGCCCTTGTTGATCTGGCCGTAGAAGCGCAGCACGCCGTCATTGGGGAATTTCAGTTCGACCTTGGGCAGTGGCTTGGGTTCCGCATGGGCCGGCGCAGCGACGACTGCGCAGGCCCCCAGCATCATCGCGATGCGACCGTTCCTTCCGACCATGACCAACTCCCATCTCAACCAGCAGGGCTGTCGAGCGCTTTCGACAACCGGATCTCACGAGACATCGCCGTCACTCCATCACCAGCACGCGAAAGAGGCGTGACGCAAGTGCCAAGTCTTGATGAAACCGATCCGCCCGCACCCCGTCTCGGCGCCCGCTCTTAACCATTCATCAAGGAGTTTCGATCACGCCGGTGACATAGGAGAAGAACCCCTTGGCCGCACGCGCCCATACTGTCGCTTTCGAGGGCGTCGAAGCCCGCCCGGTCGAGGTGCAATGTGCCGTCGCGCCGGGCCTGCCCGGCTTTACGCTGGTCGGCCTGCCCGACAAGGCGGTGTCGGAAGCCAAGGAACGGGTCAGGGCGGCGCTTTCCTCCATGTCGATCGCCCTGCCGTCGAAACGTATCACCATCAACCTCTCGCCAGCCGACCTGCCGAAAGAGGGGTCGCATTTCGACCTGCCGATCGCCCTCGCGGTCCTGTCAGCGCTGGAAATCCTGCCCCGGGACGCGGTCGATGGAACCGTGGCCCTCGGAGAGTTGTCGCTCGACGGTCGCATCGTGCCGGTCATCGGCGCCCTGCCGGCCGCGCTGGCGGCCGCCGAACAGGACCGCAGCCTCATCTGCCCGCGCGCCTGCGGGGCCGAGGCGGCCTGGGTCGGTGCCACGCCTGTCTTCGCCGCCGCCTCGCTGGACGAGGTCGTGCGTCATTTCACCGGCCAGTCGGTGCTTTCCCCATCCGAGGCGGGTGAGGTCCTGCCGCCCGCAACGGGCCGCGATCTGCGCGAGGTCAGGGGACAGGAACGGGCGAAACGCGCGCTGGAAATCGCGGCCGCCGGCCGGCACCACTTGCTGATGATCGGCTCGCCAGGCTCGGGCAAGTCGATGCTGGCGGCGCGCCTGCCGGGCATCCTGCCCCCCCTCACGGCGGTCGAGGCGCTCGAAACCTCAATGATCCACTCGCTTGCGGGCCTTCTGACTGATGGCGGCATCTCGCGCCAGCGCCCGTTCCGCGAGCCGCATCACACCGCGTCGATGGCCGCGATCGTCGGCGGCGGCAAGGGCGCCAAGCCGGGCGAGATCAGCCTTGCCCATAATGGCGTCCTGTTCCTGGACGAGTTCCCGGAATTTCCGCGCGCGGTGCTCGAGACCCTGCGGCAGCCGATCGAGACGGGCGAGGTCATGGTGGCACGCGCCAATGCCCATATCCGCTATCCCTGCCGGTTCCTGCTGGTCGCCGCTGCCAACCCCTGCCGCTGCGGCTACCTCGCCGAGCCTGACCGCGCCTGCAGCCGCGCGCCGGGCTGTGGCGAGGATTACCTGGGCCGTATCTCGGGCCCGCTGATGGATCGGTTCGATTTGCGCATCGACGTGCCGCCAGTCGCCTGGTCTGACCTCGACCTGCCCGCGACGGGCGAAAGCTCCGCGGATGTCGCCGAACGCGTGGCCCGGGCGCGCGCGGTCCAGACCGGGCGCTTCGCGGGCAACCCCGGGGTCAGGGTGAACGCCGACGCCCAGGGCGATCTGCTGGACGAGATCGCTACCCCCGATGCCGAGGGGCGGGCGCTGCTCACGCGCGTGGCGGAACGGTTCGGCCTGTCGGCGCGCGCCTATCACCGCATCCTGCGGGTCGCCCGGACCATTGCCGATCTTGATGGCTCCGCCACGGTCCGGCATCCACATTGCGCCGAGGCAATCAGCTATCGGCTTTCGACGCCAAGCAAAGGCTAGTCAGTCGCGCCGCTTCGCCTCGATCACTTCCCAGATCCGGGCGGCGGCGTTGGTGCCGTCAAACCGCTCCAGTTCCTGGATCCCTGTCGGCGAGGTCACGTTGATCTCGGTCAGGTAGTCGCCGATCACGTCGATCCCGACGAAAATCTGGCCCTTCTCGCGCAGGATCGGGCCGATGGTCGCACAGATTTCCAGATCGCGCGGCGTCAGCCCGATCTTCTCCGGCCGGCCGCCGACATGCATGTTCGACCGCGTCTCGCCCTCCTGCGGGACCCGGTTGATCGCGCCGACCGGCTCGCCATCCACCAGGATCACGCGCTTGTCGCCCTTGGCGACGTCCGGCAGGAATTTCTGCACGATCAGGGGCTCGCGGCTCATCGAGGTGAAAAGCTCGTGCAGCGAGGACAGGTTGCGGTCGTTGGGGTCAAGACGGAACACCCCCGCCCCGCCATTGCCGTAGAGCGGCTTCAGGATGATGTCGCCGTGCTTGGCCTTGAACGCCCGAATCGTGGCCAGGTCACGGGCGATCGCCGTCGGCGGGATCAGCTGAGGAAATTGCAGCACCAGAAGCTTTTCCGGCGAGTTGCGGACCCAGAAGGGATCGTTGACCACCAGCGTCTTGGGGTGAATCATCTCGAGCAGATGGGTGGTGGTAATATAGCCCATGTCGAACGGCGGGTCCTGCCGGAGCCAGACCACGTCGAACCCGCCAAGGTCCACCTCTGTCGCCTCGCCATAGGTGACATGATTGCCCTTCTCGCGCCGCAACTCGACCGGCCAGCCGCGCGCTGTCACCCGGCCTTCCTGGAAGGCAAGATGATCCGGCGTGTAGAAGAACAGCGAATGACCGCGGGCCTGCGCCTCAAGTCCGATGCGGAACGTGCTGTCCCCGTCGATGTTCACGGCCCCGATCGGGTCCATCTGCAGGGCCACCTTGAGCGCCATCGTCGTCCTCCGCGGTTGATGCCCCTACATCGCGCGCGGCGGCGGCGGATGCAATCGCCCGCATGGGTGCTCAAGCCGCGAAGGCGTTTTCCAGAAGCTCGACACGACCCTGTCCATCGACCAGCGCCACGTCGAAACGTGCCGGGGTCAGCTGGCCCGCCGGCTCCTCCGCCAGAAAAAGCGCGGCAGCAGTGGCGATCCGGCCCATCTGGCGCGCCGACAGTTTCTGCGCCGCCTCGGCATGGCTGCGGCTTTGCTTGACCTCGACGAAGATCACCTCGGCCCCGTCCCGCGCGATCAGGTCGATCTCGCCCGCTTCGCTTCGCCACCGACGGGCGGCCACTTGCCGACCCTGCGCTTCGTAAAGATGTGCGACGATTTCTTCCGCCGCGCGTCCGGCATGATAGGAGACAGCCCCGCTCATTCTTCCTCCGACAATCCAAGCGCCATGCGATAGACGTCCTTCCGTGGCAGGCCGAAGGCTTCGGAGACTTCCGCCGCTGCATCCCGAACCGAAGCACCGCGCAGCGCCTTGCGGAGCGCCGCTTCGACATCTTCCGCGGTTGCCGCCACTGCCGCGCCCCTGTCTACCACGACCACGATTTCGCCCTTCACATCCCGATCCACGAATTGCGCCGCCAGTTCGGCCAGCGTTCCGCGTGAAACCTCTTCGAACCGCTTCGTCAGTTCCCTGCAGACCGCCGCCTGCCGATCTCTTCCGAAGCCTTGCGCCAATTCTCCTAACAAACGGCTAACGCGCTTCGGCGATTCGTAGAGGACCAGCGTCGCCGGCACCCCCACAAGCTCGCCCAGAAAGCGCGCGCGGTCGCCTGCCCCGGCGGGCGGAAAGCCGGCAAACAGGAACCGGTCGGTCGGCAGGCCCGAGACCGTCAGCGCGGCCAGAACCGCCGAAGGTCCGGGGGCGGCCAGCACCGGATGCCCCGCTGCGATGGCGGCACGTGCCAGCTGGAACCCCGGATCGGCGACAAGCGGTGTGCCCGCTTCCGACGCATAGGCGACCGACCGGCCTTCCTCCAGCGCACGGAGCAGCCTCGGGCGCACCGCCTCGCCATTGTGGTCGTGATAGGCGATCAGGGGCCGATCACCGAGCGCCACACCGTGAATCTCCATCAAATGCCGCAGGGTGCGGGTGTCCTCGGCCGCCAGAACATCGGCGCCGGCAAGGATATCGAGCGCACGCAGCGTGATGTCGCGCGCGGCGCCGATCGGTGTCGCGACGAAATGAAGGCCCTTCGGCACAGCACGCGCCGGCGCGGTCTCGGTCATGTCGGTCGCTCTCCTTGATGCGTTGCCTTCCCGGGTCTATGCGCTTAGGGTTTGCGGCCATGGCGCCCCCGGGGAAGAAGGAATTCTCGATGTTGTCCGTTCTGTCTTTCGCCCGCAAGGGTCTGGCCAGGCTGGCGCCCGCAATGGCGGTCCTCGGGGTAGCGGCCTGCGTCGCGCCCACCTCCGGAAATGGACCGTCGGTCGAACCCGGCGCTCCGGTGCAGGTCGCCTTGCTGGTGCCCGCCGGTTCGGGACAGGGCAGCGACGATTACCTTGCCCGCAGCCTCGAGAACGGCGCGCGACTGGCCATCGCTGATCTGGGCGGATCGCCACCTCGAGTGGTGGGCCGCCGACGAGC
>ERZ1645185.729-NODE-729-length-13833-cov-9.271883_pt1 | contig 13833 bp, 9 predicted proteins | sample MGYA00575351_ERZ1645185 | MGnify/ENA primary metagenome ERZ1645185 (study PRJEB40838, sample SAMN11284767) | freshwater sediment metagenome | isolation source: river sediment | host: Sediment | place: India: Jana village, Kanpur | collected 2015-12-17 ...
GCTGCCTGCTGTCGACCATGCGCCGTGTATTCGAAGCCGGCGCCGAATTCGGCCGGCAGCCGGCCGACTCGCGTGAATCGATCACCGTCGAGTTCGTGTCGGCCAACCCGAACGGGCCCCTGCATGTCGGCCACGGCCGCGGCGCGGCCTACGGCGCCACCGTGGCCAACCTGCTGCAGGCCGTCGGCCACCGCGTCCAGCGCGAGTATTACGTCAATGACGCCGGCCGGCAGATGGACATTCTCGCGGTCAGCGTCTGGCTGCGCTATCACGAACTGTGTGGCGTCAACGTCGGCTTTCCCGACAACGGCTACAAGGGCGAGTACGTGGTCGATATCGCGCGTGCCCTGCGCTCCCGGGAAGGCGACAGGCTGCGCTACCCGGCCTTGGAGATTTTCGAAGGCGTACCGGAAGACGAAAGCAAGGGCGGCGACAAGGAAAAACACGTTGACGGCCTGATCGCCAACGCCCGCCGCCTGCTCGGCGCCTGCGATTACCGTCTGGTGTTCAATGCCGGCCTGGATTGGTGCCTAGCCGACATCCGCGGCGACCTGCACGGTTTCGGCGTCGATCACGACAGCTTTTTCTCGGAACGTTCGCTCGGTACCGACGGCTTCGTCGAGCGCGCAATCGGCATCCTGCGCGACAACGGCCACCTGTACCAGCAGGACGGCGCTACCTGGTTCCGCGCCAGCGATTTCGGCGACGACAAAGACCGCGTGGTGGTGCGCGAGAACGGCGTCAGCACCTACTTCGCTTCCGATATCGGTTACCTGCTGTCGAAATTCGAGCGCGGTTTCGAACGCGCCCTGTATATCTTCGGCGCCGACCACCACGGCTATATCGTGCGCCTGAAGGCGGCCGCCAAGGGCCTCGGCCTGGATCCAGCCCGGATCGAGATCCAGCTGGTGCAATTCGCCATCCTGTACCGCGGCGGCGAACGCGTGCAGATGTCGACCCGGGCCGGCAGTTTCGTGACCCTTTCGGAACTGCGCGAGGAAGTCGGCAATGACGCCGCACGCTTCTTCTACGTGATGCGCAGCAACGACCAACACCTGGATTTCGATCTCGACCTGGCCAAGAGCCGATCCAAGGAGAACCCGGTGTATTACATCCAGTACGCGATCACCCGTTCGGCCGGACTGTTCCGCAAACTCGCCGAGAAAGGCTGGACCTACAACGACGGCGCAGCCGTCGCGAACCGCGAGGCCCTAGATGGCGAAGCCGAAATCGCCTTGCTCGGCGAACTGATGCGTTTCCCGGAAACCGTGGAGTCCGCGGCCCTGAACCGCGGCCCGCAGATTCTGGCCAACAGTCTGCGCGAGACAGCAGGCGCTTTCCACGCCTTTTACGAGAACTGCGATATCTTGGATGAGGACGAATCCGCGCGTCAGGCCAGGCTTGGCCTGTGCAAAGCCACCGCCCAAGTGCTGAGCAACGGATTGGCGCTGCTCGGCGTTTCCGCCCCGGAGCGCATGTGATGGCGAAACGCAAACAGCCCCGCCGGCAAGGCAGCAAAGGCGCACCGGCATGGGCCTGGCTTCTGGTCGGCCTGTTCATCGGCCTGTTGGCGTTTATCGGCTATCGCCAGTATCTGTCGATGAACGCCGACCCGGCCGAAGTACCGGTTCCCAAAGGCGCCGCGACAGACGGCAAGAAAAGCGCCGGGCCCACCTCCGAACCGGCGGCCAGCACAGAGGAAGATGGTGTGCTGGATACAGATTACAGCTTTTATGACGTGCTGCCGACAGAGGACCCTCTGGACATTCCCACAGACGGCGAGCATCCGGCGGAGACGGGCGCCGGCGTACAAGCGGATGCGGCGACGGCATCACCGGCGGACGTACAGGCACCGTCTGCAGCCGCCAAACCGGCTGCAGACAGCAGCCGTTACCTCCTGCAAGCCGGCGCTTTCGCACGCGCCTCCGATGCCGATGACCTGAAGGCGCGCATCGCGCTGTCGGGCGAAGCGGCGCGGGTGGAAACCGCAGTAATCAACGGCAAGACCATGTACCGTGTGCGTCTCGGGCCGTATGCCGACATCGCGGCGGCCAACGCCGCCAAAGCCAATCTGGCCGGCCAAGGCATCAAGGCGGATAGCATCAAAATAGAGCCGTAGAGCGCGGCAGGCCGCGCCTCAGCCTATCCGATTAGCGTTTGAGACGGATCAAGGCCGAGGTATCCTGCTCGCCGAAACCCGCATCCACCAGGGCTTGGTAATCGCGCAGGGATTGCTTGACCACGCTGTATTCCTTGCCGAGCGCTTCCGCCATCGCCTGCACGATATGCAGATCTTTCAGCAGCAGGGCGGATTTGAATCCCGGCGTGAAGTTGTCGGCCATCATGCTGGCACCGCGCTTGTCGAGGAACCAGTTGCCGGCGGCGCCGGCCGCCAGCGTGGGAACCAGCGATTCCGGTTTCAGGCCCAAGGCTTCACCGAACGCCAGACCTTCGCACACCGCCTGCGCGATGCCGGCGACCAGTACCTGGTTGACCGCCTTGGTAGCCTGACCGGCACCGGTCGGACCCATGTGGGTGACCCGCAGGGCGTAGGCCGACAGCAGGGTCTGGACACGGTCGAGCGTTCCGGCATCGCCGCCGACCATCACCGACAGCTTGCCGTTGCGGGCGCCCTCGACCCCGCCGGATACCGGTGCGTCGAGAAATCCGATACCGGATTTTTCCAGTATGGTGGCCGCTTCGATGGCGGTCGAGCGCGCCACGGTGGAGTGGTCGATGACCACCGAACCCGTACGCAGAACCGCCGCCAGATCGCGCACGCATTGCATGACATCGGCATCCATCGACACACACAGCACCACCGCATCGCAATCGGCGAAATCTCCGGCAGCGCGCGCTGCCCGTACGCCAAGCCGGCCGGCCATGGCTTCCGCTTTGGCCAGAGTCCGGTTACCGACTACGGCGAGCAGGTTGTTGCCGTGCAGATGCCCGGCCATCGAAGCGCCCATGGCGCCCAGCCCGATGAATCCGACCTTGTTGATTATCGGGTGTTCAGAAGTCATGCGCGGTTTCTTCCAGATAGGTATAGCCGGTCAGGCCCGACTCCAGGGCCGCAAGCGCCGATTGCGCGGCATGCGCGTCCAAAGCGGCGGTATCGACCAGTTGCCGGTAGCGCGCGCGCAGGTCGTCCAGTCTATAGCCGACGTAATCGAGCATGACATCGGTGCTGTCGCCCTTGCGCTGGCGCGTCACCGTGTAGCCGCCGGTGCCGTCGAGCAGCACATTGGCGGTGTCGGTGTCGCCGAACAGGTTGTGGATGTCGCCGAGCGCCTCCTGGTAGGCGCCGACCATGAAGATGCCAAGGCGGTAACTCTCGCCTTTTTTCAGGGCATGCACCGGCAGCGAGTGCGACAGCGTGCGCGACTGCACATAAGTGTCGATGCGGCCGTCGGAATCGCAGGTCAGGTCGGCGATGACGCCATGACGCTCCGGACGTTCGTCAAGGCGTGCGATCGGCATGATCGGAAACACCTGGTCGATGGCCCAGACATCGGGGATGGATTCGAACACCGAGAAATTGACGAAGTACTTGTCGACCAGGCGCTCGTCCAGTTCATCGAGCACTTCGCGGTGGCTCTTGTCGTCCGGGTTGAGCTGCCGGCGCACCGCGTGCGCGATGGCGTAGAACAGGTCGTCCAGCAACGCGCGCTGCTGCAGACCGAGCTGGCCATGTGCAAACAGCGCCTGCCCTTCGGCCAGGTAATGCTGCGCTTCCAGATAGATTTCCAACGCGGTGCGCTCGTCGATGCCGCCGACCAAGCCGCGCAGGTGCTTGATGACCGGCGGCTCATCGGCCAGCGCCGGCGGCACAGCGCCATCCGGCGCCCGTTCCACCTCGGATACGTTGACCACCATCATCGCATGGTGCGCGGTCATCGCACGCCCGGCCTCGGTGATCATCCGCGGTTCGGGCAGGCCATGGGCGGCGCAGGCTTCCTGCAGCGGCAGAATCAGGGTGTGCGCGAACTGCTGCAGCCGGTAGTTGACCGAACAGGCGCCGCGCGAACGGGTGCCTTCGTAATCGACGCCCAGCCCCCCGCCGGAATCCATGAAGCGGATCCGGCAGCCGGCCTTGCTGAGCTCGACGAAATAGCGCACCGCCTCGCGCATGCCGGCGGCGATGTCGCGCAGGTTGGAAATCTGCGAGCCCATGTGGAAATGCAGGAGCTGCAGGCAATCCAGGTGCCCGGCCGCGCGCAGCTTGTCGACCAGATCGAGCACCTGACGCGGCGACAGACCGAATTTGGCCTTGTCACCGCCGGAGTTCTGCCACTTGCCGGCGCCGAGCGTCGCCAGCCGCAGGCGCACGCCGATGCCGGGCTTGACGCCGAGCTTCGCCGACTCCTGCAGGATCATCTCGAGTTCGGACGGTTTTTCCACCACGATCACGGTGTCGAAACCGAGCAGTCGGCCGAGCAGGGCCAGACGGATGAACTCACGGTCCTTGTAGCCGTTGCAGACGATCACGCTGCCGGGCTTGGCCAGGCCGAGCACCGCCATGAGCTCCGGCTTCGAACCGGCCTCGAGCCCGAACTGCGCGTCACCGGCTGCGGCCAGCACGCCGGCCACACCGAAGTTCTGGTTGACCTTGACCGGATACACCGCGGTATAGCCGCCGGTATAGCCGAGCTGCGCCATTTCGTCGTTGAACGCCTGTTGCATGGCGCGCAACCGGTGCGGCAGGATGTCCGAGAAGCGCAGCAGCAGCGGCAGCTTGATGCCGGCACGGGCTGCCTGCTCGATCACCGCCGGCAACGGCAGGCGCGGGCCGTCCTGCCCGAGCGGCAAGGCACAGACATGCCCGTCCGGGTCGACGTCGAAATACCCTTCCGACCAGAACGGCAGGGAATACAGCTGTTTGGCGTCATCCACCGACCAATCACTCATGGCCACATTGCCCCTGACGATAAAGGCGCTATTGTAACCCCGGCACCGGTAATCGGATACAATGCGCCTCTGTTTCCGACTTGATTGGCATCGACATGGCGCAAGACACCTGGTTTCACGAAAACTTCGAGCACACCGGTTCGGCCATCGGATTCCGGATCGTGCGTAAACTCGAGGAAGTGCAGTCGCCGTTCCAGAAAATCGAGATCTACGAGACCACCGATTTCGGCAACCTGATGGTGATCGACGGCGCGATGATGGTGACCACGCGCGAGAACTTCTTCTACCACGAGATGATGGCGCACGCGCCGATCTACACCCATCCGGCACCGAAGAACATCGTCATCATCGGCGGCGGCGACTGCGGCACCCTGCGCGAATGCCTGAAGCATCCCGGCATCGTGAGCGCGGTTCAGTGCGACATCGACGAACAGGTGACCCGCATGGCCGAGAAGTATTTCCCGGAGCTGTGCGCCAGCAATGCCGATCCGCGCGCAACGGTGATGTTCGATGACGGCATCGCCTACATGCGCGACGCCGCCCCGGAAAGCATCGACATCATCATCGTCGATTCGACCGATCCGGTCGGTCCGGCCGAGGGCCTGTTCAACCGCGCATTCTACGAGAACTGTTTCAAGGCCCTGCGCCCGGACGGCCTGCTGGTGCAGCAGAGCGAATCGCCGCTGGCGCTGATGGCTCTGATCCAGGACATGGTGCAGGCGATGGCCGACGCCGGATTCAAGAACTTCCGCACCCTGCCGTTTCCGCAACCCTGTTATCCGACCGGCTGGTGGAGCTGCACCATCGCCAGCAAGCAGGCGCGGAATCTGGCCGAATTCCGACAACAGGACGCCGCCGCCAAGGCCTTCCCGACCGAATACTACAACGCCGGCGTGCATCAGGCCGCGCTGGCGCAGCCTGAATTCATGAAGCGTGCGCTACAGCAGGGCTGAACGGCAAAAAAATGCCCCGCAAGCCAGGGGAAGCAAGCGGGGCCAAGGTTTAAAGAAGCCAGCCGGGGAAAGCTGAACATCTTCGGATCATCTCAGGGGAGGAGATATCCAAACAAGCATTGCGCTTGTTGGATACAGTTAATCACAGGCATCGTTAACGGCTTGTGAATTGTGTGAGTCGATTTCGTGAAAATTTCGGGAACATTCCGGGTTTAACGCCGGTTTAACAAGCGTTCAATGCGCTTCATCCCAGTTGCTGCCGACACCCGATTCCACCAGCAACGGCACTTTCAAAACCGCCGCCGCTTCCATCCGGAATTTCACCTGCTCCTTCATCTCGGGAATGAAGTCGATATCGGCCTCGAACACCAGTTCGTCATGCACCTGCATCAACATCAGCGCCTTGTCGCGGTGGCCATCGATCCATTTCGCGACATCGATCATCGCGCGCTTGATGATGTCGGCGGCGGTGCCCTGCATCGGCGCATTGATCGCGGCGCGTTCGGCACCGGCGCGCTGGCCGGCGTTCTTGCCGTTGATCTCGTTCAAATACAGCCGGCGGCCGAACACGGTTTCGACGAAGCCGGCGGCTTTGGCCTGTTGCCGGGTGTTGTCCATGTAGGCGCGCACGCCCGGATAACGGCTGAAGTACAGGCTGATGTACTCCTGCGCCTCATTGCGGCCTATGCCGAGCTGTCGCCCCAGGCCGAACGCGCTCATGCCGTACATCAGCCCGAAATTGATGGCTTTGGCGGCGCGGCGCTGCTCGGAACTGACGGCATCCAACGGCACACCGAACACTTCAGCCGCCGTCGCCTTGTGCACATCCTGCCCGGAACCGAAAGCCGCCAGCAGTCCGGCGTCATCCGAGAGATGCGCCATGATGCGCAGCTCGATCTGGGAGTAATCGAACGACAGGATTTTCCGGCCCGGCGGCGCGATGAAAGCCTGCCGGATCTTGCGCCCGTCTTCGGTGCGTACCGGAATGTTCTGCAGGTTCGGATCGGATGAACTCAGGCGCCCGGTGGCGGCGCCAGCCATGTGATAACTGGTATGCACGCGGCCAGTGCGCTGATTGACCATCTGCGGCAGTTTGTCGGTATAGGTGCTGCGCAGTTTCGCCATGCCGCGATGTTCCAGAATCAGGCGCGGCAGTTCGTGTTCATCGGCAATCGCCTCCAGCGCTTCCTCGTTGGTCGACGGCGCGCCGGTCGGCGTTTTCAGTTTCGCGCTCAGGCCGAGCTCATCGAACAGCAGCGCCGCCAGCTGTTTCGGCGAATCGAGGTTGAAGTGCCGGCCGGCGGTCTCGTAAGCCCGGTTCTGCACCTGCAGCATGCGTGCCGACAGATCCGCGCTCTGCGTCTGCAGCAGTTTCGCGTCGATCAACACCCCGTTTTCCTCGATGTCGCACAGCACCTGCTGCAGCGGGATTTCCATATCGCGGTACAGGGACTTGAGGGCCGGTTCGGCGTCCAGCCGCGGCGCGAAGAACTGCTGCAAGCGCAGGGTGATGTCGGCGTCTTCGGCCGCGTAGCGGGTGGCGTCGTCGATGGCGACCTGCGAAAACGGAATCTGTTTGACGCCCTTGCCGGTAACGTCACTGTAGGCCAGAGTCCGGTAGCCGAGGTGATTCAACGCCATCGAGTCCATGTCGTGCCGGGCCCTGCCGGCATCGAGCACGAACGAAGCCAGCATGGTGTCCTCGCGCAGGCCACGCACCGAGATGCCGTACCGGTTCAGCACATGCAGGTCGTATTTGCCGTTCTGCGCGCATTTGGTTATCGCGGCATCGGTCAGCAACGGCGTCAGCTTCGCCAGCACCTCGACCAGCGGCAGCTGCGCCGGTGCGCCCGGGTAATCGTGACCGAGCGGAATATACCAGGCCTGCCCGGGCCGCACCGCGAAACTGAGGCCGATCAGATTGGCCTGCAGCGGATCCAGCGAATCGGTTTCGGTATCGAAGCAGACCAGCTCCGCCGCCTGCAACTGTTTCAGCACGGCATCGAAGGCTGCATGGTCCTGTACGGCTTCATACACGCCGGGTTTGGCCTCCGGCAACGGCTCCGGCGCCGTTGCTGCCGCATCACGCGCAACCGACGGCTTCGGCTCCGCCGGCCCGGCGCCGCCTTGCAGCTCCTTCAAGGCCTGCTTGAATCCGAAACGCGAATACAACGCCGCCAGATCATCGACATGCGGCGGCGATTGCCGCAGCTGCGTGTAGTCGTGATCGAGCGCGACATCGGTCTTGATGGTGACCAGCGTCCGGTTCAGGGGCAGTATCGGCAGGGCCGCGCGCAGGTTGTCGCCGATCTTGCCGGTAATCGCATCGGCGTTCGCGACCACGCCGTCGAGCGTGTCGAACTCGGCCAGCCATTTGGCCGCGGTCTTCGGCCCGCATTTCTCGACGCCTTTGACGTTATCGACGGCATCGCCCATCAGCGCCAGGTAATCGACGATCTGATCCGGACGCACGCCGAATTTCTCCGGCACGCGTTTTTCATCGGTGATGCTGCCGGTCATGGTGTTTGTGAGTTTGATTTGCGGACCGACCAGCTGCGCGAAATCCTTGTCGCCGGTCGAGATCACCACATCGACGCCGTCTTTCGCGGCCTGTACGGCATATGTGCCGATGACGTCATCGGCTTCGACTCCTGCCACGCGGATGACCGGCAGGCCGAGCGCTTTCACGATCGCCATCATCGGCTCAACCTGAGCGCGCAAGTCATCTGGCATGGCGGCGCGGTTGGCCTTGTACTCCGGATACAGCGCATCGCGGAAAGTCGGGCCGGGCGCGTCCAGCACGAACGCGATGTACTCGGCGTTCTCCTTCAGGCTGCTTTTCAGCATGTTGACGATGCCGAACAGCGCGCCGGTCGGAGTGCCGTCGGCGGCAGTCAGCGGCGGCAAGGCATGGAAGGCGCGGTACAGATAGGACGAGCCGTCGATGAGCACGAGTTTGGGCATTTTTGGCGCCGTCTGGGTGTTGGGGTTTATTATGCCACCTGCGCATCGGCGCGGAGCCTGCCTCAGCACCGATGCGGCGACGGACCTGACCCTGTCTTGCCACACGCCACGCCGGCAAAACCGGCGTATAGTGCCATTTCCGAAGACAATGCAAGGAGCATGCCATGCCGAAGTATGTCATTGAACGCGAAATTCCGGGCGCCGGCGCACTGACGCCGGCAGAACTGAAAGCCATCTCCCAGGCCTCCTGCGGCGTGTTGAGCAACATGGGCCCGCAGATCCAGTGGCTGCAGAGCTACGTGACCGCCGATAAGATCTATTGCGTGTATATCGCGCCGAATGAAGACATGGTGCGCGAGCATGCCATGCAAGGCGGCTTTCCGGCCAATCGGGTATCGGCGGTGTCCACTGTCATCGATCCGACCACGGCGGAGTAGCGCCGTCGGCGTCAGATTGCCTGCAGTTTGGCGTAAGCCAGCACCAGCCACTTGCTGCCGGCATCGCGGAAATTGACCTGTACGCGCGCGTGCGCGCCAGAGCCTTCGAACTGCACGATCACGCCCTCGCCGAAGGTGGCATGGCTGACCGATTGGCCCAGACGGAACGCGCCGGTGTCTTCGGCCAGTGATTGCCCCGCGCCATAGCTGGAACCCCCGGCATAGCGCGCAACTTTCGGGCGGATGGCGTGGATCAGTTTTTCCGGAATCTCGCGGATGAAACGCGACGGTGTGCCGTACATTTCCATGCCGTGCAGACGGCGCGATTCAGCGTAGGTGAGCGTGAGCTTCCGGCGCGCACGGGTGATGCCGACATAGGCCAGCCGGCGCTCCTCTTCCAAACGGTTGGCTTCATCAAGCGAACGCGCGGACGGAAACAGGCCTTCTTCCATGCCGACCAGGAACACGAACGGGAACTCCAGGCCTTTGGCGCTGTGCAGGGTCATCAACTGCACGCCCTCGGCACCTTCTTCAACCTGGCCTTCGCCCGCCTCCAGCGCGGCATAGGCAAGGAACGAGGCCAATTCGCCACTGGATTCCTCTTCATCAGGCACGATGCGCCGGGAGAACCGGCTGGCCACCGACACCCATTCGTCGAGGTTGTCGACCCGGGAATCGAGTTCGCCCTTGGCGACCTTGCCGTAATGCAAGCGCAGCCCGGACTGCTCGAGGATAAGATCGAACAGCTCGTACAGTTCCAGACCGTCGCGGCTGGCATCGATTTTCACGATCAATTCGAGAAACCCGGAGAGCGCGTTTTTGGCACGTGCATTGAGATTATCCTGACTTTGGATCAATTCGGCGGCCTGCCACAGCGACGTCGCCGAATCGCGCGCCAGCCGACGCAGCTCATCCAAGGTTTTATCGCCGATGCCGCGCGGCGGGGTGTTGACCGCGCGCTCGAAGGCGGTGTCGTCGTCGCGGTTGCTGACCAGGCGCAGATAGGCCATGGCATCGCGGATTTCCATGCGCTCGAAGAAGCGCTGGCCGCCGTACACGCGGTACGGCAGCGCGCTCGACAGCAGCTGCTCTTCGATGGCGCGCGACTGCGCATTGTTGCGGTACAGCACCGCGCATTCGGACGCGCTCTGGCCGTGCTGGATCAGGCTCTGGATGCGGCCGATCACATACCTGGCCTCATCGACTTCGTTGAATGCGGTGTACAGGTCGATCAGTTCGCCGTCGCGGTCTTCGGTCCACAGTTTCTTGCCGAGCCGCTCCGGATTGTGCGCGATGACGGCGTTGGCGGCGGCCAGGATGTTGCCGGTGGAACGGTAGTTCTGTTCCAGGCGGATGGTGCGGGTATCCGGGTAATCGCTCAGGAACTTCTGCATGTTGCTGACCTGCGCGCCGCGCCAGCCGTAGATCGACTGATCGTCATCGCCGACCACGAAAACGCGCCCGTGTTCGCCGGCCAACAGGCGGATGAAGGCGAACTGCACGTTGTTGGTGTCTTGGAACTCGTCGACCAGGATCTGGCTGAAACGCTGCCGGTAATGCTCAAGCAGAACCGGCGTGTCCAGCATGACCTCATGCGCGCGCAGCAGGATCTCGGCGAAATCGACCAAACCGGAACGCCGGCAGCGCTGTTCGTATTCCTGGTAAACCTGCAGCTGCACGCGCGTGTATTGATCGCCGATCGCCACCTGGATGGCGCCCGGGCGGCGGCCGGCGTCCTTGTGGGCGTTAATCCACCAAGTCAGCTGTTTCGGTACGAAGCGGGTTTCGTCCAGCTGCAAGTCGGTGACCACGCGTTTGACCAACCGCAGCTGGTCGTCGGCATCCAGCACCTGGAAGCCTTCCGGCAGTTTGGCTTCCTGCCAATGCAGGCGCAGCAAGCGGTGCGCTATGCCGTGGAAGGTGCCGACCCACATCCCGCGCGCACCGTCCGGCAGCAGTGCGGTCAGCCGGGCGCGCATTTCAGCCGCGGCTTTGTTGGTGAAGGTCACCGCCAGCACCCGGTACAACGGCACATCGAACACCCGGTTCAACCAGGCGATGCGGTGGGTAAGCACGCGGGTCTTGCCGGAACCGGCGCCTGCCAGCACCAGGTAATTGCCCGGCTCGGCACAGACCGCGTCGCGTTGCGCCGGATTCAGCGCCTCGATGAGTTCGGAAACATCCATCAGTTACCGGGCAGACGTTTGACGCCGGGCAGGCGCAGCACGTAGTCGGCGCCCATCAAGCGCGAGGGCGTGTAAAAGCCGCCGATCGGCCGTTGCGCCGCCATCAGCTTGCTGACGATGCCGAGTGCGGCCAGCACCGTCAAGGTGTAGCCGTTCGGTGTTTTCAGGATGGCACTGACCTGTCGTCCGGCGGCATCGGACGCTTCGCCCCAGACCCAGGTTTCGGCATCCCGGCGTTTCTGTTCGGAGGGGCCACGCACCTTCTTCTCGACCTGCTTTTTCAGCAGCGCCTGGATCGGTGAAAACCCCAGTAAGGGTCCGAGCCGGCGCAGCTTGCGCAGATTGGCGACCGTACCCGGCGGCACGCACATATACACCTCGATGTTCGGGATGCCGGTCGAGATATGCGCGGTGTAGACATCGCCCCAGGGAATGGTCATCGCCAGCCGCGCTTCGCCGGCCTTGTCGAAAGTCCGTGTTTTCCAAGCCAGTGGTACTTTCCGCATTTCACCGTTGATGCGGACGCGGCCGCCCTTGCCCAGCCCTTCCACCGCGGTTTTGGCGGTGCCCGGGCTTGGACCGCCCGGCGCATCGAATGCCAGCACCAAGTTGACGGCACCGGGCAGCTCCAGTTTCAGGATAGCCGCCATGCAGTCGGTCGGCACCACATCGAAACCGGCGCCTGGCAGAATCACGATGCCGCGTTGCTTGGCTTCGGCGTCCAAGGCGTTGCAGGCCGCGAATACCTCGATCTCGCCGGTGATGTCGAGATAATGCGCACCGGCTTCAAGGCAGCCTTTGACCATAGGCAGCGCCGTCTTGGAAAACGGCCCGGCGCAATGCAGCACCAGATCCATGCCACGCAGGCCCATGGCCACGGCATCCGGCTTATCCAGCCTGAACACTCGCGCCGGCAATCCGTACTGCTGCGCCAACGGCTCGATGGCTTCGCGCGAACGCCCGGCCAGCACCGGACGCAGGCCGCGGCGTACCGCCTCTTCCACCATCAGTGCGCCGGTATAGCCGTTGGCGCCGTAAATCATCCACTCCATCATGTGCTCCTGACACGCATATCGCGGGTACGCTTGGCAAGCAGCCTGAAATACCCGTTCGGAAAAAAGCGCTTGATGCGCCACAGCATCGGTTCGTTCTTGGTTGGGATGATCAGGAACCGGCGCCTGTTGATGTCGGCGAAAACGCGGTCGGCGACCTGGTCGAGGCTGTCGGGCGAGCGATCCATCATCTTCTGTCCGAGGTGCTTGATTTTTTCGGTGCCGACCGTGCTCTGCATCAGGTTGGTCTTGAAAAACGCCGGGCAGATGACACTGACATCAACCCCGGTACCAAAGCATTCGGCGCGCAATTGCTCGGAAAACGCCACCACCGCGGCTTTCGAGACGCCGTACGTCATCAGCCCCGGCGCACCGGCCAGACCGGCGAAACTGGCGGTGCTCACGATATGCCCGAAACCGCGTTTGAGCATGGCCGGCAGGAACAGCCTGGTGCCGCGCACCACGCTCAGCACATTCACTTCCCACAGATGCCGCCACTCGCCGATCGGCGCTTCCAGCACATCGCCGCCGGAAGCGATGCCTGCATTGTTGATCAGCACATCGGGCACGCCCCATCCGACCAGCACGGCATCGGCCATGGCCTGCATTGAATCGTCATTGCCGACATCGGCGGTGAAGGCGGCATGGCCGCTTCCTGGCAGCTCTGCCAAGGTCGCTTGGGCACGTTCGGATTGGATATCGACGCAAGCGACGTGCGCACCGCCTGCGGCGAAACGATGGGCCAAGGCCTGACCCAGGCCGCTGCCGGCGCCGGTTATGAGAACACGTTGGGTGGATTTCACCGGAGAGTCCTTCGGATATGATAGGTTTCTATTGTATGCGCTTGGCACCGGACGGGAGTGGAAAATGGGTGATGAATTGTTCGATCTGCGCGGGAAAACCGCCCTGATTACCGGCGCTTCGCGCGGCATCGGCGAGGCCATCGCGCATCTGCTGGCGCATTACGGCGCCGAGGTGATCTGCTCGAGCCGAAAATTGGAGGGCTGCCAAGCCGTAGCTGATGCGATAACCGCCAAAGGCCTGAAGGCCGAAGCGGCCGCCATGCACATCGGCGATACCGCAGCCATCGATACCCTGTTCGATGGCCTTGCCGCACAGGGCCGGCACATCGATATTCTGGTCAACAACGCCGCCGCCAACCCGTATTACGGCCCGCTGCTGGACATGGATCTGGGCAGCTTCGGGAAAATCCTGGATGTGAACCTGCGCGGCTATTTCTACACCAGCCAGCGTGCCGCCAAACAGATGCCGCCCGGTAGCGCCATCGTCAACATCGCCTCAGTCAATGCCGAACGCCCGGCACCCGGCCAAG
>ERZ1645185.730-NODE-730-length-13830-cov-5.679927_pt1 | contig 13830 bp, 11 predicted proteins | sample MGYA00575351_ERZ1645185 | MGnify/ENA primary metagenome ERZ1645185 (study PRJEB40838, sample SAMN11284767) | freshwater sediment metagenome | isolation source: river sediment | host: Sediment | place: India: Jana village, Kanpur | collected 2015-12-17 ...
GTCGTTCGGGGGCGGCCGTGGGGACCGCCTGTCGTGCGCGCCTCGGGGGGGCGACGCGACCGCCCGGCTGCGGGGGTCGGAGTTCCTACCCCCGCTTGATCTGAACGATTCGCTCGCGGGCGAGCCGGCGTCCAGTGGGGGTGGCGGCCAGGCCGCCGCCGGCGGTCTCCCGGTAGCGCACGTCCATTTCCTTGCCGATCTCGCCCATGGTGTCGATGACCTCGTCGGCGGGGATGGCGAAGGTGATGCCGGCCATCGCCATCTCCACGGCCGCGAGCGCGATCGCCGCGCCGGTGGCGTTGCGGAAGACGCACGGCAGCTCGACGAGACCGCCGAGCGGGTCGCAGACGAGCCCGAGCGTGCCCTGCTGGGCGAGCGCGACGGCGTGGCCTACCATCGCGGGTGTGCCGCCGAGCATCTCGACGGCGGCGCCGGCGGCCATCCCGGCCGCGGCGCCCGTCTCGGCCTGGCAGCCGCCCTCGGCGCCGGACAGCGAGGCGCGCTGCGCGACGACCGCGCCGATGAGGCCCGCCGTGGCGAGCGCGTCGATGAGCTGGTCGTCGGTGCAGCCCTTCTGCTGCGCGATGCCGAGCAGCACGGCGGGGAGCACGCCGGCGCCGCCGGCAGTGGGGGCCGCGACGATCACGCCCATCGCGGCGTTGACCTCCTGCACCGCGAGCGCGCGCATCAGCACGTCGCGGAACACGGTGCCCGCGAGCGGGCCCGCGGGGCCGGTGCGGAGCTTGGCGGCGTCCCCGCCGACGAGCCCCGAGTTGCTGCGCAGGTCGCCGGTGAGCCCCTGCTCCACCGCGTGCCGCATGACGGCGAGGGCGCGGCCGAGCGCCTCGCGGATGTCGTCGACGGTGCGGCCCTGGTCGCGGGCCTCGATGGCGAGCGCGGCGCGCGCCAGGGTGGTGCCCTGCGCCTCGGCGTCGGCGATGGCCTCGTGCAGCGAGTGGTACATCAGCCCCCCACCTTGTCGATGCGGTGCGTCCAGCGGACCCACGGGAGCGCGCGCAGGTCGTCGCGCACCTTCTCGCCGGGCTGCTCGTCGACTTCGATGACCATGAACGCGTCGCCGCCGCGATGCTTCCGCGTGAGGCGCAGCGTCGCGATGTTGACGCCGTCGTCGCTGAGGATGCCGCTGATGCGGGCGATGGAGCCCTTGATGTCCTCGGCGACCATGACAATGGTGTGGTGCGAGCCGTCGACCTCGACGGGATAGCCGTCGATCTGCGAGACCCTGATGCGCCCCGCGCCAAGCGAGGCGCCGACCATCACGTGATGGCGGTGCTGGCGCGTGACGGTGATGCGCACGGTGTTGGGATGCACCTCGGGCTCGTCGCCGAGCGTGGTCTTCTCGAAGCGCCAGTCGAGGCCTTCCTTCTCCACGATCGTGAGCGCGTCGCGGAGGCGCTCGTCGTCGGGGCGGAAGCCGAGGAGGCCGCCGACGATGGCCTTGTCGGTGCCGTGCCCCTCGCCGGTGCGGGCGAACGAGCCGTGGAGCTCGATGAGCGCCTTCTCGGGGGTGCCGGCGACGAGGTCACGGGCGACGAGGCCGAGGCGGCAGGCGCCGGCGGTGTGGCTGGAGCTGGGGCCCACCATGACGGGGCCGATGATATCGAGGATGCTGACCATGCCAAGAAACTAGTCGAGGCGCGAAGATCGAGGGGAAAGGGCGATCTCGGTGCCCTGCATTCGCCGGGCGCAGTCCCGCTGACCCTTCCGCTGACGCCTTCCCATCCCCCTCACCCCTGCCCCTTCCCTCTCGCTCCTAGGGGTTGCGCAGCACCTTGGCGAGATACCGCCCCGTATGGCTCCCCTTCACCTTCGCCACCTGCTCCGGCGTCCCCTCCGCGACGATCGTCCCGCCGCCTGACCCGCCCTCCGGCCCGAGGTCGACGATCCAGTCCGCCGTCTTGATCACGTCGAGGTTGTGCTCGATCACCAGCACCGTGTTGCCGCGGTCGACGAGCTTGTGCAGCACCTCGAGCAGCACGCGCACATCCTCGAAGTGCAGGCCCGTGGTCGGCTCGTCGAGGATGTAGAGCGTGCGGCCGGTGTCGCGCTTGCTGAGCTCGGTCGCGAGCTTCACGCGCTGCGCCTCGCCGCCGGAGAGCGTCGTCGCGCTCTGCCCGAGGTGGATGTAGCCGAGGCCGACGTCCATCAGCGTCTGCAGCTTGTGGTGGATGCGCGGCTGGTTCTCGAACACCGAGAGCGCGTCCTCCACCGTCAGGTCGAGCACCTCGGTGATGCTCATCCCGCGGAACTTCACGTCGAGCGTCTCGCGATTGTAGCGCTTGCCGCGGCACTGCTCGCACGTGACGTAGACGTCCGGCAGGAAGTGCATCTCGATCTTCACGAGGCCGTCGCCCTGGCAGGCCTCGCAGCGGCCGCCCTTCACGTTGAACGAGAAGCGGCCGGGCCCGTAGCCGCGCAGCTTCGCCTCGGGCATCTCGGCGAAGAGCTCGCGGATCGGCGTGAAGAGGCCCGTGTAGGTCGCGGGGTTCGAGCGCGGCGTGCGGCCGATCGGCGTCTGGTCGATGTCGATGACCTTGTCGAGGTGCTCGAGGCCGACGATGCGGTCGTGGGCGCCCGGCACGACGCGCGCGCGGAAGAAGTGCCGCGACAGCGTCTTCTGCAGGATGTCCTCGACGAGCGTGCTCTTGCCCGAGCCCGACACGCCGGTGACCGCCACGAAGAGGCCGAGCGGGAACTCGGCGTTGACCTGCCGGAGGTTGTGCTCGCGCGCGCCCTCGATGCGCAGCACCGCCTTGGGGTCGCGCGGACGGCGCGACGGGCGCAGCGGGATCGTGCGCGCGCCGGTGAGGTACTGGCCCGTGACCGACTGCTTCACGCCCATCACGTGCTTCACCGTGCCCTCGGCGATCACCTCGCCGCCGTGCTTGCCCGCGCCGGGCCCGAGATCGATCAGGTGGTCGGCCTCGAGGATCGTCTCCTCGTCGTGCTCGACCACGAGGACGGTGTTGCCGAGGTCGCGCAGGCGCTTGAGCGTCTCGAGGAGCCGCGCGTTGTCGCGCTGGTGCAGGCCGATGCTCGGCTCGTCGAGGATGTAGAGCACGCCGACGAGGCGCGAGCCGATCTGCGTCGCCAGCCGGATGCGCTGCGCCTCGCCGCCCGAGAGCGACTCGGCCGAGCGGTCGAGCGTGAGGTAGTCGAGGCCGACGTCCACGAGGAAGCGCAGCCGCTCGCGCACCTCCTTGAGGATGGGGCCGGCGATGCCCTCGTCGAGGCCCGGCTTGCCGTTGCCGCGCACCGGGATGCTCTCGGCGAAGCGCAGCGCGTCGACCGCCGAGCACTCGGTGAACTCGCCGATGTTGCGGCCGTGGATCGTGACCGCGAGCGACTCCTTCTTCAGCCGGCGCCCGTGGCAGTCGGGGCACTCGGCGATGACCATGTACTCGTCGAGCTCGCTGCGCACCGCGTCGGAGGTGGTCTCCGCGTACCGCCGCTGCACGTTGGCGAGGATCCCCTCCCAGCGCGTCTCGTCGTCGCCCTTCTTCTTCTGGCTGCCGAACAGCAGCTCGAACTTCACGCGGTCGGGGAGCTTCCCCCACGGCGCGTTGAGCTCGAACTTGAGCTGCTTGGCGAGCCCCGGCAGGATGACGCGGCGCAGGTAGCCGTCGGGCTCGCCCCACGGCAGCACCACGCCCTCGAGGATCGAGATGCCCGGGTCGCCGAGGATGAGCTCGGGCGAGGCGGTGCGCTTGGTGCCGAGGCCCGAGCAGGTGGGGCAGGCGCCGAACGGGGAGTTGAACGAGAAGTGGCGCGGCTCGAGCTCCGGCATCGAGATGCCGCAGTCGGGGCAGCCGTACTTCTCGCTGAAGAGCTGCGTGGCCGGCTTGGGGCCGTCGTGCCGCACGATCTCCACGAGCCCCTCGGCCAGGCGGAGCGCGGTCTCGATGGAGTCGGTGAGGCGGCCGCGGTCCTCCTTGCGCACCACGAGGCGGTCGACGACGACCGAGACGTCGTGGTTGAGCTTGCGGTTGAGCTTGGGCGGCTCGGCCAGGTCGACGAGCGCGCCGTCGACCATCGCGCGGACGAAGCCCTGCTTGCGCGCGTCCTCGAAGAGGTCGCGGAACTCGCCCTTCCGGCCGCGCACGAGCGGCGCGAGGATCTCGAGCTTGGTGCCGGCGGGCCAGCCGAGGACGATATCGGCGATCTGCGAGGGCGACTGCTTGGCGACGGCGCGGCCGCAGCTGGGGCAGTGCGGCGTGCCGGCGCGCGCGTAGAGCAGGCGCAGGTAGTCGTAGATCTCGGTGACGGTGCCGACGGTGGAGCGCGGGTTGGCGCCGGCGGTCTTCTGCTCGATCGAGATGGCGGGCGAGAGGCCCTCGATGGCATCGACGTCCGGCTTCTCCATCAGCCCGAGGAACTGCCGGGCGTAGGCGGAGAGCGACTCGACGTAGCGGCGCTGGCCCTCGGCGAAGATCGTGTCGAACGCCAGGGACGACTTGCCGCTGCCCGAGAGTCCGGTGATGACGGTCAGCTTATCCCGCGGGATCGTGACGTCGATGTTCTTGAGGTTGTGCTCGCGGGCACCGCGGACGATCAGGCTCTCACCGGGCATAGACCTTCAATGTCTGTTCGGGGGCGTCCGGATGGAAGGTGCGGGGTGCGTACCGGCGGGGACCGGGGGGTAGATTCCGGTCGGGGCGCTTTCCAGCTTCCTCCTTCATCCTTTCGCCCGCCTCCGCCTTGCGCGACCCCCTCGACCAGCCAGAGCTCCCCTCCGCGCCGGACCCCGAGCAGCTGCCGCTGGGGATGTTCGAGGGGATCCCCCTCGTCCCCATCGAGACGCACGGGCCCGACGACGAGGTCGTCATCGTCCCGGTCCGCGAGCCGCCCGTGTGCGGCGAGTGGTCGTACGACGACAGCGAGCTGGAGGAGCCCAAGTTCGTGGCCCGGCGCATCGACGGCGTCGCGGCGCCGACGATGAAGGCGACGCCGATCGCGCCGATCCGGGCGGTGGTGGACGTGAAGCCCGCGATGCGGCCGGCGGCGGCCACGACGGTCGGAGCCGCGCCGGCGGCGGGCTCGCCGGCCCCCCGGTCGATCGACACCGGCGCGCCGACGCGGGCGCTGCGCCCGACGATCGAGGCGCTGCGGCTCGCGTTCGAGCAGACGCCCGGCGACACCGCGCGCGCCCTCGCCTACGCCGCCGCCCTCGAGAAGAAGGGCGACGCCACGGTGGCGCTCTCGGCGCTCGACGCCGCCGAGGCGGCGGGCGCGGACGCGTTCGCGATCACCTGCGCCCGCGCGAGCGCGCTCGGCGCCCGGCTGCGCTACGACGACGCCGAGCAGATGATCCGCAAGGCGGCGAAGCTGCGCCCCGAGGCGGCCGAGGTCTTCCTGCAGACGGGGATCCTCTCCAGCCGGCGCGGCCGCTGGCGCGACGCGATCGAGCCGCTCCGCAAGGGCGTCGCGCTCGCGCCCGAGTCCGTCCAGGGGCACTACTTCCTCGGCGAGGCGCTCAACCACACCGACGACCTCGCCGGGGCGCTCGCGGCGTACAAGCGGGCCGCCGAGCTCGAGCCCGACCATTGGCGCGCGCTCAAGGGGGTCGGGATCGCCCTCGACCGCCTCGGGCGTTCAGGAGAGGCGGCCGAGTTCTACCGCCGCGCCCGCGAAGCGCAGCGCGCCTGACCCCTCCACGCGAACGCCCGTGACGAGTCCCCTCCCGGTCCATCCCGCGCCCGGGCGCGCCAGGCGGCGCGCCCTGACCGCGGTCGCCATCCTCGCCGCCTGGGCGGTGGGGGTGGGCCTGCTCATCCGCCGCGAGTACTTCCGCGAGAGCGCCGCCGTGCTCGCCGAGGCGGCGCTGCGGCTCGGCCCCAGCACGAGCTTCTACGTGGTGGAGCAGGACGGCCGCCAGATCGGCTACGCCTCCACGACCATCGACACCTCGCGCACGCAGTTCGAGGTGACCGACTACTTCACCGCCGACCTCCCGGTGGCGGGCCAGGAGTTCCGCGCGAGCGCGCGCAGCGTGATCACCACGTCGCGGGCGCTGGCGCTGCAGACGTTCGCGGTGACGGTGGAGAACGCCGTCGCGCCCATGGAGGTGACCGGGCGCGCGGAGGGCGACAGCGCGGTGAGCTTCACGCTGCAGGTGCCGGGACAGCCGGCCGACTCGCAGCGCCTCGCGGTGCAGGGCCCGATCCTGCTGCCGACGCTGATCCCGGCGGCGGCGATGCTTGTGGGCGACCCCGAGGTCGGCCGCACGGTGACGGTGGCGAGCTTCGACCCGACGACGATGGCGGCAAAGGACCTCACGCTGCGGTTCGCGGCGGAGTCGCTGTTCGCGCTGGTGGACAGCGCGCGATTCGACTCGTCGACCATGGCGTTCGTGCCGGCGCTGGTGGACACGGTGCGCGCGTGGAAGCTGGAGCCGACCGAGGGCCAGGGCTTCAGCGGCTGGGTGGACGCGCAGGGGCGCGTGGTGCAGGCGACGCAGCCGGGCGGCATCACGCTCAAGCGGATGGCGTACGAGATCGCGTTCGAGAACTGGCGGCGGACGCGCGGCGCGTCAGGCGGCCCGGCCCGCGCCGGCGCTGGGGCGGGCAGCGGGACGATCGGCGACCTCCTCGAGGGGACCGCGATCGCGGCCGGTGCGCTGCCGGGCCGCGACGGCCCCGGCGAGCTGCGCGTGCGCCTGAGCGGGACCACGCTCGACGGCTTCGACCTGCAGGGCGGCCGGCAGCGGCTGGCCGGCGCCGAGCTCACCGTGCGACGCGAGACGCGCGAGGTGATGGACGCCGACTGGTCGCTGGCGGGACGGCAGGCGGGCTTCCGCACGCGCTTCGCCGCCGAGCTCGCGAGCGAGCCGCTGCTGCAGGCCAACGACCCCGCCATCGTCGCGCTGGCGGTGCGGATCGCCGGCAACGAGCGCGACCCGCGCGTCGTGGCCGAGCGGCTCACGCGCTGGGTGCACGACTCGCTGGCAAAGGAGATCACGATCTCCGTGCCCAACGCGGTGCAGGTGCTGCGGACGCGGCGCGGCGACTGCAACGAGCACACGCAGCTCTTCACCGCGCTGGCACGCGCCGTGGGGATCCCGACGCGCATCGCGACGGGGCTCGCGTACGTGAACGGCAAGTTCTACTACCACGCGTGGCCCGAGGTGCGGCTGCGCGACTGGGTCGCCGTGGACCCCACCTTCGGGCAGTTCCCCGCCGACGCGGCGCACCTGCGCTTCGTCCGCGGCGGGCTCACCCGGCAGGGGGAGCTGCTGCGGCTCGTTGGCACACTCCGGATCGAGGTGCTGGACGCCCGATGATCGAACTTCTCAAGCTGACCAAGCGCTACGGCGACTTCACGGCCGTCAACGGCATCGACCTGGTCGTGCCGCGCGGCGAGCTCTTCGGCTTCCTCGGGCCCAACGGCGCGGGCAAGACGACGACGCTGCGCATGATCGCCGGCATCCTCAAACCCACGAGCGGCACGATCCGCGTGGCGGGCGTGGACATGACGGCCGACCCGATCACGGCGAAGTCGAAGCTGGGCTTCATCCCCGACCGGCCGTTCATCTACGAGAAGCTCACCGGGGCGGAGTTCCTGCGCTTCGTGGCGGGGCTCTACGACCAGCAGGGCGACGAGGTGGAGCACCGGGCGCGCGAGCTGCTGGCGCTCTTCGACCTCGAGGAGTGGCGCGACGAGCTCGTCGAGAGCTACTCGCACGGGATGCGGCAGAAGCTCATCATCTCGAGCGCGTTCGTGCACCGGCCCGAGGTGATCGTGGTGGACGAGCCGATGGTGGGGCTGGACCCCAAGGCGGCCCGCATCCTCAAGGACCTGTTCCGCGAGTACACCAACCGCGGGCACACCATCATCTTCTCGACGCACACGCTGGAGGTGGCCGAGTCGCTCTGCGACCGCCTGGCGATCATCGTGCACGGCGAGATCAAGGCGTACGGCACCATGAGCGACCTGCGGCGCGACCTGCAGGGCGGCGAGCGCGGGCTGGAGGAGATCTTCCTGCGGCTCACGGGCGAGAACGCGGCGCGCAACCTGGTGGACGTGCTCGATGCCTGAGGCGCGACGCGCGAGCGGGAGCCAGCCGGCGGTGACGGTCCTCCCCGACCCGCCGCTGCTGCACCTGCTGCTGCCCAAGTGGCTCACCGCGCGCAGCCGCACGCTGCAGGGCGAGAAGGGGCGCGGCGCGCGCTTCGCCGTGCTCGGCTTCGTCGGCTTCCTCTTCTGGGCATTCGTCTTCGGCGTGCTCTACCGCCTGCTGACGTACTTCCGCGGCGTCGAGGAGATCGGCCAGCTGCTGGCGGGGAAGCTGCTCGGGCTCATCCTGCTGGGGTTCACGTCGATCCTGCTGCTCTCCAACGTGATCACGGCCCTCTCGAGCTTCTTCCTGGCGAAGGACCTCGACATGCTGGTGTCGGCGCCGGTGGACTGGCTGCGGCTGTACGGCGCCAAGCTGCTCGAGACGGTGGTCGCCTCGAGCTGGATGGTGCTGCTGGTGAGCGTGCCGATGTTCACGGCGTACGGGCTGGTGTACGACGGCGGCTGGCTCTTCCCGCTGCTGGTGGTGGCGCTGATGGTGCCGCTGTTCGTGATCCCCGCGGTGGTGGGGAGCGCGCTGACGCTGACGCTGGTGAACATCTTCCCGGCGCGCCGGACGCGGGACATCCTGAGCGTGATCGCGGTGCTCACCGCGGGCGGGATCGTGCTGCTGTTCCGGCTGATCCGCCCCGAGCGGCTCGCGCGCCCCGAGGGGTTCCGCTCGCTGGTGGACTTCATCGCGGTGCTGCGCACGCCCACCTCGCCGCTGCTGCCGAGCGAGTGGGTGCAGAAGGCGACGATGGGCTTCCTGAACGGCGAGCCCGACTGGCTGGCGGTCTACCTGCTGTGGACGACCGCGGCGGCGGCGGTGGTGCTCGGCGCGCTGCTGCACCGCTGGCTCTACCTGACGGGCTTCAGCAAGGCGCAGGAGAGCGCGCAGCGGTTCGTGCGGTCGGGCGGCGCGCTCGCGTCGCTGGGCCGCGCGGTGCTCTCGCCGTTCGGCGTGCTGCGGCGCGAGCTGGTGCTCAAGGAGCTGCGGCTCTTCTTCCGCGACACCACGCAGTGGTCGCAGCTGATCCTGCTCGCGGTGCTCGTGGTGGTGTACGTGTTCAACATCAAGTACCTGCCGCTGCGCGGCGAGGGGATCACGTTCTTCCTCGTGAACGTGGTGCCGTTCCTCAACCTGGTGCTGGCGGGCTTCGTGCTGGCGTCGATCGCGGCGCGCTTCATCTTCCCCGGCGTCTCGCTCGAGGGGCGCACGCTCTGGCTGCTGCGGTCGAGCCCGATGCACGTGCGCGACCTGCTGTGGGCGAAGTTCTGGGTGGGGACGCTGCCGCTGCTGCTGCTCGCCGTGGCGATCGTCGGCGTGACCGACTACCTGCTGCAGGTGAGCGAGTTCATGTTCTTCGTCTCGGTGGCGAGCATCGTGCTGCTCACCTTCGCGCTGAGCGGGCTCGCGATCGGGTTCGGGACGATGTTCCCGCAGTTCGAGACCGAGAACGCGGCGCAGATCCCGACGAGCTTCGGCGGGCTGCTGTACATGATGGCGTCGGTCGCGGTGATCGGGGGGGTGGTGATCCTCGAGGCGCGGCCGGTCTATGGCTATCTTTCGGCGAAGGCGTTCGGCACGGCGGCCGACCCGACGGAGATGGTGCTCGGGTTCGGCGCGGCGGCGCTGCTGTGCATCGCGGCGACCGTGGTGCCGATCAGGATGGCCCTCACCCGGCTGGAGGCGGTGGAACGATGACGACGGCATTGCACACGCGGATCACGCGCGCCAACGAGACGGACATCCCGTCGCTGCTCTCGCTCAACAACCGGTATTCGGCCGCGGGGCTCACGCTCGCGCGGACGCCCGAGTTCGCGGCGAACCACCTGGGGGACTACCGGGTGCTGCGCGACGCGAGCGGCGGCATCGTCGGCTGCGTGGCGCTGGACGAGTACTCGCCGAGCGTGGCGGAGGTGATCTCGCTGGCGGTGGAGCAGGACGCGCAGGGGCTCGGGCACGGCCGGGCGCTGATCGCGGCGGCGGTGGAGCTGGCGCGGACGCGCGGGTACACCGAGCTGTTCGCGGTCTCGTACTCCGACGAGCTCTTCCTCGCGTGCGGCTTCGAGCGCGTGCCGCTGGCGACGTATCCCGAGAAGATCTCGCGGTACCAGAAGCTCGACAAGACGGAGATCGAGGTGGGCGAGAAGCACTGCTTCGCGCGGCGGCTGGCCTAGCCGCCGCGCAGGACCTCCATCAGCAGCGCCCAGCCCCCCGGGATCGCGCCGAGCAGCCACATCACCACGGCCACCGGCACCAGCTTCGACCGGTCGACCTTCCCGACCACCACGATCCCGATCGCGATCAGCACGCTCACCCAGATGGTGAAGACGTCGATGCGGCCCAGCAGCAGCTGCATGCCCATCGAGCCCTCGGGGTCGAGGAAGCGGCCCACGCCCCACGAGAGCTGGAAGCGCCCGCGCATCGCGCCGGTGTCGAGCACGAGGCCCTGCACCGTGATCAGCAGCGACTCGAGCACCTTGGGCAGGTAGGCCCAGCAGGCGACCATCGTCGCCGCGCCGTAGCCGAGCTGGGCGCCGAACACCTTGCCGACGATCCACGCGCCGAGCCCCACCATGAGCATCGCGATCGGCACGCCGATCCAGATGCCGAAGGTCTGCGCCGCCTGCGCGAAGCCCTTGCCCGCGTCGAGCTGCTCCTGCGTCATGCTCGGGTTCTGCTTCAGCACCTCGGCCATCTGGCGCTGGTACTCGGCGTCCATGATCCCCTGCATCGCGCCGGCGTTCGCCATCCAGAGGCCGCCGAGCAGCACGGTGAGCAGCACGAGGATGCCGAAGAACCCGGAGTCGCGCCGGCGCGCGAACACCTTGGATGGCGCGAACCAGATCTCGATGAGGTCGTCGATGAAGCTCGCCTTCTCGGCGGGCGTTCCCGGCGCGGCGGGCGCGGGATCGTTGGGCCACTGCTGCTCGGTCATGGTCGGCTCGCGTGGGGGGAGGACGGAACGGACGAGGTGAAAGCTCGGCGTGGTACCGCCGGGGCGCAATGAAGAAGCGCCCGGCCACTCCATCGGCCGGGCGCCTCTCCCACCCCCATCTCACACGCGCTCAGCGCACGTCGTCGTCGGGCGGCATCGGACGGCGAGGCGGCTGGCCCGGCTGGCCGCCGCGCGGACCGAACTGGCCACCCTGCGGCGCCCACTGCCCGCCCTGACGCGCGCCCGGCCCGAACTGGCCACCCTGGCGACCGCCACGCGGGCCCACCTGCCCGCCCTGCCGGCCACCACGCGGACCGAACTGGCCGCCGCCCTGCTGGCGGCCGGCGCGCATCCCGCGCTCGAACCCGCGACGCTCGGCCTGCAGCTCACGGACCTTCTGGCGCTGCGTGTCGTTGAGGATGCGCTCGGCCGCGGCGTTGAGCGCCGAGTCGCGCTTGCGGAACTGCTCCACCTGCGGCCGGTTGGCCTCCTGCCGCGCGCGCGCCTGGGCGCGGAGCGAGTCGCGCATCGCCGGGGTGCGGGCGCCGGTGCGGGCACGCTGCATCAGCGAGTCGCGCTGCGGGCGCATCCGCTCGGCGAAGGCGCGGCGCTCGGCGTACTGCAGCCGCTCGAGCGAGTCGAGCTGGGCGATCTGCCGCGGCGTGAGGTCGAGCTGTCGGCGGGCGTTGAGGAGGCGCGTGACGGCACCGGGGCCGACGCCGCGCCCCTGCGGCGCACGGGCGCCCTGCGGCGCACGGGCGCCCTGCGGCGCACGGGCGCCCTGCGGCGCACGCGGCGCGCCCTGCTGGGCGGTGACGAGCGCCGGCGCCGCGACGAGCAGCGCGGCCAGCGCGACGGTGACGGGACGGATGGTGCGGATCATGGCGGACTCCTGTGCGTGGGCGGCGGGACTGCCGCGCTCACCAAGCAGACGCCCCCCGGCAGGCGATGTTAAGCTTCACGCCATGACGACCTTCCACACGCCCGCCCGCTTCCCGCGCGGCTTCCGCTGCGCCTCCCGCAACGTCGGCCTCAAGCCCTCGGCGAAGGACCTGACCGTCTTCGTGAGCGAGGTGGAGGCGGCGGCCGCCGCGGTCTTCACGCGCAACCACTTCCCCGGGGCGCCGATCATCCTGGGGCGCGAGACGATCCGGGGCGGGCGGCTGAAGGCGATCGTCGCCAACAGCAAGGTGAGCAACGTCGCCACGGGCGCGCGCGGCGTGGAGAACGCGCGCCGGATGGCCGCCGCCGCGGCCGCCGCGCTCGGCACCACCGCGGACAAGGTGCTGGTGAGCAGCACGGGCGTGATCGGGGTGCAGCTGCCGGTGGAGAAGATCGAGCGCGGCGTCGTCGGCATCGCCGCGGACCTGCAGGAGGACCCGCTCGTCGGCGCCGAGGGCATCATGACGACGGACACGCACCCTAAGGCGCTCTCGGCGAGCGTCGGCGACGCGACGATCACCTGGGTGGCGAAGGGCTCGGGGATGATCGAGCCCAACATGGCGACGATGCTGAGCTACATCTTCACCGACGCGGCGCTCGACGCGGCGACGCTCGACCGCCTGCTGCGCACGGCGGTGGCGCGCTCGTTCAACATGCTCAGCGTGGACACCGACACGAGCACGTCCGATACCTGCGCGATCCTCGCCAACGGGCTGGCGGGCCCGGTGGACGAGGCCGCCTTCCTCGAGGCGCTCACGGCGGGCTGCGTGCGGATGACCGAGATCCTCGGCCGCGACGGCGAGGGGGCGGAGCACCTGCTGCGGGTGCACGTGCGCGGCGCGCTCGACGACCACGAGGCGCGGCGCATCGCCAAGAGCGTGCTCAACTCGCCATTGGTGAAGACGATGGTGCACGGCGCCGACCCCAACGTGGGGCGCCTGCTGATGGCGGTGGGCAAGTGCTTCGAGTGCACGATCCGCCCCGAGGCGACCGACGCGTGGATCAACGGCTTCCAGGTGGTGCGCGGCGGCGAGCGGCTCGAGTTCGACGACGCCACGGTGCGCACCGCGCTGAAGGCGGAGGTCGTGGACCTGGAGATCTCGCTCGGCGTGGGCACGGCCGACGCGACGGCGTACGGCTGCGACCTCACCAAGGGGTACGTGGACGAGAACGCGTCGTACTACTCGAGCTGATCGGTTCTCGGTCGGCGGTCTGTCGCGCCGGCCCCGCGGCCGCCGGGCCGGCGCGACTACTGCCGCGGGGGCTCGAGGCGGACGGCCTCGCGGTCGCGCGTCTCGGCGAGGAGCTTCGTCACGAACCGCTGGCCCTCGCTCACGCGCTCCATCTCGATGGCGATCGCGTCCACCGCGCTCTCGAGCCGCGCGAGGCGGTCGGCGTTGTCGCGCTCGAGGGCCGACTCCACCTTCTGGTTGGTGCCGCGCCGCCAGAGGTTTCGGGCGTAGGTGACCGCGATCGGCGCGAAGACGAAGACGGACAGGATGGCGACGATGCCGGTGACGTCGATGTTCATGTTTCCCCTCGTGTTCTCGGGGGCTTCCGGGGCGAGGATCTGGCCGCGCGCGCTCGCGAGGAGCTGGCCGGTGGACGCGATGTCCGACTCGATCTGCAGGATGCGCTGGTCGAGCAGCGCGATGCGCGCCTCGATGCCCGCGCGGTTGGCGCCGCTCGCGCCCTCGAGGTCCTTCACGAGCTCCTCGCGCCGGCGCGCGGCCGAGTTGAGCTGGCTCGAGAGCTCGGAGCGCTGGTTGCGGAGCGCGCGAACCTCTTCTGCGGTGCGCGGCACCGTGGCGATGACGCCGCCCGTGAGCACCTGCCCCTGGACCGTGGTGGCGGCGCCCGGGACGGGAGG
>ERZ1645185.731-NODE-731-length-13821-cov-8.024699_pt1 | contig 13821 bp, 12 predicted proteins | sample MGYA00575351_ERZ1645185 | MGnify/ENA primary metagenome ERZ1645185 (study PRJEB40838, sample SAMN11284767) | freshwater sediment metagenome | isolation source: river sediment | host: Sediment | place: India: Jana village, Kanpur | collected 2015-12-17 ...
AATATTTCAAGGGCGATTTCCACGCCGAAGCCGTGTGGATTCCCTACATGACGTACGACAACATTGGCAAGCCCGGCGCGGAATTCTACCCCTTCGCGCCGCCAGCGATTCCGGGCACAACAACGCTGATTCGCTCCGAGAAACAACCTCACGGCGCGGATAACGGTGCCTATGGACTAAGATTGTCCTATCTGCAAGACGGCTGGGACCTGGCCGGCTTTTACTACGATGCGCCCGACACCGCCGCGGCCTTCCAGCGTCTGACCGCTTTACCGGCCCCACTCATCGAATATCGCCCCATCCACAAACGCATCCGGCAAATTGGCGCTACCCTGGCCAAGGATTTTCGTTCCGTAGTATTCAAGGCCGAAACCGTGCACACGGCCGGCAAGCTGCTCAACACCTTATCGCCGACTGATGCAGATGGCTTGGTCAAACAGGACATGCTGGACGTGATTGCCGGGCTGGAATGGAGTTTGGCGGGCGAAACCCGGCTCAATGTGCAAGTATTCAACCGCTGGTTCCCCGATCACGACACGGGCATGATTCCGGATCGCAACGAAAGCGGGTTCTCCCTGTTGTTGAGCACCCAGGCACTGCACCCCAGAATCGAGCCCGAATTGCTGCTGGTCAGAAGTCTCAACCGCGATGACTGGCTGGCCCAGTTCAAGCTAACTTGGAAAGCCGTCGGCAACTGGCGCATCGCCGCCGGGGTGGATATTTTTGAAGGCCCCAGTCGTGGCCTGTTCGGCAATTTTGACACCCGCGACCGCGTGTACACCGAAGTTCGCTATCACTTTTAACCCAGCCCCATCCAAAGCGTGTCGATGGATTGGTGTTCAATTTGAGCGATTTAACCAGGCCAGCGAGTGTCGGGATTATTTACAAAAAATCCTCTTGGCCCCAAAGGCGCTCTAACTAACCTACTGATTATTAAGCCACAGTAGTTGCTGGCATCACGCTTGCTTTATATTGGCTAAGTTTTATCAATATTCAACTTGTTTAAACGGAGGCACCTCAATGAAAAACCCCAAATTGTTCAAAGCCCTGCCCGCTGCCTTGGCCGCACTGGGGTTTGCCTCCTCGGCTCATGCTCTGAATCTGACCACGATCGAAGGAACCGCCACCCCGGCGCCTTACGTGACCTATGGCGATGGCAATTCCTATTCCCTGCCGGTCCTGGGCGTTATTTATACCGCCCTGAACGGCGGCGGCTTTACCAACAGCATTACCCCTGGCAATCCTTACTATGTGGCTTCCAGCCCCGGACAGATTCAGGATTTGGTCGTCGTCGGCACCGGCGCCAGCGGCGGTCCGGTTAACACCAATTTTACCGGCATGGACAATGCCTACCCGACGCCCAATGCAGACGGCATCCCCTTCTTCAGCACCGGCACCACCGCCGACCCGGGCCAGGTATCGCCTTTTACCGGCGATGCGGCCAATACCTGGGATGTCCGCCTAGACGCGCTGTCCGGTTTTGTTGGTGCGGGGAATGATCCGGTGTTTTTCTTCAACAACAACCAGACCAATTCCGGCGCTGCCACCAACCAGAATCTGGCCATCTGGGCGGCCCTGACCCTGTATGACGATGCCGTCGGCGGACTGAGCCCGCTTACGCTGTATTTCACCAATAACGACGGAAAATACGCCCTCGTTTCCGAAGGCGGCGGCGGCGTGCTCAACGGCACCGCTGGCAGTGGCACGCTGGGGGCGCCAACAGGGCCGACAGCCGGTAACAACGACAGCACTGATTACGTGCTATCGGGAGGTGCACTGTGCTACACAAACACCTTTGCCATCGTTTCCTGCACCACCGCTGGCGCTTTGGGGCCAATCAACCATAACCTCGGCGCAAACCAGGCGGTGTATGCCGTGGTCTTCCCCCGGCTGAACGAAATTCTGGGTACCGCCGGTTTCCTGGGCTACGACGTGCTGAACATTGACTGGCGCATGGGCTGCGACCCCGCCACCACGGATGGCAGCGACAACGACACCGCGCCCGATTGCACCGCACGCAGCCTGAACAATGGTTACGAGCAGCTATTTATCGGCGCGACCCCGGCCAGCCGCGTGCCGGAACCCGCTACCCTGGCGTTGCTGGGCAGCGGTCTGATCGGTCTGGGCGCCCTGCGCCGTCGCAAGCAGGCCTGACACAGGTCAACGAACCATGAAAACGGCGGCTTGGGCCGCCGTTTTTCTTTGGCGAGAAACAACTGATCCATTCGCGATTATTCAATCGCGAGCAAGCCCGCTCCTAACAGCCGTAAAGGACTTTATCAGCACCATCGCTGTAATTTCCCCACGAGGCCCCCCAATGCTGGCTCACCCCTCCAACTGAGCCAGCAGCGCCCTGGCCTCGACCTGTTGCGGGAAACTGAGCCCGCCATCCAGAAGCCGCTTCAATTCCTGCCGGGCTCTGGCCCGGTCACCTGATTTGTAGAGTCCGTAGGCCAGGTGCCAGTGGATCTCAGGCTGATCGGGCATTTTGGTCAAGGCCTCGCGCAAATAGCCCAACCCCCGTGCAGTCTGGCCTTGCCCGACCAGTATCCAGCCCAGAGTATCAAGCACGCCGGGATGTTGCGGCAACAGCTTGTGCGCGGCCTCGGCGGTTTTAAGCGCGCGCGAATCCCTGGTCTGGTGGTACAGCCCAGCCAGGTTGTTCAGCGCCACAACCTGATTCGGCACTTGCTGGAGCAAGAATTCATACTGCGCGATGGCACCTGCCGTGTTGCCTGACTGTGTTTGCACTTGGGCGAGATGGAGCCGCGCAGCTACATCGCGCGGATTGTCTTTGAGCCATTGACGCATTAGCACCTCGCCCTGGGCTGCATTGCCGCCTGACACAAGCATATTGTGTAGCTTGATTGCGAGCGCCGAGTTCGGGTTGCGGCGGTAAGAAGCCTCATACAAGGCCAGCGCGGTGGCGGTTTGCCCCATCGCCAGCCGCGCATCACCTTCCAGCAGGTAGCCTCCTTCGAGTTTTGGATGCGCCTTCTGCAATTGCCCTGCCAGTTGCAGCGTGCGGTCGTAACGTTTATTGCCAAGTTCAATCGTGGCCAGCGAAGCCAGCGCATCGGGGTGTGACGGTTCAAGCTTGAGCGCTTGTTCCAGCGAGCGCGCCGCTTGTTGGGGTTCTTTGGAAATCATCTGCGCCATGGCCAGATTGAGGTAAGCGGAGGCTGATGGCGCCATGTCTACTACCTTTTTATAGGTCGCTAAGCCGTTGGCCGCATCGCCCGAGGCAAGCTGGGTCTGGCCCAGCAAACCCAGCACCAGCGTGTTGCCTGGCTGCACGGAGACTGCCTCACGGGCATAGCCCAACGCTTTGCCAGGATTGTTTTTAGTCAGCCAGTAACGGGCCAGTTGTATCCGGGGTGCAGCACTTTTGGCATCCGCGTTAGCTGCTTTTTCCAGCCATACCAGGTATTCCTTCTCGCTGGATTCCCTGCGCGCAATGTCCGCCATGGCAAGCATGGCCGTGACATGACCGCGATTCTTGTCCAGGAAGGCCTGAATACGCCTTTTGGCCGCCGGAGAATTTTTCTCGTCCATGTCCATTTGCGCCAGGTTGGCGGCAGCGGGGAAAAAGTCCGGCTGGACCGCAAGCAAGCGCTCGTAACTCTTTCGCGCATTGGGTTTATCCTGCTTGCCGATATAGGCCGCCGCACGCAGGCTGTGTACCATCGGGGAATCGGGAAATTTCTTATCCATGGCGGTTATGGCGGCCAGCGCCTTGTCATTTTCGCGCTGACGCAGCAAAGCCAACACCAGGGTGCTGTCGGCCTGGATGAACTTTTCATCGAACCCCGCCGCCGCTTCCAGATCGGCCAGCGCAAGCGCGGAATCGCCCTGAGCAAGACGGCTGACCGCCAGATCGGTGCGAATGGCTGCATTCTTCGGCGCCAGCTTGGCAGCCTGCTCCAGATAGTGGCTCGCACCGGCATAGTCACCCGCTTTCATGCGGATTTCGCCTATCAAACCCAGCACGGCAGAATCAACCAGCTTTCCAGCCAAGACCGGCTTCAAGACTTCTTCCGCACGCGGCAGATTGCCCAGTTTGAGTTCGGTCGCCGCCAGCAGCTTGCGCGCTGGCAAATTTGCCGGCGCGCCATTGACAACTTTGGACAACAGGCTTTGCGCAAGCTGTAAATCGCGGCGTCCATAGGCTAGGGTACCTGCCAGCAGATTGGCTGGCAGGTAATCCGGCGAGGCTTTCAGCACTTCGCTGATATGGTTTTGCGCCTGCTCGGCCTTGCCGGCCCGAAATTCCAGCAAGGCTTGCGTATAACGCACCAGCAAACTGCCTGGAGCCAGACGACTGGCTTTCCCTATTGCCGCTCTGGCTTCTTCAATTTTGCCCTGTTCCAGGGCAAGGGAAGCCAGGCGGAGTTGCGCTTGCAAGCTGGAGGGCGCCACAGCAGCGGCCCGAGCGTATGCCGCCCGGCTCTGATCGGGCTGACCAGCCGAGGCGAGCAAATCGCCTTTCAAAATCAACGCCTGTTTGCTGCCGGGGTTTTTACCAAGGGCGCGATCGACTTCTTTCAGCGCATTTTGAATATTTCCACTGCGCGCTTGGAGCATAGCTCGTCCCAGGTACGTTTCTTCCAGCCCCGCTGCAAGTCGCTCTGCGTCATCCAGCGAGGCTTCGGCCTCGACGAGCCGGTTTAACCCGATTTGCGCTAGGCCATGGCCCACGGCGAGGCGTGCACGAACTTCCACGCTAGCGCCTTGCCATTCCAGTTTTTCGTCGAGCAATCTCTTGTATTCGCCCTGCCCCAGCAGCGCGGTTTGCAAACCTGGCACAACCACGTTTCTGTCGGCCCCCAACTCCAAAGCTTTGCGCAACTCTTTTTCTGCAAAGGGATATTGCTCAGCCGCGTTGTAAAGCTCGCCCAGCTGGAGACGCACCTTTTTGTCCTGCGGCGCATTCTCAACTGCATTCTTGAGTTCGATGATTGCAGCCGAGTGATCGCCCGCCTGCGCCAGTTTGTTGGCTTGCTCAAGGCGGGCCTGGCTGTCCCGGTGATCGCCGCACCCCGCTAGAAGCAGGATTGCAGGCGCCAATATCCATGCAAATCTGGATGGGAAAATGGTATTCATGTAAGTCCTTAAAAGTACGGAGTCTGGCTGGCGCTTTCCATGACTGGAAGCACCCAAGCATTTGCGTTGGGGACACTCATCTCATTTCTATCACAATTAGGGGCGCAGGGTGTCGTTCGCAACCGGCCTGTCAGTCCGGGGGTGACAGTCGACGCAAGGAACGCCGCACAGAACGGCTCGTCGCCGGCCGGCCATGGCCAATGCGCCCAAAAAACACGGCTTGTTCGGCCACCCCTTTCGGAAACAGCCTCGTCATGCGACCAGCCAGATTTCTGGCCAGGGCGAGCGAAGGATCATGCGCACTGAATGCGCGCCCTTCGCGCACATAGCGGCCGAAGATCAGCGGCGTCATTTCCGGCTGCAACTGCAAGCCGAGGCAGGTAGCCGTCAGCCAAAACCGCTGCACGGCCCGGCCCGCTGCGACGTAATCATCGATCCCGGTGGGAGGCTTGCTCGCGCGAATGGCAAAATGTGCAGCGCAAAACATGCCGGGCAGCAAGTCCATCTCGATCCTCGGGATCAGATGACCCGCCAGCCAATTGTTAAAGAATTCGACACGTTTCCAGCTAACCATGACCCAGCGCATCAACTTGAGCGTCATGACATCCAATCCCAAAGCCTGGTCAGGCACTTTGTCTTCGCTAACTCGCGCGTTCCACTCGATAATGTCACGGTGTACGGGATAGGCTTCAGGAAGCGTCAGGCGAAGTTTGGCATTATCAAACATCAATTTTGCCATACGCGCGCGCGACGATAGGCTTTCGAACCATTGCACGTTTAGCCCCTCGCCCAACGCATCCCTCAAGGCATTTTTCTCATCCACTGAAAGTGGTGTGGTGCGCATTGGGCGGCGTTGAACCGAGCGTCGCTCGATGAAGGGAAGTAACGGATCAGGCCTGATGTATTCGTCCGCCACAAACGTCACAGCGTAGACTGGATGCGTTTCCGGCGCATCTACACGGCGCTGGATTATCGTCTGCACGCCATGTCCGCTTGCAGCGATGCTCAAGGTTTCGAGCAGCGCGCCGTGAGCAATCTGGCTGGGATGGCCGTCGAGGTCATAGACACAGTGTTCGCGGGTATCGAAAGCATGGACGAGCAGGTGATGGTCGTCCAATATTTCAAATCGCCAGGGTTGCGTGTTGTCCCCCGATGGCGCCCAGCGCGCCTGATCAAGGATCTTGTCGATCACGCGCATAGTGTTTACTTGCTGATTCTCGCCAACCTGCTGCGGGCAATAGCGATCGCTAGTCTTTGCAGGGGGTTTCGGTTTCCGCCGGGCCGCCAAGTGCGCCGCAACCGGTTCTTGTAGCCGTCGTAATGCACGCCCCATGGCGCGGCATAAAACCTGCCGCGCTTGAGCAGTATTTTGAGGGATTCGGCCGCAGCGATACCGGCGCATAACTGGCAGGCGATGATGGTGGAAGGCCCCTTGTGGTTAGCCAAGTCTACCCGCGAGGGGTCAACCAGATAGCCCATCTGCAACATGGCAGGAGACAGTCCCAGCAAGAAATGCAGGGCCAAGTCCGTCTCGCTTTTGCAGTCATCCAGCCTGAAGTACTCCTCAAAGCTCATGCTGCCGGGCATGAAGTTCAGCAGTGCCGCCCCCATGCCGAGCGGCGCTACAGTTATTGCCGGGATGCCAGTCTTCCAGCATGCTTCAAACATGTCCCGGCGAATATCGAAGGCAAAGAAATCCAGGCCGTCGACATAAAGATCCACCCCGGAAAGAAAGTCGGCCAGGTTGTCCTGCGACACGCCCTGAGGAAATACCCGGATATCGAGCTCTGGATTGATGTCGCGCGCCAGGTTCGACATGACTTCTGACTTGGGCTTGCCCAGGCTGGATACGGCCGCGCCGGCCTGGCGGTTGAAGTTGGCAAGATCGAAGGCATCGAAATCAGCGATATTAAAGGCGCCGATGCCCAGCCTTGCCAAGGTCAGCAAATGGCTACCGCCCACCCCACCCAAACCGGCAATGGCTACGCGAGTGTGTCTGAGCTTTTCCTGCTCGACCTCGGTCACCCATCCGATGTTCCGCGAGAAGGCTTCTGTGTAAGAAAACTCGGTGACTGCGGAAGCCTCTCCAGCTATTCCGCTTTTGGTTGGCAACATCTTTAAAGGACTACTCCCCGCGTAAAAGGCGGCCAGTAATGCCGGTTTCGTCCGTCTTGGAGAAGAAGTAGGGGTACAACGACCGTTCCCGGATGGTCTCATCTCGCTTTGCCTGCCCACCCAGGCGTTCAATTTCAGCTTCCGCATGATCCAGATCCAGACGAAGCAGTACTGCCGGCGCATTAACCCTGGGGCACATCCTCTCCTCGCCCAATTCCTCGAATCCAAGCATTTTCTTGTAGAAAAAAGCATGGCGCGGGTTGACCTCGATCACAAAATCCGTGCCGTGGTGAATATTTCGGCCATATATGTAGGCAATATGAAAAAGGGAGGCAAGTGCGAATTTTGATTTGACATTTTGATCAACGGCCAGCTTGGTGAGTTCGCATATTCGTTTTCCCTGCATGCGCAGCTGATCGACCTCTTTCTTGTAGAGCTCGTCGACCATCAATCCGTTCTCGTCATCGAAACCAACTGTGACTGTGCCTATGGTGTGGTCATCCAAGAAAGCCATCAAGGTAACCCGGTTGGGCGCTTTCTGTACCGTTGTTTTATCATACCCCTTGCTTGCGTAGAGCCGCTGTACCAGCATGCTGGCAGAAACAACCCGGTCGTCTGAATGTGCAATCCTGATCTTGAACTGCTGCTGCTCTACTTTTCCCAGCGGATCGAATCCGGTTTCTCGCTGTGGAACGCATAAATCCTTGAGTTGATAGGGAGACTGGAAGGCCACAATGGTACGATCCCAATCATCGGCCGGCAGACGTCGCCGATAAAATGAAGTGGGTTTAAAAGTGACGGCCATTAATGTCTCAATCTTTTCAGGGAAAACTCTTCGATAATTCAGTATTGTGTTCTGAGGGATATATCGGATAAACAATAATTAAATTTGAGTCTTTTTTGCCAGCAACCTACCCATCTCCAGCGCAAAATAGGTCAACACCCCATCCGCCCCGGCCCGCTTGAAGCTCAACAATGCTTCCATGACACATGCCTGCTCATTAATCCAGCCATTTTGGCCTGCTGTTTTCAGCATGGCATATTCCCCGCTGACCTGATAGGCGAATGTGGGGGCACCGTAGGCGTCCTTCACCTTTTTTACAATATCCAGGTAAGGCATGCCGGGCTTGACCATGACCATGTCGGCGCCTTCCTGCAGGTCCAGGCCCACTTCCCACAGGGCTTCGTCGGAATTGGCCGGGTCCATTTGATAGGTGTATTTGTTGCCCGCGCCCAAGTTGGCGGCAGAGCCGACGGCATCGCGGAAGGGCCCGTAAAAGCTGGAAGCATACTTGGCGGCATAGGCCAGGATGCGGGTATGGATATGTCCACCCGCGTCCAATGCTGACCTGACTGCGCCGATCCGGCCGTCCATCATGTCGGACGGGGCGACAATGTCGGCACCCGCATGGGCATGGTTAACTGCCTGTTTTTGCAGGACTAAAACGGTTTCGTCGTTTAAAACGTAGCCTTTGTCGTCAATCAGGCCGTCCTGGCCATGGCTGGTGTAAGGGTCCAGCGCCACATCGGTAATGATGCCCAGTTCCGGAACAGCCTTTTTGAGTGCGGCCACCACGCGGGGAACCAAGCCATCCGGATTAAAAGCTTCCTCTGCGCCCAACGACTTCAGGTTGGAATCGATGACCGGAAACAAGGCCAGCGCGGGTATGCCCAGCCTGGCGCATTCTTCTGCCACCGGAAGCAGCAAATCCAGCGACAGCCGTTCCACGCCGGGCATGGAAGCCACGGCTTCGCGGCGGTTTTTCCCGTCCAGCACGAAAACAGGGTAGATCAGGTCGGCAGCGGTCAGCTCGTTTTCCCGCATCATGCGGCGGGAAAAGTCATCGTGCCGCATGCGGCGCATGCGACGGCCGGGGTAAGCGCCAAAGGGGAGGGTCACATTATTCTCCAGAAATTTTCCGGAACTATTTTACGCCCCCCTTCTCTATGTTTGCAGATGGCGTTAGCTGTCTCCCGCTTCTCCTCCCTGAGCGGGAACCTTCGATTCCAGAAGGTCTTTGACCCGGCCTCCCCCTTTGGCCGGGTTTTTTATTGCTTCATTCCACCGCAAGCCAGTCATTGATAACGCCTTCGGCCTCTTCAATGCCTTGTTTCGCCAGGCTGGAAAAAAGCTGCACGCTAACCTGAGGCGCGTCTTTCAGTGCTTTTCTGACCTCCAGCAGGGTTCTATTGGCTTCGCCACGCGAAAGCTTGTCGGCCTTGGTCAGCAGGATATGCACGGGCAGGCCACGAGGCAGGAACCAGTCGAGCATGCGCTGGTCAAGCGGCGTCAGCGGGTGGCGAGCATCCATGATCAGCACCAGTCCGGCCAGCGCAAGACGTGTTTGCAGGTAGGCTGAGAGCACGTTTTCCCAGCGCTCACGGATTTCTGGCGGCACTTTAGCGTAGCCATAACCAGGCAGATCGACAATGAAGCGCCCTTCGTCGACCGAGAAGAAATTGATCAACTGGGTCCGGCCCGGGGTTTTGGAAACAAAAGCCAGCCGCTTGTGGCCGGCCAGCGTGTTGATGGCGCTGGACTTGCCCGCATTCGACCGCCCGGCAAAGGCGATTTCGACCCGGCTTTCGGGAAGTTGGGCCAGGGTAGCTGCGGATGTCGCATAAGAAAGTTGGCTAAAGAGAGGCATTGCCTTGGCAGGTATATTCAAATTCGCTAAAATTTCGCCATTTTACGCGCTGTATTTCGCGTTCACGTCACTTATATCTCCCAAGGAGTTCTGGATGAAAACCCAACTGGCAATATTGTTTGCCGCTGTTCTGTCCGTTCCGGCTTTCGCCGCTGAAGCACCGACACTTTCCGCCAAAGGCGATCCCAAGGCCGCTGAAGCGATAGTCAGTTCGGTTTGCGCGGGCTGCCACGGCGTGGATGGCAACAGCGCCATTCCCGCCAACCCCAGCCTGGCCGGCCAGGGTGCGGAATACCTGAACAAGCAGTTGGTCAACTTCAAGTCTGGCGAGCGCAGCAGCGCGGTCATGATGGGCATGGTCGCCAGCCTGACGCCGGCGGACATGAAAAACATCTCCGCCTATTTCAGTGAAAAATCCGCCAAGGCTGCCACGGCCAAGGATAAAGCCAAAGCAACCCTGGGCCAGAAAATCTACCGCGGCGGGGTGCAGGGCTCCGGCGTGCCCGCCTGTGCATCCTGCCACGGCGCCAGGGGCGAAGGCATTCCCATCCAGTTTCCCCGTCTGGCCGGCCAGCATGCCGACTACACGCTGGATCAGTTGAACAAGTTCCGCGCGGGCGAGCGCGCCAACGATGCCGCCAAAATGATGCGGGTGATTTCCGCCAAGATGACGCCGCAGGAAATGGAAGCCGTGGCGCAATACATCCAGGGCATGCGTTGATTGTTGGGGTAAGTCAGTGTTCAAAAAAGGCAGCTCAGGCTGCCTTTTTTATTCATGATGTCCGGTCAAGTACCAGATGACCACGCAGCCAGGCGACTGCATTTCTGCCGATCTGTCCGAAGTGGAGTCGGTCTATGCCGAAGCCTGGGCAGAAGGCATCTGGGGTAATGTGTATTCCTGATTTATTGTCTCCTCCGAGACCCCCGGTGGAATCCCCTTTCCGCCGGTTTTTTTAAACCATTGGCCAATCTTCCAAATTGGAGGATAGTGATCCTCCCCCAACCCTCCGCTAAAGGAAATATGATGAAATCACAACTGAAACTGATCCCTGCAATCACCCTTTTCTGCGCCAGCGCCGCGTTTGCCCAGGGCCCCACGCCTATGACGCCGGAAGCCTGGGCCGCCAAAATGACCGACCCAACCCAGAATGCATCCGCGTTCAGGGACCCGCGCGCTTTCATCCAGTGGAGCAACGCCATGGCCAACCCAGCCATGATGCCAGCCATGGGCAATGCCATGATGGACCCTGGCATGTATGCCCGCATGGCCTACGGCATGATGAGCCCCGGCGCGTTCCAGAATTACATGCAGTTCACCGATCCCAATGTCGCCATGCGCTGGATGGGAGCCGGCATGGATCCCAATTTCTACATGGGCATGGCCGCGCCGATGATGAATCCCGCCACTTACACGAACTGGATGATGTCGCCCATGGATCCCCGCATGATGAACATGGGCATGCAGATGATGAACCCTGGCATGTATACAAACTGGATGGCCGCCCCCATGGACCCGAAAATGATGGGCCTGATGGCGGCTCCCATGAACCCGCAGGTTTACGGTAACTGGATGGGCGCGGTCGCCGATCCGCGCACTTACCCCTTGATGCAACAGTTACCGATGCCGGCCGCCGGCGCTGTTCCTGTTCCTGTTCCTGTTCCCTTCCCCCTGCCGGCCAAGTAATTTTGCCAAGTAATTTTTTTCAAGGAGACCTGCATGAATGCAATGCGCAGACATGTACTGAAGGGTGCGGGGGGATTTGGCGCGCTTTCAGTGGCGGTGGCCGCTGGCCTGCTCAAGCCCACCCAGGTGCTGGCTGACTGGAACAAGGCAGCCTTCGAAGCAACAAAGAAGGATGCAGCCTTGTCCGCCATTGGCGGCGCGGGTGCCGAATCCTCGGACAAAATCACGGTCAAGGCGCCCGACATTGCTGAAAACGGCGCGGTCGTGCCGGTTGAAGTCACTGCAAACCTGCCAGGTCTCGAATCCATAGCCATTTTGAGCGAAAAGAACACCAATCCGCTCGTGGGTCTCTACAAGATGAACGACACCGATGGCTACCTCTCCACCCGTATCAAGATGGGCGCCACCGCCAATGTTCGCGCGATCGTCAAGGCAGGTGGCAAAACCTATACCGCCGCCAAGGAAGTCAAGGTGACCGTCGGCGGTTGCGGAGGCTGATTTCGCCTGCCGATCCCTCATTACGGATAATTTTCAAGGAGAGACCCATGTCAGTACCAACCAAAATCCGCGCAAGCATGGCCGGCGGCGCTGCCGAGGTCAGAATCCTCATGACCCACCCCATGGAAAACGGGCTGCGCAAAGGCGCCGACGGCAAACTTGTGCCGGCGAACTATATTCGCAACGTCACCATCACCATTGGCGGCAAGACCTACCTCGATGCCCAATGGGGCGGCGGCATCGCCAAGGATCCTTACCTGGTGTTTCGTGCCAAAGGCGCCAAATCAGGCGACAAAATCGTTCTGGCCTATGAGGACAACGCGGGCGGAAAAGGAACGACGGAAGCAACCGTCAGTTAAGGCAAGGCTTTAAAAAAGCCGGGCAGACGCAGCCATGCTCAATGGAAACACCAGTCCGGCACAGTTTCTTGAATTTTGCCGCTTCCCCATGATCAGGAATACCGTAGGCGGCGATACCCGGGCGCATCATAAGTACTATTGGGCGCGATGATGCCTGGCTGTATAGTTACGCGCTGATTACCGTAAATGCATCTTGTTTCAACAGTGAAAACCAATTTCGGAGGAAAACATTAATGAAAACCCTTTACCCTTTGCTCAGCGCCGCGCTGCTAACGCTTTCATTGCCGTCGCACTCCGCGGATCCCGCGCCCGCAGCACCGGCCAATCCTTATTTGCAGGGTAACCCCTACCTCCAGAACGTCACGCCACCTGCGCCGCCGGCGCTGCCCAACCTGCTCGCGCCGCTGATGCCAGCGCTGATGCCAGGCATGCCCAAGGGCACCGGGGCGATCACCAATGTGCCGCCCTGGACCATGTCCAAGGCGCCCACACCGGAGGAAAAAAAGCAGTTCATGAAAAACATGGTTCCTCAGCTGACCAGTATGGGGCTGAACATGCGCGACATCATGAACTTCATGACCACCAAATACAAAGCCAAGGAAGGTTTGAGCTTTGATGATGTGGTGGAATCGATGAAACTGCGCGCCAACCAGGTCAACCTCAAACTGGTCGGGCATTCACCCATGATCAAGGATATCCAGGCCGTGCTGGGTGACTTCAGTACCCCGCGCATGGAAGTATTCCATTACTGCGACATTGAGGCGGGGCGTGAAATCATGAAGCTGGTGCCCGAATCCATCGTCTATCTGCCTTGCCGCATTGCGGTCATGGAAGATGCCCAGAAGAACGTTTGGGTGCTGACGCTGGACTGGGACACGGCATGGCTCGAAGGGACCAATACCGCTTCCATGGGAGTCAGCCCAGAAATGAAGGCCCTGGCCAATAAGATCCGCGACAGCATGGACAACGTGATGCGCGCGGCAGCGGCCGGCGATCTGTAATACCAGTGCGCGCCATGATGCCCGTTGACGGGACATCATGGCCTTGGAAGCCAGGATTTTTTATTGACGGCGACTTGAACTTTACCTGCTCAAGTTCTAAACAAAATCGTTGCACCACCTTTATACAATCACGTTTCACGCGCTGATTTTCAGCAAATAATCGCCGCCACGACGGCAACCAATCGGAGGTTCCCTATGAACACACGCAAACTCGCCCTAGCTGCCGCCCTGCTAGCAACCCCTGCTGCCCACGCCCAGGCCGGTCTGGAGCAGATGATGAACCCCGCCATGCTTAATCCGTTGATGGCGCCGATGGGTCAGATGATGAACCCTGCAATGTACCCGCAGATGATGGCACCGATGGGCCAGATGATGAACCCTGCGATGTACCCGCAGATGATGGCGCCGATGGG
>ERZ1645185.733-NODE-733-length-13815-cov-8.903924_pt1 | contig 13815 bp, 14 predicted proteins | sample MGYA00575351_ERZ1645185 | MGnify/ENA primary metagenome ERZ1645185 (study PRJEB40838, sample SAMN11284767) | freshwater sediment metagenome | isolation source: river sediment | host: Sediment | place: India: Jana village, Kanpur | collected 2015-12-17 ...
CGAAGAAGCCCGCGGCCACATCCGCTGGCTGCGCCCCGAGTTCCAGAACCCGCAACACGCCCGCCCCGACGCACCCGCAGACGCCGCGCCGGAGCAGGGCGATGCCTTCGCCCACGCCGACGCGGACACCGACAACGACAACCCCTCTCCCCTTGCGGGAGAGGGTGGCGCGCAGCGCCGGGAGCGGGGAACGCCCGACAAGCCCATCCCCTGGCCCAAGGACACCGTGGCGCAGGTCCGTGCCGTCGCCGACGTGCTGGCCGCCAGCCCCGCGCCGCTGTCTTTGGACGACATCGCCGCGCGCTTCACCGCCCGCGGCCCGTGGAAGAAACGCCTGCCGCAACTGCTGGACATGCTGGTGGCGCTGGGGCGCGCCGAACCCCGCGAGGGCGGGGTGTATGGGGTGGGGCGGTGAGTCGCGCCTTGAGCTGACTGCACAACGTATCGAGAGGCCAAGACATATATGGCACTAGACCTATCAGACACTCTTGTGATTGGCATCTCCGCGACCGCGTTGTTCGATCTCAAAGAGGCCGACTCCGTTTTCCGCAAGAACTTTGCTGACGATCCCGACACGGCAGTGGCTGAGTATCGGCAGTACATGCTTGAAAGGGAGGACGAGCCGCTGGAGGACGGAACGGGGATGCCGCTGGTTCGCGCACTCCTCGGACTGAATAAACACCGCAAGGAAGGGGAGTCGCTGCTCGTCGAAGTGGTGGTGATGTCGCGCAACAGCCCTGAAACTGGCGTGCGGGTCTTCAACAACATTCGGGCTCGTGGTCTATCGGTTTCCCGTCACGCCTTCACTGGCGGGGAGTCGGTCGTCGACTACCTTGAGGCCTACGATGTGGACCTGTTTCTTACAACCAATATCGGCGATGCGCAGAAGGTCATCGACGGACGCGGCTGCGCTGCCGCCGTCGTAAAAGCGCCTCCCAGCGAAGGTGTGAAGCTCAGGGAAGATCAGGTTCGCATCGCATTCGACGGAGACGCGGTTCTCTTCGATGACTCCAGCGAGATTGTCTACAAGACCGAGGGGATGGCGGCCTTCCACAGTGCGGAGAACGAGAGGCAGGACGACCCGATGGGCGAAGGGCCATACGCAACCCTTCTGAGGAAGCTTTCCCGGCTGCAGGATCGCCTCCCGTTTAGCGTCGAATTCTCTCCCGTTCGCATTGCAATCGTGACGGCGCGGAATGCGCCCGCAGAGATGCGCGTGATCAAGACGCTCCGGCATTGGGGAATCTACGTGAACGAAATCTTTTTTCTGGGCGGGGTGGATAAGACCAAAATTCTTCGCGCGTTCAGGCCGCACATTTTCTTCGACGATCAGGATCTCCACTTAGATCCTGCGGCAAAGCATGTTCCTTCAGGCAGAGTGCCCTATCACTCTGCGTCGCCGCTAAACCTCCCGAATCTGGTTTCAGCGGCCGCGACTCCAGCCGTCGAGTCGGGGAGTTCTCCCGACTGAGCCTTAGATATCGAATCTTGCGACTTCCCAACAGCGACTCGAAGAATCCCCTGGAACGCACATGGCACGCGCCGAGGCAACCGTAGAAGAATTGGTGTCGATGATCGAGCGCGGCCGGCTTCGGCTGCCGGAAATGCAACGGCGCTACGTCTGGCGCTCGCCCCGCGTGCGCGACCTGCTGGATTCCCTCTATCGGGGCTATCCCTCCGGCGCGATCCTCTTGTGGGAGACCACCGAGCATGTCCCTCTGCAGGACATGGCCGTCTCGCAACAGGCCAACCCCTACCAATCCACCCAGTTGCTGCTGGATGGGCAGCAGCGCCTGACCTCGCTATCGGCCGTGATTCGGGGCGAGCCGGTCAAAGTGCTTGGCCGCCAGCGCCCAATCGACATCCTGTTCAATCTGGAACACCCGGACGAGCTGTCCATCGTCACCGAGGTGGACGAGAACGCCGACGAGGAAGCGGGGGACGCCGAGGACTCCAGCGCCGACGAGCTGATGCAACGGCTCAACAAGATGGCATTCGTTGTGTCCACGCGGAAGTTGGAGGCGCTCCCGCAATGGGTTCGGGTGTCGGAGGTCTTCAAGACCGACAGTGACCGCGAATTTCTCCGTAAGGCCGGCGTCACCAGCCTGGACGACCCACGCGCGGAAAGGTACGCACAGCGCCTTGCCCGCCTGCGCAACGTGCGGCGCTACGTGTACCGCATGGACGTGCTGGAAAGCGGGATGAGCTACAACGAAGTGACCGAGATCTTCGTGCGTGTGAACTCCCTGGGCGCAAAGCTTCGGAGCTCCGATCTGGCACTTGCCCAGATCACCGCCAAGTGGCGCAACTCGCTTGCCGAATTCATGGCGTTCCAGCAGGAATGCGCAGGACAAGGATTCGAGCTGGAGATGGGCATCCATCTCAAGAACCTGATGGCCTTTGCCACTGCGCAATCCCGCTTCCTGCGCGTGGGCAGCATCGATCTGATTACCCTCCAGCAGGCTTGGAAGGAAGCGAAGGAGGGCATGCACTTCGCCCTGAATTTCGTCCGGAGCAACCTTGGCATCAGTAGCCCGGCGCTGCTCTCTTCTCCGTTCCTGCTGATCGTGCTTGGCTACTTCGGGCATGTACGCGGCTACGCACTCACGCCGAATGAAGCCGCGCAGCTCCGCTATTGGGCATTGCTCGCGAATGCGAAGGGACGCTTCTCCCGCGGTTCCAGCGAAACAATCCTCGACCAGGACTTGGCGACACTCAAGAACAAGGGTGGTGCCACGGAGTTGATCGATCGCCTTCGCCTTCAGTTCGGTCGGCTGGATATCGCGCCTGAAGAATTGGAAGGACGCAATAGCCGGAGCGCGTTGTTCAAGACCATGTTCCTGGCCTTCCACCAAGCTGGCGCCAAGGATTGGCGGTCGCACCTGCGGATCGCGCTGGACCACCACGGCTCACAGCATCAATTGCAGTTCCATCACATCTTCCCGAAGGCCGTCCTGCGTGCCGCCGGCTACAGCAGCCGCGATGCTGACGACATCGCTAACTTGTCGTTCATTTCCGGCAAGACCAACCGGCAGATCAGCGACAAGACGCCGGCGGAGTATTTCCCTGCCTACCTCGACAGCGCCGGCGAGTCTGCGATGGACGCGCAATGCATCCCGACGACCGGCGATTTGCTTGGGACTCACGCATACCCAGAATTCCTCAGGGTGCGACGTCGGCAGATTGCAGACCGCTTGAACGCATACATCGGCGCGTTGCCTGCGGCCTGAGCGGCCGCACCCATACACCAACACCAGCACCATGAAAGGACTCAAGAACGTCCGCCACCGCCGCAGCGATGCGCTGACCCAAGTCGGCTGGGATCGCCTGGAATCGATGCTGGCTGCCTACTACGCCGGCCAGGGCTACCGGGTGGAGCACTGCGGCACCGGCGCCAGCCGCGCCCGGTTCGATGGCGGCATCGACCTGAAGCTGCGCAAGGACGAGGCCTACGTGCTGGTGCAGTGCAAGCACTGGAACGCCAAGCAGGTACCGCACAACGAGGTGCACCAGCTGATCGGCCTGATGGTCACCGAGCGCGCGACCGGGGCGGTCCTGGTCACCAGCGGCGAGTTCACCCGCGCGGCCATCGAGGCGGCGGCCAAGCAGCCGCAACTGCAGTTGGTGGATGGCGACGACCTGCGGACGATGCTCGGGCCGTTGCCGGAGGTGTCGCCGCCGCCGGCGCGGTTGCCGGAGGTGTCGGCGCCGATCCGCCACGTTGCCACCCGCGTCGGCGAGCGCCTGCTGTCCGCAGCCGAGGACCGCATCCGCCATGGCGCGGGTGGCCGCGGGCGGGCAGGGCGTCGCGGCGGCGGGGTGGTGGCGCAGGCCATCGGCACCGGGCTGGGGATCATCCTGGCGAAAGTGGTGTTCGTGCTGGTTGGCTTCTTGCTGCTGCTGGCCGCGATCCAGTTTGCGAGTTCGCGCCTGCGTGATGCAGCACATCCGTCGGCCAGCCCGCAACCCGTGGGCGTGATCACGGTGGGCAGCCCGAGGCCGATGCCATCCGCGCAGGCCACGTCGATGGGGGCTCCGGTGGGCCGCGAGCCAACGCCCGAGGAAATCCGCGAATCGCAGCGGCGGGCCGACGAGGCGATCCGGGTGATCGAACACAGTACGCCGGAAATGTGAGGAAGCCCCCATGCCCAAGTACAAGGCCGAGATCTTTCCAAGCGTTGGCGGGGCGTCGCATCGGGCCTACGTGGAAAGCGACGACCAGTGGTCGGCCGAAGCATTGCTGAAACTGCAATACCCCGGCTGCGAGGTGCGTTGGGTCGAGGAGGTGCATCAGAAGCCGGGAGCTTCCAGGACAGAGGCCGCCCCATCCGACGATGGCACCTCCAGCGCCCGCGAGTTCCTGGGCATTGTCCTGGCGGTGGCCATCGGGGCACCGGTGATCCACTGGGTCAACCAGACCTTTTTCGACGAGGCGCCACCTGCGCAGGTAGCGGCAAGTGTGGAGGTGGCCGCGCCACAGCAGCGAGATGCGCCGGGGCCCGCGGTGCCCAACACCGCCGCGAACCCCGCGCCAGCAGTGATGCCGGATGCGACATCGCCAGCCGCGGACACGCCCGCCGTGCCCGCTGCGCCAGCGCCGGAGACTGCGGCGTCGGCCGCGCCAAAGCTGCAATCCTTCGACGTCGTGGTGCAAACGCCGGACGGTGGGGAGGCAACGCTGGCGGTATCCGCGCGCGATGAGGCGCACGCCTTGCAGATCGTTCGCGACTTCCGCGGCAATCCCCCGGTGGTCCGCGTGGTGCAGCCGTGAGCCGGAGTGGGGGCAAGGGCATGGCATGCGGGAGGCGCTGACCCCCGAGCAGGCCTATCGGCTGCAGTTCCTGGGTTACGGCGATCCCGCAAGCCCGGTGTGGTTCATCGGCATCGAGGAGGGCGGCGCATGGCGCGAGGCACAGCCCGAGACCCATCGCGCCTTGCACCTCGACGGGCGTCGCGCCACCTACGATCCATCGCTTCCGGTGGCGGACGGGCGCGAGTCCTCGGTATGGCGGATCAGCCGGCAACTGGCGCAGGCGGCCGGGGCAGGGACCGGCTATTTCCTGGCCAACATGGCGCCGTTTCCGCGGCCGTCGCTGGCATCGCGCTTGGACGGCATCGATGCCGGCGATTACGTGCGTCTGGTCCGCGAGGTGCGGGTGCCGTGGTTGATCGGTTGGCTGCGGGCGTTGCGTCCGGCCGCCGTGGTATTCCACGGCAAGGCGGCCTGGCGTGGGTATCGGGTTCGCGAATCGCTGGGCCTGCCGGTGGGCGATGCGCGGGTGCAGGTGCATCCCGACCAGGGGCTGGCGTTCGCGCCGTTCTTCAGCAGGCGACTTGGCATCCTCACTGCGGCGGATATCGAGGCATTGACGGGGTTCCTGACGGCCGCCATTGCCACTCGCCGCAAGACCCCTTGATGAAGTGAAGTATCGACAGTGGTCGGCGCGCGCATTCCGTGCACCATGGCGGCATTCCCTCAGGAGGCCCGGCGCATGCATCCCGTGAACCGCCTGCACGACGCATCCGATCGGTGGCAATGCAAGCGACAGGCGACATCAGCGGGAATCCGGTGCATGACGTCGTGGATCCGGCGGCGGAGAGGATCTTGGGTAGGAGTCGGCTTTGGTCGATCTGTCAGCTCCAGCCATCCCTAACTTTCAAGAAGGAGTTGCCATGATCAGGAAGACAACTGCGGCGCTCATGCTCGTCGCCGCACTCAGCGGTTGTGCAGGCGTGGAACAGAAACGAAACACCGAGAACGAAGCGAGGGTGGCGGCGTACATCGCCAAGGTGGGTGCGGCGGTGCCCTTCCAGCCGGCCGCGTCATGCACCAATGCCGCAACGCTAGGTGCCTGGAGCAAGCATGCGATCAACGAGTCCACGCCACTCGTCGTGACGCCCAGTGGTGCCCGCGGGGCGGCGGTGTGCATCAAGATCCCGGCCGGCGCCAAGGAACTGAGGCTGGATTCTGACCCTACAGGTGGCATGTCCTACTTCGGGATGACCATCGCTCACCCATCCGCGCAGTTCCTGGACGAACAGTACGCCTTGGTCAAAGACTATCCGGTGCCGCGGATGCATGTGGGGCAAGGATTGCTCAACGATTTCGGTCTGACCGGCGACTTCGATCTGACCAAGATTCTCTCGCCGGCGCGCTACGTGGTGGTGTATGTGCACCCGGGCAGCCTGGAGAGCGGGATCGACGTCAACAACGGCATGATGTCCATGTATGTGCCGTATTCGCCCTACGGCAGCGTGCGCCTCAAGTTCAAATGACCCGAGACGTGCGACCAGCGACAACGGCGCAACCACTTCCAGGAAGGAGATCCCGATGAGGCGCCACCAGACCACACGCCTTGCCATTGTTGCCGCCACGCTGGGTAGCACGCTGGCCGGCTGCACCACGCTGGAAGAGAAGATGGCGGCGCAGGTGGCTGCGATCCCGGACGCGCAACGCGCCTACATCGTGGGCAGTTACCGCATCGAGTGCCTGCCGAGGAAGGAAAAATGCCATTCCGCCTTCAATTCCATCAGTGCGTACTACAGCAACATCGCCACTCCGCCAATCGGTGGCACCTGGAACGTGAGCGAGGGCGGCTTCGGCGGGAATACCGTGTACGACTTCGTGGATCCCGCGGCGAAGGAAAAGGGCATCTACTTCTGCCAGAGTCTGCCGGCTGGGGACTATGCCCTGCGGTCGTACAGCTACTGGAACTACGACGGTGGCGGTAACGGTTACAGGCTGCGCGAGGAAGACCGCTTCGACGTGCGGTTCCAGGCCATCGCAGGCGAGGTGGTGTACCTCGGCGACATCAAGCTGACGTACGGCGAGGGCAAGAACCTGCTGGGCATGAAGCTGATTGTCCCGGGGGTGGTTGCCCTGTCCCCGGGAACGCCTGCCGATGCGCAGCGCGCTCTGGCCAAATGCGCCGAGGCGGTACGGGCTCTGCCGATGCGCAGCGTGCCATTGCAGCCGCCGGCGGGCGGGCATCCTCTTGTGGTGGCGAATCCGTGAACCTGTCCCGCCCATCGATGGACAGAGGTGGGAGCAGCGCGCCTCAGCCTTGGGTCTGAGCTTGCGGGGAAATGCCGATGCATCTCGATGAACACGATGCGCTGGTCTTTCGCGCAAGGCGGCAGCGGAACGCGCCCAGCACGGCGCGCCGGGCCTCTACGGTCGTCTGGTGGATCGTGGCCGTGGTCGGTGCGATCCTGTTCCTGTTCACCATCCGCGCACTGCTGGCGCGAACCGCATGGACGGCCGGACCATCCCCGGTCTCCACGCCGCATGCCATGGCCGAACCGACCGGCCAAGGCGATGCCGGGGCGACCACGTCCCAGCGCCTCGAACAGACGGCAGCCGTTCCGATGGTCTATCGCTGCGTCGATCGGGCCGGCGGCGTGGCGTTCCAATCCGCGCCCTGCGGCCCCGGGCAGCGAATGACCCGGGCAATCCCCGCGCCGCCCGACATCGAGCCGCCACGTCCGAGATATCTGGCGCAGCCGACGCGTCGCGTGGCGGGAAATCCGGGTGACGCCGCCCCCAACCAATACGACCGCGAGCGTGCACGTCAGGACGCGGTATGCGCCAGCGCGCGTCGCCAACGCGACATCACCCTGGAGCAGGTGGGACTGGCGCGCAACTTCGATTTGCTGCGTCAGTTGGACGATATGGTGGCGAACGCCTGCAAGGGGGGATGAGATGGCTGCCAAGTACGGGCTACCGCCATTCCTGGCGCAGGTGGTCACGGCGCACGCCTACCGGCGCTGGCTGTCGCGCAAGGCATCTGCGCATGTCGTCCGCGACCGCAAGCGCGGCTATGCCTGCGATGTATCCGGTTACAAGCAGGCGATCCATGCCGCCGTCCTGCGCTCTGGTGGCCGAGATGCGTATACCCACGAGCTGCTCGACTGGTCGTTGATCAGCACTTACGAGAACGAGGCATCGCGCATGGGGCGCCATGCGTACAAGGCAAGCCTGGCGCTACTGCCGACCGTCGACCACCACGCCCCCGGCGCCGCGAACGCGGATTTCCGCATCTGCGCATGGCGTACCAACGACGCCAAGAACGATCTTCCCATCGAGGCTTTCGTCGCCCTGTGCAAACGCGTGGTGGCGCAGGCTGAAACAGCCGAACGCAACTCGGACGCAACGCTACCCGCCAATCTGCCCATGACCACCCCGCCACCCGACATCGACGCGATCATCGAGCGCCTGGCCCGCCACCGGCAGCGCGCGACCTACGGTGCGCTGGCCGGCCTGGTCGGCGGCGTGGCCCGGTCGGTGATGGGCCGGCACATGCGCACGCCGCGCAATTCCTGGGTAGTCAGCGCCGCGACTGGCGAGCCGACGGGCTACGCGGACCACGAAAAAGATCCCGCCTTGCGTGTCAATCCGCGGATCATCGCCACCGCGGATGACTTGCGGCGGTGGTTGCGGGGCGTGGCGTAACCACACCCTCACCCCCTCCCGCAAGCGGGAGAGGGGGAGCTGGTCATGCCTACGGGAAGGGATTGAAGCGTACGCAGCCCTCAGGCCGCCACGATGCGGAACTCGGTGGCCTTGCTGACCGGGCGGACGGTCTTGTCCTGCCGCTGCAATTCCACGAAGCCATAGCGCGACATGGTTTTCAGCGTGCGCGACAGATTGCTGGCCTCGCGGCCCGTGGTGACCGCCAATTGGGCGATGGACTGCGGCTGCGTGTCCCGGATGACTCTCAACAGCGCGCGGTTGTCGTCGCTCAGGACCTCGGCCAGCGACTTCATCGAGGTGAACCAGATTTTGGGTTCACCGGGCTTCGGCTTGTGCCTGCCCTGTGCGATGGCCAGGACGCGCGCACGGATTTCCTGCTGCGATGCGATGCCGATCGTCACCCGGCGGGCAGCAGTCCTTGGCGCATGGCGTGCGGTGGTCATGGGGCTTTCTCCTCTGGTAGCGCGTGATCCACGGCTGCAAAGAAATCCTGGAGCAATTGATGCGCGTCGGTGTACTCGTATGGCGTGCCCTTGTCCATGCCATGCCGATGTTGATGGTCATGGGTCAAGACGCGGCCGGCATACTTGAACTTCTTCGGTGGCTTGATCGCGTGGGCGTTGTCGAAGCCGAGCAGGCGGGTCCCATAGCGGTCGTGCAAGGTCAGGCAGTACGCGATGCCGTGCGGAACACCAGCCGTGGGTGCGATCCGCCTTGCCTCGATCTTGATCCAGTAACCGTTGCCCTGGTCCAGGATGCTGCCGTCCAGCTCAAGTAGCGTATCCACGCCCGGGTCGGCCATGCTGCAAGGTTATCACCTGGTGATAGCAATGCAACCGATGCGGGGTAGGTGCATTCGGTTGGTGGCGTGCCATGCGTCGCGCTGCTTCCGCGCGTGGTCTCAGCCCCTGAGACCTCGACGAGCGTCCATGAGGATGTTCCACGAGAACGCAGTGCAAGTGGCCCTTCCCGGAAAGCGCGACGCCATGCGGGCTGCAAAGGCCTAGCATCCGTGGAACATCGTGCGCAACCGCCATCGGTCACATTTCAGCGTTGACACTGCATTTTTAGGGACCTACGGTGAATATGCCGACACCACTACATCTTGTTGTCGGCAAGAGGTTCATCCCCTAAACAGTGAGGTAACTCCGCAATGGCACTCGATCGAATTACCCTGACCCTGCCCACCGCCAAGCTGACCGCCATCGACAACGCGCTGGCCGCCCTGGAAACCGCGCTGACCGAATTGGTCGCCCTGGAACCGGAGGACCGCAAGCGCCTGCCGAAGATGGGCGACAAGTCCGAGGCGTTCTGCCGCCAGACCCTGACGGTGATGGCCCAGAACCCGCAGATCGTGAACCCCAGCCTGGGACTGCCGGCCGCGCAGGCGGACCTGGCGGCACTGGACGTGTTGCGGCCCCGCCGCCAGCGCGTGCAGGCCTTGCTGGAACGCATGCAGGACACGGAAACCCTGCTGGGCAGCGACGTGATGGCCGCGGCACTGGAGGCCTACGGACTGCTGAAGGTCTCCGGCAAGAGCCAGGGCCTGAGCGCGTTGCGTGCGGGCTTGTCCGCCCGCTTCAACAAGGGCAAGTCCAGCGTGAAGCGGCTGCGCGCCGCCAATGACGCGGACGGCGGTAGCGGCAAGGTCGCCTGATCCCGGGCTGCGCCGTCAGGGGAGCGGCGACACCAGGGGTTGCGTGACAGTGATCGGGCCCTGCGGGGCCCGATTTCTTTGGGGACGAACATCTCTTCAGCGTGACCAAGCGCCCGCCGCATCGACAGCGCGCGCGGCATGCGCTTCACTCGGCGGCTCATGCCAACAGGCGAGGAACGGCGATGCGGATGAGCGGATGGATCGGCGCGGTGGCGTTGTGGGCGATGGTGGGCAGCGCGTGGTCGGGCGAGCCGGTGGCCTCGCCGCTGCATGGCACCTGGGCGGTGGATGTCTCGCGCCTGCCGATGCCGTCGGAGGCCCGCCCGCGCAGCGTGCAGATCCGCTTCGCGCCGGCGCCGGACGGACGGCTGTCCACCCTGGTCGAGGTGGTCGGTCCCGATGGCATGCGGATGTCCGCGGCCAGCACCAGTGGACTGGATGGCGTGCCGGTGGCGGTGCAGGGCAACCTGGAGGCGGACACCGCCTCGACCACGATGCCGCGCCCCGACGTGCTGGTGATGCAGCTCTCGCGCGCCGGTGTCCCGGGCTCCACCCGCATCTACACGTTGGATGCCTCCGGCGACACCATGACCGAAACCGGAGCCAACTACGGCGACGACGGGCGGCCGGTCACGCGGATCAACCACTTCGCGCGGGTGGTCCCGCGCGACGCGGACTGAGGCGGCACCCGCGTCCTACGCCGGCTTGCCGGCGAGCTGCCGCAGCACGTACTGCAGCAGGCCGCCGTGGCGCATGTACGCCACTTCCTTCGGCGTGAGCAGCAGGACATCGACCTCGAACTTGCGCGTGCTGCCATCCGCGCGGGTGGCGGTGACGGTCGCGGTCTTCGCCTCGCCATCGGCCAGGCCGGTGATGGCGTAGGTCTCGCGGCCGTCCAGGCCCAGCGCGTCCGCGCCCTGGCCGTCGCGGAAGCGCAGCGGCAGCACGCCCATGCCCACCAGGTTGGCGCGGTGGATGCGCTCGAAGCTTTCCGCAATCACTGCCTTCACCCCCAGCAGCAGGGTGCCCTTGGCCGCCCAGTCGCGGCTGGAGCCGGTGCCGTATTCCTTGCCGGCGATCACCACCAGCGGCGTGCCGTCGGCCTGGTAGCGCATCGCGGCGTCGTAGATCGCCAGCTTTTCCGGCGGCTCGCTGCCGAGGTACAGGGTGTTGCCGCCTTCCTCGCCGTCCAGCATGCGGTTCCTGATGCGGATGTTGGCGAAGGTGCCGCGGACCATGACGTCGTCGTTGCCGCGGCGGCTGCCGTAGCTGTTGAAGTCGGCCGGTTGCACGCCGCGCGCCTGCAGGTAGCGGCCGGCCGGCGAATCGGCCTTGATGTTGCCCGCGGGGCTGATGTGGTCGGTGGTGATGGAATCGCCGAACAGGCCCAGCACGCGCGCGCCGGCGATGTCGTCGATGCGGCCCACGGCCATGGTCATGCCGGCGAAGTACGGCGGGTGCTTGATGTAGGTCGAGGCGGCATCCCAGGCGTAGGCGTGCCCGACGGGCGCGGCCATTGCAGCCCAGCGGCTGTCGCCGGCGAACACGTCGGCATAGGCCTGCGCGAACAGGGTCGGGCCGACGGTGGCGGCGATCGCGTCGCCGATCTCCTTGCTGCTCGGCCAGATGTCGCGCAGGTACACCGGGCTGCCGTCGGGCGCGTGGCCCAGCGGGTCGCGGGTGAGGTCGATGTCGACCGTACCGGCGATCGCATAGGCCACCACCAGCGGCGGCGAGGCGAGGTAGTTGGCCTTCACCTCCGGATGCACGCGGCCCTCGAAGTTGCGGTTGCCGGACAGCACCGAGGCCACCACCAGGTCGTTCTCGGCGATGCCGGCGCTGACTTCGTCGGGCAGCGGCCCGGAATTGCCGATGCAGGTGGTGCAGCCGTAGCCGACCACGTAGAAGCCCAGCGCCTCCAGGTCGTCGAGCACGCCGGCATCGCGCAGGTAGTCGGTGACCACGCGCGAGCCCGGCCCCAGCGAGGTCTTGACCCACGGCGCAGGCTTGAGGCCCTTGGCCACCGCGTTGCGCGCCAGCAGGCCGGCACCGAGCATCACCGCCGGGTTCGAGGTGTTGGTGCAGGAGGTGATCGCGGCGATCACCACCGAGCCGTCGGTGAGTTCGGCATCGACATCGCGGATGTGGATGCGCGAGACCGGCCGCGCGGCGAGGTGCTCGGCCTGCGGCTGCGCGCCGCCTTCGGCCTTGAGTTCCTCCACCGCCGCGTCGGTGCGCGGCTTGCGATGCGCGGCCAGGGTGCCGAGCGCCTGCAGGAAGTTGTGCTGCACATCCTCCAGCAACACGCGGTCCTGCGGGCGCTTGGGGCCGGCCAGCGACGGCCGCACGCTGCCCATGTCCAGGTGCAAGGTGCTGCTGTACGCGGCCACCGGGCTGCCCGGCACGTGCCACAGGCCCTGCGCCTTGGCATACGCCTCGACCAGCGCGATCTGCGCCTCGCTGCGCCCGGACAGGCGCAGGTAGGCCAGCGATTCCGCGTCGATCGGGAAGATGCCGCAGGTCGCGCCGTATTCCGGCGCCATGTTGCCGATGGTGGCGCGGTCGGCCAGCGGCAGGTGCTGCAGGCCGTCGCCGAAGAACTCCACGAACTTGCCGACCACGCCGTGCTGGCGCAGCAGTTGGGTGACGGTCAGCACCAGGTCGGTGGCGGTGCTGCCCTCGGGCAGCTTGCCGGTCAGCTCGAAGCCGACCACCTGCGGGATCAGCATCGAACTGGGCTGGCCCAGCATCGCCGCCTCGGCCTCGATCCCGCCCACGCCCCAGCCCAGCACGCCGATGCCATTGATCATCGTGGTGTGGCTGTCGGTGCCGAACACGGTGTCCGGGAAGGCCCAGCGCTCGCCCTCGACCTCACGGTCGACCACCACCCGCGCCAGGTGCTCCAGGTTCACCTGGTGGACGATGCCGGTGTTCGGCGGCACCACCTTGAAGTTGTCGAAGGCCTGCTGGCCCCAGCGCAGGAAGGCGTAGCGCTCGGCGTTGCGCTGGAATTCGATGCGGCCGTTGAGGTCCAGCGCGTCGGGTCGCCCGAACACGTCCACCTGCACCGAATGGTCGATCACCAGTTCCGACGGGATCTGCGGATTGATCTGCCCGGGCTGCCCGCCCAGCGCGACCACCGCGTCGCGCATCGCCGCGAGGTCGACCACGCAGGGCACGCCGGTGAAGTCCTGCAGCACCACCCGCGCCGGCATGAAGGCGATCTCGGTGGACGGCTCGGCGGCCGGGTCCCAGGTCGCGACCGCGCGGATGTGCTCGGGGCCGACGGTGATGCCGCCGTCCTCGTGGCGCAGCAGGTTCTCCAGCAGGATCTTCAGCGAGTAGGGCAGGCGGGCGATGTCGAACTGCCGGCCCAGCTTGGCCAGGCTCGCGTAGGTGTAGGTGTTGCCGTCGACGTGCAGCTGGTCGCGGGTGGAGAAGCTGTCGGCCATGGGGGGCTCCGCGGCGGGGGAGCGCCTGAGTGTACGCCCGGGCCGGTGTCGGCTTCGTGGCGGGCACGGCATCGGCCGTGTGCGGTACGCGCCCGAAAGTATGTATAATCCATGCATACTTTTTCGTGCGTGGAGGTGCCGCATGGAAGCCACCGTGGCGGAGCGCGGGCAGATCACCCTGCCCAAGGCCGTGCGCGACGCGCTGGGCCTGACCAAGGGCAGCGTGCTCAAGG
>ERZ1645185.734-NODE-734-length-13814-cov-3.757613_pt1 | contig 13814 bp, 9 predicted proteins | sample MGYA00575351_ERZ1645185 | MGnify/ENA primary metagenome ERZ1645185 (study PRJEB40838, sample SAMN11284767) | freshwater sediment metagenome | isolation source: river sediment | host: Sediment | place: India: Jana village, Kanpur | collected 2015-12-17 ...
TTCCGCTCCATCCCGAATATCGCACGCTGCCGATGGTCTGGTATGTGCCCCCGCTGTCGCCGATCAGTGCGGCGGCCAATTCCGGGCAGATTTCGGTCAACAACAATATGCCCGATGTTCGCTCTTTGCGGATACCGCTCAAATATCTCGCCAACCTGCTGACCGCGGGTGCAGAGGAGCCGGTGGCGCTGTGTCTTGAACGGATGCTCGCCATGCGCGGTTACATGCGTTCGAAAACGGTCGAAGGCATCGTGGACGAGAGCATTGCCCATTCCGTTGGCCTTACGGGCGCGCAGATCGAAGACATGTACCATGTCATGGCAATCGCCAATTACGAGGACCGCTTCGTCATCCCGACCGGCCACCGGGAGGATGCCGAGGACATGTATGACGAACGGGGCAGCTGCGGCTTCTCCTTCGGCAATGGTTGTTCGGGCGGAGAGACCAAGACCAACCTGTTTGGCGCCCCGGCGCGCAAGAAGCTGCAAACTGCAACGCCACATATTAGTGGGGAGGTGTTCTGATGGGTACGATCACTCTACGCGCGCTATCGGCGTTGCTCCATTACCCCGATGAAGATTTGCGCGCTGCAGTCGCCGAAATCCGGCGGGTGTTGCTGCGCGAACGTATCGTCAGCGAAAAGCAGATGTTGCGGCTCGAACCTTTATTGTTCCGCCTCTCGGGTGGCGATCTGATCGCACTGCAGGAACATTATGTCGAAACCTTTGATCGCGGGCGCACGCACAGCCTGCACCTGTTCGAACATGTCCATGGCGAGAGCCGGGATCGCGGGCAGGCAATGGTCGATCTGCGCGACCGTTATGTCGCGTCGGGATTGGACCCTGCGAGCAACGAGCTGCCGGACTATCTGCCGCTGTTCCTTGAATATTGTTCAACCTTGCCGCGCGCGGAAGCGCTGGCCGAACTTGCCGAACCCGGGACGATCATCGCGACGCTGGCCGACAGGCTTGAAAGCAGGGGCAGCGACTATGCCGGATTGCTGGCGATATTGCGCGATCTTTCGGGCGGGCAGAGCGTTGCCGCGGAAGACATGATTGCGGTTGAAGATCCGGACGATCTTGAGGCGCTGGACGCGGCGTGGGAAGAGGAGCAGATCACGTTCGGGGCCATGGCTCCGGCCGCGCCGGATGCTGCGGCATCTTGCCCGCAAGTGCAGGCGATGGTGAGCCGCATGCTCGATCCTGCCCCAAACCCCGCAATGACAAGGAACCTGTGAAATGGCCGATTTCCTGAATCATATGCTGTTTGGCATTTACCCCTATATCGCACTGGCGGTGCTCGCGCTGGGTTCGATCATCCGCTACGATCGCGAACCCTATAGCTGGCGCTCAGGCTCCAGCCAGCTCTTGCGGCGCAAGCAATTGATGTGGGGATCGGTGCTGTTCCACGCCGGTGTATTGGTCATTTTCTTCGGCCACGCCGGAGGATTGCTGACGCCCATAGCTGTGTTCGATGCCTTGGGCATTTCGCACGGTTCGAAACAGCTGATGGCGATCATTGTCGGTGGGGTGGCTGGCATCCTTGCCTTTGCCGGTGCCACGTTGCTGCTCCATCGCCGCCTGACTGATCCGCGCATCCGCAAGACATCCAGCTTTGGCGACATCATGATCCTTGGTCTGCTCTGGCTGCAACTTGCGTTGGGGCTGGGTACCATTCCGGTGTCGATGAAACATCTCGACGGCGGCGAAATGGTGAAGTTCATGAATTGGGCCCAGGGGATTTTCACTTTTCAGGCGGATGCTTCGTCTTTTGTTGCGGATGCCGACATCATTTTCAAAATGCACTTGTTCCTTGGCATGACGATTTTGCTGCTCTTCCCCTTCACGCGGCTGGTGCACATGCTGTCGGCACCTGTCCGTTATGTCTGGCGGCCGGGCTATCAGGTTGTGCGGTCGCGCAAATTGGGGGTGCGTCATGGCTGAGGTGCTCGAACATCCGGCAGTGCTGGTAAACGGCTGCGCAATCGATCCGTCCTCCATTGCGGCAGAGGCGCAAAACCATCCCGCCCCTGATGCCCGGTCGGCATGGGAGGGTGCGGCGCGGGCGCTCGTTTTCCGTCAACTCCTGCTGGACGAAGCCGATCGGCTGGAAATCATGAGCGTCGGGCTGGTCGATGCGGAAGGCCGGAAGCTCGCGGAGGAAGATTCCCGGATCGAGGCGTTGCTCGAACAGGAGGTGCGCTGTCCGCATGCCGATGCAGCGACGATCCAGCGCTTTTACGAACGCCATGCCGATCGCTTCACCTCGCCCACATTGGTCGAGGCTGAACATATCCTGTTCGCTGCTTCGCCCGATGACGACCTTGCCTATGGACTGGCAACCGGCGATGCGCGGATGACGATACGGGCATTGATGGCCGAACCGGGGCGCTTTGCCGAATTGGCGCTCAGGCATTCGGCCTGTCCATCGAAAGAGCAGGGCGGCAATCTGGGCCAAATCGGCCCGGGTCAAACGGTCAAGGAGTTTGAGGATGTGCTGTTCGGATTGGGGGAAGGCGAACTGCATCCCGAACCGGTGAAAACGCGCTTCGGCGTCCATGTCATCCGGGCGGGGCGCCGTATGGAGGGTGAGCGATTGTCGCTTGAACTCGTCCGCGACAAGATTGCCCAATATCTGGAGGAAGCAAGCTGGCGCCGCGCGGTCACGCAATATCTGGCGATATTGGCATCGCAGGCAAAGGTCGAAGGGATTGACATCGGAGGAGCCGACGGCCCGCTTGTGCAATGACCGGAATTCCATCTCCCGATAGGCTTGCCTCCCGCCTCGCGGACAACCACGGACGCCGCTTCGAATATCTGCGGCTGTCGCTGACCGATGTCTGCAACTTCCGTTGCAGCTATTGCCTGCCCGATGGCTATCGCAAGGCCAAGGGGGCGCCAGCCAACATGTCGGTCGATGAAATCCGCAGGCTGGTCGAGGCATTTGCCGACCTTGGCCTCTGGAAGGTGCGCCTCACCGGCGGTGAGCCGACCTTGCGGCGGGAGTTTCTCGATATTGCCCGGACAGTTGCAGGCGTTAAAGGCGTCCACAAAGTTGCCGTGACGACCAATGGCTACCGGCTGGCCGAGCGGGCGCAAAGCTATGCCGATGCTGGAATCGGGGCGATCAATATCAGCATGGATTCGCTGAAGCCCGAGCGTTTCCGCGCCATAACCGGTCATGATCGGTTGCGTGAAATATTGAAGGGGATAGCGGCTTGTCGAACAACTGGGTTGACTGCAGTCAAGCTCAATTCGGTGCTGCTCAAGGGTCTGAATGACGATGAGTTGGACGATTTCATCGCCTTTGTCGTCGATCATGATCTTGTGCTGCGTTTCATCGAGGTGATGCGAACCAACGATAATCCGGCCTATTTTGCGGCGCATCATTTGCCGGGGGCATTTGTCGCCAAGCGGCTGGAATCGCTCGGCTGGCAAAGGCAAACCCGCGAGGCTGGATCGGGTCCGGCGATCGAATATGCAAATCCCAAGGGGGCAGGCCGGATCGGAATCATTGCCCCATATTCGAGAGATTTCTGCACCAGCTGCAACCGGTTGCGTGTCTCGGCGACCGGCAAATTGCACCTGTGCCTGTTCGGCGATGGAGGCATCGACCTCCGCCCTTTGTTGCAGCAGGATGGCCAAAAAGGCGAGCTGGTTCAACGCTTGCAGAAAATGGTTGCAACCAAGGCACCGGCGCACCTTTTGCATCAAGGCAATAGCGGCGCGACCCCGCACCTTGCTTCGATAGGGGGCTAACCATGGCCGGAATCAACGAAAGCCTGACTTTTTATCCGCTCGGCATCGCCGTGCTGACGATATCCGATACACGTAACGAAGCGACCGATAGCTCAGGCGGCTTGCTCGCCGAGCGCGTGATTGGAGCGGGCCACCATTTGCGCGACCGCGCAATCGTGCGTGACGATGTGGATGCCATCCAGGCGGTCGTGCATCGCTGGATTGCCGATCCGGCCATTGAAATCATCCTGACCACAGGCGGCACCGGATTTTCCCCGCGCGACAACACGCCCGAAGCGGTCAAGCCTTTGCTCCGCCGCGAAATGGACGGTTTTGCCATCGCCTTCCAGCAAAAGAGCCTGCAGACCGTGGGTGTTGCGGCAATGCAGTCGCGCGCCTTTGCGGGACAGGCTGGCGACAGTTTCATCTTCTGTGTTCCCGGATCGACGGGTGCCTGTCGTGATGCCTGGGACGGCCTGCTGGAACTTGAATTCGACAGTCGCCACAAGCCTTGCTCGATTGCAGGGGCTTTGCCAAGGTTGCGCGACATTTGTTCCTGAATGCCTGCCTTTAATTGATATAAATCAGGCAGATTGATTTATATCAATTAAAGGCAGGGCAGTATGGTCGAAACAATTCTCCTGACCGGAGGGATATATGTTTTTCGACGTTTCGATAGCCAAGGAAATTTGGGCGGCAAAATATCGCTTTGGCGGCAAAGGTGACATACCTCCGGATGCCGATTTCGAGGCAACGGCCGCAAGGGTCGCAGCGGCCGCAGCGAGCAACGAATCCGATATCGAACGTCCTGTCTGGCAAGCGCGGTTTGAGGATGTCATTGCCAAAATGCAGTTCATCCCTGCTGGTCGGATCCTGGCCGGTGCAGGAACCGATCGTGCCGTAACGCTTTTCAACTGTTTCGTCATGGGGACGATTCCGGACAGCCTTGAAGGCATATTCGAGCATCTGAAGCAGGCCGCATTGACCATGCAGCAGGGCGGGGGCGTCGGGATGGATTTTTCCACGATCCGGCCAAAGGGTGCAGAGGTCAAAGGCGTGGGTTCGGATGCCTCAGGGCCTCTGTCGTTCATGGACTGCTGGGATTCGATGTGCCGCACGGTGCACTCGGCCGGTGCCCGGCGCGGCGCGATGATGGGCTGCTTGCGCATCGATCATCCGGATATCGAGGATTTTATCGAGGCCAAGCGCGACGGTGCCCGCTTCCGCAATTTCAACCTGTCGGTACTTGTATCCGATGCTTTCATGAAGGCACTGGAAAAGGATGCCGAATGGCCGCTCGTCTTTGCCGGACAAGCTTATCGCAGCGTGTCGGCCAAGGCACTGTGGCAAAAGCTCATGCACGCCACCTACGATGTTGCCGAACCCGGCGTTATCTTCATCGATCGCGTCAACCATAGGAACAATCTCGCCTATTGCGAAACCATCAGCGCGTCCAACCCATGTGGCGAGCAGATGCTGCCGCCTTATGGTGCATGCCTGCTGGGTTCGATCAATCTTGCCGCACTTGTCGACAATCCCTTTGAAGACGGCGCGGCAATTGACGAGGCCGCGCTGGCCGATTTGACGGCCACCTCTATCCGCTTCCTTGATAATATCATCGATATCAGCCGTTATCCCCTTGCCGAGCAGGAGGCGGAGGCGAAAGCGAAGCGGCGGATCGGCCTTGGAATTACGGGTCTGGCCGATGCGTTGCTCTTTTGCGGGCGCGCTTATGGAAGCGATGCGGCGATTGCGTTGATGGAACGATGGCTCACCATCATTCGCGATGCTGCTTATCGGGCGTCCGCGTTGCTGGCGCGAGAGAAGGGTTCCTTCCCGATGTACGATGCTGCAATTCTCAACCAGCCGAACCTGCTTGGGCTGGATGCGCCATTGCGGGCTCTCATCGCTGAACATGGTTTGCGCAACGGTTGCCTCACCTCAATTGCCCCTACCGGCACCACATCGCTGCTGGCGGGCAATGTATCGTCGGGCGTCGAGCCCGTATTCGCTTATTCTTACCAACGCCGCATCCTCAGTCCCGACGGGTCTGCGCGCCAGGAAACGGTGGAAGATTACGCTCTGCACGCGTGGCGGCAAGTCAAGGGCGATGCCGTGCCGCCCGATTCATTGTTCGTCAGCGCCCAGTCGCTCGATCCCGCCGCGCACGTACGGATGCAGGCTGCAGCGCAGGCGTTGATCGACAGTTCGATATCGAAGACAGTGAATGTGCCCGAAGACATCAGTTTCGACGATTTTTCGGATGTATATCTAGACGGTTACCGGCGCGGTTGCAAAGGACTGACGACCTATCGGCCCAATTCGGTAACCGGATCGGTGTTGAGCGTTGCGCCTGCCGATACGCCGTTGGCGCAGCAGCCCATGCTGGAGCAGCGCGATGAGGCATTGGAAGGCACGACCTATAAATTGAAATGGCCGGATAGTGCCCATGCGGTCTATGTCACCATCAACAATATCGAAACCGATGGCGTGGTGCGACCGTTCGAGATCTTCGTCAATTCGAAGAATATGGAACATTATGCCTGGACGCTGGGCCTGACACGGATGATATCAGCCGTCTTTCGGCGCGGTGGCGATGTGGGCTTCGTGGCGGATGAATTGAAGGCGGTGTTCGATCCGCGCGGTGGCTCTTGGATGAACGGCAAATATGTGCCGTCGTTGCTTGCCGCCATCGGTGGAGTCATCGAAAAACATCTTCAACAGTTTGCGCCCGGGCAGCTGGAATTGCCGATTGCGCCACAGGCAACAGCGCCGTCCCGATCAAAGGCTATTCCCGGTCCGATTTGCCCGCAATGCGGCGCGGCCGATATGATCCGCGAGGAGGGGTGCAACAAATGCCTGGAGTGCGGCTACTCCAAATGCGGCTGAGGATGCGCGCATCAGTGCAGCGACATGTCTTGCCGTCGGCAAATGCATGGTCTGGCGGCGGCGATTTCGGGGAATAGAAACCAGTTGTATCAAACAGGCCCGACAGGAAAATTGTCGGACGGCATGTTGCAATCGAAATTATGCCTCCTTTCGGGCTTGCAAAATCTGCGCCTACGTCCTTAAGCAAGCCAAAGGGTTTTAATCAGGGGGTTAAATAATGCGCAAACTTGTCCGGCAGAATCTGATGGTAACCGTGGCGACTGCTGCCACGATCATGGCGACGCCGCTGAACGCCCAGACGGCCGAAGAGGTCGCCTCCGAAGCCGCCGCCGAGGAGGAAGTGATCGTTGTTGTCGGATCGCAGATCAAGGGCAGCAAGATAACCGAGGCACTCCCCGTTACCGTGGTCGGCGTGGAGGATATAGCCAACACCGCTGCCGCTTCGGGCGACGAACTGTTTCGCGCAATCCCGCAGATGGGCGATGTCAGCTTCAACAGTTCCTATTTGCCCAACAGTTCCAACTCCGCCCGTGGCGATGTCGGATCGGTCAACCTGCGCAACTTGGGCGTTGGCAACACGCTGACCCTGCTAAACGGGCGCCGCGTCGTATGGCATCCGACCAGCCGCGCGGACGACAATCTTGTTCCTGTGCTGACCTATAATACGAACGCCATCCCCGTATCCGGCGTCGAGCGGCTGGAAGTGCTGCGCGACGGTGCGGCGGCAATCTATGGTTCGGATGCGGTGGCCGGTGTGGTCAACACGGTTCTGCGCAACAATTTCGACGGTGCGGAATTGACCCTGCAATACGGGCTTGCCGAAGGCACCAACCTGACCGAATTCAACGCCAACGGTATCATCGGGCATAATTTCGGAAGTGGTCGTGGTAACGTCACGCTATTTGCCGATTATACCGATCGCAGTGCGCTCAAGGCAAGGGATCAGGATTTTACGGCATCGGCCAACAGGTTGGGGCTGTTTGCGGGTACGCCGTTTGAGGCCGCGACCTCGCTGGACGCCAGAAGCACGATCACGCCCTGGGGTTCGTTCACCACCTACCTCAATACGCGGGTCAATCGGGGCACAACGCCGGTGACGAACAGTTCGGGGCAGTTCCACATCCAGCCCGCGACCAATGCAGGATGCCAGGCGGCGCTGTCGGGCGGCATTTGTATCGACGACGGCACCAATACGGGGACTGCGGATCGCAATATGCGGTTCGACGCGCCCTATGCGTACAACACCGATGTAATGCCTGCAGTAAAGCGGCTCAACCTGTTCCTGACCAGCCGCTACGAGCTGTCCGAAGGTTTGGAACTGTTCGGTGAAGCGGGCTATTACAATGCCGAGACTGACAGCATCCAGGCGCCGACCGGAACATTGAGTTCCGGGCCGATCATCGTTCCCGCGAGCAATTACTGGAATCCATTTGGTCCAACGACTCTGAATGGCGCAGCCAACCCCAACCGGCTGGCGGGTATCAACGCCCCTGCCGCGGGGCTGCCGGTGACCATATCCAGCTATAACTTCGCGGATGCGGGTCCGAATCTGGTCAATGTGAAGAACGAGCAGTTCCGCCTGCTGGCCGGTTTGCGGTTCGAAGGCTTCGGCTTCGACTGGGAAACCGCAGGTGTCTATTCGGAAGCCAGTGTGCGTGACAGCTCCGACGGGATCAGCGCAACCTTGTTGCAGCGCCAGCTCGCACTTTCCACGCCGGACGCGTATAATCCGTTCACGGGCGGCAATGTTGCAGATCCGTCGGGTGCCGATACGACCTTGAACAGTGCCGCAGCCCTTGATGCCATCCGCATCAAGACGGTGCGCCGCAGCAAGACTTCGCTTGCTATGTGGGATCTGAAGGGCAGCCGGCCCGATCTGTTCGCGTTGCCGGCGGGCGATGTCGGCCTCGCAATCGGCGGTGAAGTGCGCCGCGAAACGCAGTTTGACAACCGCGATCCGCGCGTTGACGGCACCATAACCTTCACCGACAGCGTAAGCGGCTTTGTCAACGGCAGCGACCTTGTCGGTTCCAGCCCGTCGCCGGATACCAAAGGCAGACGGACCGTGGCGGCGGCCTATGCCGAAGTGGCGGTGCCGGTGATTTCGCCGGAAATGGGCATTCCTCTGATCTATCGTTTCGATCTGCAAATGGCCGGGCGCTTTGAACATTACAGCGATGTCGGTTCGGTGGCGAAGCCGAAGGTGGCAGCGGCATGGGACGTTGTTGATGGCATCCGCTTCCGCGCTTCCTATTCAGAAGGCTTCAAGGCCCCCAATCTTGAGCAGCTCAACGCAACTTTGGTGACGCGGTCAAACACGCGCACCGACTATGTACGGTGCGAGGCTGATCTGCGGGCCGGACGAATCACCAGCTTCTCGGCCTGTAGCCAGGGTTTTGCCACCACGGCCCAGCGTTCGGGCAATCCGGATCTGAAACCCGAAACGTCGAAAAACTGGACGGTCGGCGTCGTCCTCCAGCCGCGCTTCCTTGAAGACAGCATCGGTCGGGTGGTCGTGACCGCCGATTATTGGAACATCAAGCAGAAGGGCATTGTCGGCCTGTTCGGCGAGGGCAATGCGCTGATCAACGATTATCTGCTGCGGACGCAGGGACAGACCGACACAAATGTCGTCCGCGCCGATCCGACGCAGGCTGATATCGATCTGTTCGCCGGAACCGGCCTGACACCGGCAGGTCGTGTGCTGTTCGTGCGCGACAAATATGTGAACCTGTTGCCGCAGGAGGCATCGGGCATCGACTTCGGCTTGAACTGGCGCACGCCGCAAACCGGAATCGGCCGCTTCAATCTTGCGGTCAATGTCGCCTATCTGGAGAAATTCTTCCTCCAGCCGTCGCCGCCGATCCAGGCGTTGCTGGATGCCCGTGCGGCTGGCGAAATCAACGCCGGAACCATCATTGCCGAACAGGGCGATCTTGTCCGTCGCAATGGCAAGCCGCGCTGGAAATGGAATGCGTCGCTGACCTGGGACATTACCGACGAGGTGCAGGTGGGTGCCTATACGCAATATACCGGGTCGGTCGAGGATACCGGACTGCGTGACAGCGCGGGTACCAACTGGTTGATCGACGATACGCTGACCGGCAATCTCTATGTCCAGTTCAAGGCAGGGGACAATTATCGCTTCCGCGTCGGCGCGCGCAACATAACCAACGAAAAACCGCCGCTTTCGTCGGACGGTTATCTCGGCAGCCTTTACAACCCCTATGGGCGCTACTGGTATGCCAATGTTCGCGTCGGCCTCTAAGCGGCTTTTGCTGATCGGGCTGGCGGCGGCAATTGCCGTCCCGGCTCCGGCGCAGCAGGCCCAGCCCCAGTCCCAACCATCAAGACCCGCAGCGGAGGCCACTACACGTGGCCCGAGCGGCGGTGACATTGTCGGCTATGCGCAGATTCACAATCCGACCGTCGGGCGGGACGGCATGGTCGTCAGCCAGAACAGGATCGCCACGCTGGTCGGTGCCGAGATATTGCGGAAAGGCGGCAACGCAGTCGACGCGGCCGTCGCGACCGGCTTTGCTCTTGCCGTAACTTTGCCGCGTGCCGGCAATGTGGGCGGTGGCGGTTATATGATCGTGCATATGGCTGCGCGTGACGGCAAGCCGGCCGAAACCATCGCCATTGACTATTACGGGCAGGCCCCGCAGGCCACCACGCCCGATTTGCTGACCGATGCGCAAGGCAGGTTCGATAACGCCAAGGGCATGTCCATGAAAGGCGTCGCGATCCCCGGCACCGTAATGGGCCTGTGGGAAGCGCATCGCCGTTATGGGCGGCTCAAATGGGGCACGCTGGTTGCCCCGGCTATTGCGTTGGCGCGCAAGGGCGTGCCGTTATCCGACGACGAAGCACAGGCACATTCCGACCAGAAGGCTCTGATGGCCGACGACCCGGCAGCCATGGCAATCTTTTTCAAGCCGGACGGTTCGGCCTGGCAGCCGGGGGAGAATTTCCGCCAGACCGATCTGGCCTGGACATTGACGCAGATCGCGAAAAAGGGCTCCGACGGTTTTTACAAGGGCGTGGTGGCCGACCGGATCATTGCGGGAATGCGAGCCGGGGGAGGGGTGATGACCCATGCCGACCTGGCCGGCTATCAGGCCATCGTCAGCGAACCCATCTGGTCCAGTTATCGCGGGCATCGCATCGCCTATATGCCGCCAACTGCGTCGGGCGTTACGGTTGCACAAGCGATGAACATTCTGGAGCAATTTCCGGTCGCCGACATGAAATGGGGCAGCGTTGCCGGGCTTCACACGCTGGCAGAGGCTGTCAAGATTGCGTCGTCCGATCGTCGCCTTGTCGGCGGTGGCCCAAATTGGCGCACGCCTTCGCAGGGATTGGCGAGCAAGGCCTATGCCGCCGAGCGTGCCGCCTTGATCCGGCCGGATCGTGCCTTGGACGCGAAAACTCTGCCTGATGGAAATCCTTACCCGCACGAAAGCAAGGACACGACCCATTATTCGGTTGCCGACCGGTGGGGCAATGCCGTCAGCAATACCTATACATTGTCGGCCAGCTATGGTGCCCATGTCGTTGCTCCGGGCACAGGTATATTGCTGAACAATTCGCTGGGAAATCTTGCGTGGAGCAGGGGTAGCGAACTGGAACGGCAGGCAACCCTGCCGGCACCCGGCAAACGAGTCGGATCGACCATCACTCCGCTGATCGTCTTTCGTGATGATAGGCCTTGGGTGATTTCGGGGACGCCGGGCGGCGGCTATATCATTGCAACGATGGTGCAATTATTGTCCAACGTTATCGATCACAGACTGAACATTGCCGAAGCCGCCCAGCGCCCGCGGATCAACCAGGGCAGCGGCGATGCAGCACTTGAGCTTGAAGCGGGCTTTTCGCCCGACATCGTCCCGCTGCTTGAAGCCAAAGGGCACCGGGTGCGTCCTTCCAATACCATGGGCAGCGTGCAATCCATCATGGTCGATGGCACGCGTTTTCTGGGGGCGGCCGATACACGCCGACCCGATGCTCTTGCAGCTGGCGTCAAATAGGAGATGAGTGTGAAAAAGGCATTTTGGTTCACCGCTGGCACCGCCATCGCGATCATGGCATCAAGCGCCAATGCCGGGGAGCTGCCCGCAGGGGATCAGGCGGCAATCCAGTCCTATGTGGATGCCGATGCCAAGCAGCTTGCCGATACGGCGCGTCGCATCTGGCAGTGGGCCGAAGTCGGCTATCAGGAAAATCAATCGAGCGCGCTGCTGCAATCGCGGCTGAAAGCGGCCGGTTTCACTGTCGAAAGCGGGGTGGCGGGCATGCCGACCGCGTTCATCGCGCGATACCGGCGGGGCAATGGCGGCCCCGTTATCGGGCTTATCGCGGAATATGATGCCTTGCCCGGTCTCGCCCAAGAGGCAACCGCCGAACAGACGCCGATTGCGGGCCAGCAGGCGGGCCATGCTTGCGGACACAATATGTTCGGGGCCGCCTCGGTTTCTGCTGCGATCGCGGTCAAGAAATGGATGGACGCGAACAAGGTTGATGGCGAACTGCGCCTCTACGGTTCGCCAGCGGAAGAGGGCGGTTCGGGGAAAGTCTATCTCGTGCGGGCAGGCCTGTTCAACGACGTTGACACCGCGATCCACTGGCACCCGGGCGACGACAACAGCGCAAGCCAGGGCCGCAGTCTTGCCAATATCAGTGGCAAGTTCCGTTTCAAGGGCGTTTCGGCACATGCCTCTGCCGCCCCTTGGCGCGGGTTGTCGGCGCTTGACGGCGTCGAGGTGATGAACAGCGCCGTCAACATGCTGCGCGAACATGTTCCAGATGGCACGCGCATCCATTATGTCATTACCGACGGCGGCAAAGCGCCTAATGTCGTCCCTGATTTTGCCGAAAGCTATTACTATGTCCGGCATGTAGACCCGCAGGTGGTCAAGGACGTGATGGCGCGCATTCAAAAGGCAGCCGAGGGTGCGGCACTGGCTACAGGCACCAGTTTCAGTTTCGAAGCAACGGGCGGCGTCTATTCGATGCTGCCCAACGCCACGCTGGCGCAGGTGATGGACCGGAATCTTCGGGCGGTTAAATGGGAGCCATTTACAGCCGAAGAATTGTCTTTTGCCGCCGGAATTCAGAAATCGCTGACCACGAAAAAAACGCTGGCCAGTGCAACCGAAGTGCAACCGATGAAGATCGGCGGTAATGGCGGTGGGTCGACCGATGTGGCCGATATCAGCTGGACAGTGCCGACGGTTGGCTTGTCAACGGCTGTGTATGTTCCCGGTACTCCGGCGCATAGCTGGCAGGCGGTTGCGGCTTCGGGTTCCAGCTACGGTGCAAAAGGCGGCGTGGTGGCAGCGAAGACGCTCGCGCTTACCACTGCCGAACTGTTCCGTTCACCCGAGACCATCGCTGCCGCAAAGGCCGAATTCACCAAAGAGCGGGGTGCCGATTTCAAATATCAGGCGATGGTCGGCGACCGACAGCCACCGCTGGATTATCGCAAGGCCAAGTGACTTTACAGGCCCGTGGCCATGACAATGGCCGCACCCCGATCCTGGCCGGGCTTTTTCGGGATCGGGTTGGCTGTGGGTATAGCGGGGAGCGCCGACGCAGGACTGGGGTTTCTGCCGTGTTGCAGGCGGCGGGTTGAATCTTCAATTGCGGGGCAGTTTTGCGATTATAGCAATATTACAATTTACGACAATTTTGCACCCGGAACTGTGCGGCAGCTTTTGCTAGTCGCAGTTTGTAAATCCGATGCCTGCCAGTCAGATGGCCTGTCATCGAAGTAATCCGGCGATCAAAATACACTCGATGCGGAAAGTCCTGAACGCATGTTGAAAGCGAAGACGCACAAATGGATCAGTTCCAGGCTTCGCATGGTTGCGCCCGGTCGGCAGATCATGGTGCACAAATCTATAGGCCACAGCCACATTGCATTATTGGGGGGCGTCTTGCTTCTCGCAGGATGCGGCGCTTCGGTTGATGCCAACAAGCAGGGCATGCAGGTTCAGAATGTCGGCTATGTCGAGGTGACGACCACTTCTGTTCCTCTGGTGAGTGAGCTTGACGGGCGGGTGGCCGCTTTTCAGTCATCGGAAGTCCGGCCGCAAGTCGCCGGGATCATCCGGCAGCGCATGTTTGCCGGACGGGCCATCGTCCGTCAGGGCCAAACCTTGTACCAGATCGATCCCAGCCTTTACC
>ERZ1645185.735-NODE-735-length-13805-cov-5.569455_pt1 | contig 13805 bp, 12 predicted proteins | sample MGYA00575351_ERZ1645185 | MGnify/ENA primary metagenome ERZ1645185 (study PRJEB40838, sample SAMN11284767) | freshwater sediment metagenome | isolation source: river sediment | host: Sediment | place: India: Jana village, Kanpur | collected 2015-12-17 ...
CCTTGTCGTTCAGCGCACAAGCCGCTGAGATCACCGGCGCCGGCGCCTCCTTCGTCTACCCGGCCATGTCCAAGTGGTCGGCCGATTACAACAAAGCCACCAAGAACAAGGTGAACTACCAATCCATCGGCTCCGGCGGCGGCATCGCCCAGATCAAGGCCGCCACCGTGGACTTCGGCTCGTCCGATGCGCCGCTGAAAGTCGCCGATCTGCAGGCTTCCGGCCTGGCCCAATTCCCTTCGGTGATGGGCGCCGTGGTTCCGGTGGTCAACATCCCCGGCATCAAGCCGGGCAGCGTCAAGCTGACCGGCCCCCTGCTGGCGGACATCTACATGGGTAAAATCACCAAGTGGAACGACCCGGCGATTGCCGCCGTCAATCCAGGCGTTACCTTTCCTGACCTGAAAATCACCGTCGTGCACCGTTCCGACGGCTCCGGTACCACCTTCAATTTCGTCAATTACCTGTCGAAAGTGAATCTGGACTGGCGCAACAAGGTCGGTGAAGGCACTTCGGTCAAATGGCCGGTAGGCATCGGCGGCAAGGGCAACGAAGGCGTCGCCGCCTATACCAAGCAGATCAAGGGAGCCATCGGCTATGTCGAGCTGTCCTACGCCATCACCAACAAGCTGAACTACACAGCGGTCCGCAACCGTGCCGGCAATTTCATCGTTCCGAGCAAGGAAACCATCAAGGCCGCGGCCGCTTCGGCGGAGTGGAACGACGTCAAGGACTTCTCGCTGGTGATCACCGACGCACCGGGTGAACAAGCCTACCCGATTTCGGCGACCAACTTCATCCTGATGTACAAAAAACCGAAAAACGCGCAACGCAGCAAAGACACCCTGGCGTTCTTCGACTGGGTTTACGCCAACGGCGACGCCGCTGCCGAGAACCTGGGTTATGTGGCCCTGCCTGCCGAATTGACCAAGTCCATTAAAGAATACTGGGCAGCTAACATCAAGTAATTACGTTATGATGAGGCCCAACGCAAAGACACTTTGCGTTGGGTCATTTTGTTTACATGGCAACGAACATAACTATTGACAAAACCATGACGATTTCGACAACTGATCAACGAGTATTGAACGACGGCAGGAATGACCGTTTATTCCGCAGAAGCGTCAGTGTCGCCGGCATCTTTGTCCTGGTTTCGCTGTTTCTTGCCGCTGCATTGATGTTCAAGGGTGGATGGGACGCGTTCCAGACATTCGGATTCAGGTTCCTGATCACTGAGCAATGGGACCCAGTGCAGCGTGAATTCGGCGCCTTGGTTCCTATTTACGGCACCGTGGTAACTTCGATGATCGCACTGCTCATTGCGGTCCCGATCAGTTTCGGCATAGCGCTTTTTTTGACTGAATTATCACCGAACTGGCTGCGTACGCCGGTTTCCTCGGCGATAGAACTGCTCGCAGGCATCCCGTCGATCATCTACGGCATGTGGGGGCTTTTCATTTTGGTCCCGTTTCTTGGTGAACATGTTTTCCCCTGGGTCGATGAACACATGGGCGCATGGCCGTTTGTCGGCGTATTGTTTCAAGGGCCGCCGTTGGGCGTCGGGATGGGAACCGCCGGCCTGGTGCTGGCTATCATGATCATCCCGTTCATTTCCTCGGTGATGCGCGAGGTGTTCCTGACCGTTCCTGCCCAGCTCAAGGAATCGGCCTACGCGCTCGGCTCCACCACCTTCGAGGTGGTCTGGAACATCGTCGTGCCCTATACCCGATCCGCCACCATCGGCGGCATCTTCCTGGGCCTCGGACGCGCGCTGGGAGAAACCATGGCGGTCACCTTCGTGCTCGGCAACGCGCACCGTCTCAGCTTTTCCCTGCTTGAGCCGGGCAACTCGATCGCGGCGTCCATCGCCAACGAATTCACCGAAGCCGACTCGCCCATATACCTGTCATCGCTGATCGCGCTCGGCTTCCTGCTGTTCGTGGTCACCTTCATCGTGCTCAGCATCGCCAAATTGATGCTGCGCAGCCTCAACAAACGTGAGGGCAACTGACATGAGCGCACAATCTATATATTACAAACGTAAAACCATAGATTACATAGCCAAGACATTGGCATGGCTGGCGACTGCATTCGGTCTTTTCTTCCTGACCTGGATACTTTGGGTTACGATCAGCAAAGGTTTCAACGCCTTCGGTCTTCATCTGTTCACACAGATGACGCCGCCGCCCGGAGAAGAGTCCGGCGGCCTGCTCAACGCCCTGGTCGGCAGCTTGATTATGTGCCTGTTGGCGGTGCTGATGGCCGCGCCGATCGGCATCGCGGCCGGCACCTACCTGGCGGAGTACGTCAACCACAGCTGGATCGGCGAGACCATCCGCTTCGTCAACGACATATTGCTGTCGGCACCCTCGATCGTGCTCGGTCTGTTCGTATACACCCTGGTGGTGGAGCCGTTGGGCGGCTTCTCCGGCTGGGCCGGCGCCATCGCGCTGGGTTTCATCGTGTTGCCGGTTGTAGTGCGCACCACCGATGAAATGATCCGGCTGGTTCCAGGCCAGATGCGCGAGGCGGCCCTGTCGCTGGGCATCCCGCAATGGAAAGTCAATACGCAGATCCTTTACCGCGCGGCTCTGCCGGGCATCCTGACCGGCATCCTGCTGTCGCTGGCCCGCATCAGCGGCGAAACGGCGCCGCTGCTGTTCACCGCGCTCAACAATCAATATTGGAACACCGATTTGAGCAAGCCGATGGCCAGCATGCCGGCGGTCATCTTCCAGTTCGCCATGAGTCCGTTTGAATACTGGAACCAACTTGCCTGGGCCGGCGCCCTGATCGTGACGCTGTTCGTTCTCTGCATATCCATTTTTGCCCGCATTGTCCTGTCCCGGAAAAAACTATGACCAGCCTGCATCTCGACATTCCACACTCCGACTCCGCCGATCTTAAGCCGCCCGTGAAACTATCCGCCAAAGACCTGGCATTTTACTACGGCGAATTCAAAGCCATCAAAGAGCTGAACCTGGATGTGCCTGAAAACAGGGTCACCGCCTTGATCGGCCCGTCCGGCTGCGGTAAATCAACGCTGTTGCGCATCTTCAACCGCATCTACAGCCTGTACCCCAAGCAGCGCGCCACCGGCAGCGTTCTGCTTGACGGTGAAAACGTCATTGATCCCGCCTACCCTTTGAACAAATTACGCAGCAAAATCGGCATGGTGTTCCAGAAGCCGGTGCCGTTTCCAATGTCAATTTACGACAATGTTTCATACGGCATCAGCCACTACGAAAGTTTGAGCAAATCCGAGATGGATGTCCGGGTTGAACAGGCGCTTCGTGAAGGGGCGCTCTGGGACGAAGTGAAGGATAAATTGAAGCAAAGCGCACTCGGCCTGTCCGGCGGCCAGCAGCAACGGCTGTGCATAGCGCGTGCGGTTGCACTCAAGCCTGAAGTGCTGCTTTTCGATGAGCCCACTTCGGCGCTCGATCCGATCGCCACCGGCAAGATCGAGCAGTTGATCTCCGAGCTCAAGCAGCAGTTCACCATCCTGATCGTCACCCACAACATGCAGCAGGCCGCGCGCGTTTCCGACTACACCGCGTTCATGTACCTCGGCGAGCTGATCGAACATGGCGCCACCCAGACCATTTTCACCAAGCCCGTCAAGAAGCAGACTGAAGACTACATCACCGGCCGTTTCGGCTAAGAGGATCCCATGAACCAACAAGACCATATCGTCAAGAGCTTCGACTCCGAACTGAGCCGCCTGTACGGCGAAATCCAGCAGATGGGCGACTTGGCCATGTCGCAGCTCAATGCCGCCGTGGACGTGCTGAACCGCCGCGACAGCAACGCCGCAGCGCGCGTGGTGGCCAATGACGACGCCATCGACGCGCTGGAAACCCGGATCAGCAACGATGTGCTTACCCTGCTGGCCCTGCGCCAGCCGATGGCGCGCGACCTGCGGGAGGTCTACTCCGCCCTGAAGATATCCGCCGACATCGAACGTATCGGCGATTATGCATCGAACGTGGCCAAGCGCTCGATCGTGCTGAACAACAGCGCCGCCATTCCGGCCGCCGCGCGCATCGGCCGCCTGGCCAAGACCGCCAACCAGATCCTGGCAGACGCCCTGAAGGCCTATCAGACCAGCGATGCCGAGCTCGCCATGAAGGTCCGCGACGCCGACGCCGAACTGGACGGCCAGTACACCAGCTACTTCCGCGAACTGCTGACGTACATGATGGAGGATCCGCGCACCATCGGGCAATGCACGCACCTGCTGTTCATGGCCAAGAACATGGAACGCATCGGCGACCACGCCACCAACATCGCGGAAAACACCTGGTTCGTGGTGCACGGCGAAATGCCGGAAGGCGAACGCAGGAAAGACGACCACACCAGCGAGCAGTAGGCGGCGCTGCATTGTGCGAATTCAATAGCCGGGCCGTGCGCCCGGCTGTTATTCTATGGGCATGAGCAAAACCACCCTTCACCCTTTGAACGACCGGTTCCGCGGCTTCCTTCCGGTTGTGGTGGATGTGGAAACCGGCGGTTTCGACTGCTACCGGCACGCCCTGCTGGAAATCGCCGCGGCGCCGATCGAGTTCAACGAACAGGGCGAACTGGCGGTCGGTGAAATATTCAGCACCCACGTGGTGCCGTTCGAGGGCTCTGAAATCGACCCGAAATCGCTGGAAATCACCGGCATCGACATCACCCACCCGTTCCGCGACGCCATGGAAGAGCGGGCGGCGCTGGACCACATCTTCGTTCCGGTCAGGCAGGCGGCCAAACGCAATAACTGCACCCGGGCCATCCTGGTCGGGCACAACGCATCGTTTGACCTGGGCTTTCTGAACACCGCCGTGGCGCGCGTGAACCACAAACGCAATCCGTTCCACCCGTTCAGCACGCTCGATACCGTCACCCTGGCGGCGATGGCCTATGGCCAGACCGTGCTGAGCAAGGCGGTGCTGGCGGCCGGCATGGAATGGAACAACGACGACGCGCATTCGGCCGTCTACGATACCGAGCGCACCGCACAGCTGTTCTGCAGGATCATGAACGATTGGGCGAAACGCGCACAGGGATGAACAGGCGCCGCGGCACGCCTGCGACAGCGCACAGGCCGCGGATTACGGCAGCGGAACCACCGGCTTGTGGGTAGCGGCCTTATACAGGCCGTACATGCTGATGAAGATCCATGCCGTTTCGATCACGAACGGCGCCAGGTTGAACTCGCCCCAGATCAAGGGGCACAGGATCGCCGATGCGCCGACCAGGTTGAGGAACGGGAACACGTAACCATCCCCTTTCATGCGCCGCGCCTGCAAAGCCAGGTAAGCGAATACGGTCAGCACCACACCGAACAGCCCCACCACATCAAACCACCGGATATCGATTCCGAACATCGTCATTTCCCCATCCGCTGACGGACCACTTCAAACAGTGCCACACCGGTGGCCACCGACACATTCAGGCTTTCCATTTCGCCCGGCATCGGGATTTTGACCAGCCCGTCGCAGTGCTCACGGGTCAGCCGGCGCATGCCCTCGCCTTCGCTGCCCATCACCAGCGCGACATTGCCGGTGAAATCGGTCTGGTATATGGTGCCCGGCGCTTCGCCGTCCATGCCGTATACCCAGACGCCCGCTTCCTTGATGGCACGCAGGGTGCGCGCCAGGTTGGTGACCGAGACCACCGGGATGCGGTCGGCCGCGCCGGCCGAGGTCTTGCGCACGGTGGCGTTGATCGGCGCCGCTTTGTCTTTCGGAATGATCACCGCAGTGACGTTCGCGGCAGCCGAGGAACGCAGGCAGGCGCCGAGGTTGTGCGGATCCTGGATGCCGTCCAGAACCAGGATGAGCACCTTGCCGTCGGCCGCCTCGATCAACGCCGGCAGTTCGGCCTCACTGGTCTGCTCGGGCGCTTCATAGCGCGCGATGACACCCTGGTGGCGCAGGCCGCCGGCGATGCCATCCAGCGCCTGGTTGGTCACCCGGCGCACCGACAGTTCCCTGCGGCGGGCGTTCTCCTCGATTTCGGTGATGCGCGCGTTCTTGTTGCCGGCTTCCACCAGCACTTCGCGCACATGTTCGATATCGTGCTCCAGTGCCGACGCCACGGCGTTGATGCCGGCGATCCATTGTCCTGCTTTGCTCATTGTGCTGTTCTCATTCTTTGGCCCAGGCTTTTTTATTCTGTTCGGTCGCGGGGAATACCGGTTTGAAATCGATGCGCTTGTCTTCCACGCTGGCCTTCAGCACCAGCACACGCAGGGGTTCGCCGAGGCGGAAACTGAGCTTCTTGCGCTCGCCGCTCAGGGTTTTCCGGATCGGATCGAAGTGGTAGAAATCCTGCGGCAGCTGGGTCACATGCACCAGCCCGTTCACTTTAGAGTCGACCAGTTCGACGAACAGGCCGAAGCTGGTCACCCCGCTGATCACGCCGTCGAACTGCGAGCCGACGTGCTGCTCCATCCAGGCACTGCGGTAACGTTCGTCGACTTCCCGTTCGGCCTCATCGGCACGGCGCTCCTTCTCAGAGCATTGCAGGCATAACCTGTCCATTTCCTGCGCCGAATACACGAACGCGCCGATGCTCGTGTAATCGAGCAGGGTCTTCTTCAGCACGCGGTGCAGCAGCAGGTCGGGATAACGCCGGATCGGCGAGGTGAAATGGCTGTAGGCTTCCAGCGCCAGGCCGAAATGGCCCTTGTTTTCAGGACTGTACACGGCCAGGCTCTGCGAGCGCAGCAGCACCGTTTCGATCAGGGCCGCATCCGGGCGCTGCCTGACCTTTTTCAGCAGGTTGGTGAAATCCTTCGGCTGCACCTTGGCGTAGGACGGCATGCTCAGCGAGAATTCCTTCAGGTATTCCAGCAGGTCGGCGTACTTGGATTCGGGCGGACGGTCATGCACGCGGAACGGCGCATGCGCCTGCTGGGCCAGCACGGCCTTGCCGGCCTCGACATTGGCGGCGATCATGCATTCCTCGATCAGCTTGTGCGCTTCGTTGCGGACCAGCAGGCCGCCTTGGATCACTTCGCCCTTCTGGTTCAGCTCGAAGCGCATTTCGCTGGATTCAAACTCGATGGCGCCGCGCGTGGTGCGCGCCTTGGCGAGGATTTCATACAGCTGGTGCAGGCGCTGGATGGATGGCAGCAGTTCACCCAGGGCCGCTTTGTGTCCTGCGTCATCCTCACCGATGGTCTTCCATACATCGGTATAGGTCAACCGGGCATGGGAGTGCATCACGGCCTCATAGAATTTCGATTCGGTGACTAGGCCGTCGAAGCCCACCTGCATGTCGCAGACGAAACACAGACGGTCGACTTTCGGCTTCAGCGAGCAGATGCCGTTGGATAGGTTTTCCGGCAGCATCGGCACCACGAAACCCGGGAAGTACACCGAGGTGCCGCGCAGGACCGCCTCATCGTCCAACGCGGTGCCGGGGCGGACATAATGCGACACGTCGGCGATGGCGACCAGCAGGCGGAAGCCCTTGGTGTTCTGTTCGCAGTACACGGCGTCATCGAAATCCTTGGCATCCTCGCCGTCGATGGTTACCAGCGGCAGGTGGCGGATATCGACGCGCGCGCTGACTTCGCCGGCCTGGACGTCGACCGGCACGGCATTGGCTTCGCGCAGCACGGACTCGGCGAACTCATGCGGCAGGTTATGCCCGTGGATGGCCATTTCGACCACTTTCGAGGCGGTCAGCTGGTCCCCGAGGACCACCAGCACGCGCCCTATCGGCGGCCGGCCGGCTTCCGGCGGCGAAGTGATTTCGGAGACCACCAGCTGCCCGTCCTTGGCGTCGCCGCGGTCGTTCGGGCCGATCAGGATTTCATGCATAAGACGCTTGTCGTCCGGCACCACGGTGGCGATGCCGGAACGGATCGACAGGCGGCCGGTGACGCGGGTCATGCGGCGTTCGAGCACCTCGGCGATGGCGAGGTTCTTGCGGCCTTTGTAATCGATGTTGATCACGCTGACCAGGACGCGGTCACCGTGGAAACATTTGCGCAGTTCGCTCGGGTTCAAAAAACCGTCATCACCGCCGCCTTCGAATTTCACGAAACCGAAGCCGTCCGGATGCGCGACCACCGTGCCGGCCAGCAGATCGAGCTGCGCGGCGGCGGCGAAACCGCCGCGCCGGTTCTGCAGCAGCTGACCGTCACGCAGCATGGCCTGCAGGCGGCGTTGCAGCGCTTCCAGACGGTCCGGCGCGTCCAGCTTCAGGGCCTTGGCGATTTCTTCCCGGGTCTGCGGGCCGTCGGCGTCGCGCAGGAACTGCAGCAGGCCCTCACGGCTCAGGATGGGGTTTTCGTATTTCTGCGATTCACGCTGGTAATGCTGGTCGACCGTTTTGCCGTAGGGCGAGGACGGTTTTTTTCCCGGATTGCGGCCAGAACCGGCATGCGGGGCGGCGCGTGACTTCGGTTTTGCGCCGGGATTCGGGTTTTTACCCGAGGCGGCCGGTCCGGCTTTCTTCATGGAATCGGGCATCCATGCCGGCAAAGCGGATTTCTTGCTGTTTTTTGGGGTTTTTTTCATGCCACCATCTTACACGCATCATAATTAAGATGCTGAATGCATTGACAATAGGTTGATGTTTTTGACATTCGTTCAGATATTAAGTATACTTTTCTCCTACAAAACACACCTTGCCCAGGTGGCGGAATTGGTAGACGCACTAGCTTCAGGTGCTAGCGGCTTCGGTCGTGGGGGTTCGAGTCCCCCCTTGGGCACCAAATCACCCTCACATCCGTGAGGGTTTTTTTTGCCTTGAGAATCACGGCGGGCGAATCTCGGGTCCTGAGAATGCCTCTGGGTACACTGCAGGCTAACATCCAATTAACGCGGCATTGGCTAGACTGTACAGCCGTGTCGGAGGTAGCCATGGGCCTGCGCAGTCTGTTCGTCGATTTCAACGCCTTCTTCGCCTCGGTAGAGCAGCAGGAGCAGCCTCACCTGCGCGGCCGCCCGGTTGCCGTGGTGCCGGTGTTGAGCAGAAATTCGTGCTGCATCGCGGCCAGTTACGAAGCGAAAAAACACGGCGTGAAAACCGGCACCCTGATCCACGAGGCGCAGAAGCTCTGCCCCGACATCGTTCTGGTCGGCGCACGGCCGGCCGTGTACATGCGCTACCACCACCGTCTGGTGGAACTGGTCAACCAGTGCATTCCGGTGGCCTTCATCGGCTCCATCGATGAAATGGCCTGCGAGCTGATCGGCCGGGAACGGCAACGCGACAGGGCGGTCGCCATCGCGCACGCCATCAAGGCCAAGTTCGCCGACCATACGCCGTTCATCAAGGCCTCGATCGGCATCGCGCCGAACCATTTCCTGGCCAAGACCGCCACCGACATGCAGAAACCCGATGGCCTGGTGGTGCTCGAGGACGGCGACCTGCCGCATGCCCTGCACCGCTTGGAACTGCGCGAACTGTGCGGCATCGGACGGGCCATGGAAATGCGCCTGCATCAACAGGGTATCCACACCGTAGAGCAGCTGTGCGCTGCGCCGGTCAAGCGCCTGCACAGCGTCTGGGGCAGCATCGAGGGCGACCGGTACCACCGGAAACTGCGCGGCGATTTCCTGCCGGAAGCGGCCGTACACGCCAAATCCAGCATCAGCCATTCGCATGTGCTGGCGCCCGAACTGCGCAATCCGACCGGCGCCGAAGCGGTGCTCAAGAAACTGCTGCAGAAGGCCGCGATGCGCATGCGCACCGACCGGCTGGTGACCCGTAGCCTGCAGGTCAAGATCAAATACCAGGATGGCCCGAGCTGGCAGGAAAGCTGCCACTGCAACGACACCGACGATACGCACGTCCTGCTGAAGCAGCTCAACGAAATCCTTGCGCTGCGTCCGGAACGCGGCAGGCCATTGGCGGTTTCGGTGGTGCTGTGGAACCTGTGCGAACGCATCGGCACCACCGATGACCTGTTCGCGGCCGAAGAGAACCGTGCCCACGCGCCGCTGACCTCGTTGATGGACCGCATCAACGAGCGCTTCGGGTTCCAGAAGATAAACTACGCTTCAAGCCAGAACGCCGCGCAGGCCGCGCCGATGCGCATCGCCTTCAGCCGCATACCCGACGCGGAGCGCGAAGATGAACTGCATAAGAAACGTTGACCCGCGGACGCGGCATGAAAAAAGCAGGCCGAGGCCTGCTTTTTAGCATCGAAACTATTCAGCCAGTTAAGCGAACGGATCGCGCAGCACGATATTGGCATCGCGGTCCGGGCCGGTCGAGACGATGGCGATCGGGCAACCGACCAGTTCTTCCAGCGAGCGCAGATAGGCGCGTGCCGCCGGTGGCAGCCTGTCCCATTCGGTGATGCCGGCGGTGGATTCAGTCCAGCCCGGGAATTCCAGATAGACCGGTTCGCATTCGTCCCAGCCGGCTTCGTCCAGCGGCGAGTATTCGGTCTGTTTGCCGTGGTATTTGTAGGCGATGCACATCTTCAGGCTCGGCATGCCGTCGAGGATGTCGAGCTTGGTGATGCACAGGCCGGTGATGCCGTTGATGGCCACCGCGCGCTTCAGCGCGACGATGTCGATCCAGCCGCAGCGGCGCGGTCGGCCGGTGGTGGCGCCGTATTCGGATCCTTTGTCGCGGATCAGCTGGCCGGTTTCGTCGTTCAGTTCGGTCGGGAAAGGGCCGCCGCCGACGCGCGTGGCGTATGCCTTGGCGATGCCGAGCACGTAATCGATGGCATCCGCGCCGACGCCGGTGCCGGCCAACGCGCCGCCGATGGTGGTGTTGCTGGAGGTCACGTACGGGTAGGTGCCGTGGTCGATGTCGAGCAGCGAGCCCTGCGCGCCCTCGAACAGCACGCGTTTGCCCTGCTTGCGCAGGTCATGCAGGATGCCGGCGACATCGCTGATCATCGGCTTGATGTATTCGCCGAATGCGATGGCTTCATCAAGCGTGTTCTTGAAATCGATCGGGTCGACGTTGAAGTATTTGGTCAGCACGAAATTGTGGTAATCCATGGCGACGCGAAGTTTCTCCGCCAACTGCTCCGGATACGCCAGGTCGGCGACACGCACGCCGCGGCGCGCGACTTTATCTTCATAGGCCGGGCCGATGCCGCGGCCGGTGGTGCCGATGGCTTTGCCGCCCGCGGCTTTCTCGCGCGCCTGGTCGAGCGCGATGTGATACGGCATGATCAGCGGCGTCGCCGGGCTGATGCGCAGGCGCGAGCGCACTTCCACGCCGTTGCCCTCCAGTTCGGCGACTTCCTTCTTCAGGGCGCCCGGATGCAGGACCACGCCGTTGCCGATCAGGCACAGCGCGTCATCGCGCAGGATGCCGGAGGGAATGAGGTGCAATACGGTCTTCTTGCCGCCGATGACAAGTGTGTGGCCGGCGTTGTGGCCGCCCTGGAAGCGCACCACGGCGCCGATCTGCTGCGTCAGCAGGTCGACGATCTTGCCTTTGCCTTCATCGCCCCATTGCGCGCCGAGAACAACAACTGACTGACCCATAATGCCTGCTCCTGAAATGATCTGGACCTAAAACGTAGAAAAAGCCGAACGGCGTCGGCTTTTTCGTATTATACGCCGTTTGATTCGGCTACGGAGCGTCAGCGTTTGCCGGCGCCCATATATTTCAGCAGCTCGGAATCCGGGTCCAGCACCATGGTGGTCTTGCCATCCGCCAGCGCAGCCTTGTAGGCCTCCAGGCTGCGGTAAAACGCGTAGAATTCGGCATCCTGGCTGTACGCGGCGGCAGAAATGCGGGCCACTTCGGCATCGCCCTGGCCCCGCACTTTCTGGGATTCCCTTTGTGCATCTGCAAGCAATACCACCCTTTGCCGGTCGGCCTCGGCGCGGATGCGCTCGGATTCGGCGAAACCCTCGGCTTTCATCGCATTGGCCACCTGTTTGCGCTCGGAGCGCATACGCTCGAGAACTCTATCGCGGATGTCGGCATTTTTCGGGAAATTGATGCGTTTGATACGGATATCAAGCACCTCGATGCCCAATGTAGCGGCGCCGAGATTGATCGGTTTGAGAAGGCGCTGGGCCAGTTCGGTGCGCTCGCTTGAAACCAGCTTCTGCAAGGTGACCTGATTGATGTCGTTGCGCAGGGCGTTCTTCACGATGGGAGTCAATCGCATGGCCGCCGCTTCTTCGTCACCGCCGCTGGTAGCGCGGTAAAACGCGGTCACATCCTTGATACGCCATTTAACGAAGAAGTCGACTTCCACGTCTTTCTTTTCCGCAGTCAGGTAACGTTCCGGGCTGTCATCCAGGGTCAGCAGGCGGCGGTCGAATTTACGCACCTGTTCGACCATCGGCACTTTGAAATGCAATCCGGGTTTCAAATCGCTGCGAACCACTTTGCCCAGATTGAGCACGATGGCTGTCTGGCTTTCGTTGACGATGAACACGGAAGACAGCAGCAGGATGAGCGCCGCGGCTCCGGAGAATATGAGGATGCTCGGATTGCGCATGTCAGTTTCCCTCCCGGTCTTGCCGGACATCATTGCGGCCTGAATTCTCAGGCGAAACAGGCTGCGCAACCGCCGCGGGGACCGGACGGGTCTGCGGGGTGCCTGCGGCCGCCGGCGCGTTGGTGCCCGGTGCCGGCAGATAGAAGATGTTGCCTTTTTCGGAGATTATCTTGGGATTCCTGGTCATCACATCCTGCATGGTTTCCAGGTAAAGGCGCTTGCGCGTCACTTCCGGCGATTTCTGGTACTCATCGGCCAACTGCCGGAAACGCGAAGCGTCACCGGTGGCCTTGGCGACACTGGCTTCAAGGTATCCGGCGGCTTCGGCCTTGATCCGCGATGCCGAACCTCTCGCTTCCGGAACGATCTTGCTGGCATAGGCATTAGCCGTATTGATGATGGTATCCCGCTGTTGACCGGCGTTGATGGCTTCGTTGAACGCATCGCTGACTTCGTCCGGAAAACGGGCGTTGGGCAAGGTGAACTGGGTAACCTTGATGCCGGTCCTGTACATATCAAGCGATTTCTGCAGATGGTCCTTGGCCACGATGGAAAGCTGTCCGCGTTCGAACAGCGCGGCATCCATGGTGTTGTTGCCTACAACCTCGCGCACGGCGCTTTCTGCCGCCTGACGCACCGTTGCCGAGCCTTGCGGCCCGCCTGCGGCGACTTCGTCACGGAACCCGAACAGGAACAAGCGCGGATCGCTGATGGTGTACTGGGCATTGAACTCGACATCGACGATATTTTCGTCCTTGGTCAGGACATTGACCGTTTCAACGACGGTCTGCACCTGGGTGGCATTGACCACGGACACGGTTTCGATCGGCCAAGGCAACTTGAAGTTGGCACCCGGGGTCATGATCCGGTCGAACTGGCCGAAGCGCAGGACCACGCCGCGCTGGCGCTCGTCGATCAGCTTGAAACTGTTGAATACCAGAAGCACGGCCAGCAGGACCAGACCTTTCTTTATCCAACCGGAAGCTCCGGAAGAATTGGGCGCGCCAAGACCCAGCTGGTCTTTCAATTTGGACATAAAATCGTCAACGGGGTTTTTCGAGCCCTTGGATTTCCAAGGGTCTTTACCGCCGCCGCCGGGTTGGTTCCACGCCATGTAAGACTCCTGGACTGCAGTGCTTGCAGCCGACTAATTGATTACAGATATGGGGGGTGCCATCAGCAGTTCAAGGGCCGTCCGTCATTCGCCTTCAACGATATCGTCGGGCTCATCCGACGCAACGCCGCCGATACGTACGTTACGGGACGGCACGACAGTTGAAATGGCGTGTTTGTAGACCATCTGACTGACGGTATTGCGCAGCAGCACGACGAACTGGTCGAAACTTTCGATGGTGCCCTGCAGCTTGATGCC